>Ga0334885_1001795_pt1 | contig 24493 bp, 31 predicted proteins | sample GraSluR1_MG_8_FD_207233 | JGI IMG/M metagenome (GOLD analysis project Ga0334885, IMG submission 207233) | Sludge microbial communities from methane-producing bioreactor in Wageningen University, Netherlands - Granular Sludge_31_05-R1 | ecosystem: Engineered > Bioreactor > Anaerobic >...
AGCTGTGGCCGTGCGTGAGGATTGGCTGTCTGACGACGTGGTGCTCGTCGTGGGCTTCGACAGCCTCGGTGCAGCCGAAACCCCGGCAGGCGTTGTGCTGCGCTATGAGGATGCGGAGAACTATGTTGCTGTTGTGCTGTTCCCCAACGGCGCCGGCACGGAGTTTGGGATCAGGCAGGTTATCGACGGCGACGTCAACACCTACGTTTCGCAGTCCGCCATCACTGTCAGCTCGACGGGGGTTGATTACGTGCGCTGCAGGCTCAGCGGGGACTCGTTGCATGTGGATTGGATGGCGGACGGTGAGACTGAGTGGGTCGAAGACGCGGTGGCGGCGAGTTTGGTGATGACGCATAGTAGCCGACACGGCGTCATGCTACTGGATACCGGCGTTGCCGTGATCGATTCCGTCGCATATAGCGATCCGGGCCCCGGCTTTCCGGGGGACGTGTTTCAGCAGACGGTTCATGTCACCGGCGTGACGAGTCGTAACTTGCTTCATAGGTGTGCGTTGCCTTACCTGCCCTGTGCACTGGTGCACGCGTCGCTGGTGCAGACAAACGTGGGCGCAGGACGGGTGAAGCTGGGCTTCAACCTAGATGACGACCGCTATCTCTCGCTTGCCACGATGGGTGTGTCGAGCGTTCCGGTAGAGATGGAGGCATTCCGCGGCGACTTTCGGTACCCGTACGTGATACCGATCATCTACCCAGGTCAGGTTTTCTACCTGACGTTGGACTATGACGGTGCGAGTGGGACACCGGCTGAGGATCCGTCCATCGTGCTGACGTTCAAGCGGATAAGGTGATGGGTCGATGGTCCGCGGAAACGGCAACGTTGTGGGGGGGATCACGCGAAAGATGAGGCGCGGTCAACCGTAGTCTGGAGTAGAGAGATGACGAATCCGAATCTGTTGATCAATCCGAATATGCTGGTAGAGGCTGTGACGGACAAGCACAAGGTCACTTACTGGACCACGGCGGATCCTAGTCAGGCGTTCTACGTCACCGACTTGCGCCACCAACTCACGCGGCCTGAGGGGTGGGGCCTGTGGGTCGAGCACGCTGAGGAGGCGGATCTGCCGTGGGACCCGGGCACCGGCGGATGGGTGGTGCCGGAGATCAAGCTGGGGGAGGAAGGCTTCCGCGATCAGCGGTGGCTCAAGCTATCTGACGGGTTCTGGGCGCGTCCGCTGCAGGCGCACAACTCGTACAGCCGCACGCGCTGCGGGCCGTACCAGAGCGTGCCGGTGCAGGCGGGCAGGACGTACGTGCTGGGGGCATGGGCGCATGCGTGGAGCAGCGATCGGAATCAGTGGAACTGGTCCGACGGTTGCGGGACGGATGCGTTCGCGATGGCGTTTGACGAGATCCAGGCTGCGTATGCTGACCAGCCAAGCGTGGCGGACGCGCCAAGCGTGGCGGACGCGCTGCAGTCGATCGTTTTCCGCATCGGCGTGGATCCGACCGGCGGCATCGATCCGTTTGGGGCTGCGGTGGTGTGGGGGCCACGGTGGTCGATCTATAACCGATATGCGCAGTTACCGGAACTAGAGGTGACGGCCCAGGGCGAGCGGCTGACGGTCTTCGGGTGGATGGAGAATCGCTGGCGGAACTTGCACAACGATCGCTACATGACGGCGTTTGCGCTCCGGGAGAAGGGGAGCGCTCCGCCGGTGATCGTTCCGCCCGACCCGGCGCCGGTCGCCCGGACGATGGTCCCTCCGGGCCTGCACCTGACGGCGGGGGCCGCGGGCGCTGAGGACGAGGCGCGCGCGCTGCACGAGCAGATGGCCGACGAGTTTCCCGGAGCCTCGCCGGAGCAGCTGGCTGCCGCGATGCCTCCGATGAAGGTGTATGGCCGGCCGGACCTGGCGCTGACGCTCAAGCTGTTCCGTGACATCAACCCACATTGGCGGACGACCTTGCGGCTCTCGAGCATTCCGGGCAGCAGCATCAACGTCGAAGGACCGTCGCTGGATCCGGATCCCATCACGGCGGCGCAGCGCTATATGGCCGCCGTGATGCAGGCCGTGGCGCCGTACCGGGCGTATATCACGATGCTGGAGCTGATCAACGAGCAGGACCCGGTGGGGGTTGAGGGACACCGGCGGCTGGCGTTGTTCATGCAGGAGTGCGGGCGGATCGCCAGGGAGGCCGGCTGGCGCGTGGGGCTGTTCTCGTACAGCCTGGGGGTGCCGGAATGGGCGGAGATGCAGGCGGTGGTGGAGACCGGCGTGTTCGAGACGGACGGCGTGGAGCTCTGTTTGCACGAGTATGCGTGGCCGCTGGACGAGCATTTCGGGCAGGCGATTCCGGGATATGGGGGCGACGCGGCGGACAAGGGGCCGCTGGCGTTCCGCTATCGATTCTGGCTGGAACTGCTGCGACAGCGGGGGCTGCGCGTGCCGATCGCCATCACGGAGATGAACACGGCGACGACGCTCGACCGGCTCACGCCGGCGGCGTGGGCGCAGCAGGTGCGCTGGTATCTGACGGAGGCGGCCAAGGATCCGGAGATCGTGGAGGTGGATCTGTTCGGGTGGGGGGGCTTTGACTCGTGGAAGGGCTTCGACGTGCGGCAGGTGCGCAGCCAGTGGCGGGAGCTGGCGAGCGAGGCGGCGCGGGGGATCCTGAGCGCGCCGGTGACGCCGGATCCGCCGGAGGCGCCGGACGAGGGATATGACAGCACCGTGATGGTGGTGGACTATGAGCGCATCACCGATCGGGCGCTGCGCAAGGCGCTCTACGACGAGGGGGAAGAGCGGGGCATTTACGTGGGCCCGAGCCACGACGAGGCTGCGCAGTGGCCGAGGCGCGCTAGGTCGCGGACCGTGGAGCTGGTCGGCTTCTCGGAGGAGGATGAGGCCCACGTGGCCTTCTATCGCGCCGAGGATCCGCGGACGCAGCTGATCTTCAGGGCGCTGCCGGGGCAGGGGGAGCCGCCGAAGCCGCCAGAGGAACCACCGCAGGCGCCGTCGGACGAGTTGACGGCGTATTCGCAGCGAGACCCGAGGTGGGCGAGCGTGCGGATGAGGCCGAGCAGTAGGACGATCGGGCAGATCGGGTGTTTGAATACGGCGTTCGCGACGTTGTTCTCGCCGTATGACCGCGCGCTCGATCCGGGCGTGTTGGCCACCTGGTTGGGGGACAACGGGGGTTTCCTGAGCGACGGCAGGATGCTGATCCCGAAGCCGTTCCAGCATCCGAGCGTCGCGGGGAAGTTGCAGTACGTGTGGTATCACCAGTGGGTCGACCGCACCGCTGACCTGGCGACGATCCGGCGGCTGCTGGCCCAAGGGCCGGTGATCCTGGGGGTGGACTTCATCCCGAGCACGCCGGCGTATGATCAGCACTTCGTGGTGGGTCTGCGGGAGGTGGGAGAGGATCTGGAGATCATCGACCCGTGGACCGGGACGAAGCGGATGCTGCTGGACGCGTATGGGCCGGGGTGGACGCTGGGGCGGGCGATCTATGCGGCGATCGAGTACCGGCGGGTGGGGGGGACAGAGCCGCCGCCCGCGCCGGCGAAGACGCTGCTCGGGTTCAACGACCCCAACAACACGGGGGCGGGCAAGTGGATGATGGACGAGGGGCTGGCGGGGTTGGTGGCGGTGCCGATCTTCCTTGGCGGCGACGGAACGAAGCTGGACTTCAGCGCCCACGCGGCGGCGGGGCAGCGGGTGATCGTCAACCTACGTTGGAGCTGGGCTGACGACGATGGCGGAGGCGGCACGATGCCCAAGCCGGGGACCGCAGCCTACCATCGCTTCATCGAAGCCTGTGTGTATACGATCAGACACAGCGTCGGCGTGTGGGGCTGGGAGTTCTTGAACGAGGCGAACAACCCGCGGGAATCGCCGAAGCCGTATATGCTGACGCCCGGTGACATTGCGACTGCGTACAACGCGGTCTATGATCGCACGCGTGATGTGAACGCTAGGATGTCGCCGGGCGCACTGGACCCGTTCAACGCCGAGCTTGGCGACCCGCGGGCGTGGCTCTGGGATATCTGGAACGGCACCGAGGGCGCGGAGTTCGTGGCGGTGCACGGTTACGTCCGCGGGCCGGATCCGGGGCTGGTGGGGAGCTCGGCACGGTTCGCCGACGCTCCGCTGCAGTGGCAGGGCCTGAACTATCCTTTGTGTATCTCGGAGCTGCTGGCGGAGCTGCCGGCGCGGTATCTGCGGCTGCCGGTGTACGTGACGGAGTTCAACCATCTGTTCACGGACCGGGAGCCCAACTGGGGCTGGGTGACGGACGCACGGGCGGCGGCGGTGGTGGGCGCGGCGCAGGCAGCGGCGGAGGCGGCAGGGTTCGCGGGGCTGGCGCTGTACCGGTGGACGGGGGACGCGTGGGCGGTGCGGGGAAATGCGGCGGTGTTGGGTGCGGTGAAGGCGATCTTGGGCTGAGAGCTGTCGACATAGGGTTGTGGGGGGGCCGTCTCAGCCAGGACGGCCCCCTCTTTGCTATGCGGGTAGCCTCCACTTGTCGGCAGGATCCGCGGACCGATGGGCGTCGCGCAGGTCGACGGCGATGAAGTGCACGTAGCGCTGTACCATATCCATTGTCGTGTGCCCGAGGATGGCGCGCAACCGGATAACGTCTCCCCCGTTGCGAAGGTACTCTGTGGCGAATGTATGGCGGAAACGATGGGGGTAGCAGTGGGGCACCTCCGCACGATCACCGATGCGGGCTATGAGGCGACAGAGGACATCACGGGACATCGAGCGGGGCAGGTCATCCGGACCTACTGTGAAGACGTGATCGGACTCGTGGATCCGAGACAGACGTGGCGTGAGGTAGGTCCACAGCGCTTTGGCGCAGGTCTTCCCAAACGGGACGAGCCGCTCCTTGGAGCCACGGCCCCGGCCTTTGCCGGCGACCAGGATCGTCTGATCGGTGGTGTTGATGTCGGCGAAGCGCATATTGCAGAGCTCGGATGCCCGGATGCCGGTGCTGAGAAGGACGTGGATGATCGTTCGGTCGCGCGTTCGGGTCGGACGAGCATTGCGGGTGTCCGGACGGTTCTCCCATTGCGCGGATCGATCGCACGCCCTGAGTAGAGCGGCGATCTGATCTCGGGTGAACGTCTCGATCTGAGGGAGATCGTACTGCGGGCGCTCGATGGTCCGAATCAGATGGGCTTCCACGAGCTCGATGCCGGGTGAGGTCAACCAGGTATAGAATGCGGAGAGGTCGGTGTGGATGTTGCAGAGGCTCTTCTGAGAGAGGGGCTTGGGTTCGCGCGCTGCTGCGCCACCGGGGCTGCCGACATACTCGTCTTGGAGCCAGACGAAGAAGTCAACCCAGAAGGCGCGATCTGCGTCCGCCAGGTCCGGATCTTGTCCCTCTGTGAAGAGACGGATCTTCTTGATCGTCGCGCGGTAATTGCGGATTGTGAAGCGACTCTTGCCGGCCGCTTGCTTGGCGAGGCGGAACGCCTCGAGGGCTGAAAACAGGGTGAGTGCCATCCGTGTGGTCTCCTCTCACTAGAGCCGTTCCGATAACCAGAGGAATAGATTCCGATAATCGGTTCCGGGCTTTTTTTTGGAGGGAGAGGAGGACCCGTGAGATCTGCGGATGGGCGAGATCAGCGAGAAAACGGGCTCCACGGACCACACGGATCGTGCATATGAGGTAGCCGTGTGGTCGACAGTCGGGGCGGGCGGATTTGAACCGCCGACCTCACGGACCCAAACCGTGTCGCGCGTGATCCTTAGCGTGGGCCACACGGATCGGCCCCAGGTGAGCCGTGTGGCCAGGCGGGCGGGGGTAGCCGTGTGGTCGGCGGTAGATCTGCGATACCCCGAAAGATCCACGTTTTTCCTCTCCGATATGGGTGCTACTAGGAGTGCATATCCTCGCTGTCCGATCGACGGCGCCCCGCGTTGCTGATGAAGCGTACGGCGGTCTCGGCGGACAAGCTGGGGTGTTGATTTGACTAGAACACATGTGCTATACTGGACGTTGTACGGACTTGGAGTGTAGCGTTCAGGAGGTGGTTATGCTCGGTAGTCTCCTTGCTCGTTGTCCGCGCCTCATGGCTCGGTGGCTATGGGTCATTTCGCGGTCGGATCGTGCTTGGCTCTGGGTGCAGCTGCTGGAGGCGCAGGCACGCCACGTACGTGGCGATAGTGTGTCTTGGCCATCTCATAAAGATAGCGACGATCGTCCAGGGGTAAGTTCTTGATGATGTCGCTGACCTCGTCGACGAATTGATCCTGGCTTTGAGGTAGCACCCCGGCCTGTCGCAGCACAGTCTCCATTGGGAGATTGAAGGCCACAGAGATAGCCGTGAAGAAGTCGAGCCCCGGGTCGGCAGCATAGTTCATGACTTTGCTGACCATGCTCTGAGATATCCCACCACGGCGACCAAGTTCGCTGTACGACCACCCGCGATCGTCGATCTGCCTCTGTAGCCAGTGCACAAACCGCTCGTCCTTCAGCGTGTCGCTGCCGTCATTCATGCCTTCACCGTTTCTGTGATTCTTGGGATATACGCATTATCGTTGGGATATCTATGAATCGGATCATGATAACGAAGAATCTATTGACTTCTGTGAGAACCTGTGATACTATCTTTATGAATGCAGTTATGGTTTCTGGGAATGGAGGGCAGATGAGTGAGACGGTGTACCTAAGCATCTACGCCGACGCAGAGCTCCGAGAGCGCGTTGATCGTATGGCCGAGGCGCATGGGCGCAGCCGCTCGAATCAGCTGCGCTGGATCGTCGAGCGCGGGCTGGAGGCGTGGGAGCAAGAGAGGCAAGAGAGGCTGGAGCAGGTAGAGGCGTTGGGGCGCCGGGTGGCCGAGGCGGCGATCGCCGACGTGGCGATGTCTGCGCTACAGAGCGCGGCGCGGTCTGCATGTGATGAAGGAGGAGACGCGTGAACGCAACGGACGCAAGCGAGCGGACTGAACAGGTGCTGGTGTTCATTGAGGCGTATATGAGGGACCACGGGTATGCACCGTCACGGCGTGAGGTGGCGAAGGCCATGGGCGTGTCTGTGTGCACAGCGCAGCGCGATCTGGCGAGCCTGCGGGAGGATGGGCTGGTTGACTGGACTGAAGGTGTCAACCGCAGCCTGGTCCTCGTGGAGCAGGATCTGAACGCGCGTTGGCAGCCGGTTGCGATGACTGCGGGCACGGCGGTGGACGGGCTCGCAGGTGTATCGGAAGACGTAGGCGTACCCACGCCGGGCGCCGCAAGGACAGCAGGATGACGCCGGTCACGCCTGTGATACCGGCGGCGACTGCTCTAGGCCTATGCACTGGATCCATCGTTCTGATCATCTGCTTTTCCCTCTTGTGTGTCTTCGTTCTCTCCAAGAGAGCTGATGAGGCGGCGGAACGTCTAGCCACTCAGTTGGAGCTAATGGAGCGGGACGAGCTGTGAAGGTGCTGTGACTGTTATGGTATCCGGAATTCGCATCGGACTAAGCGTTGGGAGGTTTTGGGGATGAATCTGGGAATGGCGTTGATGCTCGAGTTGCTCTTTGGCCTGGCGTTCAACAAGTTCACGGAGGTCAGCGAGCGCCATGGATGGATGGACGGCTACACCAGTATCTACGTGGTGCTCGGGGTCGCTGTAACGGTCACCATGATGGGTCCCATCATCGGCTGGGAGGCTGTGATGCTCTTGGCGGCAGGATTCGCGCTATCAGGCGCGCCGATGATCGTGGGGTCGATTGCGCGCCACGTGACAGCAAGGGCGCGCGATCGCGAGCTGGCGATCCGCGATCTGAGAGAGCGCGGTGCGTGATGGCAACGCCACGGCGGATTGGAGGCACCGTCTGGCGGCAAGAGATTGCGCGGCTGCGACGATCGCAGGATGCGACGCGGACGCGGTGTGAGCGGATGCTGCTCCTTATTCAGGACCGACCGTGCCCGGTGATGGCCCTGGCTGTGTGCATCGGAGAGGTGCTGGCGCAGACCGGCGAGGGTGCCGATGCGGTGCGGATGCTCGAGGAGATTGTGCAGGAAGCGTGAGGTATGGCTGAGACAATCTGCCTGAGGTGCGGACGGATGGTGGAACGTTGCAGCGTGGACACGGTGCTGTGTCATATGCGCAGGCGCGTGGTCCCCATGCGGAGTTCGTGTGTGTTCTTCGTGGATATGCGGCTGCATCCTGATCCCGAGGTCGTGAGGCGCGCGCGCGAGGCGTTGGCGCAGGCACGAGCTCAGGACGGCGAGGTGCCGAGGGCAGATGCAAAACAGGTGGTGATGCGGGCTGTGTCTCTGGCCATGAACCTACGGCGGATGAGTGGAGCATTCGCCCCACGGGTGCTGGAGACGTACGTGCGCGCGATCATCGGCGAGTCAGATGAAGAGGTGGAGGAGACAGTCGTATGGTGGAGCGAGCGGTATTGACGGCGGAGTGGGTGGAGGTCGAACCAGGTGTCGAGGTGCTGGATGGAGCGACGTGGAGTGTGGTCGACGTGCCGGCACGGATCGAGACGTCAACCGAGATCGAGTTGGTCCAGGAGCTCTCGGTTGAGGAGATCCTCAAGGTCTTTGTGACGTGGATGCGGCTGGACGTAGCAGATGGCCATGCCAGTCCCGAGACGTTGCGGTCGTATCTGTGCGATGTGCGCCAGCATCTTGAGTGGTTGCGCGACGAGGGTCTCAGCCCTGCAACGGCAACCGACGATGACCTGAAGGCGTACCGGGCATGGTTGGTCGAGAGTGAGTATGCCGTCTCGACGGTGGGCCGGAAGCTGGTCGGCGTGCGCCGCTTCTACGAGATGGCACACGCGAGGGGTAAGCTGGGCCAGAACCCGGCAGCGCGACTGAAGAGCCCTGTGGACAAGACGGATCGGAGTGAGCGCGTCAAGTACCTGACGTGGGAGGCGGTGAAGCGGCTGCTCAACCTGCCCACGAGAATGCACCGGGCCGAGCGGGCGCCAAAGGGCCTCCGCGATCGGGCGATGATGACGTTGATGGCGGTGCACGGGTGTCGCGTCTGTGAGGTGGCACGACTGAGCCTGGCTGACTTCGATCCCGATGCCCACGATTTCGGAACGCTGCGGTTGTTTGGCAAAGGCAGCAAGTACCGGACGGTGATCCTGACGGAAGAGAGTCGCTCGATCCTCGACGTGTGGCTGAAGGCGCGAAACCTGATGCGCGTCGAAGACGATGCTCTTTTCGTGACGTTGCACTGGGGCGTGCGGGAAGGAGAGGAGCCGAACCATCGGATCTCGACGCGCAGCATCCGGGCCACTGTCGACGGGTACTTGGAGACAGCGGGCTTGAAGCGCACGGGGATCAGCTGCCATGCGCTGCGTCACTCATATGCGACGCTGAGCTTGGCGATGGGTGCGCCGCTGTTGGCTATCAGCAAGTCGATGGGACACGCAAGTGTGACGACGACACAGGTCTACGCGGAGATCATCGACCAGGTGAAGAACAACCCGGCGCGGCTCCTGGGCGGCCTGGTGGAGCCGGCTGAGGACGAGTAGCAGGACAAGAGACACGCCGGCTATCACCGGCGTGTTTGCGTCCTAGGACGCGGGTTTTGATTCCGATAAGGCGTCTACCGGGAGGTTCTGTGATGTGGATCGTGGGGGCGGCGTTGGTACTTCTGTGCATCGTGGTGTTGTGTGTGATCGCCGAAGCGGTCGATAAGGCCTTTTGGGATGGGTATGCGGTGGGGATTGCAGCCGGACGGGAGATCGAGAGAGCACGGCGGAGGAGCGAGACTTGATGAAGAGCCACGACCTCAAGGAGGTGAGGAGATGAAACGGGGTAAGGCATATGCGGAGCAGCGTCATGCCTGCATTCGGGCCTACGAGCGGTATGGAGTGATGCTATCACCGGGACAGTACGAGGCGCTGTGCACGGAGATCCGGGAGCGCCGGAGCGTGTTTGTGAGGAAGCACAGCAACACGCGCACGGTCCACGACGTGGAGCATCGCGGGAAGACGATGCGGGCGGTCTATGACAAGCTGCGCAAGCGGATCGTGACGTTTCTGCCGTTGTGAGCGGAATGCCCAGATGGGCGTTAAGTCAGACGTAAGCGAGGGTGAAGCGAGAGGAGCAAGGCGATGGTCGGTGAGCAGTTTTTGGAGCGGATGGCGGCCAAAGGATCGGCGTTGGTGCAGCTGAAGGCCGACGAGCGGGCTGAGCGGGAGCGCATGCGCGTGGAGGCGCTGGAAGCGGAGCAGGCCGCGGTTCTGCAGGCGTTCAGAGAGACTGCCGGATTGACGGCGGCCCAACTCACTGCGCTTGATGCGCGAGTGTTGACGCTGCAGCCGGCGCGGGTTGTGCTGCAGCCCTATGGCGTGGAGATCTTGGTCGAGGTACGGAGATCTCAGCCTTGCAACCGGTCTCGACTCGGATGGCCGGCTTCTTTCAGGGGCGGCGTTGCTGACGAGCACGTGGATCCACGACAGGCACTGGCGTTGGCGGTGGCGTGGGCCAAGAGGCAACATGACACGGCTAAGGCCGAGATCCTGAAGAGACTGGGGAGCGACCGATCCGACCAGCATCTGTATCGTGAGGCCGAGAAGAGGGCCGAAAAGGTCTCTGGGCTGTGGGAGTCCGAACCGGTGCGGGCGGCGAGGGCAGCCTGGTTGCGGCGGGAAATGCCTCGCGTCAACGATAACGAAGGATTCGCGTGGTATCGAACGTGGGAGGACTACGCTCGGGAGATGGGTGATGAGTTGGCGCCGGAAATCGAGGAGGTACATCAGCGACGCGCCCAGCTCCAGGCTCTTCTGGGAATCAGGCACCAGATAGAGAAACTGAAGGCCAGGCGCATCTCCGACGAGGATCTGGGTAAGCTCATCAACCTTCCAACGTCGTTGGGCGTCCCCGAGATGCGTGAGGCGCCGTGGTTCATCGAGGCGCTGGAGGAGCTTGCCGAGCGGCTCAGGCAGATCGAGGCAGACGATGAGCGCGAAGCCAATCGCCGCGAACTGCAGGATGAGTCGTTCTACCCGTTCGCCTATTACCTGGTGACCTATGCAGTCTACGATCCGGAGGCCGCGGAGGGCACGGTTGCTGAGAAGACCATCGAGTGCCTGCAGCCTGATCCGGTCGCCGGATGGTGGCGTACGCTCCGGGGCCAGATGCTGAAGCTGGGTTTCGTCGTCGCGGTGGAACGTCGTGAGGTGCTCTCGCTTGTGGAGATGCCGGCGTGGCAATGGGTGTCGACGTCGTACGGGGCGGTGAAGGCGCCACCTGATGGGGTCGAGCGATTGACAGCGACTCAGACTTTGCCCTGAAGGCGTTAAGCCAAGCGTAAGGGAAGGTGAAGTGCTCTATGGGAGATACAGGGTTAAGACGGTTTCTGGAGCTGCAGAGCGATAGGGTGGAGATGGTCTTGGCTGCCCACCACGCGGCGGGTCGGGTGGTGGGAGGGACGGCGGGGCCACGTCTGATCAGGCTGTACGTGGTCCCGGCGCCCACGGTGAGAGTGGCACAGATCATGGCGTTGGCAGAGGATCTGGCACTGGCGCTGCGGGTGGAGAACGTAGCGGTTTCGCGGGAATCGCAAGGGATAGTGCTGACCTTCGGATCTCCGGACGCGCGTCCCGTGACGTTTCGCGAGCTGTGGGCCAAGTGCCAGGGCGCGCCGGCGTGCACAGCTCTACTGGGGATGACCGCGCAGGGGGCGCCGCTGCTGGCGCGGCTGAGCGCTCCGGAGGTCGCTCACGTGTTGGTGGCGGGGACGACGGGGAGCGGCAAGACAGTACTGCTGCGGACGATGGCGACGTCGCTCGCCGTGGGCAACCGCGCTACGGCGGTGCGGCTGGTGGTGATGGATCCGAAAGGGCGGTCGTTCCCGGGGATGGAGAGCGTTCCGCATCTGGCCCGACCGGTGTTGGTCAGTGCGGACGATGCGATGGAGGCGTTGGGATCGCTCGTGCGGCTGATGGAGATCCGTGATCGAGACGGCGAGCAGGGCCCACGCGTGATCGTGATCATCGATGAGCTGGCGGATCTGATCATGCAAGGCGAGACGCGGGCGTTGCAGGGCATCACACGGCTGGTACAGCGGGGGCGTGAGGCAGGTATTCACGTCGTGGCGGCAACACAGTACCCAAGCGCGGCGATCCTCAGCGGTCTGATGCGCGCCAACTTTCCGCTGCGGTTGGTGGGCAAGGTTGTGAGTGCCGATGATGCCCGGGTAGCGAGCGGACGCGGTGGGACCGATGCGCATCTGCTGATGGGACGGGGGGACTTTGTGGCTGTGAGAGGCGGCACGGTCACGCGGTTCCAGGTGGCCTACCTGGGCGATCAGGAAGCGGCCACGCTGCTGGCGTCACTGCGCGGCCAGGCCGAGGAGATCCTGCCGGAGCCCTCCGACAGGATTGTGGTGGGCCCTGACTGGATGCGAGACGGCGTGCAGACCCTGCTCGCCAACTGGTCGTGGTGGGTGAAACGCCAGGGTGAATGGGGATCGAAGAAGGAGCTCCACGAGCTGTTGTTTCCTGACAAACCGTATGGTGGGGTGTTTGTGGAGCGAGCTCAGGCGATCGCGGATGAAGCCGAGCGGCAGATGGCGGAGCGAGCTACTACTACTACGACACACGCGCCGCGGTCTGCCGGGCTTCGGTCTGTGGGTGCGACGTCGTAGTAGGAGGTATGGAGTGATGCGGAGACGGGAAGCGGTGGGGAAACGGATCGGACGGTTCGTGCTGTGGTGCGGCATGTTGTTCGCGATGTCGGCGGGGATCATCGCCGCTTCACGGCTCAGCCAAGACAGTTTGGCCCTGGCGATCGGGATCGCGATCGGAACCGTCGTGGGACTGGTCCCGGTCGGGGTGGGCCTCGTGGTGCTGACGATGTGGATGCGGCAGCGAGAGCGACCGCGGCGCAAGGAGCCTGAGGCGGTGCAGGGACCCCAACAACCGGTGATCGTGGTGCAGGTGCCACCGGTGGGTGCCTATCAGCCGTCGCTACCGGGGAGTAGCTGGGACGTGGGGCAGCGGTCCTTCGAGGTGATCGGAGAGGCGACGTCGCCGGTGGTGCAGGTCTCGCGGAATGGGCGGGAGTAGGTTCCGATAAGGGGCCTACTCGGAAAAAGTGCGCCCGGCGGGGTGGAGACCCGCCGGGCTGTGGAAGGGAGTGTAAGGAGACACTCCCATTATACGGCCTCGGACGTGGCGGTTCAACTCGGGAGTTCTAGGTGGAGGGCAGGATGGTCAAAGTGATCGCGGTGGCGTCTCAGAAGGGTGGGGTGGGCAAGACGACGACGGTGGTCAACCTGGCTCACGGTCTGGCGATCAAGGAGCGTGAGGTGCTGGTGGTGGACGTCGATCCCCAGGGCCACGCGGCGATAGCCTTGGGGATGCTGCCGGAGCCCAGCGTGTTCAACTCGTTCGTCGGCGGACTGGAGATCGGGCAGGTCTTGCGGCAGACGGGAAGGCCGCGACTGTTCATCGTACCGGGAGACAAACGGACCTCGACAGCGCAGACGGTGCTATTGGCGGAGGGGTGTGACATCCTGGAGAGTCTGCGGACCGCGTTTGTGAAGGTCTTCAGGGATAGACCGGACATCGTGGTGTTCGACACGGCGCCGAGTGTGGGCGGATTCCAGGAGGCGGCGCTTTTCGCGGCGGATCTGGTGGTGGTGCCGGTGGCGACAGATCACCTGGCGCTGTTCGGGGCGACAGGGGTGCTGGAGACGCTGCGATCGCTGCAGCGGCGGGGATGGCATGGGAAGGTGGTGGCGCTGCCGACGTTCTACGACGAGGTGACGCGGCACAGCAAGGAGGTTTTTGCGCAGCTCAACGAGCGGTTGACGGCGATGGGGCTGCCGGTGCTGAAGCCGGTGCATCGCTCTACGGAGCTACGGGAGGCAGCTGCTGAGGGGAAGACGATCTTCGAACATAGCCCGCGGAGCCGAGCGGCGAAGGAGTATGCGGCGCTCGTCTGGGGTGTGCTGGGGATGCTGAAGGGAGGCGTACGGTGAGCAAGATCGATCCTTTCTCCGCGTTGGGGACGGACGTGCCGGAAGAGCCGACGGAGGCGGTGCCTGAGGTGTTGGAGTATCGCCCGAGCGAGGCACAGCGGAATCGGGACTGGGAGAAGAAGCGGCGGCGTGCGGGACGGGTCGCGACATACCGGGGCATCCCGCAACACCTCCAGGCGGAGATCAAGCGCGTGGCGGAGGATCGCCACGTACCGATCGGGGAGGTGGCCAGGGCCTTCCTGGAGCACGGGTTGGCGGCCTATGGGCGTGGTGAGTTGACCCTGGAGCCGGCGTTCGGTCCGGGGAAGCTCACGTTGTACCCCGGAGATTGAGGGTTTTGCGATGTTTTCCCGATGCCGCTTACACCATGGTTTACACGGTGTAAACCGACGGATTACCGGCGGTCTACACGGTGGTAAGCGGCACTGTAAGCGGCGTACCCCCGGAGCGCGCGCAGGTGCGCCGATTCGGGCAGGGGATAGGTATTCTATCGAAACCGGTGTATAGGCGGCTCCTGGGGCCGCCAGATCGAACCTGAGAGGACGCTATGAATGTGATCGATGACATCAAGGAACGCCTTCATATCGAAGACGTCGTGGCGCGGCACGTTGATCTGCAGCGGGCCGGACGGCATCAGCGAGGGCTGTGCCCTTTCCACACGGAGGCGACACCGTCGTTCTTCGTCTTCGAAGACAGCCAGAGATGGAAGTGTTTCGGCTGCGGGAAGGGCGGGGACGTGCTCGATTTCCTGATGCTGATGGAAGGATGGGATCTGGGTGAGGCGATCCGGGAGACGGCACGTATGGCGGGGGTCACGCTGCGGACGCTGAGTCCCGAGGAGCATCGGACGGTCCAGCGAGAGCGGGACAAGCAGGCGATCTTCGCGGTGGCGGCGGACTTTTTCCACAGCCGATTGACCGAGACGGCACCGGACGGATCCCTGTCGCCGGGGCTATTGTATGCGCAGAGCCGAGGCTTCGATGAGGCTACGATCAAGGCAGCAGGTCTGGGCTACTTTGGTGAGGACTGGGCGTTGCTGCGATCGGCCTTCACGGGGCGGTCGATCGACCTGGAGAGTCCGGCGGCGGTCGCATTTGTGGGCTATAGGGGGGACGTGACGGCGTGGGCGAAGGCTCAAGGGATCTCCGCATCGCGCCATTGGGTGGAGGCGAACAAGGTGCCGGCGATGCCGCCGGGTATGTTGATGTACCCGCACGTGTTGCGGGGGAGGGTGGTCTACATCAGCGGGAGGAAACTCGTGACAGAAGAGCATCGCCCAAAGAGCTGGAATCCGCCGCTGGATCTGGTGGGGCCGAAGCAGCCGTTCTTCAACCATCAGTGGGGCAAGCGGTCCGAGGAGTGTCATTATCAGATGGCGGTCGTGGTGGAGGGACAGGCGTGCGCGATCAGCCTGGGTCAGTGGGGCATTCCCGCCGTGGCGAAGGCAGGTGCAGCGTGAGCGGGGGGGACGAGGTTCTGCGGGACGAGGTCAAGCGGCAGATCGCGATGACAGGCGGCACGCTCGTGATCGGGATGGACACAGATGATGCCGGCACGGCGGCGAGGTGCGGCGTCGCCGCGATGGCGGTCGAGCTGGGGATCAAGCCGACGCAGTTCCGTTCTGTGACGTGGCCTGAGCACGACGTCAACGATTGGTTACAGAAGAGTGGGGACGAGGGGGCAGCGGTCAAGCTACTAGAGAGCTCGCCCTCGTGGCTTGAGGTGTTACTTCAGGAGGCGGTCAGCGCGTCGGTCGACGAGCAGGACGAGGCCGCGGTGCAGACGTTGTTCCGCGCGCTGGCGGTGCTGGACATCTACGATCTGGCTCGGTGGCGAGGGCGAGTATGTGACTCACTGGGGATCAACAAGTCGGACTTCGACGGGATCCTCAAGGCGACCCGGCGCGAAATCGGGATGAATGAGGATGGCCGCCCGAAGTACGAGATCCTGGCCGGGCGCATCTGTCACCGTTACTACGACCGCGGGGGCAGTGAAGTGGTGGACCCGTTAGCGAACTTCAGCGCGTTGATCTCCGCGGATGTCGTGGTGGACGACGGCGAGGATCAGAGCCGCCATTTCGAGATCGAGGGGTCGATCTGCTCGGGCGAACCGTTCCCGGCAGCGGAGGTCACCGCAGAGGAGTTCCCGAAGATGAATTGGATCCTGCCGGCGTGGGGAGCGCGCGCGACGATGGCAGCGGGGAGCACCGTGCGCGATCACCTGCGGGCAGCGATCCAGTCCCTGAGCAAGGAGATCGAGCGGCGCTACGAGTATGCCCATCTCGGGTGGCGGATGATCAACGGGGCACCGGTCTATATGACGACGACCGGGGCCGTGGGGGGCGGCGACGAGCGGGTGAGATTGCCGGATGAGTTCGAGCACTATCACCTCCCGCTCAGTACGACCGATGGGGTTCGGGAGGCGGTCAAGGCCTCGGTGTCGTTCTGGGACGTGGGAGAGTGGGACATCACGGTGCCGCTATGGGCGGCCATGTACCACGCTCCCTTGTGCAGCATCTTGCCGCCGGCGTTCACCGTGTGGCTCTACGGCACGACGGGGAGCTTCAAGAGCACCGTGAGCGCGCTGGCGTTGTGTCACTTCGGAGCGTTCACGTATGACACGCCGCCGGGGTCGTGGACCTCGACGGCGTTTGCATTGCGACGGTTGATGTTCCTGTCGAAGGACAGTCCCTTTTGGGTGGACGATTATGCACCTCAGGCGACGGCCCAGGCGCAGCTGGACATCATCAAGCGCGCGGACAGCCTGTTACGTGAGTGGGGCAACCGGATGGGACGGAGCGCGGGTCAGGCGGATGGGACGCTGCGAGCGGCTCAGAAGCCACGGGGGCTCGGGATCTGCACAGCGGAGATGCTGCCGCCGGGGCCGTCGATCATGCCTCGGCTCTATGCGATCGAGCTGTATCCGGGCGCGATTCGGGAGGCCGAACTCACACCGCGCCAGGAGCGGGACGCGCTGCGGTATCCGGAGGCGATGACGGGCTATTTGCTGTGGCTGACACGACGTTGGGATGACCTAGTTAGTTGGACGGGTAAGCGGATGAGGGAGCGGCGCAGCGAGGCGCGGGTGCGGATGCGGCAGCACCGGCGGAGCGCGCCGAACGTCGCTACGTTGGGTGTGGGGCTGGAGCTGGGGTTGCAGTATGCCTATGAGCTCGGGGCCATCGACGCCACCGAGTTCGACGGACGATTGGCGGCGGGGTGGGAGCTGCTGGTGACCACGGGTGAGAAGCAAGACGCCGGCGTCAACCAGGAGGCGGACCCCATCCGCTTGTTCTTCGATGCGCTGGAGCAGATGCTGACGCAAGGCAGCGTATATCTCCGTCATCGTTACTACTGCGACGATCGAGAGAGGGACTGGCCGACGCCAGATCACCGGGCCCTGAATGCGGAGTTTATCGGTTGGTGGGGCAGCGACGGAGACGAATCGAAGCTGGCCCCCCAGTGTGAGTATGACGATGCGCGGTTCTGGTATCTGATCCCCAACGTGGCGTTGAACGTAGTGGTGCAGTTCTACCGTCAAGCACACCAGGTCTTCCCCGACGATCGCCGCGGACTGCAGGCGAAGCTACTCGAGCGCGGGCTGCTGTTTCCGATCGGCTCCCAGACGTATCTGTATCAGATGCCGATCGAGGGGCGGCCCAGAGTATGGCGGATCAGCAAGCCTGTCGCGGGGAAGGCCCCATAGTTTCTGTTTACATACGCGTAGGCTCCGGAATATGTGAATGTGGTGAATTCGTTGAAAAGAGTGAATCAGATCATCAGATGACTATGAGCTTTCAGGATTTTCACCACGTTCACCCGTATCACACGTCCGAAACCCCTATGCATGTGGGGAGAAATGAAAGCTATATGAGCATCTTGCGAATTCGAGGAGACAGTGAGTCCGTTCCGAGTAGGTTGGTTATCAGACAGCAATTCGGAGGGCCTGAAGGCGGCTGCAGACTCAATCCAGCTGTAGGCCTGACCTATAGCAAGCATTGCTGGTGGAGGTATGAGCTATGTCCGAGTATGAGATAGAGGGCGATGTGGTTTGCCCGGCGTGCGGATCCTGGCCGCTGCACCGTCGGGAGTGTTGGTGTGAGGATGGTTGGGTGTGGGGGTACGACGAGGATCCTCTCTGGTACGACCCCGACGAGCTGATCCCGTGTACTGAGTGCGACGGTGTCGGCTTTGAGCTGTGGTGCCCACGGTGCGGGGCGGATATGAGGCGTCCGGAATGGCGCGCAGCCATAGAGGCGCAGTGGGCTGAGCTCGACAAGTTGTATGAGGAGGCAGCGAGATGAGGCAGGCGACGTTGTTTGACGGCATGCGATTGGCTGTAGATAGGGCCGTTGAGAAGAGCCTGCGTTCTGTGAATAGGGGGACGTACGATGCTTACTCGTGCTGATCCCAGGGCTCGTGCGTTGCGCCCGGTGCGCCTGATTCGCGGCAAAGACGAGTTGCGGGCATACAGCGCCGTGACGTTTGTGGATGCATGGAACGGCTGCGATCTGTGGATACGGCGACTGTCGGCTTGCGGGATGACAATCGACGAATCTGACACGATGATCGACGTGCTAGATGGGAATGGCGACATCATTCAAGAGGTGCCGGTGACCCGCAGGGGCTTCGAGTATTTACGCGGCAAACTGCGCTTCCGTCTGGAGAGAGAGCAGTACTCTCCGGTAACGCGAATATGCGGAGGTGAAGCGGATGATCTTCGAGACGCTGAGTGAGAGCGCGGGGCGAGGAGAGCTGATTCTGGTGGATGGCGGGATGTGTCACTGGCATTTGCGGCGCGATGGACAGGTCACGATTCGTGAAATCCTGGTGCTGCCGGAGCGCCGTGGTGAGGGGATAGGGACGTCGATGTTGCGACAGCTGGAGTCGCTACCGGGGGCGCGATCGATTTTCGCTAAGTGTCCTTCCGATCTGAGTGCGAATACGTGGTATGCGCATCGAGGGTTCGTGTGTGAAGGGCATGAGCAGACACGGAGCGGGCGCAGGCTCACCTTGTGGAGGCGGAGGCTCTGAGCGTGATGCAGCTCAGGCTCTTCAGTGATCGCTATGCGCGATGTCAGGCTTGCGGACGAGACGTTGCCCGGCTGAGACGGGTGCGGCGATTCAGGATCTGTGATGCGTGCTATGACAGGATCGTTGCCGAGCCCGGCGACGTCGAGGCGATGGGGCGGTTCTGGGGTTGGTATGCGGAGATGGTGCGGAAGTACCCCGCGCCCGGATCCACCAGGCGGCGAGCCCGTGTGGTGTCGCGGGGCGTGGCGGACTATTGGCCGATGTGTGAATGCGGACGAGAGCGTCCTATCGGTCCGTTCGAGGATCCGGCCGCACAGAGGAGCCTATTCGGGCCGGCACGCGTCGGTCGGTGTCCGTGGTGTGAGTCGCGGTTGGCGGTGGTTCGTATCGTGCAGATGGCGAGGACGATCCACCCGGAGTGGGATGATGAGGAGTGGCTGGATCTTCTGTGGAGATCCCATCGGGAGGCGTTCGAGCTGGGTGTGTTGCCGGAACTGTGGTTCGAGTTGAGGAGGCGATGCGATGACGAGACCGGAGAGGACGGCGAAGGGGTTGTGGTGGGATCGGGCGTGGACGCTGGTCGAGGGGTGTACGAAGGTCGATGAGACGTGCGCGCACTGTTGGGCTGAGCGGCTATCGGCGATGCGGAAGCACAATCGGTTGGTGGGCGAGCATCACGTCGGGCTGACCGATGAGGACGGGCGGTGGACGGGCAGGGTACGGCTGCAGTTTGAGCGGCTCGAGATGCCGCTGCGAGCCACGTCGTCGTGGACATGGGCGCTCTGGAATGACCTCTTTCATCCGCGTGTGCCGTGGCCGTTCGCAGCTCAGGCCTTTGACGTGATGGCAGCCGCGGATCGGCAGCGGTTTGTGGTGCTGACGAAGCGCCCGGAGCGGTTTCAGTACGTCCATTGGGAGATGGCAGAGTTCTGGCCCGGCGACACGCCGTACTCGACCGCGATGGAGATGGAGGGCGAGCTGAGCAACGTCATGTGGGGCACGTCGGCGGGTACTCAGGCGGTCGTGGACGAGAGGATCGATAGGTTGCTGGCGATACCCGGGCGTCACGTGGTGAGCGTGGAGCCGATGCTGGAGAGCGTTGATCTGGACGGGTGGTTGTGGGGGCCGCACGCGATGCGATGGAATGAGTACGCCGGCGATGAGATTGTGCCTGCTATCGATTGGGTCCAGATAGGCTGCGAGACCGGTCCGGGACGACGATCGGTCGATCCGGATGCCGTGCGGTCGCTGATCCGGAGCTGCCACGACGCGGGGGTGCCGGTGTTTGTCAAGCAACTGGAGATTGGCGGGAGGGTGACGTCGGATATGAGCTGCTGGCCGGCGGATCTGCGGGTGCGCGAGTATCCGGAGGGGTGGTGAGGCTATGCCGAGAGCGGCGAGGGCGGCGCGGTGCCGGCGTGTGGTCGTACAGGTACGGTTGGATGGCGAAGCGGACCAGATCGTCACGGAGGTGATGTATCTGTTCGGCGGCACAGCAGATCGCGGTGAACGGCGAGGGTTGGACATCACCGGCAATCGATGTCTGGTACCGGATGTATGGGACGTGGTCTTTGACCAGGTTCTGAAGGAGAAGGGGTCAGGCGCGCGGCTGATCACGCTGCGCCTGGACGATCGGGGGATGGGCACGTCGCTGGCCGGGCGGCTGACAGGGATGTTGGAGGTGATCGGTCACGAACTGCGCGTGCATGTTGAGGTGCCTGAGCTGCGAGGGTACGCGGGATGAAGCGGAGAAGGGGTAAATCGCGCCTGGGGATGGTGCGACAGGCCGGGTACAAGTCAGACGACTTCACTGTGCATGCGTGTCCGACGGACGAGGAGGTGGGGTTGCCGTTGTGGAACACGGGCGCACGGTTCAGCAGGCAGGCTGTGGCGGCGATGGTGCTGGATGGGGCGTTCGCGTCGGGGACGGTGTTGCGGCAGAAGGACCGGCTGTGGCTGGTGAAGGATGGGCGGTTATGCGAGCTCAGAAGGGGGGCGCCGACGGGTCGGGAGCTGTGCCCGAAGGAGTCTCGTGACGGGGATCGCGTGATGTGGGTGCAGGCGCCCGCAGCGGCGGATTAGGGACCGGGTATTGGAGATATCGGAGAGACCAGATTTCGGAATACATTCAGTGATTCGATGAATTGGGTGTTGACATGTAGCGGTATCGCTGCTATACTGTAGACATACAGCGTTACCGCTACATGGGGGTGAAACAATGGGATACGGAGTCAGGTACGTTGAGGGACGGGGTGAGTACTGCGTGGTCTTCCAGGGGGAGATGACGAAGCCCCAAGCGCGTGACGAGGCGCGGCGACTCAATTTCGGTCTTAAGATCCGGACGCGGCGGGAGGCGATCTACCACATTGAGACGAACGGGACTCGGGTGGAGGCGGGGCCCGAGGGGTTGACGGAGATCCTCAACACGGTCCGGTTCGGAGTTGGGTACGTGGTCGGCCAGGATGCGGATGGTGTTCTCTGGATGACGTATCATACCGGCTCAGACGTGGACGACTGGGCCGTGGTGAGGTACCGATTGGAGACGGCGTATCCTGAGGTCTTGATCCAGGCGCTTCAGAGGCAGCATACAGTACGACCCCATGACTATCCGAACGGTAGGGTACTGGACTGCGGTCACGTGGTTTTTGACGCGTCAGCAGTGATGACGACGACGCGTGGCGTGAGTTGCCCGGACTGCTATGATCGGATGAGTGAGTAGTCATGTACACACTGGAGATTAACGGTGCAGTATACGACTACGAGGCCCGCAATAGTAATCACGCCATTCGTCGTGCGGTCAAGACTATTAGTATGGTGAACGCCGTTCATGTTTCGGCGAGGGTGAGCAACGCGGATATGGAGGTTGCCGTGATCAATCTCAGTAACAACCTGGGCGGCGCACTGACCATCAATGGCGTCAGCTACGACAAATCGGATTGGTATGTGAGTTTTCCTGGCTAGGAGGGGTCATGACATACTCTGAGATTTTGCACAATAAGCACTTTCGCCGTCTGGCTGCCATCATACGCGTGCCATATCGTTCACAGCGATGGCGTAGCGCCCATCCAGATGTCCCGTTCTGGACGTTGATCGAAAACCTCGATAGGGTCACGCCCCTGGACGGGTCATGGAACCGACATCTTGTCGCCCGCGCCTTCACGGACCTCATCGTCGCGATCACTCGGGCAGATGAGCGCCTAGGCTACAGTGAGATGGATCTGGATTGGCTCATCGATGTTCTCGATCGGCCCAAGGAAGAGGCAAACGCGATCCTGAAGATGCTCCAGGCCTATGCCTCTGCCCCTGATGATCTCCTGACCATTGGCGAGGTCGCTGCCCTTACAGATGAGGCAGAGTCTACATGGCGCAATCGTGCCGCGGCCGGCGAGATCCCGGGCGCAGTTAAGAAGGGCAAGACATGGTTGTTACCTCGATCAATGGTGATTGAGGCGCCCGTGTCAAAGGTTGTACTCATCCGCGAGGCGATCACAGGCAACCAGGTGAGCGTGCATCCGCGTCTTGATGTTCAGCTAGTGCACGGCGTTGATCAGTCCGATGATGAGATGCCCGCTTTCATCGACATTCGCATTTGTGATGGGGGATGGACGGACGAGGAGCATGATGAGTGTCGACGGCGGGTTGCCCGCATCGTTGAGATGTTGGACAGCGCAGGAATCAACGAGTATCGTGTTGATGGCGGCGTGATTCATTTCCTAAACGATTAGGGAGGCCGGCAATGCTACCCAAGATTACGAGAACCTCAGGTTGGACCGATATGATGGCGGTAGAACCTCTATGTGTACAGCTCGAGGATGCCGATATTCCCTGGATGCAGCACGAGGTTTCGAACCTCATCGGGACCGGCGGATCCGCCTATTGGATCCATTTCGTCAGCCCGAAGACGGGATCGCCGGTCACGGTGTTGTGCGTTCCGCATCACGATCTGCCCGATGGGGCAGCTGAGGACTACTATTACTTTGACGGGATGGGTTACGAAGAGGCATTGGACGTCGACTGGGCGGCGGTGTATGAGCACCGTGCCGGGCTAGCCGATGGGGTCGGTGAATGATCCTGCGGCCGAGTGAGCCGGTGACGGAGTTGGTGGCGAGGGTGGCGCTGAGCGGCAGCACGCTGAGCGTCGCCCTGCCGGCATGGAACGATCAATTCGTGGCGGCAGCGAAGGGATTGGGTGTGCGACAATGGGACCGAGACGCAAGGGCATGGACGCGGTCGCTCTCACGATTCGCCGGCGATCGGTCACATAGGGCGGCGGATGTGGTACGGGGGTTGATAGCGGCAGGGTTCCCGACCGAGGCTCCGGAGGATATTGCGAGACTGGCGCTTTTGGGCGACTATGCTCCGGAGTGCAGGCGGTGGGTCCACGTAGGCTCTGGTGAGTATGAAGGGTGGTTTCGGATCTGGTGGGGTCGTGAGCAGGAGGGGGCTTACCAGGCTGCACGCCGGATCGAAGGGAGCCGATACGATCCGGAAACGCATTGCGTGATGGCGCCGGCTGAGCAGGTGAGCGCCGTCGAGGATTTCGCGGCGCTGCACACGTTTCAGTTGTCTGAGGAGGCGCAGACTCTGATCGCCATGGCCCGGCGGGCGCGAGAGGCTGCGGTGGTGGCGGACCTGCAGGCGCCGGTGCGTGAGGTGCCATACTGGCGGCGTCCGACGCTGGCCGCGCCGGAGGTCGACGTGCCGGCGGTCGACGTGCCGGCGGAGCATCTCGACTTCCAGGATGTCGGGTTCGCGGTAACGACGGCGCTCTATCCACACCAGATCCCGCCAGTTGAGAAGCTGCGGGAGCTGAAGATCGGGGCGCTGTTTATGGAGATGGGGACGGGGAAGACGCGATGCGCCATCGAGCTAGTGCATTTGCGGCGGCACCGGATCAGCGCCGTGGTGTGGTTCTGCCCGGTGTCGCTCAAGCGCACCATCGCGTACGAGATCGAGAAGCATACGGATACACCTGTGGACAAGATCCTCGTCTTCGATGAGGGAACAACGCTGCGGAGTGTACCAGGGGCGATCTGGTACGTTGTGGGGATCGAGTCGATGAGCAGCTCGGATCGCCAGGTGATGGCAACGAACGGGCTGATTGACGATCACACATTTGTGATCGTGGATGAGAGCAGTTACATCAAGGGCCACAACGCGATCCGGACGGAGCGGATCACGGCGCTGGCGGAGAGGGCGCGGTACCGGCTAATTCTGACGGGGACGCCGATCAGCAACGGGATTGAGGATCTGTATGCACAGATGCGCTTTCTGAGTACGGACATTCTCGGATATGGTTCGTTCTACTCATTCGCAGCAAATCACCTGGAGTACTCAGAGAAATACCCTGGGATGGTTGTTAGGGCACACAATACGGAGCATATTGCCGCGAAGATCGCGCCGTACGTGTACCAGGTGACCAAACACCAAGCGGGTCTGGAGCTACCCAGAAAGCTGCTCGACGCGCGGTATTTCGACATGACGCGCGAACAGGCCGAATGGTATCAGACGGCCAAAGTTGAGATCCTGAAAGACTCTC
>Ga0334885_1001805_pt1 | contig 24381 bp, 27 predicted proteins | sample GraSluR1_MG_8_FD_207233 | JGI IMG/M metagenome (GOLD analysis project Ga0334885, IMG submission 207233) | Sludge microbial communities from methane-producing bioreactor in Wageningen University, Netherlands - Granular Sludge_31_05-R1 | ecosystem: Engineered > Bioreactor > Anaerobic >...
AATTATCGACGAACAACATCGTTTTGGAGTAAAACAGAGAGAAATTATCAAAAGCTACGGAAACCCACATCTCCTTTCAATGACAGCAACCCCCATTCCAAGAACCCTCGCAATAACAATTTATGGTGATCAAGATTTATCAGTTATTGATGAAATGCCAAAAGGACGAAAAGAAATTATTACAAGACATGTTCCTGAAAAAAAACGCATCGACGCCTACCGCTGGATCGAAGATCAAATAAACAAAGGAAGGCAAGCTTTTGTAATTTGTCCACTTATTGAAGAATCAGAAACACTAGAACTTAAAGCCGTATATACAGAATATGAATATTTAAAAACACATATTTTCCCAAACATTGAAATAGAATTACTTCACGGAAAGCTTAAACAAGCCGAAAAAGATGAAATAATGCAAAGATTTAAAGAAAACAAAACAAAAATATTAGTTTCAACATCTGTAATTGAAGTCGGAATTGACATACCGAACGCCAGTATTATGGTTATAGAAGGCGCAGAACGCTTTGGTTTATCCCAATTACACCAATTTCGAGGTCGTGTAGGTAGGGGAGAACACCAGTCTTATTGCTTCTTATTCAGCAAATCTCTATCCGAAGACGGCCTAAAAAGAATGAAATCGATGGAAAAATTTTCTAGTGGATTTAAACTTTCAGAAATAGATTTAGAACTAAGAGGCCCAGGTGAAGTTTACGGAGTCCGCCAAAGTGGAATTCCAGATTTAAAAATGGCAAGCCTCACAGACTACAAAACGATCGAAATAGCACGAAAAGAAGCATCAATAATAATATCAAAAGACCCACTACTAAAAAACTATCCACGACTAGTCGAGAAATTAGCTGAACAAAACGAAGTTTATGTGAGTGCTTAAAAATTTTTTTGAATAAAACTTAGCGAACTGAAGCAAATACATAAAGGACTTTAAAGCGTTTAAAACTAATAAATAGAGGCAAAACAAGCCTTAACACTATTACTTCAAAAAATAAAAAAAATCAGTACTTGCACAAGATACATTGTGCAAAGTATCGGAGATGTAAATAAAAAGTATTTGTCAAATACCCTATCAAAAATTCTTTAATTCTCTATTTAGTTTATTAAAGTTCTTTTACCATATAAGTTCCTTTTAGCTTATATCCGAATTTCTCATAATATTGTCGAACACCAATTCCAGAAATTACAGCAATAAATTTACAACCATTTTGTTTACTTAAATATTCTGCTTCTTTTAAAAGTTTTCTTCCAAATCCAATATGTTGTTTTCCTTTAGACTTCTCCCCTACAGGCGTTTGCTTGCCATATACATGAACTTCCCTAATAATTGATGCATCTTTTAGTTCCTTTAAATAGGTTTTATGAGGAAACCTAAGCCTTAATAATGCTAATAATTTATTATTTTTTTCATCCTCGAAACTCAAAAACACTTCTTTACCCTTTGAAGCCTCATAACTTCGTACAAGTAAGTGAACATTATTTAAATCAAATAAATCGCCTTTAATTTCACGATATCTAATTTCTTGAATATTCTCTTTAGAGAGATCATTCTCAATAATTTGTCTAATATTTGAAGTTTTGAGTCCAGATTTTACATCAGTTGCAGGAATATCTCTTGCAACACGATCAACTCTGCAATAATAAGGAACTGACTTAATAATATGTTTTAAAACATCAATCAAAACATCATCCGAATATGGCCGAAAAACTCCTTTATTAAACAATGAAGAAAGTCTAGATTTTTCAACTACAACACAAGGATAAATTTTCAAATAATCAGGCTTAAAATCACTATTATCAAAAAGTTTATCAAACATTTCTTTGTCCATTTTGGGCGTAGAGTAAGGCAAATTTGGCATCATGTGATAAGCAAGTTTAAAACCAAAATCTTTTAATAAAGAACTTGCTTTTACAACCGAAGCTGTATCATGTCCCCTTTCTGTTTTTTCTTGAACTTTATCAAAAAGAGTTTGTACTCCCATTTCTACTTTAGTAATTCCAAGAGTTCTAAAATATTTTAATTCATTTTTATCAATTAAATCAGGTCTAGTTTCTACATTTATTCCAATGCATCTAAAAAGAGAAGTTTCATTTTCTTTTACAACTAGATCAAAAGATGGATTTGACTTTAAACTTTTTATTTTCATTTCACTTAAAACCTCTTTTCCATAAATAGTGTTTTTTACAGTTTTTTGATTCTTAAAACTTTTTAAATCTTTAGAAACAACGGCAAATTCATTCATTGCCTGAAGACAACGCTTAATAAACCATTTCTGATAAGCTTTAGGATAAGCGCTAAAAGATCCACCAATAATTCTTAGTTCTATTTTTGAAAAATCGTGTCCCGTCATAAAAAGGGCCTTTAATCGAACAAAAACCTGTGTATATGGATTAAAAGATTGCCTATACGCTCTCTGAGCCGCAGGTTGGGATGGTAAATAACTTTTTGGCATTCTAAGATCAGTGGGACAATAAACACATTTACCAGGACAAGGGAATGGCTTAGTTAATACAGTAACAGGAGCGACACCACTCATAGTCCTTACAGTTCTTTTTTGAATTAAAGACAAAACAACTGGATTTTCTTCTATAACTCCATCTGAAACTAAATCTTGATATGCTTTAATGAAATATAAACTATGAAAAATCTCACTTTTATGTTTTTTTATAGTTGCATTTCTAATCTTTTCAAAATCCTTTCTATTTAAAATATTCTTTTTTATTGCCAAAAGCAGGATTTCTTTTGAAATTTCATTAAACTTCTCTAAATTTATATTAGCAAAATCCATATTTTTCATTATACTAAAACAAAGTTTATGTTAACCAAAGTAATGAAAAATAAAAAGCTAAAATCTAAAAATCATAAGAAATTTACAAAAAATATAATACTAAAAAGTTTATTATCAATTTTAATTATCATTATGTTGTTTTTAAATACTAATTATTATTTAAAATATAAAGATAATTCCGTCAAAAAAAACAGCACTTTGCAAAAAATAGTCAAAATAGAAAACTACCCTAACAAAATAATTTTATTTACAGGCTTTGATGAATTAAAGAAAAACAAAGCCAGAAGAATTTAAAATGTTTACAAATAAAGAAGAAAAATTATTAAAGCATGTGAAAGAAGATTATGCAATAAATGCGGATCAATTTGATAAACGCAGACAAACGCCATGGAAAGAATTTGATCATTACATAAAACACATTAAACATAACGACAAAGTCGCAGACATAGGCTGTGGCAACGGAAGATTTTATGATTATCTAAAAAATAAAAGAAAAGTAGAATACACAGGCATAGACATTACAAAAGAACTTATAACTTTAGCAAAAAAAAGATACAAAGCAAAGTTTAAGGTAGCCAATGCCTTTGATACGAAAGAAAAATCAGATTTTTTTGACACAACATTACTAATAGCAACCCTTCACCACATACCATCCAAAAAGCTAAGAAAAAAAACAATTCAAGAAATGAATAGGATAACTAAAAAAGACGGCATTTTTATAATAAGTGTGTGGAATTTATATAGAAAAAAATATATTAAATACTTCATAAAAGCATTTATCAAATCACTTATGAATATATTTAAAACAAGCCATAAAGATTTAATAATACCTTGGGGAGAAAACAAAACTGACAGATATTTTTACGCACTATCGCCGACCGAATTAAAACAACTATTGATTTCTGAAAATTTTAAAATTCTTAATTCTTATTACAACAAAAACACAGTTTACATATGTCAAAAGATCAAATAGAAATTCTAGGAGTAAAGATAAACACAATGTCTTTTGATGAAAGCAAAAATTTCATAATCAAAAGAATTTTAGAAGAAAATAAAACATTTGTAACAACTCCAAACCCAGAAATAGTTTTAGAAACACTAAAAGATAATAATTATAAAGAAATATTAAATAAATCAACTTTAAATATTCCAGACGGTAATGGCCTTAAATACATGTCAAAATATTTATTTTTTAGAAAAAAGATTGATAAAAAAATAAAAGAAGCAGTTCATGGCTCAGATATGATGATGGCTCTTTGTACAGATAAAAGATTAAATGGAAAAAAAATATTTTTACTCGGAGCAAGCGATGAAGTAGCAATAAAAACAAAAAAAACATTAGAAAAAATAAATCCAAATATTAATATTGTAGGAACATTTTCAGGAAAAGCAGATGAAGAAGATGACAAAATTTCTAGAGAAAAAATTAATTATTCAAATGCAGAAATAGTATTTGTTGCTTTTGGTGCTCCAAAACAAGAAAAATGGATAGCAAGAAATAAAGATCATTTAGAAAAAGTGTTATTATTTATCGGAATTGGTGGAACTTTTGATTTTATATCAGGTCACAAAAAAAGAGCACCAAAACTAATTAGAAAACTAAACCTCGAATGGCTTTACAGAGTAATAATAGAGCCAAGAAGAATAAAAAGAATTCTAAAAGCAGTTTTAATATTTCCTATAATTGTTTTAAAAAAAGATTTATTTTCTAAATAGAATTTTCATCTATATCAACAAACTTAATTAAATAACCATTTAAGCAATGTTGAGTATAATCTATTCTTATTGTTGGATCCTCACTAGAAACAATAAATGCCCCAAGTGAATTTCTTAAATTTTTAATTTTAAAATCAAAAATCTCATCAGTCTTAATTTGCAACTTATCAATTTTTTGTAACCAAAATGAAAGCTCTCTATTGTACAAAGTAAATAAATCCTTATCATTAACAAATTTAAACAAATAAACAGAAGCAGAAAGACCCTCTAAAAAACCACAAAATGCTTGATCATTATTCCTATACCTTTCAAAACTTTTCACCCTAGCTTTTGTATATAAACTAACAAAGGGTAAAAAATCCTCAACAGGAATTAGATATTTTAATTCTTTTAAAGCAAGCATTCCCCATAAATAAAAATTTGAATCCAAAGAATTTATATAGCTTTCTCTTAAATACGGCCACAAATCAAAAATTTCATTTAATACATCGTTATTTAAAGTAAAATTATAATATTTAGCCAAAGCTAAAAAGGCTTCTCCGTTATAAAAAGATGACTCAACTAATTCAGGATTTTTATTTGGGGTAAATTTAGCAATAAACCCAGCATTTTCAATTCTCATTGCTAGTAAATAATCATTAAAAGATTCTATCAACTCACGATAATCATCATAAAATTGAGTATTTCTTGAAGAGTAATTTATTAAAGCAATCATTGAAAGTGCTGTTGTACCAATAGAACAAACTCCATTTTCATCAGCTACACAAGAAAAAGATTTTGATTTATAACTGGAATTTAAAGAATTGTTTTTAAAAAACAAAGCATAATTCCGAATTAAACTATCTAAGTCAAATTTATTGCTTAAATCCCTTTTATAAAATTCTGTGATTGCAAAAAAAGTACCTGCTTGTCGCACAAAGTTTTCATCATTTGAAACAATATTATCCACAGGATTTATCTGATAAACAAGTCTACCATCCTCTTTCTGAATACTTTTAAACCAATTCACAGAAAGCGATATACTTTCATAAATATCTTTGTTTTTTAATTCCTTAAATTTAAGATCTTTATTATTTTGAAAAGGAAAATCCGATTTATTATCATCACTAACTAAAAAACAGGAATTTAAAATTAAACTAACTAAAATTATACTAATTATTTTTTTCATTTCTTTTTTCTTTCTTTAATTTTTTGCTCAATAACAGTTTCAACATAAGGCTTAATTTTTTCAACTAAAAAATCTAGAGCTTTCAAAGGTTGTATAATCGCATCATGTACTCTAGAAACAATTTCTTCAACTTGTCCTGTAGTTTTAGAAATATCTCTCAAAACGAGTACCAAATAAAAACAAACCATTGATAAAAAAACAACTAAAACTAAAAAACCTACGCCAAGTGATACATTTAAGAAATCTTGTGAACTTTGAAACATATTTTTATTTTTAAATTATTATTAGTTTATCAAAAATTAAGAATTAATCAATTTCATCAAAATGGCGCTTACCATCGATGGATTTGCCTTACCTTTAGTTTCTTTCATAACTAGCCCAACTAAATAACCCAAAACTCTATCTTTTCCACTTTTAATTAAATCAACTGATTCAGTATTTTGATTTATTATTTCCTTACAAATTTTTTCAATAAAATCAGTATCGGAAATTTGAGATATAGCTTTTTTAGAAATAACTTCAGAAGCACTAAGTCCATCTTCAAACATAACTGGAAAAACATCATTTTTGGCTTGAGTCGTAGAAATAACGCCTTTTTTTACTAAATTTATAAGCTCAATCATATTTTCACTTTTTATTTTCTGTTCACTAATGTCTAAAAAGTTTTCTTTTAAATATTGTATTAAAATATTATTAAAAAAATTTAAACAAAGCTTTAAATCACCTGTTTCTTTTAAAATTTTATCAAAATAAATTACAAATTTATTATTAGAACTGATAAACGTTGCTTCCTCTTCAGACATTCCAAGAGACAAATATTCTTTCTTTTTATCAGCGGGTAGCTTGCTTATATTTTTCTTTTGCTCAAATATTACTTTTGATTCAATTGAAATATTTGGAATATCAGGTTCAGGGAAATACCTATAGTCATATGATTGTTCTTTATCTCTCAAAAAAAATGTTTTAAAGCTAGTTTCATCAAATCCCAAAGTTAACTCCTTTTCAAGTAATTCACCATTTAAATACAATTCTTTTTGACGGTTAAATTCATAATCTAAAGCTAAACTTAAAAACTTAAATGAATTTAAATTTTTAATTTCTGCTCTTTTATTTAACTTATTATCACCACTTTCTCGAACTGATATTGAAGCATCAAATCGAAACATTCCTTTTTCCATATCTGCATCAGAAATATTTAAATATTTAAGTATTTTTTGAATTTCTTTGGCATAAAGCACTGCTTGTTCAGAACTTCTAATATCTGGTTCTGACACTATTTCAATTAAAGGAACTCCAGCACGATTAAAATCAATAAGTGAAAAATCATTAAAATGCGTAAGTTTACCAGCATCATCTTCAATATGTATACGATTTATTCGAACGACTTGTTCCGTATTGTCTTCATTCGAAATTAAAGAAATATAACCATTTTTACTTAAAGGCTTATCATATTGGGATATTTGAAAACCTCGAGGATTATCTGGATAAAAATAATTTTTTCTATCCATTTTAAATTCATCTAAAATTTCTAAATTAAACGCTATTCCTGCTTTTATAGCTAAATTTAAAGCCTCCTTATTTAAAACTGGCAATTGACCAGGAAACCCCATACAAACTGGACAGACATTAGTATTTGGAATTGCATCAAAAGAATCATTTTTACACCTACAAAACATTTTTGTTTTGGTATTTAACTGTGCATGTATTTCAAGCCCTATTACCGCTTCTATATTCATAGTAAATATTTTATAAATCTACACCAAGATCAGTCAAAGCTCCTTTAAAAGCTTTCAATGCAAATTTTGTCTCACTTTCTTTTAAGTCTTTAAATTCGTGAGCAATTTTATTTCGCAATTTATGAGCTGACCAAACAGAATTTATATCATTAAAAAGATTTTTGGAAGTCTTTAATTTTTCGGCAAGAGTACCTTCTTTACCTCGTTTGCTTAATGCAAAGTCCAAAAGTTTATCTGCATCCATAATGGATTTTTCTGGATTAGTTTTTGATAAATCAAGTATCCTAAACCAATTAATTTTTATAAAATTTAAATCTTTTTCGGAAAATTTTGATTTTCGTCTATTTTTAATTACTAAAAATAGAATTATTAAATCAAAAACAATAAAAATAAATAAAAAAATCAAAAAGTAATTCATAAATCTTTATTTTTATTATGAACAATAAGCATATCTGCAAGGAGTGTTTTTAGAGTTTCATGATCTTGAAAACTTTTAGTTGCCATTTGTTTTTTTTGATGTTCTAAAATGATTCTTTCAATATTTTTTGGATTTGACGCCTCCTTAAGTGTCATGACAATTTTGGATCCAATTTTGTCAATTGTAATATCTCCAAAATTAAACATAGTATGAAAAAATCCATCAATTTCATAAGCAATTCCTTCAATCATATGATAATCAACTCTTTTTGAAGCTCGTTTAAAAAAACCTGTAACTTCTACATCAATAACACCAAAATTTGTAATAATCCAAGCATCAAGATACCAATCTCCAAACTCATAAAGAAAACCACAAATTCCAACAAAAATTAATATTAACATTCCAAGAAACAAAGATGGATAAATAATTGTTAAAATAATAGGTAAACCAACTAATAAAACGACCACTTTATAAACTTTTTTTATTAGAATAAAAGCATGAGTATGTGCGATATAATGTATCTTTTCATTATCAGTTAAATGATTTGAAAAGAGATAATTCCTAATATTCATTTTTTCTTTTTACTTTATTCAATTATAAATTTTAATTAAACATTGTAAACATAGAAATTAAATACTAAAATTTACACACTTAAAAAATACATTATGAAAAACACTAAAACAAAAAAAGCAATATATTGGATTTTAGATCTTGCTCTAAATGTAGTAGTAATTTTTGGAATAGTAATAATCATTCAAACATGGATAGTTGCGCCATTTGATGTTTCAGGCAAATCAATGTGTGACACGTTAAATATAATCAACGGCGAGTGCGTAAATGATTACGGAGAAAAAATAATTATAAACGAAGTCTTATATCTTTTTAAAGAGCCACAAAGAGGAGAAATTGTTGTATTTAAAATACCTCACGAAAATAAATCTGAAGAAAAATACTTTATAAAAAGAATTATTGGAGTAGCAGGCGATAAAATAAAAATAGAAAATGGCGAAGTTTTTATACAAACTAAAAACTCATCAGAATTTATAAAACTTGAAGAGCCTTACTTAAACCAATACAACAAATCAAACACAAAAGTATATTTTGAATATAATACCGAATGGGAAGTGCCAGAAGATCATTATTTCTTACTCGGAGACAACAGAAATTATTCAACCGATTCAAGAACATGTTTTGATGGAACACAAACAATGTCTTGCAAAACAGATAAAAACAGAGCTTTTGTACATAAAGATATAATCAGGGGAAAGGCAAGTATTGTCTGGTGGCCTTTTAAAAACATGAGAACTATAAAAACGACTGAATATTCCGAACTAGATAATTAAATTTTATAAAAGCTTGCTTTCATTATAGGAAAAATAATATTCCAAAAAAGCAATTAAAACTATTGTTAAGATCCCCGTCCACCAATTCAAAACTCTTAACAACTGAAATATTAAAATAAATATTGATAAAAAACTTAATAAAAGTCCTTGCCTTACAGACACATTTAATATTCTGTTTGATAAATCATCTTTGATAAAAAAATATCTAATTAGAAATAATATTATTGTAAAACTTGCAAATAAAGCAAAAAATAAAGATAAAAAGAAAAACAAAAGAGCTAATTCTGTGTGATTGTTTGGGCTTAGTTTAAATAAAACAACAAGCCAAGCTGTCCAAGACATTATAGCAACTAAGGCCAATATTAAGATGTTTTTATTATACATATTGTTTTTTTCGATCTAAAAAAAAGGATAAAATAAAAATTAAAAAAGAAACAGACAAAAGCATTAAACTAAAAAACAAAAAATTCTTAAAAATATCATTAACTAAATAAAAAAGGAAAAATTCTTTATAACTTGTGCCTTCAAAAATGGGGACAAGTTTAATTATTATTAAATTTAAAATAGCACTTAAAAAACTAGATATACTCAAAGTTTTAAATGATTTAATTACACTTAGATTATTTATGATTAAAAAAATAAGCATATTAAATACTAAAATTCCAAAAAGGAAAAATGTTAAATAATTTTTTATTTTTTTATAAGTTTCAAGAAGATTATTTGAAAAACTCTTATCTATATGCCAATTAAATTGTATATCAAATAAAAGATTTTGAGATAAATACAAATCAATTTCTCTTGTTAACTCCTTTTCAAAAATATCAAAGCTAAGAAGTGTAGGAATACAATTTTCTAAAACAGTTAAGTTGTCGCATCTAGGAATATTTTCAAACAACTCTACTGCAAACAACGAAACGAACTCTGTCAAATAATTTTCCCAAAAACTAAATGAAATATCAATTTTTAAAAATTCATTGTCCGAATCAAATTTAGTTGATTTAATTGATTCAATAAAAGCAGAAACTTCATTTTTTAAATCTTCTTTTGTAAATACTTCTCGAAAAATTAAAGAAAATTCATTTTTAGTAAAATAATCTGAATACTTTTCAAAAGAATTAAAACTTATAAAAATTTCATCTTCAATAATTTCATAATTTTTATCAATAAATTCATCTGAAAAATATGTTTGATCATTAAAAACAACAAAATCAAAAACAAATACAAAAAGAAAAATACTTAAAAATACTGCAAACACAAAGCCCAAAATAACTTCAATAAATTTTTTTATCATAAAAAGCTTAAATACTTAAAAATACTAGCAAAATTACAGAAAAGATAAAATTAAAAACATAGAAGTGTTTTTGACAAATCATCTGATAATATTGAAATATTTTTTTCTAATTGATATTTCGCAGAAATAGTAAATCCAGAAGCCCCTTTGTGTCCCCCACCACCCAACTTTTTTGCAATTTTAGACAAATCAATATTATCATTTTTAGTACGAAGTGAACCTTTCAAAAGACCGTTTTCCATTTCTACTAAAAGCAATGAATAATTAACATTCGGCACCATATTCAAATATTCAACAATTCCGGATAAATCATCAATAGTCGTTCCTGTATTGATAAAATCTGTTTGTCGAACTAAAGAAATCAAAACATTAGACTTACTTAAAAATGTACTATCAAAAACCTTCGACCATAAAAAAAAAACATTTTTGTCCTTTTTCTTTTTTCTATTTAAATTTGACAATGATGCCCCAAGATTTAAAAGCTCGAAAGCGACCTCATAGCTCTTAGAATTAGTATTTGAGTGTTTAAAAGAACCAGTATCTGAATAAATCCCCGAAAGCAAACAAGAAGCTTGAAATGGAGTAATATTAAAACCAACAGTCTTAAGATAATCATAAACAACAATCGTGGTAGATGATGCATCACAGTTTACTAAATTTAAACAACCATAATAGGTGTTTGAACTATGATGATCTATATTTACAATTTTATTTATATCAAAAATAAAATTATTTAAATCAAGGCCAATCATATGTAAATCGGCTATATCAAAACAAATAATTAAATCAAAATCCTCCTTTAAAATATTTTGATCGTTTGAGATCAAATCAACATTAGTTAAAAACTTAAAATCCTCAATGATTTCATCAATACAAAAAATCTTAAAGTTTTTCTTTAATTCGGTTAAGTACAAAGAAAAAGCAAGAGTACTCCCCAGAGTATCAATATCTGGTTTTTTATGACAAACAAGAAGAAAGTTGTTTGCTTTTGATATTTTTCTCTTTATTTTAAGTATATCTTGACGCATAATGTTTTATAAAGAAACAATTTTACACCACAATTACAAAATAAATCAAGTAAACTTTTTATCAAAATGAATATAGCATTCTACGCCAGCCCAGATATTGCACTAAGTACATTTAAAGCCCTATATGAAGACAAAAAACACAAAATATCTCTTCTTATAACTCAAGCTGATAAAAAAAGTGGTAGAGGCCAAAAAATAAAAATGTCAAAAATCAAAGAATTTGCTTTAGAAAACAACATAAATATATTCCAACCAACTAGCTCTAAAGAAATTTTTACAGAAATAACAAAACACCAAATTGATTTAAACCTAGTGTTTGCTTTTGGAATGATACTAAAAAAAAATGTGTTAAATTATCCTAAATTTGGCTCTGTAAACATTCATACATCAATTCTTCCCAAATATAGAGGAGCAAGCCCAATTACAGAAGCTATATTAAACGGAGATAAGGAAACAGGTATTTCAATAATGAAAATGGACGAAGAAATGGATCATGGCAATATTATAACAACATTAAAAATTGAAATTAAAGAAGGTGAAAAAGCTAGTGAACTAGCGGAAAGAATGTCCGAATTAATAGCAAAAAATATTTGTGAAATTGTAGAAAAAATCTCAAGTGAAACATTTAATGAAAAAGAACAAAACCATAACAACGCAAGTTATTGTAAAAAACACACAGACAAGGATGCAGAAATAAACTTTTTAGAAAAAATGGAAAATGTTTTAAATAAAATAAGAGCCTTTGATACAAACCCAAAAGCACATTTTTTCTTAAAAAATGGACAAAAATTAATAATAAATACAGCAACAAAAAGTGAAAAAAAACTAAATCCCACTATGATAGAAATTGAAAACAAAAGACTTTTCATCGGAACAAACACAAATGCTATAGAAATAATCGAACTTACTCTTGAAGGGAAAAAACAACTTAAAACAAAGGATTTTTTGAATGGATACAGTAAAATATTTAATAAATAAATCCAAAGTCACAAAAAAATCTATAATTAAATTTAAAAAGTCTCATAAAAACTTTTTAAGATAATTTTAAAAAAAATTAAAAATCAACTAACAAAGACTGAAAAGAATATATTAAACAAAAATTATTACAAAACTCAAAACCTTAAATTTTAATTTATTTTTTGAGATTTAAAACCACTAGAGGGCAATAATTTATTTATTTGTGTCTCAACTTCCTTGTAAGCTCTTGTTTTATCCCCTCCTTCTGCAATAAAATCAAGCATCTCCACAAAATATTCTCTATATTTCACAATATCTACAATCGGAAAACTTTCAGCATAGCCAATTTGCGATGCAAAAACTCCATATATTGGATTTTTCATTTGATCCTCAATCATGTCTCGCCTACTAGTAGGCTTCTTTGTTTTATCAAAATAATTTTGTAAATTATTTTTTTGAGTTAAAAAAACTAAAAAATCCCAAGCTATATCAGCATGATTAGTATTTCTTGAGACAGTTTCTGCAAAATAATTAGCATAAGCAACTCTCTTGAAATTTGTGCCACTTGTTTCAAGTAGTTGTGGAAAAGGTGCAATACGAACATCATCTACATTAATAACTTGAGATCTAAAATTCCTTGAATTATTAATTTCTTTGACAATTTTTTCATATAAATCAGAATAGCCTATTATCATAGATACATTTCCATTTATAAAACTTTCAATTTCTTTTAATTCTGATTTTGAATCAGCCATTGTAAAATTCCAAGAATAATTTCTTTTGCTAAAATCAGCAAAACCTGAATACAAATTCAAAATATCAAGAAGTGTCTTTCCTGAGCTAAAAGCATTAGTTGAGGCAAATCTTGTAATTGACATCTTATCATCATAAAAAGAAACTCCAGCCTGTTGCATCAATGCAAATAAAATATCTACTGAATTTGAAATATTTGAACCTGTTCCCATAGCAATTCCAGATACTTCAAAATTATCATTATTAAAATTAAATTTATTAAGCTGAACAACATCATTTAATATACCATCCCAAGTATTTGAAGGTTTCCCTTGAGTTGGGATTCTATCTTCAAAATGGCTTTTGTTATAATAAATGGCTAAAGTGTCTACAGTCATAGGAATCGCAAAAATTTTCTCTACTCCATCATTATCAACCTGAATTAAATCTTTGGACGCAACATCAACAAAAAGTGAATCAAAATCATTCAAACTACCATAATCCGAAGGCATTGAACTAAGTTTTTTATAATTACTTGCAAACCAAGAATTTGGCATAGAAAAAATATCAGGTCCTTCACCTTCAGCCATTTCATTTAAAATAGTCCTTATATAAACATCAAAATCATCGAAACTTTTATAATTTATAACAAGACCCTTCTTTTTTTGAACATATTCGGCAATTATAGGCTCTATAACTGTTCTATCATCATTCATTTTATAATAATTCAAAACAATTCCTGAAAAATTGCTAATTTCTTTTTCTGTGCCTTTTATTCGACAAGAGCTAACTGTAAACACTAATATTATTAGTAAATTTATAGCAAAAATTTTTTTAAACATAAGAAAAATTAGTTAATTACATTTTTTACATTTATCACAATCATCAACACATTGATTTTCTTTTTGCCAAATACCATCAAATGTTCTTTCTACATTTTTACTTGAACAAAATAAGCAGTAAACTGTGTTGCCTTCTTTAACTGACTCTTCAAATATTGAATTACAATCACTACATTTATACTCAAAAACTATCATAATTTAGTATTTATTTTTTCTCATTATAGATAAGGAATTAAATTTGTAAAACTAAATTACTTTATTTTTTAGACAAAACATTGAAATCGTCACCAAAAATTTCTGTTCTAAATTTCATTTCTCCATTTTTAATTTTAAATGAATTATTTACAAGCCTACCTTCCACATAAACCTTCGATCCTTTTTTTAATAATTGTTTAGAAAGATCTGCATAATTTCCAAAAAAAACAATTTTATGATAATCGATGGATTCAGTCAACTTTCCTTCCTTATCCTTAACGTTTCTACTTGTAGCAACAGGAAAAGTTGCTCTGGAAACGCCCTTAGTAGTTGCCATTAAATTAACATCCGAAGCCAAGTTTCCTATCAACATAACTCGATTTAGTGTTTTCATTAGTAATTTTAAAAAAATATAACTAAAACATAGCAAAAAGTTATTAAATAATTGTTAAAAAAGTTTAAAAAATGATATAATTTCTTAAATGAAAATAAAAACTATAAAAAACATCAAGCAAATAGACAATAAACGTATAATTTTACGCGTAGATTTTAATGTCCCATTTGATAAAGATAATAAAATAACTGACAACACAAGAATTAAAAAAACTTTAAAAACAATAAATTATCTATTAAAAAAAAATACGAAACTAATAATAATTACTCATATTGGCAGACCAAATAAAAGTTTTGATAAAAACCTTTCTACAAAACTACTTATTTCTGAACTAAAAAGATTAACAAATAAAAATGTTATTCTTGGAAATAAAAGATTAAAAATTGCGATAAAACAATCAAAAAAGCTTAAGACTCAAGAGATATTATTATGTGAAAATATAAGATTTTATAAAGGAGAAGAAAAAAACAGCACAAAACTTGCAAAAATAATTAAAAACTTAGGTGAAATATTTGTAAACGAAGCCTTTTCTATGTCTCACAGAAACCATTGTTCTGTTTCTAAAATTACTGAATTTTTACCATCATATGCGGGTTTTAATTTAATTCAAGAAATAAAAAAATTAAATAAATTAAAAAATCAAAAAATCAACAGACCATACACAATAATAATTGGTGGGGCAAAAATTGATACAAAAATTGATTTGCTAAATAATTTTATTAACATTGTAGACAACATAGTAATTGGTGGAGCAATAGCAAACACCTTTCTAAAAAGCCAAAACATTAACATTGGAAAATCATTATTCGAAAAAGAAAAAGTAATAAATGCAAAAAAAATACTAGAAAGATATAAAAAATCAAAAAGTAAATTAATACTCCCAACTGACTACAAAACAAGTGTTAAAATTGACACAAATTCCACAACTATTGAAAAAGAAAAAAATAATGTATCAAAAGACGATATTATTGTTGATATAGGCAGTAAAACAATAAAAAAATACAAAGCAATTATAAGAAATTCAAAGACAATTTTTTTTAATGGGCCAATGGGAATATACGAAATAGAAAATTTTTCAAAAGGAAGTAATGAAATTTTAAAAGAAATTGCAAATGCAAAAAATAAAATTACAATTATAGGTGGTGGTGATTCAATAGATGCATTAAACAAGCTAAAAATTAATACAAAAAATATTTACCACATTTCAACAGGTGGTGGTGCAAGTATAGAATATTTATATAAAGAAAATTTTGAATCTTTTAAAAACCTCGGGGGTTAATACTTTTTCTTAATTTTTTTTCTTCTTTTACTTCACTCCATCTACGAATTTTATCTTCAACAAGTTCTACTTTATTAGCATATCTTTCATTTGTAACCCTTCTTACTTTTGAAAGATATTCATCATCTACATTTACTTCTGTTGGAGGAAGTGTCTTTAATGAAAATGTTTTTGTTGGCATATTATCAACAAGAAGTCGCATATAGGCAGTATATTTACTCAAAGAAACAAGATCTGTAGGCAAAACTTCTTCTCCAAATTGCTGAGAAATAGATTCAGCATCATCATAACCAATTTGAAAAGAAAAAAGACTACCTACATTTCCAAAAACAGCATCTCGCACTTCCTCAGGCATTTGGGCAATATATTGATTTGCCATTGTTAAATTTAATTTATATTTTCTTGCCTCGGATAAAATTGTTGCGAAGCTATCAGTTGCAAAATTTTGAAACTCATCAACATACAAATAAAAATCTTTTCGATCCTTTTCTGGAATATCTGCCCTACTCATAGCATCTAATTGAAATTTTGTAATAAACATTGAACCAAGGAGCGAAGAATTATCTTCACCCATTTTTCCTTTAGAAAGATTTATTATTACAATCTTTCCTTTATCCATTGCAAATCTTAAGTTCACAGAACTTTTTGGTTGTCCAACAATATTTCTAATTGTTTGACTTGATAAAAATTGTCCAACTTTATTTAAAATTGGAGAAATTGCCTCTACCCTAATCCTATCTTGCATTTTTTCAAATTCATTTATCCAAAAGCCTTTTACAACCGGATCCGTTACTTTTTTTACCACTTTTGACCTAAAATCCGAATCTTGAAGCATTCGAATAATTCCAAGCATTGTTGTGCCAGGATATTCAAGTAAAGCAAGAATAGTATTTCTTAATATATGCTCAAGTCTAGGGCCCCAGCTATCTGCATATATTTTTTTAAAAATGCCAACAATTCCACTACAAACAATTGAATTATATGCCTTATCGATATTTTCTAACATATTAAAAGCGACAGCATTATTTTTATCAAAAGGCTCTACTAAAATTAAATCGTTAATTCTATTTGAAGGAATAAAAGACAAGACCTTATCAGCTAAATCTCCATGTGGATCAATTAAACCAACACCCTTTCCGCTTAAAATATCCGAATATATCATATTTTCCAAAACAGTAGATTTACCCATACCAGTTTTTCCTATCATATAAAGATGCCTTCTTCTATCATACTCCCTAATGCCAAAAACTTTGTGTTCTCCTCTAAAATCTGTTTCTCCAAGAACTGAAATATTATTTTCATTTTCGAGCAAGGGAAGATTTTGTGGTGGCTCAAGTTTTTTACAAGATACCCAATAGATATTAGGCGTTTTTACATTCAAACTTGGGAAATGATAAATTGAAGCAATTTCTTCATTGTTTAACACAAAAGGATCTTTTATGACTCTTTTTTTATACAACTGTAAATATTCTCGACCTTCTTGGAAACTTTTGATTTTAAAGCCGTTCAAATGAGGTAAATTAAACTGTTTAAATGAAGCAGACATTTCCTGCAACTTAAGTTTTGCATTATCTATATCATATTTTTTACTTGCATAAACCATGCGTAAATTAACATCAAACAGCATCCTAGAAACTTTATCTGAAGATGCTAAAATTGGAGATTCATTTTCATGTTTAGAAGAAGTAATCTCTTTGATTTTTTCTTTGTCATTTTCACTAGCCTTTCTAGGCTTTTGAAAACTAAAGAAAATATAAATTGGGAAAAATAAAACACGAAGAACAAAATTTCGCGTTGTATATGCAGAAATATAAGATTTTTGAAGTGAAGAAAAACTAGATAAAAACCCCGCATTTACGATATTTAAGCAATTTGAAAATATTTTACGCCATTTATCAGGCAATGGTGTCATTACAACTTGTATCCAAGCTTGATCTGAACTTTCTGGAAATTTAACAAGTGAACTAGTAATTCCTGCAAGTGGATCAAAAACTTGATCTCCACTACCCATATTAAACTGAGAATATCTTTTAATTGGCAAAAAATTGTTTGAATTAAGATCCATTTCAAGAACTGCAACTTTATAATCCTTGGAAAGTTTATTTACATAATCAGGAACTTCTTTAATTTCAACATCGGGATATTGAGCATAAATCTGACCTTCAACTAAATTCCTTAATTTAGTTGGAAATGAAACATAAAATTTTATAAAATTATCAATTTTAGCAATCTCAAAGCTTATATTATGCCCACTAAAGCCTCTTAACTTTTGCCAAAAAGAAAAATTATTATCAATACCATGAAATGTCGCAAAAACATGCTCGGCTCCAATAGGTGAAATTTCACTTTCCTTAGGTACTTGTACTTCTAATACAGTATATTTTACTAAAGCTTTTTTTCTTAATTGCTGAAATTTAATAAAAAATGACAAAAATATCAGCAAAATACTGAATAGAATAAAGACAAAAAGTATATATACAAATATTTCCATAGTTTTATTTACAAATAAACTATACTTGATTTTATCTTTTTTTGACAAACAATAAAAGATAATGCATTAAATCATAATTTTACAGCTTTGACAAGTGTTTTTATAAAACATTTCCACATGAAAAGCTAACAATAAAAGAATCAAAAAAAATACAAAGGTTACTCATCTTTATTAAGCCATCTATCCAAAATAATTTGTGCTGAAACACTATCTTTTTTCTTCATTAATTCATGGTAGCCAACTTTCGAATCTTCAAGTATTTTCTTTGCTTCAAAGGTGCTTAATCTTTCATCAAATAGTTCAATTACAATTTTTGGATTTCTAGCTTTAAAAAAGTCAATAAAATCAAATAAATCCTTTGTTATTGGATTAGATAAATGTTTTTTTTCCATATTTAAAGGAAGCCCAAAAAGAAGAATATCAATACCCCATTCATCAATAATTTTTAAAATTTCGCTCGACAAATAATCGAAAGACTTATTTTCAATACTTAATAAAGGACTTGCAAGTTTCGTAATTGTATTACCGATTGCAAGTCCTACATTTTTTTTTCCAAAATCGACGCTTAAAACTCTCTTAGTCAATATTAACGATGTTTACAAAAAGATTACCCTTATTATCGCCAATTTTCAATTCTAATTCAAAATTTCCAACTTCTTTTAAAGCCTCCATTTTAACAAAACTAGGATCAAGTCTTACTCCAAATTCATCTTGTACGGCTTTAATAAGATCAATAATTGAGATTGAAGCAAATAAAACACCTTTATCATTTGCTTTTGCTTTGATATTAACTGTTTTTCCAGAAATTTGATCCATAATCGACTTTGCATTAGCCAAAATTTCTTCTTTTTTCATAACCATCTTAGTTTTTCTATCTTCTACTACTTTAGCTCTAGCTTTTGTTAGTGCATCAGCAAGTTTGTTCGTAGCTAAAAAATTTCTAAAAAAACCAGGCTTAACATCAAGTACTTCCCCTTTAAAACCTAATTTTGACACATCTTTATTTAGTACAACTTTCATATTTTTTCTATTAAAACTTAAAAATTTACCTCTAATAAATACCTAAACTACAAAAGAAAGTAAAGTCAAAATCGTTATTTAAACTCCCAATTTGAAATATTTGAATAACGATCACTCGGAAAAACTATTGAATCAAGTGTAATTCCTGAAACTTTTTTATCAAAAGCATAAAAATAAACAGGCCTAAATAAAAATATTGCAGGAACATCATCACTAATATGCTTAGCTAAATCATTTAGTCTTTCTTGCCTTTTCTTATTTTCAAAAGTATTTCTAATATCAGAAATAATTGAATCTACAGCAAAACTTTTATAATTTGAAAAATTCAAACCATTTGGGCTAGCCTGACTAGAATGCCAAAAAGAATAAGTGTCCAAATTATATCCCATACTTTGCCCTACCAAAAGCAAATCATAATCTCTTCGTGTTATTCTATCTTCAAAATCTTCATCATAAAGAAATTCAACCAAAACATCTACACCAATACTTTTCCAAGCATTTATTAAATACATAACAATTGCTTGTGTTTCATCATATTGAACAGTTCCTTGATTATAATGTCTTACTATAAATCGCAATTCAAGGGCCTTCCCCTCTTCATTAAACCTATAACCAGACTTATCTATATCTGATTCAGCATATGTAAACCCCGCATCCTTTAGCGCACCATTAGCTTCTTCCAAATTAGATTGATAAACCCACTGACTTTGATCCAATTCCATTAAAGGTGTATCCACAACTTTTTTATCACTAAAGTTTGCCAAAATTTCATTTTTATTTATCGCTTTTTGTAACGCCAAACGAACCATTTTATTTTTAAGAAATTCTGACTCCATATTCATAAAAACCGATGTAAATTGTGGCAACTCATAGTTTACTACGGAAAATCTTGGATTTTGATTGAAAAAATCAAAATATTTACCAGAAAATTTTACAACTGCATTTATAGAAGTAAGATTTTGAAGCAAATCCTCCATTGACAGATAAGAAATTAGTCGCAAAATTTCAACCTCGTTTTTCTCACCATAAAAATTTGGATTTTTATATAAAGTCAAACTCATATGTCCAGCTTTAAATTTTTCCACAGGTTCTTTCATTAAAAACGGCCCTGTACCTATTGGATTTTTATTAAAATCATCAAAAATTAAATTATAAGGATCAACACCAGAAAGTTTGTGCTTAGGTAAAATTCCAATTATCAAATTACTGATAAAAAAGGTATTCGGTTTTTCAAGTACAAACTTAAGTTGTTTATCATTTAATTGTTCAATTTTCACGCCAGCAAAATTTGCCTTAAGAATTTGATTTGGAAATGACGGATGCATTATTATATCTCGATAAGTAAAAATGACATCTTCAACAGAAAAAGGTTTTCCATCATGCCATTTAATGTTGTCTTTAATTGTAAATAGGTATTCTCGTTTATCTGCACTAATTTCTAAATTAGCCATATCATCAACAATCGCCATTTTGTTTAAATCATACTTCATTAAACCAGAAAAAATAAGCCTTGAAGCTTCACGATCTGGCTCATTATAATCAACAAATAAAGGATTAAGGGATTGAAAACCATTTCTTGAAATCATTGCCTCAGTAAAAATATTTGACTCTCCAAAACCAAACATCCCATAAGGAAAAACAATCATTTTAAGAATCATAAGTAAAAAGACAATCACAGACAATGAACTAAAAACAATATCCCTTGTTGTATATGACTTTAAAACGCGCTTTAAAAAGCGATACATTATAATATTTTAAATAAACAAAAACGAAATTGAATTTATTATAAAAAGTACTGCAATAGCAATTGTTAAATTAAAAAGAACTTTTTCAGCACCTCTTTTGGCTACATGAAAACCACCCCCTGTTCCTCCAAAAGTTGCAGAAAGGCCAGTTGATCTTTGTTGTAAAATAACAACAGCAATTAACGCCATTGATAATAAAATTTGAGTAATGATTAAAAAAGATTTCATAATTCTTATTTTTTAAAAAATAGTTGTAAAAACCAATTTATTATACCAAATAAAAAGGCCGAAATTAAGTATACAGAAAATCCATCAAAAGACAAAGATAATTCAGAAAATTTTAACAAATCAAGCATAAACACCAAAATTCTAAGAACAACTGCATTTATAATTATTGCAAAAAGTCCTCCTGTAAGGAAAATTAAAGGAAAAGAGAAAATCTCTAGTATTGGTTTAATTGAAAAATTTATAAAACCAAGTATAAGTCCAGAAATAAAGAAAAACTTAAAACCACCAGTATAAGAAACTCCATCAACAACCTGAACAACAGCATATAAACATAAACTATTGATTAGAAGTGCAAAAAATAACCTTTTAAACATAATAATGATTAGTACAAAAAAAATATATATTATAAATCATTTTTAATAAAGCTTAAAAAAAGCCTCTTTTCTAGATGAAAAGAGGCTTTAAATTTATCAAATATTACCACCAAAAACCTGGTCTTTTATCTACAAGTAAATTTAAATACGCTTGCCATTGAATCAACCATTTGAAAAATCTAACATTATTATTAAAAAGCCATTCATTTCTTTTTCCAAGAATCAACATATACCAGAAATGTAGGAACATTACGATTCCCATCCAAAGTGCCAAAGGCATTACTGGGAATATTAAAATATAAACTCATAAAAATCTAAAGATAAATAATCTCGAGATTTTTTCCCGCATAGGAACTTCCAAGCTTACTTGGAGTTTGTCATCATTCATAGGATGATAGTTAAAAATTATAACAAAACAAATATAAAAATTATTAAAAATAATATCAAGCTAAGCTAAATATTATTTTTAGCTTTTAAAGAAAAAAATTATCTTAAACATAAAAAATAATTATGACAATTTTTGGTGGGCGCTAGTGGATTCGAACCACTGACCTTCTGGGTGTAAACCAGACGCTCTAACCAACTGAGCTAAGCGCCCTTAAAAACTTACAAGAACATTTTTAGCAAAATTTTAATACAAACACAATCAATTTTTTGGTGCCCAAGAGAGGACTTGAACCTCCACGGCCATACAGCCACTACCACCTCAAGGTAGCGCGTCTACCAGTTCCGCCACCTGGGCATAATTTCCCAAAAAAATTTTACTGGCTAAATTTTAGTTAAAAAAAAATTTTTTACAAGTAAAGTTTCCATATTTTTTAAAAACCATTTTTATATTTGTTTGAAAAAATATAAAAACAAACTAATATAAAAATATGAAAACAAATAAAAACGAGTTAAGAAAAACAATCTTAATCAAAAGACTTAATCAAAGCGAAAAATCAATAACAATAAAAAGTCAAAAAATTGTTAATAAAATTCAAAATTTAAAAAAATATCAAAGTGCAAAAAACATATTACTTTACTTCCCTATCAAAAACGAAGTGAATATATTGGCATTAACTAAAACTAAAAATAAAAACTTTTTTTTGCCAATTGTTAAAGAAAAATTACTTTTTTATGGCAAATATGACAAAGAATGCAATTTAACACTAAACAAATATCAAATTCCTGAACCCAAAAAAATAAACAAAAAAAAGCTTGATTTAATAATTGTTCCAGCAATTTCTTTTGATAAAAACAAGTTTAGAATTGGCTATGGAAAGGGCTTTTATGACAAATTTTTAAAAGAACAAGAAGCTTTAAAAATTGGAATTTGCTTTGATTTCCAAGTAACTGAAAAAATTGAAATAGAGTCTTTTGATGAAAAATGTGATATTGTTATTACAGAAATTAACACATACAAATAATGCAAAATATAAAAAATTTTGATCAAGACCTTTACGAAATAATTGAAAAAGAAAAAATCCGACAAATAGAAAATCTTGAGCTTATTCCCTCCGAAAATTATGTTTCCAAAGCAGTATTAGAAGCATTAGGTTCGATTCTAACTAATAAATATGCAGAAGGATATTATAATAAAAGATATTATGGGGGTTGTGAAAACATTGATGAGATAGAAAATTTAGCAATAAATCGTGCAAAAGAGCTTTTTGGTGCCGAACATGTAAATGTTCAACCATTATCAGGCGCACCAGCAAACATAGCAGTATATTTTGCTTTATTAAAACCTAAAGACAAAATACTCGGAATGGACTTAAGCCATGGAGGACATCTTACTCATGGACACCCTATTACTCATATGTCAAAAATTTTTGAATTTTTAAGATATAAAACAATAGAAGAAACAGGCGAAATTGACTATGAAGAAATTGAAAAAATTGCGCTAAAAGAAAGGCCAAAATTAATTTTGGTTGGTTATTCAGCTTATTCTAGAGAAATTGACTACGAAAGAATAAAACATATAGCAAATAAAATTGACGCATATACAATGGCCGACATCGCTCACATTGCAGGAATTATCGCAGGTGGTGAAATGAAAAATCCAGTTTCATTATTTGATGTTGTAACAACAACAACACACAAAACACTTAGAGGTCCAAGAGGAGGAATGATAATGTGTAAAGAAAAATTTGCTAAAAATATTGATTCAAGTGTTTTTCCAGGATTACAAGGAGGACCTCATGAAAATAATATTGCAGGAAAAGCAATCGCATTTAAAGAAGCCTTATCAGATGACTTCAAAGTTTATGCAAAACAAATGAAAGCAAATGCAAAAGCATTAGAAATTGAGCTCAAAAAATTAAATTACAAAATTGCTTTTCAAAAAACTGAAAACCATCTTTTGTTAATTGATATTACTCATAAAAACATTGGAGGAAAAGAAGCACAAATTGCACTTGATAAAGCGGGCATTACAACAAACAAAAACATGATCCCAAACGATACAAGATCACCATTTGACCCTTCAGGAATTCGAATAGGCACACCAGCAATAACAACGAGAGGCATGAAAGAAACAGAGATGCCATTTATTGCAAACTGTATAAATAAAGCTCTTGAAAATACTAAAAACGAAGAAACACTTAAAGAAATTAAAGAAGAAGTAAAAAGATTTTCAATAAAATTT
>Ga0334885_1001807_pt1 | contig 24373 bp, 19 predicted proteins | sample GraSluR1_MG_8_FD_207233 | JGI IMG/M metagenome (GOLD analysis project Ga0334885, IMG submission 207233) | Sludge microbial communities from methane-producing bioreactor in Wageningen University, Netherlands - Granular Sludge_31_05-R1 | ecosystem: Engineered > Bioreactor > Anaerobic >...
TGGGGACGCCTGTGGTGGTACCGGCCTCCGCGGGGCCCGCGGAGATTGTGCGGGACGGCATCTCGGGCCTCACGGTGGAACCGGGAGATGCCCGAGCGCTGGCCGCGGGCGTTGTGCGGATGCTCACGGAGCCCGACCTGGCGGCATCTTGCGTCTCGGGAGCCAGAGAGCGGGTGTGTGCGCAGTTCAGCGCGACGGCCATGGCGAACGCCACGCTCGCCGTCTATGGCCGCATTCTGGGGGGATAGCCGGTGCGGATCGCCGTGGACGCCATGCTACTGGGGGGACGGCACACCGGCGTGGAGGTGGCCATCGCCGGGTTGGCGGGCGCTCTCGGTGCCTGCCCCGAGCACCAGTTCCTCCTGATGCACCGGCCGGGCTACGACGCCCGCGATCTCGGCGGCCCGTTCGTGCAGCGCCATGCGGCACCCTCCTGGACGGCCTCGCGCCCCGGACGCATCCTGTGGGAGCGGCTGTGTCTGCCCGCAGTGGCGCGCCGCTGGGGCGCCGATGTGCTCCATGCTCCCGGCTATGTGCTCCCCGAGCGCTGGCGCGGGCCTGTAGTGCTCTCCGTATACGACATTCTCGCCATCACCCATCCGGAATGGTGCAAGTGGAGCAATGCCCTGCACTACGGGCGGGCTTTGCCGCGCAGCATCCGGAGGGCACAGATCGTCTCCGTCCCTTCCGAGGTGGTGCGAGCAGAGATCGTCCGGTCCATGGGGATCGCCCCCGACAGGATCCGAGTGGTGCCTCTGGGGATCAGCCCCGCCATGAGACCCGTGGACGGCGCTGCGGTACGGGCCGTCAGGGAGGCCCTGGGGCTGCCGGAGCGGTATCTGCTGTGGGTGGGCAACCTCGAGCCCAAGAAGAACGTGCCCGGTCTGGTGCGCGCGTTCGAGCTGGCGGCTCCGACGCTTCCCCACGACCTGGTGATCGTGGGCAAAGACGGTTGGCGCTGCGGCCCATCACTGGCGGCGATCGAGCACAGCACCGTGTCGCACCGCATCCACCGCCTGGGTTACGTGCCCGCATCCTACATGCCGGCACTGTACACGGGAGCGGACCTGCTGGTGCACTGGGCGCTCTACGAGGGGGCCGGGCTGACGCCTCTGGAGGCCATTGCGTGCGGGACGCCCGCGGTGGTCTCCGACGGCGGGGCGCTGCCCGAGATCGCCGGGCAGGTGGCGCCGGTGGTGCCGCTTGGCGACCCGCGGGATTTGGCGGAGACCCTCACTGAGCTGACCGGGGACAGGCGCAGGCACGCAGAGCTGGCTCAGGAGGGCCGGCGGTGGGCGGCGGAGTTCACCTGGGAGAAGTGCGCACACCGGACCATCAGGCTGTACGAGGAGGCCGCGAGCATTGCGTCGCATACGTAGGGGCCGGGCCCGAGGAATGCTCGGCGTTGTGCTGGGGCAGTTCCCCTCGACCTCAGAGACCTTCATCCTGCGGGAGATGCGACAGCTCGAGCGCTGTGGATTCCCGATCGTGCCTCTGTCCTTGCTCCCTGCTGAGGGAGGTCAGGTGCATGCCGACGCCGCGGACCTGGGCCGGCGCACGCTGTACCGCAGCCGCCTGCTCACCGGGACGAGCTTCCTGCGCCAGATGCGGGCCTTCCTCCGCTACCCCACAGGGTACGCCGGGGCCCTGCTGTACGTGCTGCGCCACGCCCTTGGCACGCCCTCGGCGGCCCGTGAGCTGCTGAGCTCCCTCATCACGGCGGCGGACTTCGCCGCCCAGTTGCCCCGAAGGAGCTCCCTGGCCCACGTGCACGCCCAGTTCTGCAGCGTACCCGCCACGGTGGGGCTGTTGCTGGCGGAGCTTCTGAGCGTCACCTTCAGCATGTCCTGCCACGCTCGGGACATCTTCACCGGCGAATCGCGGCTGATGGACCTGAAACTGTCCGAGGCGGAGTTCGCCGCCGTGTGCACCGAGCACGGGCGCGACCGGCTGCGACGCACACACCCTCTGACTGCCGGCGAGAAGGTCCAGCTCATCCACCACGGCCTGGACCTGTCGGAGTTCATGCCCCCACTGGAGCGCCCTCAGGAGCCTATCATCGTGCTGTCGGTCGGCCGCCTTGTGCCCAAGAAGGGCTTCGACATCCTCCTACGCGCCGCGGCGCTGGCAAGGGCCCACGGCGCCGAGTTCGAGCTCCACATCGTGGGCGACGGTCCCGAGAGAGACGACCTCAGCCGCCTGGCAGGGGGCCTGGGCCTGCGCGACAGCGTCGTCTTCCACGGCCGACTCACCCTGCAGCAGGTCATCCCTCTGTACGAGACGGCCCACGCCTTCGCAATGGCCTCCGTAGTCACCGAAGACGGCGATCGCGACGGCATTCCCAATGTGCTAATCGAGGCCCTGGCCATGGGAGTACCGACGGTGGCGACGAAGACCGGCGGCATCCCGGAGATCATCATCGATGAGCAGACCGGCCTGCTGGCTCAGCCGGGCTCACCTGCCGATCTGGCGGAGAAGCTGGAGCGCATCCTCGACGACGAGCCGTTGCGCGAGACCGTGCGCAAGGAGGGGCGGCGCAAGGTCTCCGTTGACTTCGACATTGCCCGGAACATTGAACGCCTCGCGGCGTTACTGGGGAGGTACATGGAGCACTCGGAACAGGACACGTGAGCCGAGTCCGATGCGTCGGACTGTACCGCGGGCGGCGCGCATGGTGGCGCCGCCGGCTTGGCTTTCGGTGCCGGCTGGGTGCCTTGCCCCTCACCCTCCGCTCCAGCCCTCCGGGCTGTCACGGAGACCTCTCCCGGGCGTCCCGCAGGGCGGGACTGGGAGAGGTGGCACGGCTCACGGCCGGCGGGCCCGGAGACCCGCCGGCGCGGTGGTTCGCAGCAGTGTCTGCCTACGTCCTGCAAGGTGCCCGACGAACGGCGAACGGCCGACAGCCAACGGCCCCTGTCCGTCGCCGGTTGGGTGCCTTGCCCCTCACCCTCCGCTCCAGCCCTCCGGGCTGTCACGGAGACCTCTCCCGGACGCCCGCTTCGCGGGCTGGGAGAGGTGGTACGGCTAACGGCTCACGGCCGGCGGGCCCGGAGACCCGCCGGCACGGTGGTTTGCACCATTGTCTGACTAGGACCCGGAAGGTGCCCGGCCGACGACGAACGGCGGACGAATCGGCGGCCAGGATCGAGGTATCCATGCAAGACGAGAAGCTCCCCGGCGATGACACAAAGCAGGCGGACGAAGCCTCCGATGCCCGGGCAGGGCGGCAGATGAGCCTCGGGGCGGTGATCGTCACCGCCTTCTTGATCCTGGGCAAGGTCATGGGCTATGCCAAGGAGATGGTGCTGTCCAGCCTGGGAGCCACACGAGCTACCGATGCCTACAAGATCGCGTATAACAGCGTGATCATGATGATCTACACCAAGGTGGAGAAGCTCCTGCGCCCCACCTACCTGCCGGAGTTCGTGAAGGTCAGACGCGAGGAGGGCGAACCGGCCGCCTGGCAACTGGCGGGGGTCATGACGGGCTTCCAGTTCCTGCTACTATCCGTCCTGGCAGGGCTCTGCGTGGTGTTCGCGCGCCCAATCCTGCTCTTCGCCGGGCCGGGGCTGGCGGACTCGCCGGAGGACCTGGCCCGAGGGATCGTGATGCTGCGGATCATGGCTCCGGCGCTCCTTTTGTTCTCGCTCTCCGTGATGCCGGAACTGACCCTCCACTCGTACAAGAAGTTCACACTCCCGGCCGTCGCTGAGGCGGCATTCCGCACCGGGGTAGTGCTCTCGTTCATAGCGCTGACGGCTCTGCTTTGGCCCGGTCGGCCACCGGACGCCATCTACGCCATTGCCTATGCCGTGCTGATTGGTGGCTGCCTGCGGTTCCTCGTGCAGATTCCCGGCCTGCGCGACAAGGTAGGGATGTTCCGCATCGGCGCCAATATCCTGCGCAATCGCGGCGCCATCACCATCTTCCGTCTGATGCCCCCGGTGGTTCTCGGTCTGGTCTTCTCAGCGATACGCACCCTGGCCGACAGCCGCTTTGGCAGCGAGATCGGCGAGGGCGTCTACACCTGCCTGGATTTCGCCCGCAAGGTCCCCGACCTGCTCCTGCAGACCCTCCCGCTGGCGGTGAGCTTCGTCGTCTACCCGTTCCTTTCCGAGTGGGCGCTGCGGGGAGAGAAGGACAAGATGGCCGAGGCGTTGGTGAAGACCACCCGCGCCATGGCCTTCATCTTCATCCCCGCCGGCGTTGCGCTCATGATCGTCTCGCTGCCCGTGATCCGGCTCATGTTCCAGCACGGCGACTTCAGCCCCGAGAGTGCGGAGCTATCGGCCCTCGGGGTGTACTGGTACTCGCCGGGGCTGGTGTTCTACTCCCTGGACGCGGCCATCAACCACTGGTACTTCGCCTTCAAGGACACGGCGACCCCCAATATCGCCGGGGCGGCCTTCGCCGTCCTGCATGTGCTCATCGGGTACGCGGGTGTCTATCATCTTGGTGCCAGTACCCGGGCGAAACTGTCGTGGATCGCGGCGGCGCTGACCGTGAGCAAGAGCGGGAAGGTCGCACTCCTGTACGCGCTGATCCGCAAGCGCCTGGGCTACATCGACGGCAGGGCGGCCATCGCCTTCGCCCTGAAGCTGGCGGCGTGCACGGCGCTCATGGGCCTGGTCATGTGGCAGACGGAGAGCTACTCCTCGCCCCTGCTCCAGGCCTGGGAGCCCCCGGCCGGCGGCGTGAAGCTCAAGGCCCTGCTCAACATGGGGGGCAACTCGCTGGTCGGCGTGGTGGTGTTCCTCGCCGCGGCAGGCCTGGCGCGCATCGAGGAGATCAGCATCGTGCGGGACGCGGCGCGGAAGCTCACCGGGAAGATCGCCGGGAAGCTGGGACGGCGAAGTGGCTAGCCACAGGCTCCGGGTCGCCCAGGTGCTGGAGGCCACGGTCGGCGGCACGGCCCGGCACGTCCTGGACCTGTGCGAGGGGCTCGACCGCGCCGCCTTTGAGCTGCTGGTGCTCTGGTCCCCCACACGGGACGCACATCCCGAGCGTTCTGTGGCCAGACTCAAGGCGGCCGGAGCGCAGGTTGCTCTTGTGCCGATGGCCCGGGGGCCGGTGCCCCCGGCCGACCTGGCCGCGCTGCGCACCGTGCGTCGGACCCTTCAGGGGTTTGCCCCTGACATTGTCCACGCCCACAGCTCCAAGGCCGGAGTCCTGGGACGCGTGGCCGCCGCCGGCAACCCGAACTCCCCGGCCACCGTCTACACCCCCCATGCCTTCTCGTTTGTGATGAACGTCTCGCCCGCCAGACGGGCGCTCTATCTGGCGGTAGAACGTCGGCTGGGGCGCAGCACGGATCGGCTCATCGCCGTCTGCGAGAGCGAGCGCCAGGTGGCGCTGGCCGCCGGGGTCATCGCCCCGGAGCGCTGCGTGGTCGTCCGCAACGGCGTGCCGCCTCCGGTGCCGACCGCCGCCGGTCCCGCGGCAAACACCGCTATCCCGGAGCTGCCGCCCGCCGCGACCGTCATCCTCTGCGTCGGTGATCTGCGGGCACAGAAGGGGCATGTCTACGCCGCCGCCGCGATAAGGCAGGTGGCTCGCAGCCTGCCCGCGGCCCATCTCCTGATCGCCGGCGAGGGGCCCCGGAGCGCGGCCATCCGGGAGGCGGCCGGCGAGGCCGCAGGACACGTCCACCTCCTGGGCCACCGCGACGATATCCCTCAGCTTCTGGCCCGTTGCGACGTCTTCTGCCAGCCCTCGCTATGGGAGGGCTGTCCGTACGCCCTGCTGGAGGCCGCGGCCGCCGGTCGGGCCCTGGTGGGCAGTGACGTTCCGGGAGTATCCGACATCCTGCAGGGGGGCCGTTGCGGCTGGCCGGTGAGGCCGGCGGATGAGAAGGCGCTGGCCGCGGCGCTCTGCCAGGCCCTGCGAGACCCCGCGGCCCGAGCAGCCAGAGGTCGCGCCGCCGCCGCACTGGTCGCGGAGCAGTACACGCTGGGAGGCATGGTGGCACGGACGGCGGAGCTCTATGCGGAGCTGGGGGAGGCGAGGCGTGGCCTGAGCTAGCACACTGGGCCCAGGCCTGGGGGCCCCGACCCGACCCCTCTGTGAGGCCACCGGCGTTGTGCCGCTGTGTGGCCCTCGACGCCCGGGGCCCTGCGGACGCCGAGCCGCCTACCCCTCGACCGGTGGCTGAGCCCGTCTCTGGAGCTTCTCGGCACGCCCGGCGAGACGCGCCAGAAGCTCCTCGGGTTCCTCGAGGCTCGCCTCCTCCCGGCCCTCCCCCTCCAGCAGCGCAATACTGACCGTGCGCTCGAAGCTCTGGATGAGACGTTCCAGGACGTGGGGCCGGGCCGCCCAGTCGGGGAGGTCGAGGGCCTCGCGAAGACCGGCTGCGGCGAGGTTCCGGGCCTCCTCGGGCTGCTGATGGGTCACCGCCGTGAGCAGTGCCTGGGCGGCGTGGGCGTGGGCGCAGGCCAGGCCGTCGCCGCTGCGCTCCACGTGGAAGAGGCGCCGAGCCTCGGGCCATTGCCCGGTGTCGGCCATGCGCAGCGCGACCAAGCCGGCGGCCAGGGCCCCCGCGCCCCTGAGCGCTACGGCCTTCTCCGCGGCTTCCACGGCGCCGCTCCACTCCCCGGCGACCAGTTGCACCCGCGCGAGCTGCTCCAGGGCCATGGCGCTCTGAGGCGCCTTCAGCGCCGTCTGAGCCGCGTGCTGGAGGGCCGCGCTCGTCTCGCCGCGGCGCAGCGCTATCTCCGCCTGAAGCGTCCCGCACGTAACCAGCGCCGCTTTGCGGTTCTCTAGTTCCCGGACCGCCCACGAGGCGGTGTCCAGGTCGTCGTCATTCATCGCCGAACGGGCGATGATGACGTAAGCGCGCTCCTGCAGGCTCGGCCCCAGGCAACTGAGCACCTGGCGCGCGAGCTCGCGCTCCCCGGTGCGGGCCAGGTGTTGGCAGAACTCCAGGGCAAGCGGCACGATTCTCGGCGCGGCCCGCAGGCGCAGGCCGAGGTCCTCGCGATGGATCAGCCCGCGTTTCACCCCGTGGGCCAGGCGGCGGATCACCTCGGTCTCCGGTGACCCCGCGCGGCTCTCCTGAGCCCGCTCACAGGTGTCCAGCGCCTTGGGAGCCCGCCCGGAGCGCAGGTACGACCAGGCCAGCGCCGTCCAGATCTGGGGCTCGCCGGTGAGGTCGGCCTCCCCCCGCATGGACCGCTCGATTACCTGGATCGCTTCCTCATGCCGACCGGCCATGGTTAGGGCGATGCCCAGGTTGGCGATCACCACGTCGCTGTGGGGCAGTATCGTGGCACACTGCCGCAGCAGCGCGACGGCGCCCTCGATGTCGCCGCGGTCCCGGGCCATGGAGCCCTCGATCAGATACAGCCAACCCCGGGCCCGATCCAGCCGTGGATCGAACATCAGGGCCTGGGACAGGAACCAGTGCGCCGCTCCAGCTCCCGTACGCCCCAGGGGTATCGTGGCCTGAGCCAGCCAATAGAGGGCTCGGGCAAACAGCCTGTTGACCATGTGGATCGCAACTTCCTATGCGGGGGCTCGTGACCCCCGGCTCAATGTGGCGCGGGGAGTGCGGCAACTACAGTGGCTCGTCGCCGGGGAACACACTCCGGCCGTGGCAGTCATAGGCAACCATCGCCGGAAAGTCTCTGACCTGCAGGAGCCGAATGGCCTCCGGACCGAGATCCTCGTAGGCCACAATGCGCGCGCTCTCGACGCTCCGCGACAGCAGTGCCCCCGCCCCCCCGATGGCAACCAGGTACACCGCACAGAGCTTCCGGCAGGCTTCACGCACCTCAATGCCGCGCTCGCCCTTGCCGATCGATCCGGCCAGGCCAAGCTCGTGCAGACGCGGCGTGTAGGGGTCCATGCGATAGCTCGTGGTCGGTCCCGCCGAGCCCATCGCGTGGCCCGGTGCGGCGGGCGCCGGGCCGCAATAGTAGATGAGCTGCCCGCGAAGCTCTACCGGAAGCTCCTCCCCCACCTCCAGCAGGTCGACGAGACGGCGGTGGGCGGCATCACGCCCCGTGTACAACGGGCCGGTGAGTAGTACCCGGTCGCCGGCATGCAGGTTGCGTACGGCCTCGCAGGTGAGCGGAGTGGTGATCCGGAGCTCGGCATCAGACATGCGTTCGCCATCCTGTCCGCGTCCGCCCGAGCATCAAGCTCTGGCGAGAACCCAGGGAGTACAGGCATCTACCGCCTGTGGGGGGCGTGGGCCCTACAGCACGACCGTCTTGTGGCGGGAGGCGTGGCACTGCACGTTCATCGCCACCGGCAGACTGGCGATGTGGCAGGGGTGCCTGAGCACATGCACGGCCAGAGCCGTGGTCATGCCCCCCAGACCCATGGGGCCCACGCCCGTGGCGTTGACCGCTTCCAGCAGGTCCTTCTCCAGCTCAGCAAGGTCGGGCTCCGGACTGGGCTCCCCCACGGGGCGCAGCAGTGCTTCCTTGGCCAGCAGGGCCGCCTTCTCCAGGTTCCCCCCCAGCCCGATCCCCAGGACCAGTGGCGGACACGGCTTGCCGCCGGCCTCCGTTATCTTTTGGACAACACGAGACACCAGTCCGTCGCGGCCCTCGGCGGGGACCATCATCCACACCGCGCTCATGTTCTCGCTCCCCCCACCTTTGGGCGCCACGGTGAGTGCCAGGCGATCTCCCTCCACCAGCCGCAGGTGAACGATGGCCGGTGTATTGTCTCCCGTATTCGTGTGGCGCCGCAGAGGGTCGCGGACCATGGACTTTCGCAGGTACCCATCGGCATAGCCGCGGCGCACCCCCTCATCGACAGCGGCGTATAGGTCGCCATCGAGGTGTACCTCACGACCGAGGTCGACGAACACCACCGCGATGCCACAGTCCTGGCAGATGGCGATCTGCTCCTCCTCGGCGATCCTCGCATTGAGCAGGAGCTTGTCCAGAGTGTCGACGGCGAGGGGGTGGGTCTCGCGTTCCTTGGCCCTGCGCAGGGCGTCGCTGACGTCCTGGGGGAGGCCGAAGTTGGCGGCGCGGCACAGATCGGCGACGGCCCCGGTGATCTGACTGCAGGCAATCTCACGCATGGCTTCTCCAGGGGCATTGAGTGATCGCAGCGGTGGGCAGGGACGGTGGCCGCCGCCCGTCGCCAACGAGCCGGGCACAGTGCCCGGCCCACTTCTGCGCGCGGCGGGCGGCCGGCTCTGTGGCTACCGGCGGCGCATGGCCTCTCTGAGATCCCTGTAGCTGATGAGCTTGATGCCCAACTCGTCGATCAGCTCGCGGGTCTGGGGGTCAACCAGCCAGCGGTAGTCGGCGTCCCGCCGGGCGTGGCTGCCTGAGATGGCCTGCATCTCCGGGCCGTCGATAGCCGGGTGCAGGTAGAGCTCCGTCAGCCCCGGCTTGAGATTGCGCAGGACGTTGTTGTAAAGCTCCGGAACGTCGGCCAGACTCTGGGGGTTGGGGAGACTGTAGATCAGCGCGTCGGGCCCCAGCACCCCCGCCTCCCGCTCGGCTTCCTTGCGCCCCGTGGCTCCCAGAGCATTGTACAGCTCCCTGGACGCCTGGCGTTGCGGGAGTCTGTACTCCCTGGACAGGTCCAAGTAGACCTGCCAGAAATCCGGATGCAACTGCATCGTCCCCATGTGCGAGTCGATGTGGGTGGGCTCGATGCCCAGCGAGAGGGCGTAGTCGATCTGGGCCTTCGCCTCGGCCATGGCCTCCTGCGGCGTGGCGTGGCCCCAGACGTCCTCCTCGCGGGCCCACATGTACCCATCGGGCGCCAGCATGCCCGGAACCGCGGCGCGCCCCGCCACGGGTGCCCACTTGTAGTTCTTCCACTCGCTGGTGTGGGTGAGATGAACACCCACCGCCGCCTCTGGGTGCTCCTGGACCCACAGGGCCACTTCCTTGACCCACGCGGTGGGCATCATCACCGTTGCCGAGGTGAGGACCCCGCGCTGGAAAGCATCGAACACCGCCAGATTGGTGGCGTGGCTCATCCCGAAGTCATCGGCATTGATGATAAGCAGCTTGGTCTCGGGCGGGTACCCCAGCAGTTCGGCGACATTCTTGTCGGCATCGGCGGCGAGCAGCGGGCAGGCGTACAGGGCCAGCGGTAGCAGCAAGAGGCCGGCTTTCATGTGATACATCCTCCCGATGAGATTGGCCGCGGCAAAGCGCGATCGGCGCGCGCCGCCATGGGCTCAGACGCGCCGGGGGCCCGCTAGGTTTTGAGCACGAACAGCGGCTCCAGCCGAGCGGCCACGGTACCCAGACCGCAGTCCACCGTACGCTGCACGACCTGCTCGTCACGGTAGCTGCACACCAGGTCCTTGGGCTCGCTGACGATCTGCGTGTCGCCCTGGCTGGGATTGGCCAGCTCGAAGTAGCGGGTGCCATCGATCTCGAACACCTGGCGGACGCCGGCCACGTGAGGCAGCGAGTACCCGGCCCCGTGGGGGATGACATCGGCGTGCACAAGCCGGTCGAGGACCCCCAGCTCTGTCGCCCGCGTCGAAAACCCCAGGCGCTCCAGGACCTCCGCGGTCAAATTCGGCTTCCCGTGCATTAGGAAGGCGGGGCGATCGGCGCGCACCATGATCGGCAGCAGCCGCGGCCTTGTCTGTCGCGTGCTCTGACACCCCAGCAGGATCTCATTGGCGTTCAGCAGGCCCTGGTGGTTGATGTTGGAGATCAGCTCAAAGGGCCCGAACAAGGCCTCCCCCGCAAGGTGTCGCCGGCGCGTGGCGAAGTCCTCCGTGGCGCGGTAGTTGTCGACGTACTCCGCCACCGCATCGCCCCGCAGGATGTGCAGTGGCCCCCAGGGGGTCTGCAGCAAGTCGGCGCGCTGCAGCCAGTGGTCGCTGGAGTCCCAGTACAGCCCCGGGCCATGCTCGGACTGGCTGCGGAGCTCGGCGGCCGAGGCGTGGATGACGAACACATAGGGCGGCGCCGCCGGCTCGGTGTCGCTCTTCACCGTGCGGAACACGTCCACGAAATGGTTGCCCGTGCCGAAATCCCAGGCAATGGTCACGCCGTCCATGACCGTGTGGCGCCCATGAAGGTCGTGGAGGCGCCGGGTGACGCTGCGCGCGTCCGGTTCGTCGTGCAGGCCGCCCACCAGCATGCCGCAGGTATTGGGCTTGACATCCAGCACCAGCATGTCTCGGTCGCCATCGCCCCAGCTCAGCTTGCCGCCGTAGCCGATCCCGGCTTTCCAGCGGCCGCTGTTGCGCGTGATGGTCATATCCGGGGTGCCGATGAAGGTGGCGTCGGCGGGCAGGCCATAGTGTGCCTGAGCGAAGTGTATCTTGGCAAGACCGTAGGTCATGTTGGCGATGCACAGTTGGGCCGCCGCGTCATCCGGAGCCATGGAGAAGATGTGCTCTCGGGCGCGGGCCAGTGCCTCGTTTCTGTGGGCAGGCTTCATCAGTCAGCACCTCCCGAACTACTATATGCAATAGTTCGTCATCAGCATAGTATACACCTTCTGCCGACCGCGACAAGGTCTTCCGAGGTCCAGACACCGGAGCCCCCCCAGCGGCAGGGATTGCCCCGGACGCCGCCGAACAAGCGAGTACGGGACGCTCGGGGGCCCAAAGACCCGAGCCCGCCGCCGGAGGGATTCGCGTGCAACTGCCCTTGATGCCACTGAACACGGTTTTGTTCCCCGGAATGCCGATGCCGCTGGCAATCTTCGAGCAAAGATACCTGCGCATGGTGGAGGAGTGTCGCTGCCGGGACATCCCCTTCGGCGTGGCGCTTCTTCGCAACGGGCCGGAGGTCGGAGGTATCGGAGAGCCCCACTCCGTCGGCACCAGCGCCCTTATCGTCGAGACAACGGATACCGATGACGGCCTGCACATCGTGGTCGTGGGGCGCGAGCGCTTCCGTATCCGGGCGTTGGAGGTGGATGACGACCTTCTGCGCGCAGAGGTGGCGCTGATCCCCGCGTCACGGCAGACGGCCCATGTGTCGCAGGAGCTCCTGCAGGAGTTGTCGCATATGCTCCAGCGGCATGTGCGCACGATTCTGGAATTGCTGGGGCTGCCCGCCGTTGAGGTGGCCTTGCCCCCGGACCCGGAGCGGCTCTCGTTCATGATCGCCGCACACCTCACCGCGGGGCTTGCGGTGCGCCAGGGACTGCTGGAGATCGACGACCCGGGCGAGCGCCTGGTGCAGGTCCGCGAGCTACTGCGGGAGGAAAGCAGTCAGTACGAGCTGCTCCTGGCCGCCTCACGCCGCGCGGCCGAAGCAGGTGGCGACGAGGGCGCGGCGCGCGGGGGATTCTCAAGGAACTAGCACACCACCGCGTGACCCGCGTGCCGACGCCGCGAGGGCTCCGCCCCTGTGGCGCAATGGGTCCGGGGCCCGGGACCGCCGGGCACGGCCAATCTCCTTGCTCGCCCTCTGCGTTACCGCCGCGGCCCTTCCGGTGTGCTTCCTGCATTTTCCTGCATTTTGCCCATTGACAAGGGCCGTCGAGGTCTCTATACTTAACCACCGTGCCAGGGAGAGCGGCCATCAATGACCTGGTGTGGGAGACGGCCCGCGACCGGGGACTTCTGTGGCGGTGGTCTGAGAGAGCCGTTAGCTCAGTTGGTAGAGCATCGGACTTTTAATCCGAGGGTCGCAGGTTCGATCCCTGCACGGCTCACCAGTGGCAACTCATGGATGGCCCCTTCGTCTAACGGCTAGGACACCGCTCTTTCAAGGCGGCGGCAGGGGTTCGATTCCCCTAGGGGCTACCACTATACTCCTCCGCATGACCTGCGGCGGACATGGGCGGGTAGCTCAGTTGGTCAGAGCGCATGCCTTACAAGCATGAGGTCGCAGGTTCGAGGCCTGCTCCGCCCACCAGAAGCACCCCAGGATGGCGAGATAGCTCAGCTGGTAGAGCGACGGACTGAAAATCCGTGTGTCCCCAGTTCGACTCTGGGTCTCGCCACCACCACTACAACCGGCTCGCTGTTACCGTACAGCGGGCATCCATGGAGCCAGCGTAGCTCAACTGGCAGAGCAGCGGAATCGTAATCCGCAGGTTATCAGTTCGAGTCTGATCGCTGGCTCCACTTCTTGCACACAGGACGCCTGGCAGGCGCAAGCGCTCCCATCGGGACGCGAGGCGATGGCCAGGCGCTTTCATTGTGGGCCGCAGTTTGCGGCGCCGGGCTCGCCGGTCGCCGACACGGAGGACGTACGTTGCCGATCCTCAAGGCAGTGATACCTGCGGCCGGCCTGGGCACACGCCTGTACCCGGCCACCAAGTCCCAGCCCAAGGAGATGCTTCCTCTGGGCGCCAAGCCCACTATTCAGTACGTGGCCGAGGAGCTGGTGGCCGCCGGCCTCCCGAACATCCTCGTCGTCACGGGGCGGCAGAAACGCGCTATCGAGGACCACTTCGACCCCGCCGACGGCCTCCCTCCGGGCGACGGCTCCCAGCGCGGCGATGAACTGCTCAGGGATCCGGCCGTCCGCTTCTTCTACGTGCGGCAGTCCACCCCGCGGGGTCTGGGAGATGCCGTGGCGCACGCCGAGCAGTTCGTGGGCCACGACCCCTTCGTGGTGGCGCTGGGGGACTGTGTGATCCTCGAGCCCATCCGAGCCGGTTTGCTTGGTAGGATGATGCGATTCCACGAGTCACACGCCGCGGCCGCCACCATCGCCGTGCAGAGGGTCACCCCCGAGGATACCACACGCTACGGGATCGTGGCGCCGGCGGCGAGTCGCGAGCAAGACGCTTTGCGTCTCGAGGGCATCGTGGAGAAACCGGGCCCGGAGCATGCCCCGAGCGACCTGGCGGTGTGCGCGCGCTACGTCTTCTCACCCGACATCTTCTCTCACCTCCGAGCCACCGCTCCGGGACACGGTGGAGAGATCCAGCTCACCGACGCGATTCGCTCCCTGATCTCGGCCGGCCTCCCGGTGCTCGCCGTACCACTGCAGTCCGGCGAGGAGCGCCTGGACGTGGGGAACCAGCAGTCCTACGCCAGGGCATTCCTGCGCGTCGCGCTCGCCGACGCCCAACTGGGTGAGCCCCTGCGCCGGTACCTGCGCGGGCTTCTGTAGGGTTCGCGAGCCGGGCCGCGTTGGGCCCCGGATGCTCAAAAGTAGCGTCCGGCGGGGCAGGTGTGGTATCATGGGACGGCGAAATAGCGAGAAGCCTGTATGACTGTGGGCGACGGCTCGCCACGGGCGCCGCCCATGGCAGCGTGCAGGGATGCGGCTGTGCGGTACGTCGGGCTCGCAGCGCGTATTGTCACTGAGTGCCAACTCCCCTTCAGCGCGTCTTGCGCTGAGCCAGGAAGGGACGGACCGATGCGTGATCTTGCTTCCATCATCGGGCTCAAGGTGTTCTCTTCGAAGGAAGGCCGCGAGGTGGGGACGGTTAGCCAGGCCATTGTCAGTCTCTCATCGGGTGCTCTGGAGGGGCTGATCGTGGGCAAGGGCCCGTCGGAGAAAGGCATCGCCGCATCGGATGTCGAGGTGATCGGTACCGACGCGGTGATGGTCGGCACGTACCGCGTGGCGCGCCACCTGTCCGAGCTCCCGAGTCTGATGGAGAGGCGCCGCGATCCCGCGGCAGGCCCTCGGGAGGTGCTCACGGCCGCCGGACGACGGCTGGGAGTGCTCAGCACCGTGTACATCGACCCGATCAACAAGAGGGTCTCGCGCTACGAGGTCTCCGGTGGCGCGTGGCGCGACATCACCGAGGGCGTCATCTGCCTTACGCCCATGGAGGGCACCGTCGACGGGCGCGACTCAGTCGTGGTTCCGGCGGAGGCGCTTGCCGCCACTCCCGGCGAGGGCGGCCTCAAGCAGCAACTGGCCAAGCTCAGCGAACTGGCCAAGTCACAGGCCCAACAGGCCGCCGAGAGCCTGTCGGAGACGGGCGATTCGGTGAAGAAGGGCTGGGGCGGGGTGGTAGGGGCCGCCAAGACCCTGGCCCAGAACGCCCAGGACAAGAAGGATGAGCCCCAGGCTTCGCCGGCCGCCCCGGTAGCCGGCGACGCGGGCGAGGCTTCGCCGGCCGCCGAGCCCCCCGCGGCGGCGCACGAGCCGGGCGAGGGGCAAGAGCCGGGTGCCCGGGACCAAGCTCAGCCCCAGGAGCAGCCCTCCGCGCCCCCCGACACCTCGCACGAAGACAGCGGCTGGGAGGCCTGCCAACCCGCGCCAACCGACGACGACTCCGGTCCGACGGAGGGCGATGACCAGCACAATGGCTAGCGTGCCCATCACCGGTGGGTGGCGCACCCGGGCCGCGAGCACCACCGACGGATCATCGACGAAGCAAATGAACGCACTTCAGACGCTGCAGCGCATCCCGGACCTGACCGTTGAGGGCCATGTGCCCATGTCGGCGCACACGTCCTTTGGCATCGGTGGCCCCGCCGATGTCCTGGTGATCCCCCACAGTGTCGCCGGGCTCGCCGAGGCTCTCCGGGCACTGAGCACCCTCAACGAGAAGCCCACGGTGATCGGCAACGGCACCAACATGCTGGTGCTGGATGGCGGCATCCGCGGTGTCGTGGTGAAGATCGCCAACGGAATGTCCGCGGTGCACGTACGCGGCGACCAGGTGGTTGCCGAGGCCGGCGTGAGGGTCGCCGAGCTCTGTCGCACCTGTGCCTACCAGGGCCTGGGAGGCCTGGAATGGGCGGCCGGCATCCCCGGCACGCTGGGCGGGGCGCTGAGCATGAACGCCGGTGCCAACGGCGGGGAGACGGGGCAGTTCGTCGAGTGGATTCGCTACATCACCGCCGACGGCGGGATCGAGACGCGCTGGGCCCAGGAGGGTGATTTCGGCTACCGGACCAGCTACTTCCAGGGCAAGGACCTGGTCATCGCCCAGGCCGGCCTGCGGCTCTTGCGCGGTGAGCCGGGCGAGTTGCGGGAGAAGATGTGCGGGGTGCTGGAGACCCGCTGCCAGAAGCAGCCCGTAGCCATGCGCAGCGCCGGCTGCGTCTTCAAGCGTCCGGAGGGCGACTATGCCGGGCGCCTCCTGCAGGAGGCCGGCGCCAAGGGCATGCGGGTGGGCGACGCTCTGGTCTCACACAAGCACGCCAACTTCATCGTCAACGAGGGCAACGCCACGGCCCAGGACGTGCTCACCCTCATCGAGTTGGTGCGGGCCCGCGTAAGGGAGAAGTTCGACGTCGATCTCATTCCGGAGATCTGCGTCATTGGCGAGCCCCTGTAGTCCCGGGCCCTGCCGATAGCCTGTACCAAGCCACACGCCCCCGCGGATCATGCGGGGGCGTGTCGGGTTCTGCTGCCTCCATAGACCGCAGGTCGGCCGGGGCTACTTGCGGATCTCCAGCCACCAGCCCCAGTCCGGGTCGTTGTCGGGCTCGTGCAGCATCCTCACCTGCTCGATGCCCGCGGCCTTGATCTGGTCCACGATGTCCTTCTCGAAGGGCTTGCGCCCTCCGCTGCCACGGCCCGTAGCCTGCGCCCTCTGTCGCTCATCCTTGAGCCCCTGCAGGATCTCCGGGTCCAGCAATCTCGAGAACCCGCCGCCGATGTAGGCCACCCCACCCGGCTTGAGGATGCGGTAGGCCTCCTTGACCCCGCCGATCTGGCTGGGCCAGAAGAAGATGGAGCCGCGGCTCACCACGAGGTCGGCGAACTCGTCGCGGAAGGGCAGGTCGGTGGCATCCCCCTCGATGGGCAGTACCCGCCCGGTGAGGCCCGCCTCGTCCGTCAGCATCCCGCAGAGCCTGACGGCGGCGGGATTGATGTCGAGCATGTACACCGTCAGCTCCGTCTCGCGTGCCAGCGCCATGGCCAGAGAGCCGCATCCGCCGCCCAGGTCCACACAGATGCCCCGGGTAATGTCGTAGTCCTGCACGATCTGGCGGGCCAGGGCCGGGTAGATCGGGGCGAAACGGCCGGTGGCCGTCTGGTAGAATGAGTATTGGGAGATCAGCCAGTCCTTGTACCGGGCGCCCGCACCCTCGGGGAGCGGCGGCGGCCCTTCAGACTGCGCAACGGCCAACGGCAGCACCCAGAGTACGAGCACACCAAGGGCCAGGGCCGGGCAAAGACGGGGCATCCTAGATCACCTCTGCATGTCGGTGGGTCAACTGGAGACGTCTGCGGCCCGCCACGGAGCAGTCCGGGCCCGTGCGGGGGCCGGCGCGGAAGGCGGCAGGAGCCTTCCGGCGGGGGGTACTTCCGGGGAGGACGGCGCGACACCTGCCCGTAATGTCAGAAGCCTGCGGCCTTCGGCCGGAAGCGCGGATGACGGGCGGGGAACGGGTCCCGGCTACCGGCCACAGGCGGCGGCACCGCTCACGGCATCCAGAGCGGGTCGGGCCGCCAGCACCATCTGGAGCAGCTCGGCATGCAGTTGCCCAACCATCTCGGCCTGCTCCGCGCTGATTGGCCCGTACTTGCGCACCCTGCCAGGCTGCAGGTCATCCACGGCCGCGCGGACGCGATTGTGCAGGTTCGAAAGCCACACCATGGTTGCCGTGGGCGACTGCGGTGTCTCGTACCCCGCGAGCTCCTCGGGAGCGCACTGCACCGCCAACCGGCGCACGCGCTCGCGCAGATCGATGAGCGGCTGCAGGATGGCCGCGGTGTCATCGGCCGCGATCGCGGTGAGAGGAGCGCCGATCCCCGAAGGCGAGCGTCCCTCGGTGGCGGCATCCTCCATCTGCCGCAGCAGATGGCAGATCGTGGCATAGACGGACACCAGATGGCGTCTCTGCCCCCGGCTCAGCGGCATGTCGCCCATGTCAATCGGGCCATGTGAGCCCATCTGTCGAATCTCCCGGAGTGCTGTGAACTGGTAGTTTGTCGGTACGCGCGTGGCGCGTCTCGCCCGGGCCGAGCGAGGTGCCCGCCCGGCCCCTCCTCCCCACCGATCCTCAGGCCTCAGCGATGGACGCCAGATTCGCCTGTCCGGCACACTTCCGGCGAGTCCAGGCGCGGCTTGGTCGCTTCGGCACCCCCATCGCGGCGAGGAACTCCACGTGCCGGGGCGACAGTCAGACCGCCGCCCGGCCGGCGCGTTTGGCAGGGGTCATTCCCACATGCCCTCGGCTCCCGAGCGAGCCCCGGCGGCCAAGACCGCCTGGCGACTGATCATGCCCTGGAATCGGTTCTCGGCATCCACGACCGGTAGCCGCTTCAGGCCGTGGCGCGCCATGAGTCGTATCGCGTCCTCGATGTTCGTAAGCTCCGTCACCGTGACCAGATCCTTGGTCATGATGTCGGTGACGGACTTGTTCTGAGCGGCGGCCCACATATCGCTGCGGCGGGCAAAGAGGTCCCACAGGCCGCCGCGACGACCGGGAAGGGCCCGGAACACGTCGAGGTCTGTCACAATCCCGAGCAGGTGGTCATCGGCGTCCACGACTGCCAGGCGCTGCACACCCCTGGCACGCAGGGCCGTCACTACGTCGGCGGCGGTGGCCTCGGGGGCGATGGTGGCGCGCTCACGGGTCATGATGTCACCGACGGCCGCCGCCTGAGACGGGTCAACCGGCGGGTCGCCACCGGCGGGGATCTCGGCCTCGCGTCCCGCCACCATGCCCAGGACGTCCGCGCGCGCCAGCATGCCTACCAGAAGGCCCGCGCCGTCCACCACCGGCATGCGCTTGAGCCCATGCCGCAGCATCTGGCTGACCGCCGCGTCCAGCAGCTCCTCGTCCCCGATCGTCACCACCGGCCGGCTCATCACAAGCCCTGCGTCGAGATGCTCGATGCTCTGCAGATACTCGTGCAGGGGCTCTTGCTCCAGCTCAGCCAGCAGTCCGAGACGGACGGGCATGTGTGCGCGATCGATCAGGTCGCCCTGGGTGATGATCCCCACCGGGCGATTGGCCTCGTCCACCACCGGAACGGAGTTGAACCGGGCGCCGAGCAGGAGGCGCACCACATCACTCACCGGTGCCGCAAGCGCCACGGAGGTCACCGGCGAGGTCATGACGTCCCGCACCCGGAGACGCCGGGGAATGAGCCTGTCCTTGATATGATGGACCCGCACATCGGCCTGGCGGACGGTGAGGATCCCGTCGGTCACCACCGTCTCCAGGGCCCGCAGGAGGCGTCCGCACTCCGCGGACGGGACAACGATCTCCACCTTCACCGGCAGGTCGTAGGACAAGACCTCCAGGTGGCCACCCACCGGCTCACCGTCCTCGTACCCACCCGCGACGCCCTTGAACACCAGACAGCGGGCGGCGGTGCCGGCCTTCAGGACGTGGTCCACGGCGGCCTCCCACACAGGCCGGCCCTGGTACCTCGCGCGTTCGGCTGTGTAGATCTCGATGATGCTGTACGCAAGCGGCATCCGCATCTCCTCACACGATGCGCCCCGCCCACATGCCGAGCAGTGCGGCGATCAGCCCGCCCACATTGTGGGCCAGCACATTGGCGATCGCCGTCACCGTCAGCCCGTCCCGGGCGAAGGACACGGTCTCCAGCGCGAAGGTCGAGAAGGTGGTCAGTGCTCCCAGGAACCCCGTCATGAGGAACAGGCGCAACGAGGGGCTCAGACCGGTGGTGGCCCCCAGGGCGAAGGTGAGCCCGATCAGGAAACAACCCACGAGGTTAACCGCCAGCGTCCCCCAGGGAAAGTTGTCCCCGTAGAGTCTGGCGGCCGCAAGGCCCACCGCGTACCGGCAGCCCGCTCCGAGGCCGCCGCCGATCAACACCAGCAGCAGTTTCACCGGCCCTCCGTTGACCCGTTCCCGTTCTGCGGCATCTCACCATGCTCCCTGACACACAGAGCCCCTATGCACCGGAGGTGAATAGGAGCCCCCGACCCCATTGCGACGGCCGTCACTGTACCGCGCGCCAAGAAAGGTGTCAAGACGACGCGGGGAGCCGGCGGGAGGTTGACCCGGCGACGGGGGTGGGTCCGGCGGCCCGTGCACAGAGCAGCCAGAGACCCGGAGGGACGATGCCCTCCGGGTCGTAACCGGCGTCTGCCTGTGGCCTGGAGTACCGCTACTTCACCAGACGGACTTCACGCTTCTGGTTGTACGAGCGCATCCTATTGATGCGGAAGCCGGAGCCGTTGATGCCCACATTCTTCCCCATCAGGGCGCCGTCGTAGACCACGGAACTGCCGCCGTTGAACACGATATTCCCGTCCGGGGCGAAGATGATGCCCGCGTTGTGGTGCCCGCTCCCGTTGAATGTGATCGCGGTCTGCGAGGCGGCATCGGAGAGCGACACCTTGGTCGACATCAGCAGCAGGTCTTCCTCGTTGGGCTCGATGGGCGTGAGCGATGACGATGAGTCGAACTCGATCGAGCCCGAGGCGACGATGGAGATGTGATCGAAGCTGTGGTTGGTGCCGCTGATCTTGACGTCACCGTTCACGACATAGGTCACATTGGAGGGGAAGGTCTTGTCATTGCCGCCGATGGTCATGTTGCCGTTGACGTACACAACGCCGCTGCCGGGCACGGTGGCCGCACCGCCCTGAATGCTGATCGGACCCAGGAAGGTGGTAGCCTTGGAGACGAACTCATTCCAGGTGTACCACACCGGGTAGGCCTCGATGTCGTCTTCGATGATGCGGCCGCGGATGTCGTTGCCGGTCAACGCGATGCTGATCTCGCCCCGGTACTCGATGTCACCGGTGATGGTGTGACCCTGCCCGGTGAAATCCACCTTGCCGTTGGAGTGGATCATGCCGTCGATGTAGCTGCCGCTGCCGCTGTAGTCTACGCCCCAGTCGGAGTTCTTCTGGGCCTCCGCGTTCTCCTCGGCGAAGATGCAGGGCAAGAAGGGGTGCAGGTCGGCGACGGCCAGGGCCGTGCGAGTGACCGTCATGCCGCGCACACCGATGGCGTCCAGGAATGCGAACTTGGCATAGCACTCGGTGGTGACGGACACCCCGAAGAAGCCTTCCGGCATCACGCCGTAGCCCACGGCGGTTCCGCCCTCCTCGGTGATGGCGACACCGTTTTCCACGATGTAGACGGGGCTCTTGGCGCCGGTGGGCGAATTGGCCTGCTGCACCTCCCAGGTGGCGACGTCCACGACCCAGTCGTCGGGTCCCGAGACGGCCCCCGCGAGTGCCGCGGCGTCGGCAACGGACTGCGCCCGCTGCGCGGCGGCAACCACGGACGGTATGTCCACGGCCATGCCGACGAACACCAGCAGGACAATCAGCGATCCCGCTACGGCGACCAGGATTACGCCCCTGCGCTTCCCTCTGCGTCTGTACATAGTCATCCTCCACGAACGAAGGCCCCGGAAAAGGCCGAGCATCGCGCGACCCGGCTCGCCCCAGCCATGCGGGAAGCTGTCCCGCGGACTGCCGCCGATCACTCTCGCATCATACTCACAGCGCGACGGATCAGGTGCGTCTCACCACTGGAGCCGGTGATGAGGTTCATCAGGCCCGGCATGAAGTAGTGGTAGTCGTGCTCTATTCGGGCGCGGATGACCGCGCCACCGGGCGCCGAGTTCTCCGAACCGTTGGTGCCCAGGGCCGTCCACGCGGTCCAGCCGTCTATGTAGAAGTACGTATACTGCAGCGTCATCCGCACAGGGTCGACGCCTGCGTCGGTGGCCATGTCGGCGGCGATCGCATGCACCACGGCGGGCGTCTCGCCGGACGCGGCTAGACGGGCCGCCTCGCGGGCAATGGAATCCACCTGGACACCCGTCCGGTGTTGCAGGCCCAGTTCCAGAGCCCCGAACAGCAAGAACGCCAGAATCGGCGCAACCAGCGCCATCTCCACCATCACGCCGCCCATCCTGGACTGTCTGCGTATCCGAGCTGTCCTCGCTGCCAATGCCGACACTCCCCTGCCACGGTCTCCGGATGCCCCGGTCCCCCCCGGGTTGCCGACCACGGGAGCAAACGGGAGAATTGCCGCTACGGGACCCGGCATCCTGTTCATCGGCCGGCGAATGAAACCCTGGAACCAATCCCCTGCAACCTGACGGGGTAAGACCGCCGGGTCTATCTCGTTACGTGCCGGACGAGCTCTGTTTTTGCTCAATATTGGGCTGCATCAGAGGCATTCAGCGGTTTGTCTGGAAGTGGGTTCTGTCGAGGTGCGCACGGGGCACGCCAGGGGAGGCCGGCGTCGTCGCGGAGGGGAGAGGCCCGGAGCCTGCCCCGCGATCCACCGGCTACTGCCAACGGTGGGGTCTGACCGCGCGCTGAAGAGTCTACGGCCGTGGTCGCCGTAGCCGTGTTTCAGGGCCCCGCGACGCGCGCTCCCGCCGGTGTTCTCCCCGGGGAGAGCACGGCGGCGCTGTCGCTCTTCACTCCCAGCGGGCGAAGCGAGCGCCCGGACTCTGAGCGCCGCGGCAACGCAATACCGTGTGCGCCGATCTCCCTGCCCCCTGCCACGAACACTCGCACGCCCGCCTCGGTCGGCGCCACAGCGACGTCGGTCACCCCGCCTTCGCCCACCGGTTGGCGGGCGACGATCCGGCCGGCCCCGGCATCCACTACCACAATGTCCGTCCCCACCACGGCGGCGATGTTGGTGCCACCGACACAGATACTGCCCCGCACCTCTCCCGGCAGCGGCACCGACCACATGACGGCGCCGTCATCCAACCTGTGGCGCGCGATGGCTCCGCCGGTACAGACATAGAGAGCCTCTGCCCCCGTCTTCACATACGCACCGCGGGGCAACGGCTGCCGCCACTTCGTCTGCCCTGTGGCGAGGTCCACGACGACCGCCGCGCACTCTCCCTCGTCACCTTCGTCGCGCAGGATCGCGATGGTGCCGCAGACCGCAATCGGCGGCGCGTGCGGGCCGTACGCCGCGCGCATTGTGAAGCCGGGGAACAGGCTCTCGGCCCAGAGGGACCAAACCTCCGCCCCACTCTCGGCGTTGAGCGCGTGCAGTTGCATGGCCCAGTCCCAGACGAGGAGCAGGCCCGGCGCCGCGGCGGCGGGGGCTCTGTCGGCATCGCTTCGTCCGGCGTCGGAGGGCAGCGGCATGTCCTTGCGCCACAGCACCTCGCCCGTAACCGGGTCAAGGCGGCAGACCTCGCCCCCCTGCCAGAGGGCATACAGAACGTCTGTCCCGCCCCGCAGCCAGACGCAGCCCTCCTGGCTCAGGCCGATGGCACGGCTCCACAGCTCTTCGCCATCGGCGGCATTCAGCGCGGTCACCGTCCCGTAGGCTGTGGAAAACAGCACCTGCCGCCCGATGGGAAGCAGGGAGATGGGGGCCCGGCAGTGCATCGTCCACAACTGCTCGCCGGTCTGCGGGTCCATGGCGAACAGGCACCGCATGTCCGGCCCGTCGCCCTGTGCGACGAGTGGCCCCTCTTCCCCACCGGCCAGACGCCGGAAGCTCCAAGTGTGATCGGGCAGGGAGACGGTCCACGTCGGCCCCGTACCGGCAGCGGCCTTCATGGCGACGGCTTCCCGGGCTCTCTGGGCGGCGATCTCGAGCCGATCGCGCAGCGGATGGTCCGCCGGTGTGGCGGTCAGGGCCGCCTCGGCCAGGGACAGCGCTTCCTCGGGTTGCTCGAACTGCACATGGAAACGCACGATCTCGGCCAGTGCGAGAGTCTCCGCCGGCGTGCCCTTGAACAGGCGGGCCAGGTACCGGTGGCCGGAGGTGGCCTCCGCCAACCCGACCTGGGTCTCCACCGTTCGCGAGCAGAAGGCGTCGGCCGCCGCGGAGAAGTGCGGCGTCTGCGGCCCTGCGGCGAGGATCTCCGCCAGGCTGCGCAGGTCCCCCAGGCGGAAGCGGATCTCGTGCGCCGCGGGCGACTTGGGGCTGCGGGCGAGGGCCTCCTGCGCCTCGTGAGCGTAGTCCCGCGGGTCTTCCGTGGCCAGGACAACCTCCGCCGCTGCAGCCGGCAGGCGCGCCATCAACAGGCGCACCAGGCGCCACTCGGTGTCGCAGTTGCGCAGGTCGGCGGCGGTGACTTTGGCCTCGGTCATGAAGGCGCCATATCGCTGTTCCCACTCAGGGGCTTCGGGGGGCAGCCCGTCGGCGCCCAGGGGGGCGATGAACGGGCAGGCACGCAGGACCATCCGGCGGTAGCCATCGGTCTTCTCGCCCTCCCTGCCGAGGGGAACGAGGGCCTCGATCCGGGGCAGCAGGGCGCGCGCGGCATGGATCTGGCCGGCCTCGGCTTTCTGGTGGCAGGAGGCCACGAGCGCCTCCAGTGAATCGGGGAACCGCTCAGTCAGTCGGGAGTAGGCCTGCTCCGCGATCTGCGACTGCGACGGCCATCTGGGGCTTGTGGCCTGCTGCCAGATGCAGAACAGCAGCGCCGGACCACCGGGCTCCGCCAGGGGCTCCGCGCGCTGCAGGGCGGCGCGCAGCACCGACGGCGGGTACGGGTCCGCGTCGGCCGTGAGGTCCTCACGGCCCGCGAGGCACAGGGGCAGGACGGGCAGCAGGGCCGTCAGACCGGCCGTGTCGGTGTTGAGGCGATCGAAGTAGGGCCACACAAGCCCCAATCCG
>Ga0334885_1001825_pt1 | contig 24145 bp, 21 predicted proteins | sample GraSluR1_MG_8_FD_207233 | JGI IMG/M metagenome (GOLD analysis project Ga0334885, IMG submission 207233) | Sludge microbial communities from methane-producing bioreactor in Wageningen University, Netherlands - Granular Sludge_31_05-R1 | ecosystem: Engineered > Bioreactor > Anaerobic >...
TTTCCCCTTGAACCTGGGATACCCCGGGGCCTCTCCTGCTTTGACCCTTCGGAAGAACGCTTTAAAGGCCAGATCTACCCGTTCTTGGACGTTCTGGAGGGTCTGAGAGAATACCTCCTTCAGTTCTGGTTTGTTCTTCTTCCACTCTGGCAGCAAGTAGTGAGTCTCATACTTAGATATGGATTTGCCTTCTTGTTCGAAAGAGTTTTTCCGATATGCTAAAGTCTCGTTATAGGTCCATCTACACAGCTCCAAGGTCTCTTCCATCTTGGACCGCTGTGCTTTTGTCGGATAGATCCTATATTTGAAAGCTTTAAGCATTATACCTATTTATGCAGTCATAGTATTTAAAGATTCATGGCTTAAGGCGGGGTACGATTCGTCCCCGGCCTAAAGACCGGGTTTTTCTCTACCCCTGCACTCCGCATCTATAAAGGCTGTCGGGGCGAGATCGAAGAGGAAGGCGGTACGGCCTGGCAAAAAGGTCGAAAAGGAGGATGCTGGAGGGCGACGCTGGCGAGACCTCAGAGGTTGAATATCTTCCTCGCGTTGGCGGTGGTGGCCTCCGCCACATCTTCAGGCGGTAGGCCCTTTATCCTGGCGATGAGGTGAAGGGCGTCGAGGACGTAGGCGGGCTCGTTCCTCCCCCTCCTCGGCGAGAGGAAGGGGCTGTCGGTCTCGATGAGGAGCCGATCGAGGGGGACCTGCCTTGCCAGGACCTGGTGCTGGGCGGATTTGCAGACTACGGTGGCGAGAGATATGTAAAACCCCCGGTCGAGGGCTTCTCTCATCGTCCCTACCGTACCGCTGTAGCAGTGGAAGACCACCTTCTTCAGGTCTTTTACCATATCGAAGGCCTCGTCTTCGGCTATCCTGGCGTGGATCACCTGGGGGAGGTCCAGCTCCTCGGCGAGGGCGACGACCTTGCCGAAGATCTCCCGCTGCCTATCCCTTCCCCTCTCGTCGGCGCATCGGTAATAATCGAGCCCCGCCTCTCCGACGCCGACGATCTCTCGAGCGTGGGCCCGGATCTGTTCGAGAGTGGCTTCCACTTCGGCGTCCGTCGTCTCGCCGAGACCGTTGGGGTTGAGCCCCAGGGTCGGGCGGATGAAGTCGTACTTCTTCGCGAGCTCCAGGGTCTTTCGGTTCGTCTTGAAGTCGATGCCGGAGTTGATCATCGTCGTCACCCCGGCATCGAGGGCCCGCCGGATAACCCCGTCTCTATCCTTATTGAAGTTCTTGAAGTCGAGGTGACAATGGGTGTCTATCACCTCGAATTTTTCATCTCTCAAATTTCTTCTTCCTCCAGGAGCATGAGCCTGTTTATGGCGTTGATCAGAGCCTCCACCGAGGCCATCACTATATCCTCTCTGGCCGATCTCGCCGTCACCTTCCTTCCGAGACGGCCGTTCTCGACGCCGATCACCACCTCGGCGAGGGCGTCGGACCCGCCGGTTATCGCCTCGATCCGAAAGTCGCTGATCTTGACGGAGGTCTCCTTGCCCAGGATGCCCCGGACGGCGTTGAGGGCCGCGTCGACGGGGCCTACCCCGATGGCTGCGAGGACCTTCTCCTCCCCCCGGACGACGGCCCTGACCGTCGCCGTCGAAGTGAGGGTGTTTCCTGTCATCACCGCCAGCTCCTTCAGGATCATCGCCTGCTTCTCCCTCGCCAGCTCGCCGATGACTACCTCTGCTATCGTCTGGAGGTCGGCGCTGGTGACGGCCTTCCCCTTATCCCCCAGGTCCTTGACCCTCCCCAGGATCTCCTGGAGCTGGCTCTCGTCGGGGGCGTACCCCATCTCCGAGAGGGACTGCTTGACGGCGTGCTTTCCTGTGTGCTTTCCGAGGACGATCCTCCTCTTGTGCCCCACCATCTCCGGGGTCATGATCCCCGGCTCGAAGGTGTCGGTCCTCTCCAGGACCCCATGGCTGTGGATCCCGCTCTCGTGGGCGAAGGCGTTCTCGCCGACGATGGGGGCCGTCCGGGAGATCCTCACCTCCGAGAGCCGTTCGACGAGCTTCGCCGTCTCGAAGAGGTACGGGGTTTTGATGGAGGTCAACGCCCCGTACATCGAGGTGAGGCACATCACCGTCTCGGCGAGGTTGGCGTTTCCTGCCCGCTCCCCCAGGCCGTTGGCCGAGACCTGGACCTCTCTAGCCCCCGCCTCGAAGGCGGCGAGGTTGTTGGCGACGGCGAGGCCGAAGTCGTTGTGGCAGTGGACGTCGACGACCATCTTCTTGGTGGAGCCGCATATCTCCTTTACCAGGTGGTAGAAGGTCGTGGGGATCGCCACCCCCACGGTGTCGGGGATGTTGATGATGTCACAGCCCGCCTCCTCCACAGCCCCGAAGATCTCCTTGAGGAAGGGGAGGGGGGATCTGGTGGCGTCCATCGCCGAGAAGAGGCAGATCCTGCCGTGGTCCTTGATGTACTCTACAGCCTCCACCGACTGGGCGACGATCTCCTCGCGGCTCTTTTTGATGGTATGCTGGATCTGAATATCCGACGTCGATACGAAGACGTGGACCATGTCGACGCCGGCGTCGAGGGAGGCGTCGATGTCCTTTCTTATGATCCTGGAAAGGCCGCAGACGTCGGCGGCCAGCCCTTCGGCCGCCACCATCCTCACCGCCTCGAAGTCGCCCCGGGAGGATACTGGAAAACCGGCCTCGATGACGTTGACACCGAGCTTGTCGAGCTGCCGGGCGATGGCGATCTTCTCCTCCGGGGTCAGGGAGACGCCGGGGGTCTGCTCACCATCCCGGAGGGTGGTGTCGAATATCCTGACTTTTTCTCCACGAAGCGCTTCGATGTTATAGAAAACGATCCCACGCAGATGACTCTTGCGTCATAGACCTCGATTGGGGTTCGTCCTATAAAACTTTTTGCCAGAAATGGAGGGGCTACGCCCGCCAGAGGCGGGCGATGGAAGCAGAGGCCTGAAGAGTCGAGGAACCCAGGTGATTTCAGATATCATCTTGGGGCTTTCGGCTCTCGGGTGGGGCATCTTCTCTTGGCTCCTCCGCCGTCTCCTCAGACTTCGACGGCGGGGATACCAGCTGGGAGGTGACGGGAGGGGTGAATTTGTGGCTCTCGATGTAGCGGACCTCTTTGAGGTCGAGGAGCCTCATGGCCATCTCGGCGACTCCCCGCCTTATCATCGGCCATTCCTTGTAGTAGCTCATCTCCCAGGGGGAGTCGATCTCGGCGACGTCGTCATCCAAAATTTCGGTCTTGAGGTCGATCTTGGCGAAGATCTTGATGAGGCCTGCGAGCTTCTCCTCTCTATCCTCGATCCTCTCGACGATGGAGTAATCGTACTTTATCGCCTTGTCGGCGAGGAGGTGGTTGTAGTCGATCCTCGCCTTCCTGCCGATGATCCGGGTGAGGGTTCCCATCTTCCCGTCGACGGAGACCCTCATCCCTATCTCGGGCTTCTCCCCCTTGAACTTGGTGAGGGGTATCAGCTCGACGTTCTCGGGGTCCCGGACCCCGTAGGCCTTCTCGGGGGGGACCTCCACGCTCCCAGAGCTTCCGACCTCCTTTCCCATCAGCTCGTCTTTGAACCCCTCCACCACGTCTCCGGACCCGACGATGATGAGGGCGGGCTCATAACCTCCCCCATCCTCGTATATCTCGTTCTTCATGGCCACGTCCCGGTTCGTGGTGGATATCACCCGCCCGTCTACGCTCTCGGTGTAATCTACCTTGATGAAGTCGCCGTCTTTTACCGTCATCTCAAACTCCGTCCTTGAAAGGGTAATCAGCTGAGGGGCTTTCAGCCTCCTATATTAAGTAGTCTGCTATCTTCTCGGCGATCGTCTGCTCGCAGTAGACGCACCTGAGGATCACGGGGTTTTTGCTCTTGACGAGGAGCTGGGACCTGATCGGCTCGTTGGTGTTGGATATGCAGGAGGGGTTCGGGCACCTCAAGACCCCCACGATCTGGTCGGGCATGTCCACCGTCCGCTTCTCGACTACTTTGCGGTCTCGGATTATGTTGATGGTAGCCCCGGGGGCGATGAGGGAGATCCTGTTGACCTCTTCCTCCCTCAGCTCCCGGTCCTCCACCTTGACGATGTCCTTCCTCCCCGACCTGCGGCTGGCTACGTTCATGAGGACGCTTATCGTCGCCTCCGTCGTCCGGTCTATCCCGAGGATCTTGAGGACGTTGAGCGCCTGGCCCGCGGGGATGTGGTCAATGACCGTCCCGTTTCCTATGGGGGTCACCCTCAGCTTCATCTCTCCATCATTCAAGCCGATCACCTATCAGCATCTTGAGGAGCGCCATCCTCACGGGGACGCCGTAGAAGGACTGTCTGAAGTAGACGGCGTGGTGGGTCCCGTCCACCTCCGGCGCGATCTCATCGACCCTGGGTAGGGGGTGCATGATTATGAGCCGGTCCCTCGCCCCCTCCAGGCTATCGGCCCCGATCCTGTAGCTCTTGGCGACCTTCTGGTACTCATAGGGGTCAGGAAACCTCTCCTTCTGGATCCGGGTTATGTAGAGGACGTCCACCTCTCTGAGAACGTCGTCGAGGGCGTGGGTCTCGCGGACGATCGTCCCGTTCCCAGCCAGGTCCGCCTTGATACGGTCCGGCATCTCCAGGGTCGGCGGCGAGACGAGGGTGATCTCCGCGCCGTAGAGGGCCAGGGCGTATGCGAGGGAATGGACGGTCCTGCCATACTTCAGGTCGCCGACGAGGGCGATCTTCAGGTCGTCGAGACGGCTCTCCTTCCTGATGGTGTAGAGGTCGAGGAGGGTCTGGGTGGGGTGGTGGCCTGCTCCGTCCCCGGCGTTGAGGACCGGCACCGGCGAGAACTCCGAGGCTAGACGGGCCGACCCCTCCTTGGGGTGGCGGATGACGAGGGCGTCGGCGTAGGCGCCTATCACTCTTATGGTGTCGGCGAGGGACTCCCCCTTCGCCATCGCCGACCCCTCGGCGGGGCCGAGGCTGAGGGTCTTGCCGCCGAGGCGCATCATCGCCGTCTCGAAGGAGAGGCGGGTCCGGGTGGACGGCTCGAAGAAGAGGAGCGCCAGGATATTTCCCCTCAGCGCCTCGCACCTCCCTCCCCGGGCGTAGGGCTCCAGGGACTCGGCGAGGTCGAGGACGGAGTCGATCTCTTCCCGGGAGAACTCCCGCATCGAGATGACGTGCCTCTTTGCGAACATGGTCGGAGAATCGTAGGCTTTCGGATATAACGCTTCTGGATCAGAAGAACTTGGAGGCGAGGGTCGCCCTCGTCTCGCAGGAGTCGAGGACCGGACAGCCGGCGCATGGACCGTCCCGAGGGCGGTCGGGGAGCTTTCCGCCGTTGATCGCCCTCACCCGGTCCCGGATCCGAAGGACCCTCCTCCGGTCGGAGCTACGAAGCTCCACCTCCCGGACCTCTCCTGCCCAGGGGTACTCCACCAGACCGCGATCGACCCGGGTGCTGATCTTATCTTCCAGGAGGATGGCGTACCCTGTGAGCCGGAGCCTGTCTCCTCGCCAGACCCCCGTCTCAGGAGGAAGGTCGGTCTTTATCATCGAGGGGATCAGAGCCACCCCTCTCCTCCCGTCCCTCTCCCCTCTCGATACGATCCGGTCGATCCTCCCGGAGAGGCCGAGCCGGTCAGACCGGAGGTCCACCTCCACCTCGGAGGGGGTGAGCAGGCCTAGCTTCTCCGATAACTTTGATCCGAGATCTCCCACCACCTCGCCGACAGCCTCCGCCGCGGCGAGGAGGTCGGCGGGATTGATCCCCTCGGGATAGATGGTGGGAAGCTCCAATTTGGCCCTATCGATGCTCTCTCTGAGGAAGGCATCCAGGTCCATCCCCCCTTCCGCCTCGAACTCCGAGATGGAGAGGGCCACCTCTCTCATCAGGAGGTTTGAGAGGCTCGCCGCCTCAGGCCAGACCTTCCTTCCCATCGCCTGGAAGTAGATGAGCCGCGGACACCGGAGGTAGAGGGATATATCGGAGATCCTCACCGGCTCTGCCATATGCAGATCGATGTCGTTCCATATTTAAAAAGATATGGAAGAGTCTTTGATCGAAGAGACAGATTAATCCCTGAATATCGCTATAATAAAGGCAGAAGGTCGAGGTGCCTTCTGCTTAACGGAGATGGAGATGAGCCAAGAAGGAGCCGAAGGGGCGATAATATATCCCGACCACCTCTTCCGGGACCATCCGTCACTGCGGGACCCGGAGATCTCGACGGCATTTCTCGTGGAAGATGATCGGTTCTTCTCCGATTTCAGGTTCCACAAAAAGAAGCTCCTCCTTCTGAGGGCGTCCCTAAAGCATTATGGAGAGGTTCTGATGGGGATGGGGCTGCAGGTCGAATATCTGGATAACAGGCCCAAAGAGACCCTATCGGACCTCTTCGCCGCCCTGAGGGGTCGGGAGATAGAGACGGTGAGGGCGGCAGAGATCGTCGACCACCCCCTGAGATCGTCCCTATTGGAGGGGCTGAAAGATCTCTCCATCAGGATCGAGGTAGACGAATCCCCGGGATTCCTGACGCCCAGATCCGTCGTCGAGGAGCTCTTCGGAGGGATAGACCGATACTCCATGGCCTCCTTTTACCGCCATCAGAGGCGCAGGCTCGATATCCTTATGGAAGACGGGCGGCCCGTCAGGGGAATGTGGAGCCGCGACAGGGAGAATAGAAAGCGTCTCCCGCGGGATCTGGAGGTACCTCACCTCCCGGCCCTAGTAGAGAGCCGCCACGTCCGGGAGGCGAAGGGGTACGTCGAAGAGAACTTTCCGGATAACCCCGGCTCGGTGGAGGGTTTCAAGACGAAATCAGGCCGGATTCCCGCGACTTTAGTCGTGGGAGGAGGCCGTACTTATTCCCCTGCTCCTTCGGATCAAAACATATTTATGGCTGAAAATTAAAGTTGGCATGATGGTAGATCAGGTATTAGCCGTTAGGTGTAAGCTCGCTCCCACAGATACTCAGGCGAAGTCTATCGAGGAAACATTGGTAGTTTTTGCTAACGCTTGCACCTGGATCAATCAGAACGTCGATCCGAAGGTTAAGGGCGGGATTAAACTGCAGTACTTGATCTACCAAGATGCAAGGGAGACGTTCGGACTATCTGCGAACTTAACTATTCAGGCTATAAGACGAGTAGCGTCGAACCGTAAAACTGCAGGCAAGAACAAAATCGAAGAGTTTCAGCCAACAAGTATCAGCTACGATCAGAGGATATTCCAGTACAGAGAAGCCGATGAGCAGGTTGGATTGACTCTTCTACACGGTAGGGAACGAATCCCCCTTAATATTGGGAATTACCAGCGGAACCTATTGAAAGGTCAGAAACCCACGTCGGCAACACTGGTAAAGATGAGATCGGGTTACTATATTGATATCCAGGTCAAATCCGAAGCTCCCGATACCATAGAGACCGATAAGGTGATAGGTGTCGATTTGGGGATAACTGATCTTGCAGTAACTTCAGAAGGTGAGACATATTCAGGATCTGAGATTAAAACGGTAAGAGACCACTTCGCCCAACTGCGAACCGACCTCCAACGCAAAGCCTCGAAGGGCACAAGAAGTACCAGACGGAGATGTAGACAACTTCTGAAACGGCTGTCGGGTAAGGAGCAAAGGTTCCAGAGATGGGTTAACCATGGGATCAGCAAAAGCATAGTTCAGAGAGCCATCGAAACCGAGTCTGCAATTGCATTGGAAGATCTATCGGGGATCAGGCAGACGTCTAATCGTCGAATCAAGTCTTTACACAAGTGGGCGTTCTACCAGCTTAAAGAGTACGTGAGCTATAAGGCACTAGGTGCTGGTATCCCTGTGATTCTAGTAGAGCCCGCTTACACAAGCAAGACCTGTCATCAGTGCCACCACATCGGGGACAGGAACGGGAAGGTGTTTTCCTGTCCTTCGTGTGGTTGGGGCGGGGACGCAGACTACAACGGGGCTAAAAATATTGCTGATCTTGGGGCTGCTGTAAACCAGCCCGGAGGTCCGGGGTTGTTCTGCCTAATCGAGGCAGAAAAGATTCCAGGGCTGCAGAAAGCCCCCCTCTTCAGAGGGGGGTAGTTTACCTATCCTACGACCCATGAAGAAGCGGATCTCTGGCTGGGGGACTTCCTGGAGAGGAGGCTTGCTCACTTCGGCGACTACGAGGACGCCATGAAGGCCGACGACCCCTTCCTATTCCATTCCCTCCTCTCTTCCTCCCTCAACGCCAGCCTGCTCACCCCCCGAGAGGTTCTGGATAGGACCCTCGATTATGCCGGGAAGGCCGACGTCCCCATAAACTCCCTGGAGGGTTTCATCCGGCAGATCATCGGATGGCGCGAGTTCATGAGGGCGGTCTACCTCCTCGAAGGGGAGAGGGAGAGGAGATCGAACTTCTGGGGCCACAGCGAGAAGATCCCCCCATCTCTATACAGCGGCACGACGGGGATCGAGCCTGTCGACCGGGTCGTCTCCCGGGCGATGGACCACGCCTACGCCCATCATATCGAGAGGCTGATGGTCCTTGGAAACTTCATGAACCTCGTCGAGATCGACCCCGACGAGGTCTATCGGTGGTTCATGGAGGTCTTCATCGACTCCTGCGACTGGGCGATGGTCCCCAACGTCTACGGGATGTCCACCTACGCCGACGGAGGGCTCATCACCACCAAGCCCTATATAAGCGGCTCAGCTTACATCCGGAGGATGGGGGACTATCCGGCGGGGGAATGGCAGCAGGTCTGGGACGGCCTCTTCTGGCGGTTTCTCGACATTCACCGAGAGGTCTTCGAAGGGAACCCGAGGACGAGGGTCCTGGCACGCCAGATCGACCGGGTCGGCGAAGAGAAGATGGAGGGGCATAAGGTGGTGGCAGAGGAGTTTCTCCGACGTCTTAGGGGGTTAGACGAATGCGGTCGGCCCAACGGGGAGGGTTGAAGCTGTTCCGGCTTTTACCCCTTCCTCTCAAAAACATTCATATAATTTGGACCTGTAGTTCCATGTAAATGGGGGTTATCATGGAGACGATCTTCACGGAGAGGCGGGCCTTCTGGATATGGTTTGCTGTAGTGGTGGGAGTTATCTCGATCATGACTCTATCTCATGGGGTTGGTGCTGCGGAGGAGGACGCCGGGTACGGGCTTCCTCTCTCGAAAGATGCCATCGACAATTACGACGACTTCGTCTCCAGGGTGCCCCTGAGCCCCGAGGAGGTCCGCCGACTGGAGGAGAACGGCTTTGTGGTGATAATAGATCCCTTCTCCCCCAACCGGGACGATATGGCGGCTCCCTACAGGATCTTGAGGAAGCTGGAGGTTCCGATCTATGTATCCGTCGACTCCCTCCTCCACGCCTACCACATCCAGTTCGCCGAGACGCTTAGGGGGATCGAGGAGGAGCACTTCTACGACGACCTCTGGTCGATGACCGGGGATATGCTGGCGAAGTCCGAGGCCGAGTACGAGGCGTCCTCGGGCGAGGCGAAGGAGGCGGCGAAGATGAACGTCGCCTTCTTCTCCGTCGCCAAGAGCCTCCTGGCGCCGCGGGCCGATCAGCTCTGCCCGGCAGGCCCCCGGGAGTGCGATCCGAAGAGCTTCGAAGGTGCCTACCCCTACTTCACGCCAGAGGAGATCGAGGAGAAGGGATTCGAGGTCCCCTCTCCGGTCGCGGTGGCGGTGAACAGAGAGCTCGCCCTCATCCGGGGAGGTGCCGGGTTTGGATCATCGCCGATATTCGGCTATGACGAGGACTACTCCCAGTACACCCCCCGGGGCCACTATACCAGGTCTGAGAGGCTGAAGAACTACTTCCAGGCGATGATCTGGTACGGGAGGATGGGTTTCCTCCTCAAGGGCTGCGAAGTCGGATGCATCGTCTCTGAGGAGGAGGCCCGGGTCCAGACTCTTGCGGCGGCGATGATAGCCGAAAGCCTCTTCGATGACCCCGCCTCCAGAGAGCGGTGGGATCGGATCTACGACGTCACCTCGTTTTACGTCGGCTTCGCCGACGACCTGGGACCTTACGAGTACAACGAAGCCATCGACCGGCTCTTCGGACCGGTCCCGGCAAAGGACCTATCCGCCGACGACCTATCCCTCCTCAAGGCGGGTCTGGCGGAGGAGAGGCCGCCCCGGATCTTCGGGGGAACGGGGGTCGACTCCCCCGCCTGCATGATCGAGCCCCCCTTCACCCCCCAGCAGGCTGACGACTGCCTGGCGGCGACGGCAGGCCTGCGGTTCATGGGACAGAGTTTTGTCCCCGACTCGTACATCTTCCAGAAGCTGGTGATCCCCAACGTCGGCGGATTTACCGGAGAGGGCGATCCCTTCACCCGGGGCCCCTACGGCCGCCACTTCCCCCGGGGGCTCGACGTCATGGCGGTCCTGGGATCGGCCCGGGCCGACGAGATCCTGGCCGGCCTGGAGGACTCCAGCTACGTCGACTACCCGACCCGCCGGGCAGAGCTCGCCGAGGAGTTTGGGACCCTCACCGAGGAGGACTGGCAGAGGAACCTCTACTGGTCGTGGCTCTACGCCCTCAGGCCGCTGCTCCAGGAGGCCGAAGCGGAAAGCCCCGCCTTCATGAAGACGGTGGCCTGGCAGGATAAGTCCCTGACGACCGCCCTCGCCTCCTGGACGGAGCTACGCCACGATACCATCCTCTACGCGAAGCAGAGCTACACCCTCCGGGCTATCTCCATGCCCCCGGAGGAGCCCAAGCCCCAGTTGGGGTTCGTCGAGCCGGTACCTGAGGTCTATAATAGGCTCCTCCTCCTCGCCAGGATGAACCGGGAGGTCCTCGAAGAGGCCGGCCTCCTCGACGACCTCTCCCGGAGCAGGCTGGAGAGGCTGGAGACGATCCTGGCGGATCTGGAGGAGATCTCCAGGGCGCAGCTTGCGGGAAGGCCTCTGACGGAGGAGGAGGTCGAGTTCATCGGCGACTTCGGGGAGGCTCTGAACTCGGTCCTGGAAGGGGTCGACGAGAGGTCGAAGAAGACCACGGTCGTCGCCGACGTCCATACCGATGCCAACTCCGGCCTCGTCCTGGAGGAGGCGGTCGGATACGTGAGAATCGCCGTCGTCGCCTTCGACGACCCCGACGGGGTCGTCCGCCTGGCGGCGGGGCCGGTCTACAGCTACTACGAGTTTTTGCAGCCCCTGGACGAGAGGCTCACCGACGAGGCCTGGCGGGAGATGCTGGCGGAGAGCCCGCCGGCCGACCCGGAATGGACGGGAAGCTTCGCCGGCTGGCTCCCTCCATCGGTCCTGGGATCGGAGCCGAAGGCGGAGGAGGGGAAGGGGACCGTCGAGATCCGGCTGGAGGAGTTCGAGGTGAGGATCGGCTGGAACCTGAAAGATGGCTGGTACGCCGACTGCACCATCACCCTCTCGAATACCGGGGGAGCTGAGGGGACGGCCAACGTCGTCCTGGAGGACGGCGATGGCAACCTCCTGCGGGAGCTGGTGGTGGTCGTCCCCGCGAACTCGACGGTTACAGAGCGGGCGAAGGTCGACATCTCCGGGAGGAACCGCCAGGTGAACTCTAAACTGGTGGAGGGATGAGGGGGCGGGAGGAGGGAGGGCCCCTTGACTAGAGGCCGGGTCGGGATCGACCAACTGTGGATATATAAGGGTAGCCGCGAGGATCCAGGGGATCAAGCTTCACAGAAGGTGCATAAAGATCATGAAAAGAAAATGGCAGCACGACAGAGGACTGGAGGCGAGGATGCTTCTCACCATGTTCCTCCTCGTCCTCGTTTATCTCGCCTTCCTCGCGATCCTGGCGAGCCAGGGCGCCGGGATGGTGACGATGCTCGTCTTCATCAGCGGATTCATGCTCCTCCAGTACTTCTTCTCCGACAGGCTCGTCCTCAAGTCCATGGGGGCCAGGGTCGTCTCTGAGACGGAGGAGCCGCAGCTTCACCAGATGGTATCGAGGCTCTGCGCCATGGCGGACCTCCCGAAGCCCCGTATAGCCGTCGTCGAGACGGCGATGCCCAACGCCTTCGCCACCGGCAGAAGCCCGAATAACTCCGTGGTGGCGGTGACCACCGGCATCAGGCGCCAGCTCTCCCCGGCGGAGCTGGAGGCGGTCCTCGCCCATGAGCTGACCCACATCAAGAACCGGGACGTGATGGTGATGACGATCGCAAGCTTCCTCTCCACCGTCGCCTTCTTCATGGTCAGAAACTCCCTCTTCTTCGGGGGCGCGGGCTCCGGGCGGGGGAGGGGCGGGATCGCCGTCGCCTTCTTAGTCTCCGCCGCCGTCTGGATCATAAGCAGCCTCCTGATAAGGTCCCTATCGAGGTACCGGGAGTTCGCCGCCGACCGGGGGGCCGCCGTCATCACCGGCCAGCCCTCAAGCCTCGCCTCGGCCCTGATGAAGATCAGCGGGGTGATGCCCCGGATACCGAAGGAGGACCTGCGGAAGGCGGAAGGAATGAACGCCTTCTTCATCATCCCCGCCGTCTCCGGCTCCTCGATCATGAACCTCCTCTCCACCCACCCCCCTGTGGAGAAGAGGATCGCGGCCCTGGAGAGGATAGGAAAGGACCTGGGGACCGCCTGAGGTGAGGTTGAGATGAAGTCGGTCGAGATGAGGTCAGTTGAGGTTGAGGTGAGGCGGATATGAGGCTTAAGATCTTGGATGCGATCCTGGGAAAGAGCACGCTGCCGAAGTCGAAGCTCGACCGGCTCTTCGCCATATCGACGGCGAGCATCACCCTCCAGGCTAACCTCGGCCTCTCGCCGGCAGGGAAGGCCGGGATCTGCTTCAAGCCGATCGAGTCGGCGAGTTACGAGGCTGCCAGGTCCGAGATCGAGGAGCTCCTCCGTTACAGCTCCGCGGAGACGGGGACGAGCTTCAAGCTGGAGAAGGATGAGTACCGGTACCTCTGGGTAGTCCTGGAGGACACCGACTTCGACGACCTGGTGGCGACGGTCCACCTCGTCAGCACCACGATGACCGACCACGGCTTCGGCGAGCAGCTCCTCTGCGCCCTCTACGGCTTCCTCGGGAGGGAGGGGCCGGTCTACTGGATATACAGCTTCAAAGGGGGGGCCTACTACCCCTTCGTCCCCAAAAAAGGGCATGAGAGGGAGAGCTCCCTGGAGTTTCGGCTCCGATCGGTGATGGAGGGGGAGCTACCGATCGAGAAGGATCTGGAGAAGTGGTATCCTCTCTGGGGTACGCCCCTCTGATCGAGGAGATCTGTTATCCACCAATTTCCATCTATCCGCCGATCTTCGCCTCTTCTACCTCAACCCTTGATCAGGCCGATGCCTCTGAAGACCTTCTCCGCCTCCGCCAGGGTCAGGTCCTCGGGGGGGACGATTACATCCGACTCCAGGATCTCCTCGGCGGCTACGGGCTCGCCCTTCTCTTTTATCGCCTGGATGAGGCGGGAGAGATCCTCTCTATAGCCGGCCTCGTCCTCCTTCGCCACATCCTCGACGATCCGATCGTCGATGAGGTTTAAGTCGTCGAGGAGGGCGGACGATACCCGGTACTGCCCCTCCCCCATGATCCTGATTATCATCTCCCTTCCTCCGCCTTCAGCCTCGCAAGGTCGTCATCGACGCTGCTTCTGGCCTTGATCCGCGCCAGCTCCCTCTCGACGTCGTCTCTACCGGCGAACTCCTCCAGGGTCCCCCGCTCCACCAGCTCGTCGAGGGCCGCCGACCTCGCCTTCATCGTCTCGATCTTCTCTTCGGACCTGCTGACGGCTAAACCGACGTCCGCCATCTCCTCGCTGATCCCGGTGATGGACTCGGTCACCTTCACCTGGGCCTCGGCGGCGGAGTACTGGGCCTTCATCGTCTCCTTCTTCACCCTGAAGGACTCTACCTTGGAGGTGAGCCTCCGGTCCGTCGCCTCGAGCTTCTCCTGTTCGTGCTCCAGGTCTCTTATCTGGCGGTCCAGCCCCTCGATCTGGACCGAGAGGGCGGACTTCCGCTCCAGCGCCTGCCGCGCCAGGTCCTCCCGGTCTGCCTTGATCGCCGCCCTCGCCTGATCGTCGAGCTTGTCTATCTTCATGGTCAGCCTGGCCCTCTGTAGCTCCAGCCTCTTCTTGGAGGTGGCGACCTCCGCGACCCCCCTCTTTACGTTCTGGAGGAGCTCCAGCTGCTTCTGGTAAGAGTAGTCGAGGGTCTCGTTGGGGTCCTCGACCCTGTCCATGATGGTGTTCATCTTGGCCTTGACTACGGTGCTCATGCGGTTCAATAGTCCCATTATGACGCCCCCTTTGAGCTGATAATTCCAGACCTTGAGGTGAGGTGAGGTGAGGGTGGCCCTGGCAGAGGGTTTTTAAGTCTACGGCTCCCATCCCAGGTCATCTGAAGGTGAGCTCTTTATTTATCTCGAACTTCCCGTCCAGGGTGGTCTTGGTATCTATCTTCCGGTTTATGTCGTTTCTGAAGGCTTCCAGGTTCCAGATCCCATCGAACTCGCTCTTGACGTCGAAGGTGGTGGCGTTCTCCGAGATGACCATCCTGTCCATCCCCGAATAGGAGGAGACGACGTTGACGTTGGATATGTCCACCCCGGACCCTCTGTTGAAGACCCGGGACGAATCGAAATGCTGGACGTTTACGAGGAGCCCTTTGGGAAACTCTATCTTCCGGTCGATGGTCGCGACCCCGGCGGACTGGTTCCAAAAGCCGGTGGAGAAGTAGTCTATAGAGCCCTTGCCGTAGAGGACTTCGGTGTTGGAGAACCCCTTCCATCGGTCGAGATTGGAGCTGACGATCTCAGTCTGGCCCTCACCGGTGAAGCTCAAAAATCCGGTGACGAACCCATCCTGAAAAGCCGGCGATGCTGATGCAGTGACCGTCAGGATGGCGGCGGAGGCGATCAGGACGAGGGAAAGGGCGGTAGAGGTCTTCATCTTACTCCCAGAATATCATATAACGTAATTACATTTAAACCTTTTTAATTGAAAACCCTCCGGGGATCCGGGAGGATGGGAGGCGGGCCCTCTGCGGAAGACGGTGGATAGCCTTTATCACCATTAAGCTGGAAAGGGGTCCACCGTGTATCTGGACTACTTCCCCTACGAGTCGTTGAGGCCTTACCAGGACGCCATGCTCGACGACGTTTACGGGACCGTGAGAGGCGGGGAGCACGCGGTCTTGATGATCGACGCCCCCACCGGCAGCGGCAAGACCAGCTGCATCTCAGCGGCCCTGGCAGCCGCCCCCGGCAAGATAGCGGTGGCGGTGAGGACCGTCAGCCAGATAGACATTTACCTCGACGAGATAGAGAAGATCTGGTCGAAGACGAGGCACAAGCCCACCATCGCCTACATGGTGGGAAAACAGAAGATCTGCCCCCTCGCCGACGAGTTCTCCGGAGAGTCGGTCTACTCCGGGTGCGCCAGGCTGCGGGAGTGGACGAAGAGGAAGATGATAGCGAGGCTGGCGGAGGTGGGGGGGAAGTTCTACGACCCCTCCTCGGAGAGGAACGCACCCCCATCCGTCCCGGGTTACAGGACCTTCTGCCCGTACTACATGATGACAAGAGAGGTCTTCGAGCTACAGGGCAAGCCCCACTTCAGACATTCCGGTCAGATCCTCGACCTCGTCGACGACCTGCGGTCCGGGATCAGGTCTCCGGACCGTTTCATGAGGGAGTGCATGGACCTGTGCCCCTACGAGGTTATGAGCCTCTCCGCCAGGGGCAGCGAGATCGTCATCCTCAACTACTCTCACCTATTCAGCCCCGAGTTCCAGGAGATCATCTTCGACTGGCTGGAGATGGATCGGGAGTCTTTGACGTTATTCGTCGACGAGGCCCATAACCTGGGGGACGCCGTCAGGGCCCTCAATACGAGGGTCCTCTCACCGAGGATGATCGACCTCGCCGAGAAGGAGGTGGAGAAGTACCAGGAGTCGATGGGCCAGGCGAGGCTCCTGGAGTCTTCCCTGGAGGCCTCATCCCGGCTGAGGGGGGTGGAGGTGATAAAGGTCCTCCTCCCGAGGCTACGGAAGTACATCCAGAGCCGCCAGGCGAGGGTTCAGGAGGGGGAAGAGCTCCTGGACGCGGACCTCTTCCGGGAGTTTCTCTATCAGGGGTTCGACGACGTAGAAGAGGCGCTCTCGGCGGCGACGGAGGTGGCGGTGACGGTGGCGGAGCTGGAGCTCGCCGAGGGGGACCGCGAGAATCTGAAGGGAGATATTGAGCCGAGCCTCGCCCATGTCCTCCTATTCCTTGGGGACGTGGAGATGGCCGAACGGGACCTCTCTTATCAGAGGAAGATCTCCGTCACCGGCACCGGAGATAAGAAGAGGGCGTGGCTGGAAGTGAACAACATCGATCCCGCCCCCCTGGTGAGGAGGGTCGTAGACAACGTCAACGCCACGGTGATGCTCAGCGGGACCCTCTCTCCCCTGGACGCCTACGAGCTCTACCTCCTCGCCGAGAAGGATAGGGCGAAGAAGATGACCCTGCCCAACCCCTTCCCCCCGGAGAACAGGCTCCTCATGGTCGCCAAGACGGCGACGACGCAGCTGGAGAAGAGGGACGAGGCCGCTAATAGGAGGGAGATCGCCGATCACATTGAGGCGATGATAGAGGAGGTGGCAGGAAACGTCGCCGTCTTCTTCACGTCTTACTCGATGATGAGCCAGTATGAGGCGACGTGCAAGGGCTCAGCGAGAAAGGTAGGAAAACTGCTCTACCTAGAGCCGAGGAACGCCGAGGACGTCCCGGGGATCCTGGAGGATTTCTTTCGGGCTGGAAAGAAGGGCGGAGCCGTCCTCCTGGGGGTATCCGGTGGGAAGCTCGCAGAGGGGATAGACTACAAGGGCGAGGCGCTAAGCGGCGTCGCCGTCGTCGGCCTGCCCCTAGGCTTCTACAACGAGATCCAGAGGGAGATAAACCAGTACTACGTCAGGAAGTACGGCCAGAAGAACGGGATGCTCATAGCCTACACCCTCCCGGCTATAAATAGGGGGCTTCAGGGGGCGGGGAGGGTGATCAGGGACGCCTCGGAGCGGGGGGTGATCCTCTTCTGCGACCGGCGGTTCCGGGAGGGGGGAAGGGGCGGCGTTTCGCCCTTCCTCCCGAAGTGGATCCGGGATGAGCTGATCGTCACCGACGCGAAAAAGAGCAGGAGCATCATCAGAGCGCGGGTGGCGGAGTGGGAGGATAGAGGGGGCCGAAGATCCTAATTCTCAGGGAGTATTTCAAACCCCATATTTCGAAATCGGGAGATCGGATCTTGGATATCCTGACTGCGACTACCTCGACCTCACCGGCCTTCTGGACCCCCCGCCCTCCATCTCCTCCGTCTCCACGAGCTTGAGGGGGACGGCTCCCAGGGCCTTTCCCACCATCGCCTTGGCGATCCGGAAGGCGTGCTCTTCGTTCTCGGCGTCGTAGACCTTGATCTCGAAGAGGAGGCCGACGAGGGCGGTTCCCGCCACCATGAAGACGCCGTCGAGGGACTCGCCGCAGGCGGGGCAGATCGTCTGGCCCACCTCCACCTCCACGAAGTCGAGTTTCTTGTTGTTCAGCCTCTTTCCCGCCTCGGATATCGCGACCCCGATGGCGTCGTCGGTGGACTTGACGTCCTTTACCAGCCAGGCGCCCTCCAGAAGGACGTTGAAGTTCGTCATGTAGTCCCTGGTTGGGGGATGGAGGATATGTATGTTTTCGATGACGTATCAATCGCCCTCATCTCTGGTTCTGGAGAGGACCCATACCGACAGTTGAGACCCAGTAGTCGCTGAAAGGGCTCTAACCTCCTCCTACCTAACCCCACCCACCTCGTCTCCGCCCTCCAGCTCCTCTCCATCCGTCTCATTCGTTTCTTTGCCCCCCACTTTCCTCGCCCCTGCGGACCTCGCCCGGAGCGCCTCTTCGTAGGCGAGGATCGACCGCTCGAGGTTCTCCTCCCGGTCCTCCAGCTTCGAGAGGTTCCGGTAGGCTATCCCCAGGTCGTTCTGGATCGTAGCATACTCTTCCGGATGGGCTTCCAGGGTCATGACGGCGAGGGCATCCTCGAAGGCCCCGATCGCCCGCTTAAGATGGGCGGCGTCCTCGGAGCTCCTGGCGGGGGCCGAGAGGATGACCAGGGCTCTAGCAAGAAGGCCCTTCGTCTCGGCGTACTCATCCGGACTGGCCTTTCGGGTCCTGATGGTGAGGGCCTCCTCGTAGGCCTCCATCGCCGCCTTCAGCCCCTCCCGGTCGGACCACCGGATCTCTCCCCCCTCCGCCCGGGGTTCGGCCTCCAGGACCAGCGCCTGGCCGAGGAGGGTCTGGGTCTCGGCCCGCTCGAAGGGGTGAGATTCGAGGGTCCGAAGCTCCAGAGCGGCTTTGAAGTTGATGATCGCCTTCTCCAGGTTCTCCTCCCTCACATCCCCCTCTTCGAGCTCGGCGAGGGCCATCCAGGCTCGACCGAGGCTGGTCTGGGTCTCAGCGCGGTCCTCGGGGTGATCTTCCGCCGTCCTGAACTTCAGGGCCGCCTCGTAGGCTTCGATCGCCCTCTCCAGATCCGAAGCTGCCGCTTTTGCAGCGGAGGGGGCGGGGTCGGAGAGACGGAGGCGGGCGAGGAGGAGGCGGGCGTCGCCGAGGTTGTTCTCGGTCTGGGCTCTCTCCTGAGCCCTTCCCTCGGCTGAGTAGAGGTTCAGGGCAGCCTCGAAGGCGAGGATGGCCCGCCTCAGGTTCTCCTCCCGTACCTCCTCCCCACCCCTTCCGGCCCGGGCGATATCGCCTTTGGACGCCCCCGCATCAGAGAGGCGGACCAGGGAGATCCCCAGGCCGTTCTGGGCTTGAGCGTGCTCGACGGGACTCTTCTCAGGCTTGAAGAGGCGGATGGCCTCCTCGAAGGCCGCGACCGCCCCGGCGAGGTTTCTCTCCCTCGCCCCCTCGAAGGACGAGGCGTACCTGCAGAGCCCCTCTCTGAACCTCATCTCCCCCCGGACGGCGGGCTCGAGCCTCGGGATCTCCTTTAAGACCTGGTCGTAGATGGACAGGGCTTTATCCAACTGGCCCATCCCGGCGAAGTCGTCGGCGCTCTTGGCGAGGAGGAGGAGGACGTTCCTGTAGGTCTTCCTCGTCTGGTACTCGCTCGCGATCCACGCGAGAGCCGCGCCGACAGCCGCGCCGACGGGCCCTGCGATCCAGGGGCTGCTCATCTCTATGACCATCTTACCCTCGCTCCCTCTCCATCGTCAAATTATAAATATCAGGTTTAAAAGCTGGCGCGATATGCTCCTTAAGGGGATTATACCGCTCCCGGTTATCCATCGATGTTAGGTCTGCGATTTGATATAAAGGTGGTCATACTGGAGCGGTTCGCGATATCGGAAGATATTTATATTAACTCTATTAGATCAAACTTCTCCTCACCGCATAAGATGGCGGAGGATCTCGAAGGCCCCCATCATCTCCAGGCCGATGTAGACCATGACGAGGGAGAAGACGCCCCTCAGCCGATCGGCGGGGAGGCGGTGGGCCGCCCGGACCCCCGCCCATGCCATGGGGATGCTGGCGCCGGCGAGGAGCGCCGCCTGGAGGAGGTTGACGTATCCGAGGCTGAAGGGGGGCAGGCCGGGGACGGCTAGGCCGTGGTAGACGTAGGAGAGGACGCCCCCCGAGGAGGTGAGGATGATGGCGGTGGTGGAGGTCCCGACCGCCCTGTGGATCCCAAACCCCATCGCCATGGAGAGGACCGGGACCATCATCAGCCCTCCTCCGATCCCGACGAGGCCGGATATGAAGCCGATGGGCAGCCCCAGGAGGAGGTAGACGCCGTCGCTCCTCGATAAGGCTCCGCCCCCTCCAAGCCCATATCCTCCTCCGCCCCTTGCCACCTCGTCGTCTCCGGAGATGTGGCGGCGTCCTGCGAATTTGGGGTCGGGAGCTGTCGCCATCCTCACCGCTGCAGCTATCACCACGAGGCCGAAGGCGACCCTCAAGACCTCACCGGGAGCTACCGCGGCCACGGCCCCCCCGAAGAAGGCCCCGGCGAAGCCGGCAACCCCCAGAAGGAGGGCGGCCCTGGGGACTACGGCACCCCGGCGGTGATGGCCGAAGGCCCCGTTGACGGCGGTGGGGAGGGCTACCGCCAGGGCGGTCCCAAAGGAGATCCTGATCGCCATGGTAGGCTCGACCCCCAAAGAGGTGAGGACCCAGATCTGGACCGGGACCATGATGAAGCCCCCACCTACCCCCAGCATCCCGGAGGCGAAGCCCGCGGCGACGCCCGTTACTACGAGGACGAGGGCGAAGATCGGTTCCACGGTAAGACAGGAGACGGAAAATGAGATAAAGATATATCCTGCCCTCCCGGCTTCTCTACCGTGAGACGATCAAGAGAGGTGCCGGAGCTCCTCGCCCCCGCCGGGTCCTGGGACGGACTTCTTGCGGCTCTCGACGCCGGGGCCGACGCCGTTTACCTGGCGGGAAAGCGATTTGGGGCGAGGAGGGGGGCAGAGAACTTTGACGATCAGCAGCTACAGAAGGCTATAGACCTGGCCCACCTCCGGGGCGTCCGGGTCTACGTCGCCGTCAACACCCTCATCCCCGAGGCCGAGGTCGGAGAGGTAGCAGAGCGGCTCCTCGCCCTCTACGAGATGGGGGCCGACGCCGTCCTCGTCCAGGACCTGGGGGTCCTCCGCCTGGCTAGAGAGATAGTCCCCGACCTGGAGCTTCACGCCTCCACCCAGATGACGGTATCGAGCCTCGAAGGGGCGCGGTGGGCAGCCGAGATGGGGTTATCGCGAGCGGTCCTGGCCAGGGAGCTGACCCTCCCGGAGGTGGTGGAGATAGGGGAGAAGGCCTCCATCGGTGTCGAGGTCTTCGTCCACGGCGCCCTATGCTACTCTTACTCCGGCCAGTGCCTCCTCTCCTCGGCGATCGGCGGCAGGAGCGGAAACCGGGGGCTATGCGCCCAGCCCTGCCGAAAGCCCTATTCTCTCATGCGGTCAAAAGAGAGGGACCCATGGGGGAGGCCTCTGGGGCTGGAGGAGGTCCCTCTTCCCGTCCGCTACCTCCTCTCTTCGAAGGATCTCGCCGTCTACCCAAGGCTGGAAGATGTGGCGAGGGCCCCCATCGAGGCTCTGAAGATCGAGGGGAGGATGAGATCTCCCGAGTACGTCAGAACCGTCGTGTCCATCTACCGGCGGGCTCTCGACGCCATATCGAGGTCAGATTGGACGCCGTCGGCGCAGGAGTATCGAGACCTAGCCCTCGCCTTCAACCGGTCCTTCACCCCGGGCTGGATAGGAGGCGCCTGTCGGGGGGAGATCGTCAGCTCCGAGCGGCCGGACAACCGGGGGCTTCGGATCGGCCGCGTCGTCTCCTGGGACCGGCGGCGTAGGGAGGCGACGGTGAAGATCGAGGGAGAACTCGTCCCGGAGAGGGGAGACGGCCTCGTCATCTCTTCGAGGGATAAAGAGGTGGGTACCGTGGCGAGATCTCCAGTTTTGCTCGAAGAGGGGCTCATAAGCCTCCCTTCCAGCGAGCCGGTGGAGAGGGGGGCCGCCGTCTACATCACCCGGAGGGCGAGCCTTGGCGGGAGTCCGGGAACGCCCGGCAAGCCGATACCCATCGACCTTTTCGTCCGATGGGACGGGATGACCCCCGTCCTCCGGGGGAACGCCTTCCTCCCAGATGGAAAGGTCGTATCGTCGATTATGGAGGCAGACTTCTCGATGGAGGCGGCGAAGAAGAGGCCCATATCGCAGGACGATATCAAAGCCCAGCTCTTTAAGGCCGGGGGGACCCCCTTCTTCGTAAGAAAGATCGAGATGGATTACCCCGGAGGCCTCTTCGCCCCCCTGGGGGAGGTCAACCGGCTCCGGCGGGAGTTTCTGAAGCTCGTCGAGGGAGATGTGGCTTCTTCCTTCAGGCCCGCCGAAGAGATGGTGATGAGGGCGAGGGCGAGGGCGAGGTCGAGGCTCGAGGGGCTGATGGACGAGCGGAGGTCTTCGGCGAGAACGCCGGTTCTGACCGCATCGAGGCCTTCGGTCTCGGTCTACGCCGACTCCCTTGCGGCCGTCGCCGGGGCCTGCGATGGGGGGTGCCGCCGGGTCTACTTCGAGCCCGCCGCAGCCGTCGTCGGGGAGAGGAGGTGCAAGCCGGAGGCCTCCGCCCCCTCCGACCTCCTGGAGATCCTCGCCCTCGCGAAAGAGATCTGCGACGGCGGCGGCGCCGACCTCGTCTGGAAGTGGCCCCCTGGGGCCAGGCGCCGGTATCTCGACCTTGCTATCCAGGTCTTGAGGAGGGCGGAGGTGGAGGAGGTGATGGTGGAGGGGGTCGGCTTTGCCGAGGCGGTGGCGGCCGTGGCGCCGGAGATGAGGGTCTCGGGGTCTTTTGGTCTGAACGTCTGGAACAGCCTCGCCGTAGAGTCGCTCTCGACGAGGTTTTGCAGGCTCGCCCTCTCTCCAGAGCTCTCGGCCTCTGAGGTGGCGGAGCTGGTGGTTCGATCTCGCCTCATCCCTAACCGGCCGGACCTGGAGGTCCTGGTCCAGGGGAACTTGGAGGCGATGGTCGCCGAGGACTGCCTCCTCTCCTCCGCCCTGGGGTGCGATGAGGCCACCACCTACGGCGCCGACTTCTGGGGGATCAGGGACGAGACCGGGCGGGTCTTTCCCGTCAGAAGGGACGGGGAGTGCAGGACCCGCGTCTATAACGCCGTGGAGCTGTCCCTGGTCGATCAGGTCCCCGCCCTCGCCCGCCTCGGGATCTCCTCGATCGCCGTCGACGCTCGGGGCAGAACCCGCGACTACGCCCGGAGGATGGCGGAGATCTTCGGCGAGGCAGTGGGAGGAGGTGACCTGGCCTGGCTGAAGGAGGAGGCGAAGGAGATCTCCCTCGGCGGGACTACAGGGGGGGCATATCTGCGGGGGAGGAGGGAGGAAGCCCTTTAGGCCGGGGCTCTCGGCGTCCATCAACTGGGATCATCAGGGATTATATATCCGTCCACCCCTGAGATCCCGTCTCAGATCTCGCCGGGAGAACGGCTTTAATATGCCGGGTCCAAGGGGATCTGACTAGGCCCAGGAGGATCTGACGACGATGGACCCAACCATCCCCAGGGGGCGGCCCGAGGCGCTCCGCCCCGATCACCGCAGCGGCATCTGCTGCGTCTGCGGCCACCACCTCTCAAACCACGTAAAAGACGGGGACGGCTGGAGGTGCACCGAGCGGGGGCTCGACGGGAGGCGGTGCGAGTGCTTCCTGCGAGCGATCCTGACGGCGACGGAGAGGGAGAAGGAGTTCTACGACCTGGGGTGGAGGATGAACGCCTCGGAGCGGGAGATCTGGGAGTTCAAGAAGAGGTTTAGGGACTCCTACCGGAGATGGTAGCCTTCAAGACGAAATCAGGCCGGATTCCCGCGACTTTAGTCGTGGGAGGAGACCGTACTTATTCCCCTGCTCCTTCGGATCAAAACATACTTATGGCTGAAAAATCAACATTGGCATGATGGTAGATCAGGTGTTAACCGTTAGGTGTAAGCTCGCTCCCACTGATACTCAGGCGAGGTCTATCGAGGAAACATTGGTAGTTTTTGCTAACGCTTGCACCTGGATCAATCAGAACGTCGATCCGAAGGTTAAGGGCGGGATTAAACTGCAGTACTTGATCTACCAAGATGCAAGGGAGACGTTCGGACTATCTGCGAACTTAACTATTCAGGCTATAAGACGAGTAGCGTCGAACCGTAAAACTGCAGGCAAGAACAAAATCGAAGAGTTTCAGCCAACAAGTATCAGCTACGATCAGAGGATATTCCAGTACAGAGAAGCCGATGAGCAGGTTGGATTGACTCTTCTACACGGTAGGGAACGAATCCCCCTTAATATTGGGAATTACCAGCGGAACCTATTGAAAGGTCAGAAACCCACGTCGGCAACACTGGTAAAGATGAGATCGGGTTACTATATTGATATCCAGGTCAAATCCGAAGCTCCCGATACCATAGAGACCGATAAGGTGATAGGTGTCGATTTGGGGATAACTGATCTTGCAGTAACTTCAGAAGGTGAGACATATTCAGGATCTGAGATTAAAACGGTAAGAGACCACTTCGCCCAACTGCGAACCGACCTCCAACGCAAAGCCTCGAAGGGCACAAGAAGTACCAGACGGAGATGTAGACAACTTCTGAAACGGCTGTCGGGTAAGGAGCAAAGGTTCCAGAGATGGGTTAACCATGGGAT
>Ga0334885_1001829_pt1 | contig 24126 bp, 11 predicted proteins | sample GraSluR1_MG_8_FD_207233 | JGI IMG/M metagenome (GOLD analysis project Ga0334885, IMG submission 207233) | Sludge microbial communities from methane-producing bioreactor in Wageningen University, Netherlands - Granular Sludge_31_05-R1 | ecosystem: Engineered > Bioreactor > Anaerobic >...
ATAGTGTCATGTAGAAAATGTTGTTTTTACCATAAAACGTGCGATTTTGAGCGACAAATATATCTGTGTAGTAGGGGAGGACTTTCATCGTCGCATTTGCAGAGCTGGGGTTGAAGTAGCCATCACCAGGATATAAAACTTCAATGGTGTAATCACCGATACTGTTGTTGATTAATATTTGCCCCTTTCCGTTTTCATCTGTAACTAGAGTATAATTTTCAACGATGCCTGTTTGATTTCTAATGATGAATCTAACCGTCTGATTTGAGATTAAATATCCATTTATATTCCGTAAAATGAAATTGTAAGCGTTGTTTTTACCGTAAAACATGGTATTATTGATATCTATAATTGTATCTCTGCTGCGGACAGTTAGATTAACGGTTTGATTGTCTATAGTGGCACTTACATCAAGATCATCCTGATTTTGAATATCAAAAGAAGCCTTATTATCATATAAATTCATTTTCAAAGGAGAACTAACACTTTTACCTGTAAAAACAACCTCCCGGGAAGGTAAAATACCATCAATATCATATATATTTCCATCCTGGTCTGTGACTTTATCCAAAGAAGCAGTAACAGATGTTCCGTTGGTCTTTAAGGTCATTATTACCCAGTTTTTTATGTAAGTTTCACCTATTGAAGTGAATACTTTATCCCCTGTGGGGCCACTGTTAGAACCCCACCAGCAGTTGCTTATATAACCATAACCATTTTTATTGACTATATCCTTTCCTAGGTTAGCAACGTTGTTGATGAAGACTGAATGGTTGATATAAAAAGTACCACCATTATCGTTAGCGATGGCTCCACCATAGTAGGCATCGTTATTATTAAAAATCGAGTACTCGATTGTTAAATTCCCACCATTTAAAATTATCCCTTCAATTTTATGATCAGCCATGCTCTGACTACCTAGGCTATTTGTATTGTTTATAAAATAGCAGCCATATATGGTGATGTTATCTGCACGGTTGTACCACGTATTTATGATTACAATCTTATTATTCTCAAATGTACAGTTGATGAAATTTTGAACTCCCTCAACTAAAGGGGAAGTATATCCCGCGGTCCAGTAATCTCTACGAGGACTCTTATTATCAACGAATCTAGAGTTCATAATGGTGTTATTACCATAATCCTCCTCTACAGAGTCATCAGCATTACAATTACCCATAACGCCCTCATTGTTGATGAAAAGAGAGTTATTTATAACTGTGGAAAACCGGGTATGGGTTTTAATAGGGGTTGCAGCATTATCTATAAAAGTACAGTTATCAAATTTTATGAAATCCGCATCTAAATAAAGACTAAAAGCATGATAAGGGCCGTAAACTGATCCTCCAGATTGCCTTGGAATCCCGGAAAGGTTTTTAAAGATTGAATTAGAGATGGTGATGTTTACCGGGATATAATCTTGGGAATCTAAAAAATTCACTGATTTAATAACAAATTCAGATAGATCAGTGAAGACCGTGTTGTTTATAGACAAATACCCGCTTGTAAAGATTATACTCTGATTTTGATGGTAGTAAATCCTGTAAGGGTTACTGAGTGTGTCATATTTATCTCCCCCACGGAGATTTTTAATGGTGCAGTTGTTGATAAATAGAGCCCCAGAGCTGTTGATTATTGGAAAGAAAATGTTGGGGTTCGAAGCTGTGAAAGTTATATCGTTTAAATTCAGCTGCCCATGACCTGCAACCTTAAAAATGGTATTATTACCCCTTAAAAATATAACTGGACCATTAAATGAGGTGAAAGTTAAATTTTTAGCTATTAATAAGTTAGAATTAAAATCACCAGTATAACTACCGGATGAAATGTAGATTGTAGCCCCATTTAAACTGATATCTATGGCCTTAGATAAACTCTTAAGTGGGCTGTTATAAGAGCCGTTATTATCATCAGAGCCGCTATTTGATACGTAAATTTTCTGGTTGCTTAAACCTGTGCCAACCTTTAATTTAAGGTAATAATCAGCCACATTTGCATAAAGTACCGTATCAACCGTGTTATTATAGTAATTTGATGAGAAGGAGTTATTAATCAAATAACCCTCTGGATTTGTGAAATTCCCATTGTCAGCTATGAGTCTTACGAAACATTTTGGTAAAACTTCATTTGCAGGTATATCATGGATTCCTTGAGAGTCTTTAAGTTTGAAACTGACTTTAACCGGGGAATTTGTTCTGCCTGGAATAAAATTATTGTTGTTAGATGTAAAGGTTAATATGAGCCATTTATCCACAAAACTGGGGGGGATCTTTTCATTGTGCCCCCACCAATTGTAGTCAGCGTTGACTGTGGCATTAGTAAAATTATAGCTTAAAATAACAGAATAATTAATATTTAGATTTCCTTTCTTTGTAACATTTATCAAGTTTCCAAAATACGAACTAGTTACAAATCCCGTGCTGTTTTGAATATACAACATGGAGTCATCTAGAAATGACGAGTAGTTGATATAGGTTAAAGATGGATTGGCTTCATTGTTTACGGAGAAAACACCGTTGTTTAAGAAGTTTGAGGAATCGATGTTCAAATTTCCCAGGTTATAAACAGCACTACCATTTGTTGCAATGTTAAAATTATAATTTTTATCAGTTACTCTGTTGTTTTTAAAAGTAGAATTGTATATGTTGAAAATGCCTAAATTATTGATTGCTCCTGTGTTATTACCCTGATTGTTAGCGAAATTTGAGTTGTAAACATTTGAAGTACCGTAATTTAATAGAACTCCTGATCTTAAACCTAAATTATCGGTGAAACTACAATTAATAATATTCAATGTCCCATAATTCAGTATGGGGGTAATTAAGTATGAATTTAAAGTGTTGGCCTTATAAAAATCAATCCCTATTAAATTCAAACTGCTTCCCTGAGCTATATTAAAGAAGTAACTGTTATTCCTCCCGTTAAAGATTACATCATCGTCCAGTGCAGAAATGGTCAGGAATTTGTTAATGGTTAAATTAGTATTATCAATATTAGAGTAGTTTCCCCTGGATAAATAGATAGTTGAACCATTTTGAGAGTTGTTAATCGCTTTTTTCACTGTTAAATAAGGGTTATCACTGGATCCATCACCTGAGTCATCACTTCCATTAACCGCTACGTAGATCCCATTATCTGATGCTCCAGCAGCACTAACTGCACCTATAGATAGTAATGATATTAACAAAACAATGAACAGTGCTGTCATTCGTATTTTACTATACATAAATTCTCTCCTTTAATCCAAATTTTAATCCTTTATACTGATCTCCTGTTATGTAGATAGCCTGTAGCTATCAGCACCAGGAAGAGTATAGCCACGATTAATCCGGCTAAAATACTCCAATAATCATCGTTATCATTATTCTGGGTTTTTTCCGCTTCACTTATTTCATAAACCCTGTTAGAACCGGAACTACCACCAGATCTTCCTGAACTACCAGACTCACCAACTGTAGCATAACCCAAAGCACCAACCATACCACTGGCACCAATATCATTCCAAACGGCGGTGCTGTTATTATCTCCACGAGGACCATCTGAATTGCCACCGTGACCACCAGGAGTCAAACTACCCCCACCAGAACCAGTACCCGTGCCCGTGCCACCGGAACCGGTGCCTGTGCCACCTGTTCCACTACCGCTGCCACTGCCACTGATACCCGAACCAGTGCCGTCTCCAAATCCTGTTCCTGAGCCTAAACCAAAGCCGGTACCAAATCCAAAGCCTGTGCCTGAGCCTAATCCATTACCTGTATTTCCATAATTGGGGTTATACCATGGATTAGGAAGTGTTCCCTGGCCATCACCCGGTTGCGGATCGGAACCACCACCAATTCCTCCATAAGTGATTTTTTCACGTTTATAATTTCTAAATAAGTTTGCAAGTCTCCACACATCGTCTGGAGGCCCATCAGGACCCCACCAATTATCATCCATGTCTATCCAATAACCTGGAGGGTCGTTACCTCTTTGGACACTTATTATTGGATTATCACTTGCAAAGTTATCTAAAATATTTGAATTTTTCACATTAACATTAACATAATTATTAAAATAGAAGGCACCGCCTGAATCAAAGCCTATATTTTTGGAAATGGTGCTGTTTAATATGGTTAATGTTACTGAAGGGTGACCACCGAGGTTTTCTCCTGAGAAATAAATCCCACCACCTACATCGGCAATATTACCAATGATATTTGAATTGGTAATTGTTGCATCAGTGTACCACATAGCTATGGCTCCACCACCATAAGCAGCAGAGTTTGAAGTCATATTAACTCTATCCATGGTCAAAGTACTGCGTGAGATCATTAAAGCCCCTCCAAGTTGTACGGTTCCTTCATTTTCATAGAAAGATGAATTAAATATAACCAAATTGTTATTTTGAATCACATTTATGGCTCCCCCTCCCTGTGCACTGTTGTGATTGAAGGTTGAATTTACAATGAGGAAGTCTTTAATTCCAGAATTTGAGGAACTTACAATGGCACCACCCATGGTTTTTGCAGTGTTGTACTCAAAAATTGTATCATAAATATACAAGCTACCTAAATTGTATATCACTCCTCCAGATCCATAAGATATTCTATTTTCATCAGTTGTTTGATAAATCGGATCTGTATTTGCTTTGTTAGCAGAATTTGAGGTGAATTTAGATTTAATTATGTTTATTATGGAGTTATCATGGGAAAATATCACAGCCCCGGATCCGTTCATGTAAACGGAGTTATTGTGGAAGTTAGAAGAAAATATAGTTAAGTTACCAAAATTGTCTATAACACCTCCACGGTAAGCTGTGTTGAATGAAAATTCAGAGTTTTCAATCAGTAAGGTGCCGTAGTTTACAGCCACTCCTCCGTAATTGTTTACGGTGTTTTCGAAGAAATTACAGTCTTTAACGGATAAAAATCCATTGTTATAAAATACAGAACCGTCATCAGCCACAGCACCTGTAAAATGCAATCCATTAACTGTTAATTTAGCATTTTTGGTAACGTTAAATATTTGACCTCCATTACCGTTGATTACAACATTACCATTAGGAATATTAGTACTGTTATTTATAATTGCGTTATTATATGCTAAATTGATGATTGTAATATCTTTATTTACAAGTATATCGCTTTCATAGTAGGTACCGTTAGAAATATAGATAATTCCTTTGTTGATCACCTTAGAAACAGCGTATTTAACTGTTTTAAAAGGTTTTTCCTTAGATCCGTCCCCAGTTACATCGCTACCATTCGGGGAAACATAGACGTAGTAGTAACCATTGTTGTTAACTGTAGTTGAAGGTCCATAAAAGATAGCCTTATTGGCAAGGCGTCTGTTGTTATCACTGATTAAATAGTTATCTTTAACGACCATGTTTGAAGTGTTTTCTTCGATATACACGGCATAATCATCACCTTTAGCATAATTAGATACTATGCTGTTTTCGTATAAGGTGCCTTTAGAAGAACCTGCAGAGAAGTAAACCCCGGTATGTGGAACTCTTGCCCAGTCCAAATTAATGAAATTAGCATTGGTGTTGGTCCCATTAACTTCGATATCGTTGTATTCCAGTAAATCACCTGTGGTGTTGTATGCTGCGTATCCATAGGAAGCAACCGAAGAAGAACGCAATATATTACCACTTATATACGTGTTGTTGGCCATTATAGACACTATCAGTCTCACTTTATTTCCCGTTGCTGAAATGGTGTTATTTAAGATGTTAGTATTCTTTGTCCAGAGGGTGCTCATGAAAATTTTGAAGTCCTTGGAGTAGATGTTATTTATGCCACAGGCAGTGTCATTGGCTGATAGGTTAATCGAGTTGTTTGCGATGGTTGTATTTCCAGTCATCGCATTGTAAATTCCTGTCACTGATAAATTTGACTTCAAGTCTATGGTATTTCCCTCAATTCTATTGAACTCCGGGCTTCTACCGTAATATCCGTCGTAGTAGTTGTAGACGGTGATGGCAGTCATGTTCGATTTACCGGTCATGTTAATGGTGTTGTTGTGGATGGTGTTGTATGTGCTGTATTGGGTAATTGTAATGGCTGATAAATTTTTCAAAGCCGGATTTGTGCTTAAAATATTGATTAAATTGTTACTTAAGGTAATATTAGTCCCATCAGCAATCAGGAAAGCTGTTTTATCTGTCAAGTTGAAATTCAAATGGGTGACTGTAGAATTTGACGCCCCTGATTTAAAAGTAAAGGTCCCGTTAACCACACTGTATATAGAATAAGAAGTGATCTTCAATGGAGTGTTGAAGATTAAATTACGATACGTTTTTATATTATCAAACAATAACGTGTCATTTTGAGTAACTAGACTATTATTAAATTCATTTTTACTATTAAAGTAGTTACTTATGTTATCATCATAAACAACGAAGTAGTTGCGGGTAAAGGAATTATTAAACCCTGGTTTCGAGTTGTCAACGATGATCTGTTTTTTTGCATCAGTGTAGATAATATTATTTTCTGCGACAGTATTGCTGGTATTGTGGCATATGTAAATTGCAGCATTACCTGTCCCTAAAACATCAGGATTATCCGTAATTTTATCCAAATTACCCCCGTATGTTTTAATTTCATTGGATTTTATGGTAGTGTTGTTTGAATTATATAGGGCCACACCATATACTCCGTTGGCTTTACCGTTGAGGAAATTGTTCTGGATATTTATGTTTTCAGTGATGTGTAACTCAATTAAATACAGCATTTTCCCAATATTAGCCACAATAATGTTGTCGGTTATGTTTAAATCATGAACAGGCCCGTTTACATTTGCAGCTGCTATACCGTAACCAAAGCCCTTACCCATCAGGTTAATTGTGTTGGCGGTTATGTTGGAGTATCCCAGTAATTCGCAGTATATCCCTTCGACTAATTTGTCTCCTTTTAAAATAATGCTGTTGTTAAATATATTCAGATAGTTTGAATTACCCCCAATAAAAATTCCATAGATGTAAGCGTTACTACCAATTATAAAGATGCTGTTAGATACAATATTAACAAAATCTGACGCATCTATGGAAATTCCAGTTAAAGAACCCTTAAAATTGGTATTTGAAGATATGGTAATATCGTTGTTTGAAACATTGACATTTTCACAGTCTTCAAGAACAATTGCTCCCCTATCTTCGTTGAAGAAATTCAGTTCTTTAATGGTAGAACCACTACCATCCCTATGTATCACTATGGTAACGTTGGTTAACAGATTAGCCAGCCCATTGCTGAATAGGGTCATGTTCCTGTCAACATTTATGATCTTGTTGGTTAAGTAGGTCAAAATGAAAACAAAGTTTTCAGCCGAAGTATTCAACTTGAAATAACCCTCTTCATCAAAATATGAGTAGAAATTCTGATCGTTAATGATTATGCCTGTAAAATCAGTTATAACCCCATTAACCGTGTTATCATTACTGTCATCCCCAAAATTATCGGTGATATTTTTAACGATACCAATAGTTTCATTGGTGGTGATCTGGTTGTCTCTTATAGTGGTGTTATAGACATTTCCGTTTAAAAATATCCCGTAAGAGACACTAACAATGATGTTGTTAACGATGTTGTTAAAATACAGTCTGTTTGATGCTGAAGGATATTTCCAAGATGATGCTACATCTGATGAATCGGAAGTCCTGCTCCAGACAATACCTGTAGAATCAACAACTATCCCTAAACCGGCTTTGATATTGTTACTTTGAACATTTGAGTTAGAACCCAGGATAACGACGCCCTTGTTTTTAGCAACATTAAACGTGTTGTTGAATATTTGGCAGTTATCTCCAGCTACTCCAATACCATCCCCATAACTATGGAGATTAATAATATTATCACTAGCTGTGACATTATTTCCCTGAATATAAATTCCAAAGTAAGCACTATCGATATCTACTGTGTTATTCGTGACTATGCAATTATCATGTTTTATAACAATGGACGCGAAAGATGAAGAATTGAAAATTTTATTGCCGGTAACAATAACTGGGGAATCTGAAGATCTACCAGATCCAACATATATTCCGGTACCAGGGCAGTAAATAGTGTTATCTGAAACTACTATATTATCCCCTGCTGTTTCTATAGCACCTGCTGGTAAGATTATGGTGTTGTTTTTAACTATAGAATTGCTTCCTACCCCAACAATCCCATATCCTGTATTATTTATTAGATTATTGACGATAGTAACAGTTGAGTAAGTAGTACCCCCAGAAGAGCTTGTAATAGCAGCACCTACCGCCATTGCAACAACAAAGGGTCCCGGATTAATGGCATAAAGATGGTTATTTGAAATGTAGTTACCAATACATATACCGTTTCCCCCGTAATCTGCATGGCCCCATGGGTTGTAGTAAATAATATTGGCTGCTGTAGATTGCAGGTAGTTATAAGAGATGTTGTTGTAATTAGAATCCCCCATGGGCATGGTAGTACTTCCCGTACTGATCAGGGAATTATGGGTGATGGTGTTGTTGCTGGACCATCCCATGGGCATGGCGAAAACACCGCGACTGTTGGCCAGCTGGACACTGTTATTGAAGATATAGTTATTGTTGGAACGGGTTAACCATATTCCATGCAATTTAGTAACAGTTATCCCATCAATTATGAGATCTACTCTATCGTTAACGATTTTAAGACCGATGATACTTGATCCACTGCTTCCTTGGGTTAAATGAATAACACCATTTTTTATAACGTTTCCTGGAGCAATGGTGGTTAAAGTGAGTTGTCGATCTATTGTAAAAAGTTTATTAGATACGTTTCCTATCCTTATGGTGTCTCCAGGATTGATATCTGCATCTGGTAATATTTCACCGGTATAAGGGTTGAAATAATCTTGGTAATTAGCTTCGGTGATGTTTATCACCTTAAGAATCACTGCATCCACTGTGAAATTGGTAGAATAAAGTGATAAAGCATTACCTGCCAAATCAGTACCATTACGCAGAGTCAAAGTATATTTACCGTTAGTTAAAAGATCCTGTGGTACAATGGTCAAAACATTATCTACAAGATTATATGTAACCTGCACTAAAGTTCCACTGCTGTTTTTAAGGTCAAACATTAAACTATCCGGTTTGATAGCCTCACTAAAGGTAACCTTAATCACCTTTCCTCTGACTTTGATAACCTCATTTCTAGCAGGATCAACACTATTCACAGTTGGAACAATGGTATCTATAATGTAATTTTGAGTGTATACTTGACTCTGATAACCTGCTGGGTCCACTGCGAAATATTTCAAGGTTGTACTACTGTTAATCAGGATAGGACCTGAATATACCCTGCTGCTCGTTGTGGGGTCGGTTCCATCTGTGGTGTAGTAAATAGTGGCGGTTAGATCGTTACAAACCAGATAAACATTCTGAACACTATTATACGCCCTACCAACAGGGTCTACATCCACGGTCACTGTCAACAATTGGTAAGTGGCAGTCCCATTAGATGCATTGAAACGTTCGTTTCCTAAATACTGTGCAGAAATTTCATAGAAACCATTGGGGCCATGAACAATAATTGTTCTGGTAGCCTGGCCATTAACCACCGCAACTGGATCACCAATAGAATTACCTGATAAGAAAAATTGCACAAAGCCTTCGTTAATTGGATTACCGTTTTCACCAGTTACACCGGCAGTTATACTCACAGAATCCCAATTTTCACCTATAGAATTGGATAACATAACATTAATACTGGTATTTTTCTTTGGAATTAAACTATCAAGTTCTAATACACCATTTATCGAACAATTAATCTTTAAATTATTTTCAACAGTATAAATACCGTCTGTTTCGATGTAAAATGCACTTCCTTCAGGGGTTTGACCAGTAATGGAACTGTTGATGAAACTGTTGTTGACTAAATACCCAGACCTCATATAAACTGATCCCCCTCTATTTACATATGGAGAATTGGGATATGAAGAATGATAGTTTGATATCGCTGAATTATTGATGAATAACGAATTTGTTATCGTGGTTAACGTTGAACTTCCATAAGAATAAATTGCCCCACCATTTGCTTGATTATAATCACCAGACTGTACATAATTGTTTGTAAAAACTGAATTATCGACGTTAAGAGTTCCAGAGGAGGAATAAGAACCGAAAGAGATAACCCCTCCTTCAGAGGCGGAGTTGTTGTTAAAAGTGGAGTTGTAGATGGAACAAGTTCCAGAAAGAATATAAAGTGATCCACCATTGTCTATAGCTTGGTTATTATCAAAGATGCAGTCAATAATTATTAAAGTTCCATTACTTGATATAGCACCACCATTAACATTTTTACAGTTTATAAATGTCAAATCTTTTAAAATCACGACTGAATCAAGTTTAATTTCAAAAATATGACTATTATAATATCCATCAAGAATAGTTTTATTATAACCTGCACCTACAATGGTGATATTTCCACCCTGTGTCCTGTGGGCTTTATTAATCGTGAGTAAAGAGTTACCATAACCTCTGAAGGTTCCTTCACTTAAGTAAATAGTAACGGCATCTTTATGTCCGCTTTCAGATATTGCCTTTTCCATGGTAGCATAAGGACTGTTAGAACTGTTTCCTAAATTTGTGGTGTCATTCCCATTAACGGCAACATATATATCTTTATCAGCAGCTGCAACAGAATCAATCGACCCCACACTAAAGATCAAAAAGATTCCAAACATCAAAGCAACTAACAAGAATTTGTCAAAATCCATTGTAATACAGTCCTATTTTCAAACAACTACTTTTTTCTGACGTCGATTATACCCATCTTAACCTAAATTTCCTTTTCATTGAATTTTCAAAATAATATTCCTAAATAAATAAAGGGTGAAGATTTTTTATGTCCTTCCCGTGGTGAAGGTGAATGTCCTTGCTGCTACGGGGTTTCCTACCGCGTCTGTAACTGCGCCTGTGTGAATAATCAGGCTGTACTTGGTATTCGCTGCTAGCCTTGCTGTGTGAGTGATGGTCAAGACTTTGCCGCTGATGGATTTCTTGATGGACACTTTAGAACCGTTGCTAGCCACCAATTCAACCCAGTAACTACTGCTTGCTTTAATGTTTTCGTTGAAAGTCACCTTAATGGCTTTATTCCGGGCTACTTTAGTTGCAGTGTTGGTAGGGTTGATGCTGGTTATGGTGGGTTTGGTGGTGTCGATTTTGAATTTGCTAGTGTAGGTGTTGATTGTGTTGCCGGCTGTGTCTGTGATGCTGCCGGTGGGTAAGGTGATGGTGTAAGTCAGTCCATTTATATAGTTCCCGTTACGGGTTAGGGTTAATGTTTTGCCGTTTATTACTTTGTATAATGGGTTTACTCTTACTCCATCGGGATTGGTGACTTTAATACTACTAAACGCGCTCCCGGCCTTGATAGCCTCACTGAAAGTAATTATTAACGCTTTATTAGCCACATTAATTACCTTATTGTTGGCTGGGTCAACACTGGTTACGGTGGGTTTTGCGAAGTCTACGGTGAATTTACTGGTGAAGGTGTTGATTGCATTACTGGCTGTGTCGGTGATGCTGCCGGTGGGTAGGGTGATGGTGTAGGCTAGTCCATTTATATAGTTCCCGTTACGGGTTAGAGTTAATGTTTTGCCATTTATTACTTTGTATAAGGGGTTTACTTTTACTCCATCGGGATTGGTGACTTTAATACTACTAAACGCGCTCCCGGCCTTGATAGCCTCACTGAAAGTGATCACCAATGCTTTATTAGCCACATTAATCACCTTATTATTGGCTGGGTCAACACTGGTTACGGTGGGTTTGGTGGTGTCTATGGTGTAGGTTTCAGTTTGCACTGGACTAACATTACCCGCACTATCCACAGCAATGAACTTCAAAATAGTCGTTTTATTAACACTAATAGGATCATTATACAATGCACTTTCAGTGGTGGGTGTGGTGCCATCAGTAGTATAGTAGATTTTAGGATTAGAATCCTGATTATCAGTAGCAGTTAAAATCACACTTTTCGTAGTATTATACAAACCACCTTTTACATCAACCTTAGACACCGGAGCAACAGTGTCAATCACATAACTTTGGGTGTAGATATTGCTAGGATTACCTGCAGGGTCCAAGGCAAAGTACTTCAACGTCATGTTACTACTAACCAGGATTGGACCAGCATATACCTTACTATTAATAGTTGGAGTGCTTCCGTCCGTGGTGTAATAAATAACCGCAGTTGGATCATCACTGGCCAAAGTCACATTCTGAACACTCTTATAATACCCACCAACACGATCCACAGTGACATTTGGGGCAACGGTATCTACCAACTGATAAAGCCCAACACCATTAGATCCACCGAAACGCTCCGTTCCCACATAATTTATATAAATCTCATACGTACCAGGAAGCCCTGATATCCGAATGCTCTTAGTTGCAGAACCATTAACCAATTCCAAAGTACCTAAAGAATTACCATTCAAGAAGAATTCCACAAAGCCATCAGTAACAGGAGAACCATCCGCACCAGTCACATTCACGGTTGCATCAACATAATCCCCATTTTCACCAATCGGTTTAGACAAAGTAACATTAGTGTTAGTCGCATCCGTATGGAAATCAACATCCGAAGATAATATCAAACCACTGTTAAATGTTGCATTAACAGCTCCAACACCGTAGTTACCCACAGTATAAATCGCATCAAATCCGCTTTTAGTTAAATTACCTGAAATAGGACTAATATCACCCCCATCAATAACAGACAAAGTAAACTCTTCATCAGGAATAGGAACAGAATTCACATCATAATCATAGTAATTCTCACCATCAAACGCCTTATAACCTAAACTAATAACCTGACTCAAACCAGCCTTACCATCAGCAGTCAACGTTCTAACAAGCCAATAATCCAAAACAACATTATCCGTGTGAAGATTAGCATTAGGAATAATGTTAATCACTGGTTTATCATTAGAACCCCACCAGTTATAATTCAAATTGATGTTTGGAGTATAAATAATACCAGAACCTCCATTTAACATGATTGAGAGATCATCCAGTATTGTACAGTTTGTAACATTAGCATTACCAGCTATTACAACTCCACCAGTATTGTTTTTAAAGAAGTTGCCCTGTAATATTGATCCATCACTTTGGAAAGTTAAATTATTCAACATGTTAGTAAAGGAACAGTTAGTAACAGTCCACCAAACAAGTTGATACCTAGTATCTATATAGGTGAAACCACCACTTGAATCAAAAGTACTGTTGATTAATGTTATGAACGGTCTAGGTTGACTCGCCATACTATAATGATGGGATATATCTCTGGTATTATTTGTGAAATGACAACCAGAAACAATCATAGTTTGATTTCTTCCAGTATCGAAATAACAACATATAGATGCATTTCCATAACTATCACTTATTGTTCGTGCATTCATAAAGGTAGTGTTAAAAATTCTGGTTAAATCAATGCCTTTGATTATTATATCAGCGCCCATAAGGTTAGCTGTATTGTTTGAAAATAGGCAGTTGTATATATCCAAACTGGTACCTTCATAGCTGTAAACTCCAGTTCCCCTCTTGGCTCCGGAATTATTTGTGAACACTGTATTATTAATGACTAATTTCCCGCCTTGTTCAACAGAAACTGAAGTTCCATTATTATTCCTAAATATACAGTTATCAATTAAAACATTGCCCTGAATCTGGAAAATACCAACACCAGTAGCACCCCAAGAACCACCAGCAGTTCCAAAATTACCTGAAGATAAAGCTTTTGCATTGGTAACTGTCAAATTAGAAAATGTAATCAACAGATTATCATAAAGTGTGCTTGCTTTGAATATCCAGTTAGTTGCTTCACCGTCGATGATAGATTGATTCGCAGTTCCAGTAATGGTCAAATTCAGGTAATTCGGTAAAGTTAGGTTTACATTACCCGTCCCTTTTATTGTTCCTGGTAGGATATTTACTGTTAGATTCAAGGTTTTTAAAACACCTTCATCAACTGCTTTTTCAATTGTTGCATAAGGATTGTTTATAGATCCATCCCCAGTTGTATCACTTCCGTTTTCCCCAACATAGTATGTTAAGGAATCATACATTTCAGCAGCGATATTCAGAACACCATTTTGAGTAATTGCATTTATAAAGTTAGAGCTATTTCCAGTTATCTGATAAACACCATTAACAAAACCTGAAACACTTAGCTCAGCAATATTATTAACCAATGGAGCAGTACCTAAAAATACCCCATCCAGATAGAAATCAACAGATCCTCCATTAACAGTAATTCCGGGGAAATACAATATTGCATTAAGAGTATTTGTAAGAGAATTTGAATTCTTTGATACAAATATCAACACCATATCATCATTTAGAACAGTTCCTCTGGTTCCCTCAATATAAATATCACTACTGATGTTATTATTGGTGAAAGTACAGTCAGTGATGTTTAATTTATCTTGAGCATAAGATAAAATGAAAATTGCATTACCCTGTAGGTCATTATTTTCAAATGTATTATTAACGAATGATCCACCACCACTTACAATATATGAAGCATTATTTCCCTCAAAAGAATTGTTAACACTTAAATATATATAATCTCCAAATGTGGAAACTGAAATAATAACTCCCTCACTATAGGCACTACCTGAACATGTATTGTTAATAAATTGATTATTTCTGCTTACAGAGTTGCCAGTGAAATATGCTATGTAACCTGAACCAAAAGTGTTGTTAATGAATTTTGAATTTTCTATGGTAGGATTATTACCTAAATAAGCAACACCATATGAATAAAGTGAGTATATGGGATTAGTTGGATTGAAGAAGTTATTTATAAAAGTACAATTACTAACCAGAGATTGTTCATTATCATAACTTCCAGTACTTATATATAAAACAGTTCCATCATTGTGAATGAATGACGAATTATCAACTGACCCACTGATAAGTTTAACCACAGAACCCATTCTTCCAACAATATTATCCTCAAAGATACAGTTTGAAATTGAAATCTTCTTATATTTCGGATTGGTACTCCCCATACCAGTACCACTGGATAATATTATTCCACCATCGGTAACTGTATTATTAAAGTTTCTTATGGTTAAATTCACTAAGTTTGCTTGTATGCTTGTTCCAAAATCAAAAAGCAAACTGGTACCATTACCATCGATGATGGATTGATTATAATTTAAGCCCATTATGTTTAAGTAGCCAAGATGTTTTGTAAGGTCTAAGTTTACATTACCGGTTCCGGAGTAGATTCCATCTAAAAGGTAGATGTTAACATAAATTTTACCATCTGCAAATCCTAGATCAATAGCTTTTTGTATGGTTTTAAATGGAGTGCTAATGGTTAAACCATCATTTGCATCATCATCCCCGGTAGGTGAAATATAGTAGGTTGAAGGGTTAAGGTTAAGATTCACATTCAGTGTTCCGTTGGTTATATTACTGTAATACATGGAAGCACCATTTAAAACATAAACACCATTGTCTAGTAGTTCACTAGCAGTTAATGTAAATGCTCCATTAATTACACTGGCACTTCCAAGAAGTATTGAATCAGCAGATAAACTGATGGAACCCCCATCAATAGGAACTCCCTTATCATCAGTAACCGATCCAGTTATAGTAAAAGTAGGACTTGTAATACTGTTATTGTTAATGGTTACAAATGAATTATTGACTAATCCATTAACCTTAATATAATTTCCACTACCACTGGCAGCAGAACATAGAATCATTTCATTATTCTCGAGGTTAATATTCCCCCCATATATAGCTCCACCACCATAGGAACCCGTACCCGTAGATTGACTATTTTCAAAGTAGTTGTCAACAACAGAGGTATATGAAGCATACAGTGAACCACCATTCTGTGTAGCAACCGAATTGAGGAATGTAGAATTTGTAACAGAGGAATATCTATCTGCGCCACCACTTATGTATACTGAACCTCCAGATCTACCTGAGTTATTTACAAATTCAGAATTACTAATATTACAAATTGAATATGAATATATTGCTCCACCATCTTTGGTTGCATAGTTATTGATGAAAAAGGAATTTGAAACTGTTAAACTGCCAGAGCCAGATCCTGTATATATCACCCCTCCAGAACTAGTAGCATTATTATTTTCAAAAGAAGAATTATATACACTTAATTTTCCGTTACTGGCAATAGCTCCACCACTACCGGTGATCTTACCGTTTATAAAAGTTATGTTAATTAAATTTACAGTAGAGGTACTGCCAATATTAATCAGCCAACTGGTGTTTCCACCATCAATGAATGTCTTATTAATTCCAGCACCAATAAAAGTTAAGGACCCACCAGAGGTATGATTTTTACTGATAGTTGAATTGACATTCCCAACTCCAGAGAATGTCCCATCACTTAAATGGATGATAACGCTATTATTTTCATCAGAAACATTGATAGCCTTACCAATGGTAGCATAAGGACTACTCAAATCACCAGAGTTAGAATCACTACCATTTACAGCCACATACACATCTTGAACCGGCGCAGCACTAGCCACACCTACAAAAAGAAAAGATAACAACAAAATAATACTTATCAATACCATTTTTCGCATTTTTAATCCGCCCCGTTAAATTTTAATCCATTTTTCCAAACAATAGATTTAACATGATCTTAATAAATTTGGTTTACACGATAGGCTATATAAACGTTTCCAATTTACTTGAAATATTTTCAAGTAAATCTGAATCAGTAGAAAATAGACCACCAACCCTACCCAAAACATTAAAATATATGCAAAAAAACAAAATTCTATAAAAAAAAGTTTAGCTTTTAAAGATGAGGTTGTCCCATGAAATTATTTTTTTAAATTTAGGAATATCTGCTTTTTTTTACGTGTTTAGATTTATGAAATCTATTTTAACAGAATTTTGAGAATTGTAGATTCTTTTTATAATATGGGATATGTTTAAAAGGTTTTTTTCAGTTATTGTTTGTTTTAATCCTCGTGTTAAGAATTCTGTGTACTTCATATTCTGCTTTATGTTGCCAAACGGCCATTCTACTGTTTCTTTTCGTTTTGCGAACTCCTTTTTGCCTTCTGATGTTTCCATTTTAAAAGCCATTTTTTTCGCTAAAACACCGCCGTAGTCCGTTATAACTCTTAATCGATTTTTACCAACAATATTCCTGTTGATCAGGACATCTAAAACAATCACTGCAATAATATTGACGCCTAGAAACCTCATTATACTCATAAGTCTTCTGATAAGGTAAAATTTTATTATTTGGACAAATATAAACATTTTTACAGTAATCGTATTGGAAATTATGCTTAGAAAAAGGTTTATCTTTTTTTAAACTTTTTTTGGCTTTGTGTGCCTGTTCTCGGTTAGAAATATAACCATCCAACTCCTTTTTATCTAGATATTGCAGGTTATCCTCCGTATGGTATCCATTATCTGCACTAATTTTTTGTATCATCAGGTAAAGGTCCTAATGTGTCTATTATTTGTCCTATTTGAGGAACTAGTTGATAATAATCGGTTGAATCCTGTGTTACACTGCTGGCAAGTATAATTCCAGAATCATAAATCCACTACGTGTTGTAAATTGTATGCAAACTCCCAGTGATTCTTTTTATTCTTCATCCAGCGTGATTCAGGGTCCGTTAAACTAACCGTACTTTGTTGCGTCTTTTTTAATTCCTCTTCAGCATGATCCAGTTTTTCTAAAACCTGTTCTTTTTCTTCCGGACCGTTACAGGCTTGTTCTATAAGTTTAAATGAGGATTTTCGGAGTTTATTTTCATTAGAACTGTCTGTATTTTCTCGTCGTTCATTTTTGAATTATTTCATGGACTTTTTCACGGCTGATGAGTTCTTTTGGAACTTCATCACCTCTTTTATCGCCGTGAATCTTGTCTTCTTCCTCGTCGGTTTCTATTCCCCCTTTTTAATATTCTACGAATGGTTTCTATTTCTTCCTGGTTAATTAAATTATTCTGAGAAGCGCTGGCTTTGATTTTAGTACCATCTATAGCTATATGATTTAATTGAACTAATTTCCATTTCTTAGCAATCTTAACGGTCATTTTAAACGCTTCTTCAATTTGGCTGGCGCATTCGATTTTAAACCGGCAAATCGTCCTGAAATCAGGCTTATCCATCCCTGAAAGATACATATAAACCAAATTCTCCTCCGCAAGCCGTGCAATCTTCCTAGATGAAAATATACCATCAATTGAAGCCATAATAACTAACCTTAACAACATTCGACGAGAATACGCTGCCTCACCAAGTGTATGCCTATATTTTTGGTCTATTTTCTTGAAATCCAACTCCCCCACCAAATTAGCTATAAAATAACAAATATGGTTCTCCGGAATAAAATCTATAACACGCCTAGGCACCAACCAAGTCTGACCAATCCGATCCTCTTTCAAAACCATAAAAAACACCACCAAAAAACTAAAAATCACCAAATAAGAATATATAAAACTAAAATATAAATTTAACCCTTATAAATCAAAAAACTAATCATGGGACAACCTCAAGATAAAATAAAAAGTAAAAAAGCAACGGAAAATAATCAGAAAAACACAGAATAAATTATTTAAATATTTTCACCTATCTTATCCAGGATTCGACCAGCAATTTCCTTTTTAGAAGTTAAAGGAACCCTTAAAACATCTTCATCAATTAAAAAAACTTCGTTTTCATCAGAACCAAATCCCACACCCTCGGTGGAGACATCATTAGCTACCATGAAGTTTGCTCCTGATTCTTTCATCCTCTCCCGGGCTGAACTTACAATGTCCTCTTCTGACTTGTCATATTCTGCTTTAAAACCGATCAGGAAGATTTCGGGATTTAATTTTTTTACTTCGTTGATTATCTTTGGGGTTCTTTCCAGTTTCAAGATCATGTCTTCAGATGATGAGATCTTGGTAATTCCCTCATCCCTTACTGGTCTGAAATCAGAAACTGCGGCTGCGGAAATGAACACATCATATGTTGGAACATGTTTCCTTATAGCTTCCTGCATGTCTGCCACAGATTCCACCTCAACCACATCAAAAATATGAGGTACACCTACACTCATCCTTCCACAAATTAAAGTTACCTTCGCTCCCCTGATAAAGGCTTCCCTGGCCAGTTCCACACCGGTTTTACCCGAACTCAGGTTGGTTATTCCCCGGAACTCATCCACTTTCTCGTAGGTGGCCCCGGTACTGATAAGTACCTTTTTGCCCCTGAGATCTCCTGCGGATGTTTTTCTTAAAACATTCAGTACTATATCATCTATATCAGGGAATTTGGCCTTATTTTCCTCTACTTTAGGCTTCACGAAGGTTATGTCTTCCTCTTTAAGCTTAGAAATATTTTCTTTCACTGCACGGTACATGGAATGGTGCATGGAAGGGACAAAAACTATAGGGGTCTCGTAGCCAAAAGCTGTGACTAGCAGGGTACTGATGGGGTTGTCTGCTATTTTATAGGCCAGTTTGCTGATGACGTTGGCAGTGGCCGGTGCAACCAGTATCAGGTCTGCCTGTGCATACTTCACATGCTCTATTTGACCTGTAAGGCCTAACACCACTTCCTCTCCAGTGGCAAATTCCATGGCATGGGGGTGTATTATCTCACAAGCCGCGTCGCTCATGAAACATTTGACATGGATATCATGCCTTTTAAGTTCCCTTGCCAGTTTAACTGCCTCTACTGCAGCCACACTTCCAGTAACACAGAGCATAACATTCATGGGATCAGCAATTTTTGTTTTTTAAAAAAAATAGAAATAGGGTTATACTAGTAATAGGAAAAAAAATTATCTCCTATCCACCACTACAAGAGTTTTTTCAGATGTTAATTCATGGATTATGTTGTTTAGGACGTCTAATTTTCCGGGTATCCTTCGGGAGTCTTCCCTCATGACTCGGATTTTATATTTTTCCTGGCCGTCCTTACCATAGACTATGTTGATACCTGATATCCTGGCTGGGGCGAGTATATCCCTGGCTACTGAGCGTAGATCTGAGTTTTCACCCACGACTCTTACTTTCTTTCCTATAACCCTGGATATTTCCCGGACAATCTTTCCACTTTTACCGATGAGTTTACCCACCTGGTCCTTCTCAGTAACGATGATGACCATATCACCGATTTCTATGGTTTTTTTAAACCCTATCTTTCCATCACCAACCCGGTATAGTATTTTTGCAATGTCTAAATCCATCTGAGTAATTTCACCACTCTTTAACTTGTTTTCACATCCTTGACAGAGCATTCCGCTCTTGAGACAGACATCGCATACTGGTAATACCATTCACATTCCTCCTTTTTCCAAAAAGTCGCAGGCGGACCTGCGCGATAAATATTAAATAATATCATTTAATAGTCAATTTTTTCAAGTTAATCCCTGAATAGACAGATTTAGCGCCTATTTTTTGTACTTATTTGATAGTTATAAGATAACGCTAAAATAAAAGCAAGATATATCTAAAGGTGTAAATCTGTTCCACATAAAATGATACTCTAACAAATATTAGTCTATTACTTCTTCTTATATATAATATGCACTACCCTATAAAAAAAATTGGGAATGAATCCAAAAATAAAAGGAAAAAATTCCTACTTAAAGAACTTTAAAGCTGTTTATAACCAGATCGAAGTTGCTCTGCTCTTTTTCAAAGTTGTTAGGGATGGTGCCGCAGAGAATCACATATATCACTCCATTCTGTGAAACCCACACCGCCCTCATCTGGGTTTCATAACCGCCGTAATTAGTTATGTAAACATTTTCAAAGGCTTTATTATTATTCACTGTGATGTTGGCCTCTGAAATACGTTGATTAGTTGTGTTGTTAAAGAGTTGTGCATAATTTTCTGTGTAAACTGCCTCCAAATCCTTACCCTCTGTATCATTCGGTTTCTGGATAAGCACGAAGGTAGATGGGTTATTTCGAGCATCTACTGTGGAAGGATCCCCCACTGCAACTACTGCATTGGGTGCCGTGGTGTTTGCTATATCCCACGTCCCATTATAGGTGAATGAAACATTGTTTCCAGAATAAGATTTGGTCTGGTTGGCCTCATCATCGGTAACACACCCAGAGGCTAAAATAACCAAGGTCAATATGACTAACACTAAAAAAATTGGGTATTTTTTCATAGATTCACCTTGAATTAATGTAAACGAATTTTTAAAAGCGATTAGATCGTATTAATTTTTTATTGTAATTAAATCTTTATATAGTTTAAAAAAATTTTAAATAAAAAAAAAGGAATTATGGATGATCTCTATCCACCAGTGTTACCACCCGTACTAGTGCCAGTGTTACCGCCAGTAGTTCCACCGGTATTACCGCCAGTGTTACCACCCGTACTAGTGCCAGTACTTCCACCGGTACTTCCACCGCTATTACTGCTGCCACTGGTACTGGTGCCACTACTTCTACTCGTTGATGAGGATTGTCCGGTGTTATTGGTGCTGGTGGTTGTATTGGTCATGTTGGTGGTGTTGTTTACCACGGGGAATGCACTTTGATTTATAGTCATGTTTGCTGCTGCTGATTCGGACGGTATCTTCATGAGGAAGACTCCAAATCCTATACCTGTAACGAATATTAATGCCAGTATGGTATATATCACTGCTTTACGCTGTTTTCCATTTGATGTGGTTTTGGCTTTAGGGTAGGATGGACTGGAAGAGGTGATGAATTGTTTCATAAGCTCTTCTTTAGCCTGTTTAGCTTCCTCAGCTTCTTTCTTCTCTGTCCAATATTCCAGGGGTTTTTCAACCTCCCCTCTGCCCTGTAATCGTTTAACCCTATCAGCTACTTCCAAAGTCTCCAGCTTACTTTGTAAATCCTTTTTTTGAGAGTTATAAGTCTTCTCTGAAACGTTACCCTGTGAAAACTCAAACTCCAGTTCCTGCAAACTTCGGATGACTTTTTCTTTATCTGATTTTATATCAATCATCTCCTTCTTTAGGGTATGAACCAAAAATCTTTACGTATCCTACTTTTGGTTTTATCATATTTATAATGTTTCTGATCATCTCATCCTCCCTGTGCCCCTCAAAATCTATGAAGAATATGTATCTTCCCAGTTTCTCCTTGGATGGTCTGGACTCTATCTTGGTGAGGTTAATGTTATAATCGGCAAAAACTCCCAGTATTTCATATAAACCTCCCGGCCTGTCTTCTGAAAGGGAAAACACAATGGATGTTTTATCCTTACCAGTTTTATCGTGGTCTTCCCGGCTGATTATTACAAACCGGGTTAAATTATTCTTGTAATCCTGAATATCACGTGCTACAATTTTTAAACCGTTTATCTCTGCCGCTCTCCTGGTGCTGATTGCAGCAGAGGATTTTTTCCCCACAATTAGTTCAGCTGCCTTTGATGTGCTGGTTACAGAACGCATCTCCACCTTCAGGTCTTCGATGAATTTCCGGCACTGGGACAGGGCCTGTGAATGGGAATAAACTATTTCAATATCACCCAACTCTGCATCAGGGTTTATCAGGAGATTATGGCCTATAGGGAGTATGATCTCTCCCTTTATCTTTAAATCATAATCATGGGTCAACAGATCCAGTGTTATGCCCACCGAACCTTCTATGGAGTTTTCTATGGGAACCACCCCACAGTCTGCTTCGTCATCATCCACTGCTTGGAAAACCTCCGAGATGGTGTTGAAGGTTATATGCTCCCCCCCTATAGTCAGGGCCGCTTCCTCGGTAAACGTACCTAGAGGGCCGAAAAATGCTATTTTCATAAACAAAACCATTTCATTATTTTATTTAATACAATCCACCGTTAAGATAGTTGGTTATTTTATCAGTGGTTGATTGATGTACTTTTCTTATAAATGCCTTTCCATCCTCATATTTTATCAGAACTGCCACCACACCTAAATCGCGGAGGTGCCTTAAAAACTCTTCTACTTCCTCCGGACTCTCGGCATCCATCGTCAGGTCTTCCCCGGCAACTTCATGGGCGGAAACATGTTTTATAGTCTGTAACATGGGGTATAATATCGATTCTCCCAGCCTCTGGGCTCTTTGTTTCATTTCCTCTTCTGACTCCTGCATTTCATATGACTGGAAGCCTTCCCTGACTACTCTGCTGAAGAAGAATGCTTGACCCAGATCGAATGGGAATTTAAAGGCATATATCAGTTCATCATCATGTGCCTGGGAGGAGGTGTACTTGAGTGGGGGTATCTCCATCTGGGGATCCTTCATAACCACGCCCTCTCTTCCATTTTCTCCTAACCTTTTAACCAGTTCTAATATTTTAGTGGGAGCATCTTCAACGGAGTAAATCCCCAATAGGTTAACTGGTGGTAGATTATATTCATTCAGTAGTTCTCTCTTCTGATTTACAGGTAATGGTTTCCCGGTGAGTTTTTCCCTTACATCGAATATTCTAAAGCCCAGTTCCCCTATCTCCGGGTAGTAATGGGATACGTAAGGGTTGTTTGTCCCCAACATCTCCCCACATATCACCAGATCTCCATGGTCCTGGAAGAACTGGGTTAAATCCATGAGTTCCTGTGCTTTCTTGGTGGTGTAGGGGCATACATATCCTCCCCGGGTGAAGGCCACAATTTCCGGATCTATGAAGGCTATGCGGACGTTGTATCCGTTCATCTTCTCTTCAACTGCCACTTCCCCCTGGAAGTGGGATTTTATAGCTTCCTTTAACATCAGGGTCCTTCTTATCTTGGGAAATCCCCTGATTACCTGGATTTCCTCCCCAAGAGAGACCATGGTTCCGGCTTCGATTTTACCCACGGCCTTTCTAAATTGCAGGGCGGTGATGAACCTGCTCTGGTAAAATTTAAGGTTACCCTTCTTATACGACTCTTCCAGTTTATGAGGTTCTAAGTCGAGTAGTTCAGGAAGTTCCTTAACAATAAACTCTTTGAGAGACATTTCTTAATTGATCCTGTAGGAAGAACATTTAAAATAGAATTTATCTGGCGATATCCTTCCTGACCTTATATCCATCCGTTACTGTATTTAGCGCAATTTACGCCGTCGATCTCAATGGACCTCCTCCAGTTCCACTATGAGTTTCATTAAATCGGTCTTAGTAATGATACCGGTGAGTTCACCTTCATCCAGCACGGGCAGTCCACTGAAATTGTTTTC
>Ga0334885_1001849_pt1 | contig 23914 bp, 22 predicted proteins | sample GraSluR1_MG_8_FD_207233 | JGI IMG/M metagenome (GOLD analysis project Ga0334885, IMG submission 207233) | Sludge microbial communities from methane-producing bioreactor in Wageningen University, Netherlands - Granular Sludge_31_05-R1 | ecosystem: Engineered > Bioreactor > Anaerobic >...
TCGTGCCACGGAGCGATAGCTGGCCATGAGGCGGAGCCGGGAAACCTGAGAACGAAACTGCCTCCAACGGGCCGGAGTTCCCATACTGTGAGCCAGGATGTGTCCGGAAGCGCTGGACCCATGGCGAAAGCGGAATACCCGCAAAGGGTATTTATGTGGAGTTCGCCGGTTCCCTTGTGCCACCTCGCCAGTAAACCAGGTTCGTCCGACAAAGCTAATGCTTCTTCAGATGAAAGAATAAGGCTCCCGTAAGGTATGGCTTCCCTTACCACGTCCCGAACAGCCCGCTCTATCTTTTCCACGGTTTCCGACATGTTGGAGCCGGCATGCCCCTCCAGCCGGCAGCGGTAGCCAAGGGAAACGGCGTGCTCGACCCACAGCCTTGATTCGGGAAACACCCTTCTGCATCCAAGCTCCAGGGCCAGCACCAGGCTTCTTCTATAGACTTCCCTGCCCTCGTCGGAGTCCGGCGGAACCGAAGTTCCCCGGAAACCGGCGTTCAGGGGCCTAATGATCCCCATTCCATCAAGAACGGCCAGGGATGGTGCGTCTTCAAGCGTACATTTCCGAAGCATGAACCCGTCCTCTCGGTTTTTTCTGGAGTCTCATCCTCATCCTGACAATCATAGATGTGGAACAGATCAAAGCAAAGCATGTTCCGGGCAGCCCCATCCGTTCCAAACACGAGTTATACATTCATGGCATGGTCAGTTACATGTGTATTAACACCTCACGAAGCGGAAATACGAGTTGACAGCCCAGGGAATGAACCGCGTAACAGAGGCAAATCGCGCAAAAAACACATCAATCTTATTATTTGTCTTTATTCCTGTTTTATTTTTGTAGTAATATTGTGTTCTTTTCTTGTCCTGTCACCCCCTCCCTGCTTTTGGGTTCCGAAGGGAGCCCCCCGGCTTTCAACATACATAATTCTTCTTATTATGAAGAGTTGAGTTTCATCCCACATGGTGTGCGCCCTTCCGGGGTGTTGACCTGGGAGCGGATTCTGCCCATTATCCAATCCTGGAGGTGTATCACTATGGATTTTCTTCTTGTCTTTCTCGTTTTCTTCTCCTCCTCCCCTCCCCTTCTGGATGTGGAGGACTCATTGGACCGCGGGGCAACAGCCATTTACAGCGTTTCGCTCCAGGAGGGAACCGAATACTGGCTGGTTCTCGATGTGAGGGGTACCGACTCCGGCGCGGATTTCGATGTGATTGTGGCGGGCCGGGAGATGAACCTCGAGCATTTCATGAACCTTCCCTACCGGGAAGACTTCGAGTATGCCCACGGCCACGCGTGCGCTGCGGGAACCGAGCCGGGAAACGAAAGCCTTACCCTTTCCGCGGATTACACCGGGGTCTACTACATTGTGGTGCACGATGTGGGCCAGAGGGGCGGCTCCTACCGTCTGAAGCTTCAATAGTCCTGAAATGCCCCGGGATTTCACGGTTCTTGAACTGAACAGGGCGGCGGGTGAAATGCTGTCCATGGCTTTTCCCGAACCGGTCTGGGTCAGGGGCGTGGTGGCTCTCGGGAGAAGCAAACCCGGAGCCGGACACACATACTTCCAAATCATGGATTCTTGCCCCGAGGGCTCCCAGACCCCGGCATCTGCAGACTGCGCGCTGTTTGCCGGCGACCGGGTCAGAATATCCCGTGAAGTTGGAAGAATGGGGCTGGTCTTTGAACTGCAGGACGGCATGGAGGCCAGGTTTCTGGTCAGCCCCGGCATCTATGAGCGAAATGGTCGTTTCTCCTATGTAGTACGGGGCTTCGATCCCGATTACACCGGTGCCGCCGAAGCGCTTCACCTGAAGCGACTGATGGAGAAGCTGGAAAGTGAGGGTGTTCTGGGGGAGAACGGCACCCTGGATTTTCCCCTTGTTCCGCTGAATGTGGGCCTGGTCACAGCCGAGGGCTCCGCCGCATCGGAAGATTTTCTGCAAACCCTCAGGGAAAGCAACTACCCGTTTCGAGTATATGCCGCCTGGGCATCGATGCAGGGCGCAGAAACCTCGGGGAGCGTTACCAGGGCCCTGGTTTCACTGACAGGGCTGTCATGCCTCGATGCGGTGGTGATCACCCGGGGTGGGGGCAGCGCCACGGATCTGGCCTGGTTCAACGATGAAAGCATCGCCAGAACCATTGCCCAACTCCCCTTTCCCGTGATTTCGGGAATTGGCCATGAAACCGACATGACTTTGCCGGACTTCGCCGCCCACACCCGGGCGAAAACCCCGACCCATGCAGGCATGATCCTGGTGGACAGGGTGGCCTCCTTCTGCGATTCCCTGGATAACGAAATCCGAAAACTGCATGGTTCCGTGATTCCCAGGCTGAACCTTGAAAGAATGAGGCTTTCGAAATGTTCCTCGTCACTGCGGGAAATGGCCACCCGTCCCGCCTTCGGGAATCTGGCCCTGATCTCCAGGGCAACAGCCCTTATCCAGGGCAGGGTTCTTCCCAGACTTTCCGGGCAGAACCGTACCCTTGACCACCTGCTTTCACAGCTTTCCCGCAGGGTTTCGGAAAGGATGACCCGCATCGGAGCAGTGCTGGACCGCATGGATGCCGAGACGGCCCGGCGTGACCCCGTCAGAATGCTTGCCCTGGGATGGACAATCGCCTTGGATTCCCGGGGCAAACCGCTGAAAACCGTTGACTCAGTCAATCCGGAGGACAAGGTCTCCCTGAGGCTTTCCGACGGAAGGCTTCAAACCAGGGTGGAAAAGGTGGAAAAAGATTGAAAGCCGGAGAAAAGAGTTACACCGAGATGCTTGAGGAACTCACCAGGCTCGTGGACGAAGTGGGGCGGGAGGATTGCCCTGTAGACGGCCTGGAAACCAGGGTTGCCAGGGCAGCGGAGCTTATCAGGCTTCTGAGGGAAAGGCTGAAGGCCACGGAAGTTGCGGTAAAAAGCGTACTTTCGGGGCTTGAATCAGCGGAGTAGCCTGGTCACGCTGCGCACAACCTCATCGGAATCCGGTTTCAGCAAAGCAACCGACAACGGTGACATCGGGCCGAAACGGCAGGCGTTATCCTTCTGAAAAATGGCGACAACCGGCACTCCCATCGCTGCCGCAACATGCATGGGACCACTGTCCGGACATATGAACACACTCAGCGCCGACACCTTTCGGGCGAACTCCTGAAGCCCCATGTTGGGCATCTTGACCCCCCCGTACTCCGCAAGTCTGTCAGCGGTGAGTTCTTCCCCGGAATTGCCCCAGAACACCTCCACCGGGGCAATCCCCGCACAGCCCTTGACTACCCGCTGAAGAAGCTCCGGAGAAACCGCCTTGTCCCCCTTTCCGCCGGGGTGAATTCCGATGGATCCGCTATGGGGCTCCCTGGGCAGCGACAGCATCGGAGGCTTCCAGCCGGGCCAGGATGACCAGACTGCCCCGATGGCGTGCAGCGCCCGGCTTTCGTGCTGATCCTTTCCGGGCATGAAGGACGGGGACCCGGTGTACCACCCCGGAGACGCTCCAGTCGAAGACCCGATCCGGGCCGGGCATCGGGTCAGAGCGGTTATCACCGCGGAAGAGAGGGAAAAGCCATGGGGATGAGAAGCGTCGATGACCACATCGAATTCCATCGACCTGAGCCTTCCCACCAGGTCGAAAAGCATCCATGGCCTCCTGGCCATGGTCTTCTTCGGCACCGGGACAAGCTTCCATCCCTGCCCTTCAAGTATCCGGCAGAACACCGTGCTCACCAGCACACTCACCTCCGCCCCGGGAAACCTTTCCCTGAGCGGGTTCAGAAGGCTGGTAAGCATTACCAGATTTCCAAGCCTGTTGTCCGCTCTGACCACCAGAATTCTCTCCGGTGAGGTCGGCAGAGGTCCCTCAACACCGGAAAGCAGGGCCTTCCTAAGGGGGGCTTCCAGGGCTTTACGGCCCCAGCGCTCGAAGCTTTTCAGGCTCACTGCGGTTCCCCGTGATGGGTCCATCCGTCTGCCCGGGTTATCCTCACATTCAGAAACTGGCCGGGAATCGAGTCTGTACCGGAAACCACCACCGTGCGGTTGCCAGGCGTACGGCCGACAAGCTGGCCCCCGACTCTTCCGGGGCCGGTAACCAGAATTCTGAGGGTTCGGCCCAGCAGCGCGGCGGACTTTGCCCGGGTGATCCCATTCTGAACATCCTGCAGTCTGTGAAGCCTTTCCAGCCTTTCGGGCACAGGCACCGATCCCGGCATCTCCACTGCCGCGGTGCCCTTCCGCTCGCTGTAACGGAAGAGGAAACCATAGTCGTACTCAACTTCGGAAAGGAGTGACAGGCTGTCCCTGAAGTCATCTTCCGTTTCCCCGGGGAAGCCTGCGATCATGTCGGTGGAGAGCACAATTCCCGGCATGCTTGTTCGAAGACGGGCAACTTTGTCCAGGTAATCCTTCCTGGTGTAACCCCGGTTCATTCCCCGAAGAACCGCATCACTTCCCGACTGGGCGGGCAGATGCAGCGCGGAACAGACGCTGTCTTCCGACGCCATTACTTCAACGAGGCTTTCGCTGAGGTCACGGGGATGGCTTGTGACAAATCTCACCCACGCCGGGCCGGCGGCCCTGGCCACTCTTCTCAGTAGCCCGGGAAAGCCCAGATCCCCGCTTCTGTAGGAGTTCACGTTCTGGCCCAGCAGAGTGATCTCGCGGAAACCCGATTCGACCAGTTCCTCCACTTCCCGAACGATTTTGTCCGGCGCCCGGCTTCTTTCCCGGCCCCTGACATGCGGCACGATGCAGTAGCTGCAGAAGTTGTCGCACCCTCTGGTTACCGTCACGAAGGCTCGGGGGAAACGGCTTCTTCTTGATGGCAGATCTTCGTAGTCGTCGAACCCCTGGGTCACCTCGGCGGTCCTCCCGCCTGATGACAGCAGTTCCGGAATGCGGTTATAACAGTCCGGCCCGACCACGAGGTCAACCTGGGGATACTTCTCAAGCAGTTCAGCGCCGTGTTCCTGCGCCACGCAACCACACACCACCACCACAGGTTTCTTCCGCCGTCCGGCACCGGCAAGCTGTGTCACCCTGCCCATGGCTCTTACTTCCGCCCGCTCCCGCACGGCGCAGGTGACCACCAGAACAACATCCGAATCACTGGAACCACAAGCCCGGGTGAACCCCGAAGAGAGCATGATTCCGTCCAGAAGCTCCGCGTCCCGGACATTCATCTGGCAACCGTAGACTTCAATGAGGTATGAGGGCATCAGGGAATCATCCCGGAATGGTGAATTCCATCGCCAGCCCGGCAAAAACGGGGATGCGAAGGTTGTCGTCCAGCGGCAGGTCTACAAGTTCCGCCAAAACCGCGACCATGCTTCCCGCCAGAAGACCCCCCGGGGTAAGAACCCAGCCAAGGCTGGAGGAAAGGCTGAGAAGCAGCCAGGAAGCGGCCAGACATGCCACCAGGGCCGCGAGACTGCCCTCAAGGGTTCTTCCGCCAAAAAGCGGGGTAACTCCGAAATGCCTTCCAACAAGGGCCGCGGAACTGTCTCCGAGGCTGAGAAACACCAGTGAGGCCACGGCGATTTCCCTTCTGAACACCATTATGGTAAGCGCCGCGCTGGCAATAACCACCGTGGATGCCGTCATGCCACCCTCCTGCTCCTTCTGACGAAGCATTTTTCCGAAGATGGCCATGAAGAAGCCCCTGAAAACCTTGTTTCTTGCCCGAAGCAGATCCACCAGCAGCAGGCAGAGGGCGGAGGCGCACAGGAGAAGCACCATGTCGGTGCGGGGTGTGAAAACCGCCGCAACGGGAATTGCCAGGGAACCCACATGAACGGCTTTTCTAAGGATTTCCTCCACCAGGGGCATTTCCTTTGGGTTCAGAATCCCACACCCACACTGAACCTGTGGGTGTTGTCCAGATCATCATGACCAAGCCAGGCGTAATCAAGCGAGACCGGGCGACCGAAGAGCCCGATTCTGAGACCAAGCCCCGCTGTCATGTTGCCTTCGCTGGAACCCATCCTGATGGCCACGGTTTCCCGGATCAGAAGTTCTGAGCCGACTCTGGTGTCAAGACTTACAGCGCCTTTGCTGTACTGGGCGGAGTATTCCCTTCCCTCGAACCTGAAGTCGCCGTCGAGGCCGATGGTGAGCAGCGATGAGAATTTGTGGATGGGAATGGAGAAGGCGGTGCCGATCTTTGCCGTGGGGTTCACAGTTTCGCTGTGCCCGTTGTTCCAGAACAGGTGGGTTCCCGTGATGTCCTGAAGGTTCATGCCCAGGGAGAATGAGTTTGTAGGCCTCCACATAAGCCCGGCATCCAGCCCGAGCCCCCAGGCGCTGTAATCCATCAGCTGCCTGTAGACCATTTTTACATTGGCGCCGAGGGAGAAGTTCGAGGAAAGAGGCCTGGACCATGAGAGGTACAGGGCATTGTCCGCGGCGCTCTGCCATGTGATGCGACCCTCGTCGTATATGATTTCCTCGCCTGGATCCCACTGTCCGTTGCCCTCGGTTCCATTCGGGTTCGTATTGGGACAGTAATCGTCGTTGCCGGCATCGCCTGGCACGCCGGTTCCGTCTTCGCCGAAGACGCCGTCGGACCCCGTATCATGCCACTGCAGGTCGTTGGTGTTGGCTATGCGGCCGAGGTCTGTTCTGAAGAAGGACGCACCGAGTACATCACTGCCGACACTGCGCGAGTAAGCCAGGTAGTCGTATGTGATAAGGCCTCCAAATCTCTCGGAGTGCATGAAGGCGGCATTCTGACCAACCGTGCCCGCAAGGCCGGCGGGGTTCCAGTAACCGGCGGTAACGTCATCACTCACCGCGACGAAAGCGCCACCCATTCCCAGGGCTCTGGCGCCGGCGCCCACATACATGAACTCGCCTGCGTACTTGGCTCCGTACGAGCTGCCGAAACAAAGCAGTACAAGAAAAAAAGCAGTTCTTGTCTTCACAGTCTGTTCCCATCCACCAGGTCGCATATGAGTTTTCTGTCATCGAGGCTGATCCGGGTATAGAAAAGCCCGACTCCCCAGGTTCCGTCGTGCTGTTCCTCTTCACGGATTACAACAGCCCTCGCTTCAATCTCCGCTTCGTCTATCTTGATGTGCACATCAACCCTGGTCAGGTCGCCAAGCCGGGTGGGGCAGATGCAGTACATTCCCGACGCGCTGACATTGAGTGCGGTCACCGGAAGCGCGGGCATGCCCGGTGTTCCCAGGGAAACCCTGACGTCCCCGATGCAACGCTTCTCAGCTCTTCGCTCCGAACGGGTAAGTGAATCTTCCTTCATATGGAAACCTACCTCACTTCAGATTGCTTTGTTCCTGCCCACACCCTCCACACAAAGGAATATATTGGAAAAAACAAACACATGAGTTCGGCGGCCATCCCCGCTGTTCATGAGGTGTTCTGAGATGTCTTCGGCCTTCATTGCTTGAAGATACAAGTTTCACTATGTTTCGCAAGGTCAATCTTGACACCGACAGGTTTTTGTCAAAGTATACCCCGTATGCCGGGGGCCGGCTTATCAACACTCAAGAAAAGAGGGGAAACATGAACGAGTTCAACATTACTCCCAAGGAGATCGAAGAGGGCAAAACCATGGGCGGCGTCGCCTACATCACATGGATTGGCCTTCTCATCGCCTTCATTACAGGCAAAGAGAACCGTTACGTCATGTATCATGTTCAGCAAGCCCTTATCATTCTTCTGTTTGCCCTGCTTACGCCCATTCCGGTTCTCGGCTGGATCATAGGCCTCGCCTGCCTCGTTTTCGCCATCATGGGAATTCTCAATGGATTCGGCGGCAAGGTCAAGCCGGCTCCCATCATCGGAACCATCGGCTACAAGTTCAACCTTGTTAAGCCCGCCGCATCAACCCCCCAGGCTCCCGAAGCCCCCGGCTCGCCGGATGTGGAGTAACTGAGGGTTCAAAGCACAAAGTATCCGGAAGGGGCGGCTTCGGCCGCCTCTTTTTTCATTGAATGCGTTACGCCGGGGGTATAACCAGCTTCATGCACGATACCCCCAGTTCACCCTCAAGAACCGCCGCAAGCCGGCGGCACTGGTCTTCCCCCCGGCAAAGAACCTGAGCGGCGCCATCCCCCTGGGAGCCCACCCCCTTGCCGCCCCACGCATGTTCACGCACCGCGGGATGGCTCAAAACACGGTGGAGGCCGGGAGATGCCAGTTCATCGGGGCACACCGGAGCCACCTGAGTGTCGAACAAAACCTGAGCTTCCGTCATCAGCGCCCCCAGCGCCTTGGAATCACCCGCCTTTACCGCGTCGCACGCTGCCTGGAGTATTCTTCGGTTTTCCGCTCCAAGCGCGTCCCTCAGGGCCGGGTCGCCCCTGATGAAAGCGGCGTTAAGGTCATGCAGGATTCTTCTGGTGTCCTTGGTTCCCATTAGATCAACGATCAGCAGTATGAACTCCCCCCCCGGGGCAAGCACGGAGTAATCCACCGTGTTCCCGTCAAAGGTCAGAAGCAACGGACGACCCTTGCCGAACGCGCAGGCCTGATCCATCCTGCCGCACTCGCTCCCGGCAAGTAACTCCCCCCTGTAGGCAAGGTCCATCTCCTGCTCAATGGTCAGGCCGAGGTTGTACAGGGTATTGAAGGCCCGGGCAGTCAATACGCACACCGCTGCTGATGATGAAAGCCCCTTCTTCAACGGAAGGGTCCGCCGGTAGATGTCAAGCCGAAGGCCTTTCACCTGGAACTCCTCCGCGACAAGGGCGGCGGTTCCTGCGGCGTAGCAGTCGAAATGCCCTGTTTTTGCCACTGTTTTGAGGATACCCGGGACAACGGGATATGAATTGCAGTGCCCCGGCTCTCCCGCCGGGCCAACCTGCCTTAGTTCGAACGCGCCCTTGTGAAGCTCTGCTCTGCCGTAAAGCCCCTGATCCGTCCCTGCGATCAGGCACATGCCGGGTTTCACTTCCGGGCAGGAAGAGCGGTACTCCCCGGCCCAGTCCGAGTGTTCCCCGAACAGGCACAGCCTTCCGGGAACAAAGAACTCATGTGTTCTGCTTCCGGGGCTGAAATCCATCACTTCCATTCTATTGCATATTTTCAAGTTATAAAAAAGGTTATTATGTTCAGGGCCTAAGTATTGTTAAGCCCAATTTTAACAATATTCATATTGAGGCTTGTTAGGGTAAATATAATTTAGTATGGTGTCCCCCAATTGTCCCAGCCGCGCAGAGCGTAAAGCTCAGACAGCTGTGCCCGGAAAGCGGCGGGATCAAGCCCCATCGGTTCTCCGATGAAAGGGTTCACCTGATTCTCTATGGTCTGGAAGTACGGGATCACCGATTCATCGTCGGCACGGCTCCTTCCGAAGCTGCGGATCAGAAGCTTTCTTTCAAGGCTCAGCACCCGGGCGCTTGCGGCGTCCATGTCCCCGTCGGTCCAGTCGTTGCCGGTGAGGGCGTTGAACATGTGCCGTTCAAAGGAGGGGCCCTCCATGTCTCCGGCCCGGGCGAAATTGTCCTCGGTGCGGTTGGAGTAGATTCGGGGAAACACCTGGTCTCCCACCGTAAGCGAGTCCTTCATCACGGAGCGGTTGCCGTGCCAGGCCGCGGCCACCGCCTTGCCTTCGTAGCCGCTTCGGGGATCCGTCGGATCAGTGGTGCCGTAAACCCTGGCGGAAACCTCCATTATCCTTTCCCAGGAGAGGCCGTGAACCGGCGAGCATATCCGGCTCCAGCCCATGATGTTCTGGGCGTAGCCGTGGGCGCTGGAGATGGGGTCACGGGTGTCGATCGCCCATTGCAGCGCCGAGGTGATCCAGTAGGGAAAGAACACATAGTTTATCCGGTCGCCGTGGCCGTCCCAGTGGCCGGCGTACCCCCACGCGGGGAACAGCCGGTCAAGGCTTTCGCCGCCAATGCCGAGCTCGTGACTGGCCCTGACGGTTCCTTCGGCCAGGGCGTTCCGAACCCGCCCCTCCCTTCGCGATATCCCCATGAGAAGGTGCTGCCAGAACACCGGATCATCCACGTCTATCGGAACGCCGTCGACTTCCTTCAGAGAGCCGTCGTCCTTCATGCTTCGAAGCCAGGGCACCATGCCTATCAGTATCTCCCAGTGGTTCAGCCCTTCGTCGTTGGCAATCTGACCCACCTCGAAACCCGCCTCGAAACCCAGTTTCCAGTCGTAGAAGCTGTTCTCCATACCGGGAAAAAGCCCCGCGACACAGTCCATCTGGCCGGAAAGGGTTTTCCCCTTGTCCAGCACCGCCGGCACGCTGGTATAGAAACGGGCATCGTAGCAGCGCACCGCGCAGCCCTGGGTGCAGGCCTGGAACTTCTGGCCGAACATCCTCACCCTGTGGGGGTCGAGCTTTGGCTCGTGGGGCCATCCGTGGGAACCGTGGGCTTCCGCCCGGACCAGGTCGCAAACGGAACGGAAGCGCTCGGGTTCAGCGACGGGAATCGGCAGTGTGCCCCTTACAGCGATGGCCTTCAGGTTCTTCGAGCCCATGACCGCCCCGAATCCTCCCTGGCCCGAGGCGCTTTCGGTCTCGGTGGCGATGATGGCAATCCTGCAGAGATTTTCTCCGGCGGGACCTATGGCAAGCACCCGCCAGCCGGGACCGTTCATCAGCCTTTTCTGGGTTTCGTAGATTCCCAGTCCCCATATACTCCCGGCATCTTCGATGGTGCATAGCCCCTGCTCGATTCTCAGGAACACCGGCCTGTCCGCCCTTCCGGTTATCACCATTCCGTCGAAACCGGCGTGCTTCAGCGCCGGACCCCAGTGCCCTCCGAAGGAAGACCGGGTGTACCACTCCCGGGGGTATCCCTGGGCGGACAGGCCGCAGACCGTGGTTCTTCCCGAGAATGGCGCGGAGGTCCCGGTCAGGGGGCCGGTGAGTATCATCAGGGGATTCTCCGGGCTGAAGGCTCCGGTTCCGGGTCTGATGAGATCCCAGGCCATCTTTGCCGCCAGTGCCCGGCCGCCGTACCAGCCGGGAAGGAACTCGGCGGTCTCCCGGGTTTCAATGGCGCGCCTGGTGAGATCCACCAGGAGAATCCTTCCGGCGTAGCCTCCAAAAACTTTCATTATCAAGCCCTTCCAAGCCGGGGATCCTGCTCTTCCGGGGGTATGCCCCGGAATGAGAAGGAAGGATCCGCCCTCTCAAGGAAACGGATAACGCCGAAAGCGCAGGCGGAGGCACAGCGGGGCGCGCCGCGGCAAAGGTCGCATTTTACTGGCTGGTTCAGGTCATCCCGCCAGAACATGGCGCCGAAGGGGCAGGCGGTTACGCAGCGGCCGCAACCCGTGCAAAGCCCGAGGTCGATGACCCAGGCCCCTGTCTCCGGGTCGCGGGCTATTGCGCCGAAAGCGCAGGCCGCGGCGCAACCCGGCTTTTCACACTGTCGGCATACCACATGACGGTGAATCCCGCCGAAGGGGTCAAGCTCTACCGACATGGCGGAAGCCTCGGGAGAATGGCTCCCGGCCCGGCCCTGGGCGCAGACCGCCTGGCAGTTCAGGCAACCGGTGCATGGAACGGGGTTTACCGAAAGCCGTCCGGTCTTCATCATCCTCCTGTCCGACGGGGCATGATAAAACCCCGGGGGAAACCGGTCAACCAAATGCGCCGGCCGCTGACCGGGTCTATATTCCCGTCATGAGAGCAAAAACCACCGCCCTGACAAAACAGGAAATTCTTGCCGTTGTCCGGGCCGACCTTCCGGACCCCTTCCAATTTCTGGGAATGCACCCGACCTCCGACGGCTTTGTCGAGGTAAGGGCTTTCTGTCCCGGGGCTTCATCCATGATAATGGTGCCGGACCAGGGCTCACCGGCCCCCATGACCCGGCTCCACGATCACGGCATGTTCGTTTACAGAACCCCGAAAAAGGCCGATCCCTTCGCCTACCGGCTTACCGTGACCAGGGGCGACATCTCCTGGACCACCCGTGACCCGTACTGCTACCTTCCCCAGCTGGGGGAGATGGATCTTCACCTCTTCAATGAGGGAAGGCATCTTGACCTTCACCGGATCATGGGCGCCAGGGTGAAAACCGTTGGAGACACCTCCGGAGTGCTTTTCTCCGTATGGGCGCCCAACGCCAGGGCCGCAAGCGTCGTGGGAAACTTCAACGACTGGGACCGGAGGCGCCACCCCATGAGAAGCAGGGGCGTCAGCGGAGTGTGGGAGCTTTTCATACCCGGTGTCGTGCCGGGAGACATGTACAAGTTCAGCATCCTTTCAAGCCAGGGCAGGGAACTGATAAAGGCGGACCCCTTCGCCCTGAGAAGCCAGATGAGGCCTGAAACCGCGTCCATGGTCGCTGATCCCTTCACCTACAACTGGAATGACGGGGAGTGGATGGAGGGCAGGTCGACGGTGAACCCCTTCTCCGCCCGAATGTCCATCTACGAGGTACACGCCATGTCCTGGGCCGGCGGGGAAAGCGGTTTCCCCGGATGGGAACGGCTGGGTGACTGGCTGATCCCCTATCTTGGCAGCATGGGCTTCACCCATGTCGAACTCATGCCGGTGATGGAACACCCCTTCGACGGGTCCTGGGGTTACCAGGTTACGGGTTTCTTCGCCCCCACCAGCCGCATGGGCAGCCCGGAGGATTTCTGCGGTTTCGTGGAGCGATGCCACCGGAACAACATCGGTGTAATCCTGGACTGGACTCCGGCCCATTTCCCCATGGACGACTGGGCCCTGGCCCGCTTCGACGGAACGCACCTCTTTGAACACGAAGACCCGCGTCTTGGCCTCCATCCGGACTGGGGCACCCTGATTTTCAACTTCGGCCGCAGGGAAGTGAGAAACTTCCTTCTGGCCAGCGCGATTCACTGGCTGGACACTTTCCATGTGGATGGTCTTCGAGTGGACGCTGTGGCCTCAATGCTCTATCTGGATTACTCCCGGAAAGACGGCCAGTGGCTTCCAAACCGATACGGCGGAAGGGAGAACATAGAGGCGGCCTCTCTTCTCAGGGAGATCTGCCATGAAATCGGCAGCAGGTTCCCAGGGGCTGTGATGATCGCCGAAGAAAGCACCGCGTGGCCCGGAGTCACCAGGCCTCCGGAATCCGGAGGGCTGGGCTTTCACTTCAAATGGAACATGGGCTGGATGAACGATACGCTGGAGTACTTCAGCAGGGATCCCCTGTTCAGGAAAAGCCACACCGCAGGAATCACCTTCAGCGCCGTGTACGCCTGGAGCGAAAACTTCATCCTCCCTCTTTCCCACGACGAGGTGGTTCACGGCAAGGGCTCTCTCTACGGCAAGATGCCCGGCGACGACTTTCAGAAAAGGGCCAACCTGAGGCTGCTTCTGGCGTATCAGTGGCTGTTCCCCGGCAAACAGCTTCTCTTCATGGGCGGCGAGCGGGTGCAGCAGCACGAATGGAACCCGGATGAGCCCCTTCCCGCCGGAGACACCCGGATGGAGAGGTTCGTGGCTGCCCTGAACAGCCTTCAAGACCGGCACCCTCAGCTTCATCTGGAAGACTGTCTGTACTCCGGCTTTCGATGGGTGGATTTCTCCGATGAGGCGGCTTCCGTGATCTCTTTTCTGCGCCTGGCCCGGGATCACCCTTCCATGATCTGCGTGTTCAACATGACCCCGGTACTCCGGAACGGCTATCGAATCGGCGCGCCCTCCGGGGGCATGTGGCAGGTGGTGCACAGCACCGACGCCGAAGAGTTCGGAGGTTCAGGTCACCCGATACCCGAATGTATTCAGACCGGGGACTCCCCCATGCACGGGATGCATTGCAGTGTGGAGCTGAACATTCCGCCGCTCTCCTGTCTGGTTCTTCTTCACCGGGGCTGACCCTCGCCTGTTTTCGTATACTCACCATGCTCTGAAGGGAGGCCGAGGTGAAATCCCACACCGCTTATCTGTGGTTCCATACCGGACAGAGAATGGAGTTCATCAACATTACCGGGCAGGTGGAGAACGAACTGGAGAAGAGCGGCATCATGGAAGGCCTGTGCCTGGTGAACCCCATGCACATCACCGCCAGCGTCTTCATAAACGATGACGAGCCGGGTCTTCACCATGACTACAGGAAATGGCTGGAGGAACTTGCGCCCCACGACCCGGAGAGGTACCGGCACAACCTCACCGGCGAGGACAACGGCGACGCCCATCACAAGAGACAGCTGATGGGCAGGGAGGTTGTGGTGGCGGTCACCGGGGGAAGGCTCGACCTTGGCACCTGGGAGAGAATATTCTACGGAGAGTTCGACGGACGCCGGCGCAAACGGGTGCTGGTGAAAATAATAGGAGAGTAGGAGAATATCATGCGGATAATTCTGTGTCTTGGGTTGGCCGGTTTGCTTTTTGTCACCGGGGGATGCACGGGCCAGGGTTATCCCCCCTATCCGCCCACCATCAGCGTGAACGGAATCGGCACCGCGAACGCCGAACCGGAGATGGCGATCGTAAGCTTTGGTTTCAGCCTCTCGGAGACCGATCCCGAGACAGCGGTGCGGACCGGCTCGGAACTGGCGGAGAGCGCCATTGCCGCCGCGGTCGAAGCGGGAGTTTCCAGGGAGAGCATTACCACAACCTCCTACTCCCTCTGGGTGGAGGATGAGTACGACTACAACACCTACACCTACACCGGACGAACAGTGTACCACCTTGACCATGCCATGCAGGTCCGGATTACCGATACGGAAGCAGTTGGGCCTGTCCTCGCGGCCCTGGTGGGCGGGGGAGCCAACACCATCTACTCGGTTCAGTTCACGGTGCAGGACAGGGCTGCCCTGTACGCCCGGGCCCGGGAGGCGGCGCTGAACGACGCATCGGTTACCGCGGGACAGCTGGCTTCAAGCCTGAATGTTCAGATCACCGGCGTCCAGAGCGTAAGCGAATGGGTGGACAACTACGGCGCATACTACGGCGGATATTCAGAGGCCTACTACCCCCCGATCGATGCCGGAAGCCAGAGCGTTACCCTGAATGTTAATGTCAGCTACACCATAAAGCAGTGATACCGGATCTTCCGCCCCCGTCTCTCACCGCGGGGGCGGATTCCCTTCAGAGCCTTATCCTCAATGCCTCAATCGAGGCCCGGGGGCTCTTCTTCGCTGAAATCGGGCTGGAGGCCTCTCCGGGCGAGGTGGTCCACTGGGAACGGAACGACTTCATCGAGGTCATCGCCGTGTTCGGCTCCTCTTCCGGCAAAGACACTGCCGCGGTTCTTCTGAACGGCCTTCCTCTGCACCTGCTCACCGGGGCCGGTGTTTCCGGTAAAGACCCGGATTCACCTTGAAATAACAGGCCTGCGGGCCGTTATTCCCTGCATGGAAGCACTGGTACTCCTTGCCCTGGGGCAGTCCGTCATAATAACCGAGGTGTGCGCCAACCCCCTCAATGAAGCAACCGGCGAGTTCGTAGAGCTTCACAATCCCGGAAGCGAGCCGGTCAGCACACTGGGTTTCAGCATCACCGACGGCGACGCCCTTGACAGCCTGCACCCCTGGAGCAACTCCGCGCACGGGGTGTTCCCCCACTCCGGGGTTGTTCTGGAAACCGACACCATCCCCCCGGGAGGGTGGGCGCTGATCTTCGAACTCGGCTACCTGCTGGACCCGTGCTACAGCATCGCCCCGGGCACCGTTATCCTCACCACAGGCGACAACGCAATCTGCAACGGTCTGGCCGCCTCTTCCGACCCCCTCACCCTCTTCGGTCCCGGTGGCACCACCAGCGCCGATGTCATATCCACCTACGGAACCCCGGTTGACACCGACATCTGGCAGGATCGTGACGACGACGGGCTGGACGGCATTCCCTTCGACCCCGGCGACGGCATGTCGGTCTTCCGGTTTCCCCTGTTATCGCCGGACGCCCAGGGAAACTGGCATCCCGGCGAAGTCACTCCCGGAGCTCCCCCCGACTCCCCCCCCGACACCTTCTCCATACACATACAGAATGTCTGGTGGACACCGGAAAACCCCGAGCCGGGTGGGCTTTGCCTGCTCTTCGCCGCGGTGCACTGCTGGGGAACCACATCCCCCTCCCAGGGAGATGTTTCACTTTTCATCGACATCAACGGCGACTCGCTGCCCGGCTCCGGCGAACCCCAGGGGCTCTGGCCGGCGTCCATGCTACAGCCCGGCGTGACCGACACCCTCTCCCTGCTGTTCACCGCGCCGGTAAAGGGATGGTACCTGGCCTCAGCCGCGGCCCCGGAAGCATACATGGGGGTTCCCCTGCCCACCGGGGGCGGCGTGAACCCGGTGATAACGGAAGTAATGGCCAACCCCTGGTCGCAGTCCACACAAGAGTTCATCGAGGTGTACTATCCCGGCCCCGGAGTGTTTCATCTTTCAGGGTGCCGTTTCACCGACGGCGACGCGGTTGACCTCATCATCCCCTGGTCCGGTACCGCCCTGATTCCCGGCGGCGCTTGCGGTGTCATCATGGACCCCGACTACACCGGGGGTCTGCCGATACCGGAAGACGCCCTCCTGTTCACGGTAACCAACGCCGCACTGGGGAACGGCCTGGCCACCAACGATCCCATAGTCCTCTACGACCACAACGGCACAATGATCGTGAACATTCTCTCCACCGCGGGAACCCCGGTCATTTCCGACGACCCGCTGCAGTGCGATGACGACGGGCTCGACGGCATTCCCTTCAACCCGGGGCAGGGCAACAGCATGGAACGCATGAACCCCCTGGGCCCCGACGCTGAATTCAACTGGACCGCTTCAGAACCCGGAGGCTCCCCGGGATGGCTTGTGAGTTACGATCCGTATCCGGATGTCAGGGCCGACACCATCATCGCCCCGGGGGTGGTCAACCCCCAGGCCCCCTTCCAGGTTACCGGTGTGTTCTCTTCCGTGGGGGGAGCCGCGGCTTACGATGTCTCGTTCTACCTGTTCAACGACTTGAACGCCGACGGTTTCCCGGACAACGAGGAGATAGTCTCCTTGAGCTGGGCGGAAGCCCTGGAACCCGGTGAAATCTTCATCCTTGAGGGTAGCCTTGTCCTGCCGGACCACGGCTTCTTCCTGGTCCGGGCCCTGGCGGCATGTTCTCTCGACACCCTGCCCGCCAACGACATGAAAAGCCTCACCGTACAGTGCGGCCCCGGGGCTTTCCCGGTGATCACCGAAGTACTGTGCAACCCCTCCGACCAGGCGCGGGACGAGTTCGTCGAAGTCTTCTACCCCGGTCCCGGTGTCTTCGACCCATCGATCATCACCATAACCGACGGCGACGCAACGGACATCCTCTCCGGTGACTACATCCCCTCGGGCCGCTACGCCCTCATCCTCGACCCCGACTACTTCTCCGGTTCCATGCCTTACAGCATCCCTCCGGGCACCCCAATCATTCTTCCGGGCAACAGCACCATCGGCGACGGGCTGTCGGGCAACGACCCGGTCTCCCTGCTTCACGGAAGCACCGTGGTATCAACCTACGGCACCCCTGACAATCCCGAAGACGGCATCCCCTTCAACCCCGGAACTGACAGAAGCGTCGAACGCCTCTCCCCGCACCTTCCCGACCTCGAGGAGAACTGGTTCGTAAACCCCCTGGGGCCCTCCCCCGGAGCGGCGCCGGTCGGGCTTCAGCAGGGGGTGGATTACGGGGTTGTCCGGGTCACCCTGTCGCCCCCGGCGGGGGACGACGGAACACCGGTCACGGTTCAGGCGGTGATCGGGGGGTTCGGCACCGAAAGCGGCTCCTTCTCCGTTGTCTTCACCGCGAACGGAACGCCTGTCGGCTCCGTGACACCGGTTCCCCCCTCCCTGGGGGATTCCACATCAGCATCGGTTGAATGGGCGGGCTGTGGCCCGGCAACGGCGGTTTCCGCGGAAATCCTCTGCCACGAAGACCTCAACCCCCACAACAACAAGGGTATTGCGGTCTGGAGCCCGGCTTCCGGGCTTCTGATCAACGAGATCATGTATTCCCCCGAGTCGCCCGGGCCGGAGTGGGTCGAACTGTACAACGGCACCGAAAACGAGCTATGCCTGGGAGATTTCACCTTCTCCGACCCTTCCATTTCCGCGAATCTGCCCGAGCTTCCTCTGGAAAAGGGCGGCTTCGCGATTCTCTGCCCTGATCTTCAGTCCTTCACCGCAATCTGGGGAGATGTGGGCTGCCCGGTGCTTCAGCTTACCCCCTGGCCAACCCTGAACAACCAGGGAGACACCCTCAGCCTCACCGACGGCGCAACCCTCGACTGGGTGCCCTACAAATCCTCATGGGGCGGAGGCCGGAACACAAGCCTCGAGCGCCGTTCCGGGGATGAGAGAGGGTGGCTGGCCTCCAACTGGGGAAGCTGCGCCTCAGGGGGCACACCGGGAACAGCGAACAGCATCGGCGCCCAGGGCGACGGGCCATTCCTCTCCGCGGAACCCCGAATCTTCTCGCCGGACGGCGACGGCTCGAACGACCTTCTTCAGATCACCCTTCGGGTTCCCGGGCAGGGCTTTCACGCCGAGGTCAGGGTCTACGATGTCACGGGAAGGCTTGTGACAGAACTCTGGAACGCCCCGATTCCCGGTGAAACCCTGGCCCTAACCTGGGACGGAGGCCAAATGCCGGTGGGGCGCTATCTGATTTTCGCCAGGGCAACCAGGGGCAGCGCCCTCATGGAGGAAGTGCTGGTTCGAATACTGGCGAAACCACTCTGACACCGGACCGGTTCAGGGGGTTCAGAGCATCATCTTCGAAGTTCCCGGGTGTGACTTTTCGAAGGGTTACCGGAGAGGCGATGCCCGGCCCACTCATGTCAGCGGCTTTTCGAACTTGACCGAAAGCCTTTCAAGCATGTCTGCCGTCATGGAAGAGAGGTCCCAGGCGGGCCGCCAGCCCCACTCCTCCCGGGCGGCGCTGTCGTCTACGCTTCTGGGCCAGCTGTCGGCGATGGCCTGCCTGAAGTCCGGCTCGTAGCTGACCCGGAAGCCGGGAATGTGCTTCGAGATCTCCGCCGCCAGTTCTCCGGCGGTGAAGGAAAGTGAGCCGACATTGAAATCACCGTGATGCTTCAGGGCGGTGAAATCCGCCTCGGCAAGGTCGATGGTGGCCTTTATGCAGTCCGGCATGTACATCATCGGCAGCGCGGTATCCTCTTTGACGAAGCATGTGTATCGCCCTTCCTGCACAGCCTTGTAGAAGATGTCCACCGCGTAGTCCGTGGTGCCCCCGCCCGGCGGGGTTTCCGAACTGATTATGCCCGGGTAGCGCAGCCCCCTCACATCAGCGCCGAAACGCTTCACATAGTAGTCTCCCAGCAGCTCTCCGCAAACCTTGGTAACACCGTACATTGTCCGGGGCTTCAGAACGGTTTCCTGTGGCGTATTCTCCCGGGGGGTTTCGGGACCGAACACCGCGATGCTGCTGGGAACGATTATGGTGCCCAGCTTCAACTCCACCGCCAGATTGAGAATGTTCAGGGTGCCGTCAATGTTGACCCTCCAGCAGAGGGCCGGGTTCTTCTCCCCCGTGGCGGAAAGAATGGCGGCCAGATGGTAGACCGTATCTGTTTCGTATTTTTTGACCGCTTCTGCCACCGCGTTCAGGTCAGTGACATCCAGTATGTCACAGGGGCCGGTTTCCGCCAGGGGGCCCTCCGGGGATCTCAGGTCGGTGGCCACCACATTGTCGCAACCGTAGCGCTCCCGAAGCGCCAGGGTGAGTTCGCTTCCGATCTGGCCCAGGGCGCCGGTCACCAGGACTCTTGGTGTGGTCTTGTTCATCAGGGCTCCTGCAAAGAAATGGGTTGACTTCAATGAAAACGGCAACCGGCATGCTACTATGAAGCGGGCCGGATTTCAAGTATTTCCGTTCCCGGGTCAATGTCCTCCAGGTTCTCTGTGTTCAGAATTCTTCCGAAAACCGTGTACCTTCCGGACAGCCTGCCGTGACTGTCCAGGGTGATGAAGAACTGGCTTCCGGCGGTGTCCAGCCCGGCATCCGCCATGCCCACGGTTCCCCTCACGAAAGGAACCAGGCTTCTCTCAGCCGGAAGGGTATACCCTGGGCCACCGTAACCGTTCCCCTCGGGGCAGCCTGCCTGGGCCACGAACCCCGGTATCACCCGGTGGAACATGATGCCGTTGTAGAAGCCGGTTTCCGCCAGATGCACAAAGTTTTCACAGGCCAGGGGGGCTTTTCCGGGCAGCAGCTCCATGCTGAAAACCCCACGGGTGGTAACAATTTCCATGACTCCGGGAATCTCAACACCGGTGCCTCCCTGAAAAACCGAATCCGCCACCTCTTCCGTGGAAGGCAGTTGAAGCATCTCCATGATCACCGCGCCGATCAGGGGATACGGGTCGTGGCGCAGCACCGAGAGCTGGCCGGGGTCGGGCCGCCATTCCATCCGGGCCAGGGTAAGCAGGGCAACACCCCTTCGACCCGGGTCCGGAGAGGCAAGCAGAATATCCTCCAGAGCGGGAATGTCTTCCAGAAGCCCTGTGGCCATGGAGCCCAGGGGTCCTTCCAGACCTGTCATTGCGAGGATCGCCTCCCGATTGCCGGAAACCTCCGCGGCCTTCAGCGCCACCGCGGGAACAGGATCGTTCAGCAGCCCCTCCGCGGAAGAACAGTCAGAACCCTCTACAGCCGAGAACCGAACCGCCCAGCAGGGATCGTCAAGAAAGAGTTCCGGGCGGATTCTGGCTGCGTACACCCTTGCCAGGGGCGACAGATTCGAAGGAATTTCCGCGTCACAACCGGTTTCGGAAGCGTATCTCAGCAGGGCTTCCGGCCGGGAGGCAAGAATGCCCGGTTCAGGAAGTATCATCCCGGTTCTTCCGAAGACCTGCAGTGCCAGTTCTCCAGTTGAGTCCGGCAGCTGGTCGGCGAACAGAAGAACCAGATCTACGATTTCCGGCAGAAGCTCCGGTTGCGCTCCCTCGCTGATCAGCAGCAGCTGCCTGCGAAGGAGAGCGTCAAGCAGGGCGGGGTTGTGCCGGATCAGGTCAGGTGCCGGAAGGATGTGCCCTTCTCCGAATTCCAGCAGAGCCGGGGATGCCGGGTCCGCGGGCAGGGGATTACCGGATATCCTGGCAAGAAAGGCGTTCTCCCTGGAGTATCCCGACACACCGGGCATCACCGTCAGCACCATCATTATCCCTATCAATCCTCCACCTCCTCCAGGGCCTGAATGATATCCCTGGCCCGCTTCTCATCCCGCTCAAGCACAAGCACATATCCCCATACATCCTTGAAGGCCATGGCAATGGTGCCGTAGGTGGGAATCTGCCTGCTCTGAACCGCCGCCTCAATCCCCTCCCCCTGAAGAAGTGAGCTTACACTGATGGCTTCGATCTCGCTTTTGGCGTCGAATACTTTTACGAGTTCCTCTTCATTCCGGGACATGAAAACCCCCTTACGGATTACAGACCGCTTCAAGTATAATCTTTGACCGACATCATGAAAGGACCGGCGATTTGACCACGATAGAACAAAGTCTTAAAGGGATTCCAGCGGACACGCTCAAGAAAGCCTGTGAAACGGAACACCTCACACCCGATGAACTTGCGGCGGCGGTTTCCCGGGGTCACGCCGTGGTTCCCGCGAACAGCCTGCGGAATGTTGCCAAACCGTGCGCCATCGGCGGCGGTTCCCGGGTAAAGGTGAACGCCAACATAGGGAGTTCCCGGGATCTGGAATCCCTGGAACAGGAGATGGAAAAGCTGAAAGTTGCCGTGGCCTGCGGCACGGATACGGTGATGGACCTTTCCACAGGCCCGGCCTGGCGTGACATCCTCACCCGCATCCTCTCCCGTAGCCCGGTCCCGGTGGGAACCGTCCCCCTCTACCAGGTATTCGGGGAAGTCATGGAAAAGGGCGGCGATGTGGCGGATGTATCACCCGGGGAGATTTTCAAGGCTGTTGAGGAACATTGCCGGGCCGGGGTGGACTACCTCACCCTGCACTGCGGTGTAACCCGGAGGGCCGTCGACCTTCTGAAAAGCCAGGGACGGAGAATGGGGATAGTCTCCCGGGGCGGTTCTCTCATGGCGGAATGGATGGAAAAGCGGGGTGAGGAAAACCCTCTCTACTCCGGTTTCAACCGGTTGATAGAAATACTTCGGGAATGCGATGTCACCTTTTCCCTCGGAGACGGGCTTCGCCCGGGATGTCTCTCCGACTCCGGAGACGCGGCCCAGATGGAGGAGCTGGTAACCCTTGGCGAACTCCAGAGAAAGTCACTGTCCGCCGGGGTACAGGTCATGATCGAAGGCCCGGGCCATGTTCCCCTGCACCGGGTGGCGGAGAACATCCGTATTCAGAAGACGGTGTGCAACGGGGCGCCCTTCTATGTTCTGGGCCCGATTGTAACCGACATCGCCCCGGGTTACGACCACATCACCAGCGCCATAGGCGGCGCCATCGCCGCGATGAACGGCGCCGACTTCCTGTGCTACGTGACTCCCGCGGAACACCTGCGGCTTCCGGATGTGGCGGATGTGCGGATGGGGGTGATAGCCGCCCGTATCGCCGCCCACGCCGCGGATATAGCCAGGGGCATTCCCGGCGCCGGGGAGTGGGACGATACCATGGCCGACGCCCGGGCGGCATTTGACTGGGAACAGCAGTTCCGGCTTTCCATCGATCCACAGACGGCACGAAGAATCAGGGGTGAGGCAATGCCGGAAGACGGCGATGTCTGCTCCATGTGCGGGCATCTGTGCGCCATCAAAACCAGCAGGCGAACCCTCTCCAAGCCTTAGATCGAATACCTGTCCAGCATGAAGAATGTTGACGGAACCACCGGCAGGTCCTGCCTGACCCGGTAAAGGAAAAACTCGTCCGGATCCCATCCCAGGTTCCGGAACACTTCACCCAGCATTTCGGTGTAATCGGAGACATGGGGCGTGTAGGTCCCGTCCAGGCCGTTGCCCCTGAGGGAAATGGTGGTTTCCACCGGAAGCCTGTCGCAGCGGAACCGTCTGGCCAGGGGACCGCCCCGGCCGTTGAAATCCCCCATGACCTCGACCCTGGGTTCCTGGGCCAGCGGAAGGCTCTCATGAACGAACTGGTCGAACACAAGGTTCTGCACAGGTGTGTAGACACTGATGAAAACTTCGTGGGTTCTGTCGTTCGGCGGAATGTCCTGAAGACGGAATACATTTCTGGTAACGGAACCGGTGACCGAATTCATAAGAGTGGTGTTCCCGACCGGACCCTCGACAAGCTCATAGGTTGGGCCGCAGGCGCTGCGGGTGATTGCCTTGACCTCGGGAAGGGGGTCGCTGCAGTAGTTGAGCAGAAAGGGAACACTCTTCTCGAGATCAGCGCCGACACCGGGGTCGATGGGTTCCGCTGGAAGGGGCTCGCCGGTGGCGGTGCTGAGGCACTCGCTGTGAACGATCCATCTGGTCGAACGGCGGTTGCGGCGGATCTTGTAAAGACCCTTTATGATCGCGATGCTGAAGGCTTCATTCTCGCCGGGGCCGAAAATCCAGGTGTTCAACTGGGTATCCGCCTGAAGGCCGAGAAGATGGCTCTGATTCTGGTACAGGTTTTTCTGAAGGGTTCTGTACGCCTGCTGCCGACCGCTGAGGCTGCTGGTCATCAGCATCAGGTCAAGGGATTGCCTGTCTCCCGAATGCACGTCAACCAGTCCGTAGAACTCCTCCACCGCCCGCATGGCCTCGTCGAGAAGCTCCTGGGGAACCCCTTTGCTTCGGCAGCTCTTCAGGAATCGGCCGAACGACTGCTTTCCGGGAATGAACTGGGCGGCGAAGAAGATGTCGTCTTCGTGGACTATACGGAAAATCCTCCAGCCCAGCTTCTTGTCGAGGTTCAGCACCTGGTAGACATCGTGGGGGTTCTCGATGTATGCCGGAAGCGCGTCCATCAGGGCGCCGATCCGCCGCTTCACTTCGAGTACGGTTTTTCTAACATCATCCTCAAAGCAACCGCTGAAACTGCTCATGTCATGCTCCTGGGTTAAATGAATTAAGAAATATTATAAGGGA
>Ga0334885_1001855_pt1 | contig 23845 bp, 24 predicted proteins | sample GraSluR1_MG_8_FD_207233 | JGI IMG/M metagenome (GOLD analysis project Ga0334885, IMG submission 207233) | Sludge microbial communities from methane-producing bioreactor in Wageningen University, Netherlands - Granular Sludge_31_05-R1 | ecosystem: Engineered > Bioreactor > Anaerobic >...
GCCTATCCTGCTGACTACACCTTCTTTATGGATGGTGGCAAGGAAGTCCGTGCGCGCTCAAAGGCAGATGTCCTAGCAAATTTAACAGAGGATCATCGTCTTTTAACGTCTGAAAATCCTGACTTTATTAATCTACAAGAAGTTGACTACGAAGGTGATCGATCATTTAAAGTAGACCAGCCAAACTTCTTCAGGACTAAAAATCCTGAATACAATAGTAGTTTTGCTAACAACTATCATTCTGCCTATTTGTTTTATCCTGTCACTCAGCCGATTGGTAAAGCCAAATCAGGTCTGCTGACATTATCCAAAGGTCAGATGACTCAAGCCACACGTTATAGTTTACCAATAGAGACGAATTTCAATAAGTTTTTCGACCTTGATCGTGCCTTTAGTGTGAGTGAAGTAGCTGTCGACAATGGTAAGAAACTCTTCATTTACAATGTCCATTTATCTGCTTTTATCAAAGATGAAGTGATTCAGGCTGCGCAGTTAACCAAGCTTTTCGATAACATGAAAGCACATGCTGATGCTGGAGATTATGTGATTTGTGGTGGGGATTTTAACCATGTGTTATCGGGTGAGGCGCATCCTGAACTGACCTGGATGAAACCATTTCCGACGGCTAAATTATCTCATAAGATGCGGATCGTTGCACCGACGAATGCGCCTTCAGTCCGTAGCAATGGGACGGCTTATGGTGACCATTCTACATTGGGCGTGATTGATGGCTTTTTGGTATCGGAAAATATCAAGAGCTTGAACATCCAGACCGTTCAAAATGATTTTAAATCAAGTGACCACAATCCAGTCGTCATGACGTTCGAATTAACTGATTAATGAAAAGAGACCTATGCTAAGAATCACACAAATCAAAATTTCAATCCATGACGAGATGTCAGCGGTCAAAAATCAAGTAGCGAAAAAGTTGAAAATTCGCCCGACTGATATTCTGGATTTCAGGATCTATAAGGAATCCATTGATGCCAGAAAACATGGTGAAATCAACTTTATTTATACGGTAGATGTAAAGCTCAAAGACGAAAGCAAATTTTTGACCGGCAAGTATAAAAATGTGGCACCCTCACCGGATTTGACTTACAAAAATCCCAAAATTGGGACTAAGAAAATGTCACACCGACCAGTCGTTATCGGTTTTGGACCGGCTGGCATGTATGCTGCACTCCTCCTTGCGCAAATGGGCTACAAGCCACTCGTTCTGGAACGCGGCGAAGCCGTCGATGACCGTGTTAAATCCATAGACGCATTTTGGACCAAAGGAGAGTTGAATCCTCAGTCGAACGTGCAGTTTGGCGAGGGTGGCGCAGGGACGTTTTCGGATGGGAAGTTGACCAGCCGTGTCAAAGATTTGCGTGGTCGAAAGGTGCTGACGGAGTTCGTCAATGCTGGCGCGCCGGAGGAAATTCTCTACAAGGCGCATCCGCATGTCGGAACGGATTTGTTGCGTGATATCGTGAAAAATATCCGCAAGGAAATCATCGCGCTGGGTGGCGAGGTGCGGTTTAAGACGCAGGTTAAAAATTTCAAGATTTCGGATGGTCAGCTGCAAGGTTTGGTTCTGACGACAGGTGAAGAAATTTTGGCTGAACAGGCGATTTTAGCGATTGGTCATAGCGCGCGTGATACGTTTAGCGAGCTCTATGCAGACGGCGTGAAGATGACGGCTAAGCCTTTTGCAGTTGGTGTTCGCGTGGAACACCCGCAAGAAGTCGTCAATCGTGCCCAGTATAAGGAGTTCGCCGGGCATCCCAGACTTGGTGCTGCGGAATATCGCTTGACCTATAAGGCCAGCAACGGGCGTGGTGTTTACACTTTTTGTATGTGTCCAGGAGGTCTCGTCGTTGCATCAGCATCAGAGGCAGGACATCTCGTGACCAATGGCATGAGTGAACACGCAAGGAATCAAAACAATGCCAACAGCGGGCTTTTAGTCCAAGTCTTCCCAGAAGATTTTGGTAGCGATCATCCTCTAGCAGGTATTGCCTTTCAACGAGCGTTAGAGCAGAAAGCCTTTGAGTTAGGTGGTAGCACCTATCAAGCACCAGCCCAACTAGTTGGGGATTTTCTCAAGAAACAACCATCAACTGCAATGGCAAGTGTGACACCAAGCTATTCTTTAGGCGTTAAGCCAACTGATTTGTCGGCACTATTTCCTGACTATGTCACAGAAGCTTTAAGAGAAGCCCTGACGGGATTGGATAAAAAACTACACGGCTTTGCTATGGCAGATGCCGTGATGACAGGCGTTGAATCGCGTTCGTCATCGCCGTTACGGATTAATCGAGATGAGGACAGTTTTCAATCCGTCTCAACTAAAGGTATCTATCCAAGTGGTGAAGGTGCTGGCTTTGCAGGTGGAATTGTTTCAGCTGCCATTGATGGCTTGAAATGTGCCGAGGCTTTGATTGGGGAGTTTGCGCCTGTTGGGGGAGAGTCAATATGAAACAAACACGAACTCACGTTCTTGAAATTAGTCAACTGACGGCTGAATAGATGGATATTGAACTTCTAGAAGGCTATATGGATATGCTTGAAGGCCGTACAAAATCTGCAGAAAGTGTGTTTTCTGATATGCGTAAGGATTACAATTTTGTGATTTAAGATGTTTAGGGAGATGGATTTATCATCATATAAAAAAGAAGAAAAGATAGTTGACCTGTCTTTTCTTCTTTTTTTGTTTAATTATTTTTCGTGGTATTTAATAAATTCTTCAATAGCTGCATTTGGAAACCGACTTTCTGAACGATTGTAATCAATAAAAAGAGATTCAGAAATTGTACGAAAAGCCGCTAATTTTTCAGCGCTTTTTTTATCTAATGGATTTAGAATTTCATCGAAATTGTCATAATAATTTTGAATCAAGTATTCTATGTAGTTTGCATACGAACTTGCTTTTTCAGATTTTTCTGGAGAATTTCGATGCCCAAAATCAATAAATTCAGCGCGGAATTTCTCTAGGTTCGGAATATTAATCGTAATTGGTAGAGCAACATTTTTGCCATATTTGGTAAATTTTATTGTCATAAATATCTTTCTGAAAAATTATGGTTTTTCAGAAAGATATTTCCTTTAGTATTAGTAAAAGGAATGAAGCATTAGAATTTATGTTATAATAATAAAGTAATAACCCCTTGATAAATAAGATGTTTTCTTCATATTTATCAAGAAAACCATAATTTTTCTGATATATGGTGTCATGAAGGAGAGGTATTTTGAAACAAGATAGAAGTGAAAATGAAAAATATACGATTGCCAGCTTTTTTGGAGGAGTTGGAGGCATTGATTTGGGTTTTGAGGGCACAAATAAATTTAGTTCTCAATATATAAATGAATTTGATAGAAATGCTCAAATCACCATTAGTGAAAATTTTCCGGATGTAAATTTGGATAGACGTGATATACACGATGTAAAAGTTAATGAAGTGCCAAATACCGACTTAGTTATAGGTGGATTTCCTTGCCAAGCGTTTTCTATTGCTGGTTATCGCAGAGGATTTGAAGATGAAAGAGGAGATTTATTTTTCGAGCTTCTACGTATTATAAAGGCAAAGAAACCACAAGCTATTTTTATTGAAAACGTAAAAAATATGGTAACACATGATCATGGTAATACTTTTAAAGTGATACGCGAAGCACTTGTTATGAATGGGTATTTCATTAAATGGCAAGTTTTAAATGCCAAGGATTATGGAAATATTCCTCAAAACAGGGAACGGATATACATTGTTGGTTTTCTTAATAAAAATGTTTTTGAAAAATTTGAGTTCCCAGAAAGAATAGAGTTGAAAAAAACTTTAAAAGACGTCATTGATTTTAATGGACAGCTAGAAGATAAATATTATTATCGAAAAGGCAAACAACCTTTTTATGAACTACTCGAAGATTCAGTTACATCTGATGAAGCAGTCTATCAATGGCGCAGACAATATGTTCGAGAAAACAAATCTGGTGTTGTACCAACTTTGACTGCCAATATGGGAACTGGTGGACATAATGTTCCTATCGTTAAGTCAAAATTTGGTATCAGAAAGTTGACACCAAATGAGACGTTTAAAGTACAAGGATTTCCAGATGATTTCAAATTGCCCAAAATTGCAAATAGTCAATTATATAAACAAGCTGGTAATTCTGTCGTTGTACCAGTTATTAAACGAATTGCTGATAAAATGTCAAAGTCACTTGATGATTCTGAAAAAAATGTATTAGCACCTGAAATTTCAGGTAAATTTGCGCAAATTTATGTCAAGATGGCTAACAAATTTTCAGGTCAAAGTTATTTAGTCGATACATTTGATGACTACGATGATAAAGAATTTGATTTAGCTCTTATGAGTGATACAGATTATTTGAAATTTGTTCAAAAAGGCAAGGAGATGGAATTTTATTCTATTGAAGTTGTATAAGGAAATATTTTAGTACTTATAGGTTTTACATAAAAGCCAAGAAAAATATAGAAATTCTGACGAGTAAGCTATTAAATGGCTATTTAAAGATGTAACCATGTAAATTACATCTTTAACATAATATTTGAGATTTATATAGGAAGTTTGTATTTTTTAAAAAAGGAAGACATATGACAATTTGGAAGCAATATGATAACTCTCAAAGAGAAGAATATATCAAATTTTTACAAGTATATGGTGCTCTATCAAATCTTTTTCGCCAAAAGCATGGGGATATGATACCTTACTTAGATTCTAAATTTCAAGAAACGGTTTATGCACGTGTATTTGAATCAAAAAATGTTGATATTGGGAACACACCTCATGATATCTTGTCTATCTTTGGGAATGATCGTATTGGAATTGGTTTGAAAACTTGGATGAATACAAAGCAAAGCTTTCAAAAGGTTATGCAAATAAAGGCAATGCGTAATGAAGTTCAGATGTTACTTGAATATAAGAATGAAGAAAACATTGCTTATCGTTTATCGGAAATTAAGAATGAAAAAATGATTTGTGATTATAAAAGATTGGGGCTTTCAAACGATAAAAATATTTATCATTATGTGACACGTGATGAGAATAAACTTGTGATACAAGAAACAGCATATCCACTAATTGAATTGGATAAATTACGTGATTTTCGTTTTAATAGACAAAAAGGTAGGATTACTAATTTCGAATGGTCAGATGGCTTGAAAGATTATAAATTTACTTTTTCTGATAATACATTTTATATGAAGTTCGGATTAGAACGTTCAGATACGACTTTATTGGACCAATTTAGAGTTGATATAATTGATGATCCATTTAATTTTCTAATTAACTCCTATTTTGGCATGCAAAATAACAATTTTCAAATTTTAAAACCTAATATTACAGAAGTGTATTTACCACTCTACTCGTATAAGAATAAGGAAGTAAAAGCTAAATCTGGTTTGAATGCATGGAACTCATTACCTAAAAGTAAGAATAGTTCCGAAAGACCATTAAACGAAATTTATATCCCAATACCAAGAGAGTTTCACAAAAATCATCCGGATTTTTTTGTAGCTAATATTTTTGAGTATGAAAAGACACATAAATCTGTTGAATTTACACTCATTCTACCCAATGGAAATGAATTACCAGCTGCGGTCAGACAAAGTGGAATGAAAGGCCTTCAATCTGGAAGCAAAAATATAAGAAAAAAAGATGGAACGAAATATGGTCAAGGAGACTTAGGTCAGTGGCTTTTGATTGATGTTTTAGGCTTGCGTGAACGTACGTTAGTTACAAGAGATTGGCTTAAAGAGCGTGGAACTGATTCTGTAAAACTTTGGTATCAAAACAATGATAAAAATAGAATATATATTGATTTTGCCGAGTATGGTAGTTTTGAAAAATTTATGGAGGGAGAAATCTGAATTGAAACTAAATTTAACCTACAAGTTGATTTCAGTCTGATTTTCCATCAAATTTAACTTACAAGTTGATTTTTATCGTATTTCATCCAAAATTTAATCTACAAATGAAATGCAAACCAAAATAAAAAGCATGCCACCAAACAAATGCTTTTCACTAAAATATTTTATCCCCAAATCAATCCCAAAGCAATCGTAACAGCCAGAGCACCATTATAAATCATCAAATTATGAACAGACAGGATGAAAGTTTGACTTTTATCCTGTTTTTTCAGGAATTGATTGACATTTCGGATAATGAAAGGTGAGACCAAACTCATGAGCAGCGTCGTTTTAGGTAGCACACCCGTAATCACGGCTACCAAAACAATGAAACAAGCCAAGCCATACATGCTAACAAATAATTTTAAAGCGTTATGAACACCAATAAAATGTGGCAAGGTCAAACGACCATTTTTTTCATCTTGCGCCAAGTCGCAGATATTATCAGCGAGCATGACATTAAAATTCATACAGAAACACATCATCCCCACTAGGCCAATGGGTATGAGCGTCGCGAAATCGATGTTAAAAGTCAGCAACCATTGATGAAAATGGGCGGTGAAGAATTTAGCGTCGAAAGCATTAATGTAGATGCCGAAGAAGAAACCACAAAGTCCTTCAGCAAAACCAGCTAGCACCTCACCTAGTGGAAACCGAGAGAATGCGAAGGGACCAAATGTATAGAAAATAGCTATGATAAAGCAAAGCGCGCCAATGGGTAAAATGGCGATGTTGGTTGCCAGTACGACAGCAATTCCGACAATTAGGTCAATAGCAAGTAGCGTTAAACAAATTTTGAGTGCCAGACTAGGCGAGATGTTACGTGTTGATAAGATGTTTTCGCGAGTTTTATATTCTGGGTCGAGTGCTTTTTTGTAATCCATTAGATTATTCCAAGCACTGACAAATAGATTAATCGCGATAAGTCCGATGAAAAATAGAAGAGTTGGTAGAAAATGAAAGCTATTGAAGGTATATAGTGCGAAAATGACACCGGCAATCGGCGATAGAAGCGCAGCAGGTAAGGTCTGAATGCGCGTGAAATTAAGAAATGTTTTGAAGGTCATTGTTTTCCTCTATCCTAAAAGCCTAAAAGACAAAATTTTCTAAAAATTATGGCGTTTTTTGTGATATAATATTACTAACTATTATATCAAAAAATAGATAGGGACAGAGTATTGACTACCGAATTCCTAAGAAATAGCTGATTTATCCGTATGAAACATGTCGTTTTGGTGAATCAAACATTTTCTGGGTTTCAAAATAGTCGTCTCAATAGCTTGAAGTACAAATAAGGAGAATCAAATGCGCGCAATTGTGACAGTTATCGGACAAGACAGAACAGGTATTGTAGCAGGAGTGTCAACACGTTTGACAGAACTTGATGTGAACATTATCGACATTTCACAAACGATTATGGATGGCTTTTTTACCATGAACATGGTGGTTGAAATTGAAGCAACTGAAGCATTCCCAGAAGTGAAGACAAATCTTGAAGCACTAGGTGAAAGTTTGAAAGTTGATATTAAAATCATGAATGAAGCCATTTTTGAGGCGATGCACCAACTTTAATTTTTAGTCGTATGAAACGATTAAAATAACAGAAAGGTTAATGAAGTGAAACAAAATCAAATTCTTGAAACAATTCGCATGATCGAAGAAGAAAATCTAGATATTCGAACGATTACAATGGGGATTTCCCTTTTGGATTGTATTGATAGTGATATCGATCGTGCCTGTGAAAAGATTTATCAAAAGATTACTACTAAGGCAAAAGATCTTGTGAAAATTGGTGATGAGATTGGTGATGAACTCGGTATTCCTATCATCAATAAACGAGTTAGCGTAACGCCAATCGCTATTATCGGTGCAGCAACTGATGCGACTGATTACACACCGTTTGCCTTGGCACTTGATCGTGCTGCGAAAGAAATTGGCATTGACTTCATTGGTGGGTTTACAGCGCTCGCTCAAAAAGGTTATCAAAAAGGCGATAAGATTCTCATTGATTCATTGCCTAAAGCCCTTGCGGCGACTGATTATGTTTGTAGCTCGGTCAATGTTGGCTCAACGAAAACAGGGATTAACATGGATGCTGTCCGAGATATCGGTGAGATCATTGTTGAAGCTGCTAAATTGGATGATATGAGCTGTGCTAAACTTGTTGTCTTTGCCAATGCTGTTGAAGACAATCCATTCATGGCGGGTGCTTTCCATGGTGTTGGTGAAGCTGATGTGGTCATTAATGTTGGTGTTTCAGGTCCTGGTGTCGTGAAACGTGCCCTTGAAAAAGTTCGAGGGGAGTCGTTTGATGTTGTCGCTGAAGTGGTTAAGAAAACGGCTTTCAAAGTCACACGCATGGGACAACTTGTCGGTAAAATGGCATCTGAGCGTTTAGGTGTAGAGTTTGGCATTGTCGATTTATCTCTTGCGCCAACACCTGCGGTTGGTGACTCTGTTGCACGTATTTTAGAAGAAATGGGTCTTGAGATGGTCGGGACACATGGGACGACTGCGGCACTTGCACTTTTGAATGACCAAGTCAAAAAGGGTGGCGTTATGGCCTGTAACCAAGTTGGCGGTCTCTCAGGTGCCTTCATTCCAGTTTCTGAAGATGAAGGCATGATTGCAGCGGTTAATGCTGGCGTGCTCAATCTTGAAAAACTTGAAGCCATGACTGCGATTTGTAGTGTCGGCTTGGACATGATTGCTGTACCAGGCGACACACCTGCCAGCACGATCTCTGCTATGATTGCAGATGAAGCAGCAATTGGTGTAATTAATATGAAGACAACTGCTGTACGTGTTATTCCCAAAGGCAAGGTCGGTGAACAGATTGAATTTGGTGGCTTGCTTGGGACGGCACCAGTCATGCCAGTCCATAAAGAATCATCTGCTGCCTTCATCTCCCGTGGCGGTCATATTCCAGCACCAATTCATAGCTTTAAAAACTAAGACTCTATTTGCATATTATCAGAATCTATTACCGATTACGATACTTAAATCGTCATCAAAGATACAGCAAGAGAGCTGAATAAAAAGTGGAGAAATCTGCTTTTTTTTGTTAGAATGAATATAACTGGTGTTGTTGAGCGCTTACATCTCAGAGAATTCATGACAGACGTCATATTGAATAGCTAGACTATCAACGTGATTTACGGTTTTTAGTCACAAAATCATCTTGCGCAACATATCAAACAAACATTTTAAAAATGGAGTAGACAGAAATGGTAAATATCTATTTAGTCAGACATGGCAAGACCATGTTTAACACAATCGGCCGTGCCCAAGGCTGGTCAGACACCCCCTTAACCCGTACCGGAGAAACCGGTATTATCGAGCTAGGTTTAGGCTTTGCAGTGAAAAATATCAAATTTGATTATGCTTTTTCGTCAGATAGCGGTAGAACAATTCAGACTATGGGGCTTATCTTGAAATATTCTGAAAACGAAGGCATCCCTTATGAGATGGACAAACGTATTCGTGAATGGTGTTTTGGTAGCCTAGATGGCGGTTATGATGGTGAACTTTTCGATGGTGTTTTGCCACGGACGGATGCCTATAAAGGTAAAAGTCCAGAAGAATTAACCTATGAGGACATTGCTAAAGGTTTACTTGAAGTCGATACTGCTGGTTGGGCAGAGCCTTGGGAGGTGTTAAGCAAACGCATTCTGGATGGTTTCTTTGACGCTGCTAAAAAGGCTGAGGCCAATGGTGCAGAAAATATTGTCATCGTTAGTCACGGTATGACGATTGCAACATTTATCAAATTACTCGATAGTCGTCGCCCGAAATTTCAAGGGCTAGATAATGGTTCGGTCACACACTTAACCTACTCAGATGGTAATTTTTTAATCGGTGAAATCGGAGATATGCATTACCGAGAATTAGGACGGGAGATTTTAAATGCAGAATAATGAACAACATAATGAACCTTATCATAGAAGAAGACCCCGCAAAAAGCCTCGTTATGATCGCTTGGTAGGGGCTGCCATAGTAGGTGTTGTTGCTATTTGTGCAATTGCTTTTCTGGTGCATACTTTACTTAAGAAAGAAACGGCAACACCGACCAAGTCGACAACAATTAGTCAGTCTCAAAAATCAACAGAAAAAACTAAGGCATCATCAGTACAAACTTCTGAAACTAAAAAAGATAAAAACTTGCCAGATAGTAAATCAACAGATTGGGAACTTGTTTTAGTGAATCGTGATCATCCTAAGGAAGAAATGAGTCCTGATGTCGTACAAATAGACAATATTTGGGTTGACTCGAGAATTGCAGATGCGACAGAGCAATTTTTAGCAGCAGCACAGGCGATCAATCCTGCCGAACATCTGATTTCAGGTTATCGCAGTGTCGCTTATCAAACAACACTCTACGAGCAGTACGTTGACCAAGAAATAGCAGCTGATCCATCGCTAGATCGTGAGGCGGCAGAAAAGAAAGTCCAAACATATTCACAACCACCGACGAAATCTGAGCATCAGACTGGTTTAGCCATTGATTTGTCAGATGTTGATAGCCTTAATGAATCAACAACTGCTGAACAAGTCGCTGCAATTGCTCCGGAGTATGGTTTTGTTTTACGTTTTCCAGAGGGGGGCGCTGCGAGTACGGGTGTTGATTATGAAGACTGGCATTTTCGTTATGTTGGTGTTGCCAATGCCAAATATATGACAGAACACCATTTAACTTTGGAAGACTATCTCAAATTACTAGACAAAAATTGATTAGCGTTAATCACAATTCTGTATGAAAATTATGGTAAAATAGTAATATCTAACATCATTTAAAGTCGAATTAGGAGCAAAGGTCCTCATGTTTTCAGGAAAATCACCATCATTTATTATTTTATCAAGTATTGGTTTGCTGATTTATTCAGCTTGGCAAATGATTAACAACATATTACCCAATTTACAAATTTTTAAGGTTGTCTATGACACCTTCCTTAAAGCATTTGATGCTTTTAAATTACAGTCGAGTGTCTCAATGACTAATATTCAATTTTTGATTTATGTTGTTTTGCTAGTCGTTTTCATCTTTCTTTTGGCTAAATTTTGGAAATTTGCTATTTACGCTTTGCTCTTTTTCGTCTTTGTTCTGGTTTGTAATTTTGCTTATTACGCTTGGTCAACAGGTGCGACATCAGCAGAATGGTTCACTTTTATTGTCATGAGTGTTAGCTTTATCAACGTTTTTCTGACATCTAAGACAGGCGGCCTCATCTAATTATTGCTTAAAAATTAACAGTTTGAAAAAATTAGCACTCTGTGTAAAAGAGTGCTAATTTTTTGTGTTTTTTCCTTGACAATACCTTAATAGAATTATATAATAATAGATGTAGTTAGCACTTGGTAGCTACAAGTGCTAATACTAATTCACATTTAAAATATAACAATTTTGTCTAATTTTAGTTATATTTCAAACGTTCATTAGTATAAAAAGAGGTGTTCAACATGATTACAAAACGCCAACAACAAATTTTAAATCTCATCATATCACTGTATACACAAACGCATAAAGCGGTTGGTTCCAAGGCTTTGATGACGTCAATTAACGCATCTAGTGCTACCATCAGAAATGACATGAAGACGCTAGAAACGCTAGGGTTCATTCAAAAAGAGCATACATCATCTGGCCGTGTGCCAAGTGTCACAGGTTATAAATATTTCGTTGAAAATTTTTTGAAACCTGGAAAATTAGATAATAATGATGTTTATCAGGTGGTGAAACGTTTCGATGGTGAGTTTTATAAACTGGATGTGCTATATCAAGAGGCTGCTCAAATTTTATCTGATATGACTGGTTTTTCAGCCTTCATCTTGAATGTCTCTTTGAAAAATCAGATTTTATCAAAATTTGATTTTGTTCAACTCGATAATCACTCAGCAATGGCTGTGATGACACTTGATAGTGGCCTAGTCAAAACGACACAGTTTTCACTGCCAAGGTCGATGACTTTAGATGATTTGACGACTTTCAAGTTTATTTCTGATGAACGGTTGGTTGGTAAACGAATTTTGGATATTCACTATTCTTTATTGACAGAAATTCCGCAAGTCGCACAGAAATATTTTGTCGTGACAACAGCTGTTTTGCAACTCTTTGATCATGTCTTTTCAGATTTGTTCAAGGAAAACTTGATTTCGGCAGGACGACAAAACTTATTAGAGTATTCGGATGATGTTATTTCTCTTTACAAGATTTTGATGGATGATGATGCCATTATTCATGAGATTCGAGATACGGTATCCGATGATGAAATCAGAAGTGTTAAATTTGATTCTAGCTTGACAGAGAATCATCAGATTTCAAAAAACATCACCCTTATGACGCAACAATTTGTTGTGCCATATAGAGGTCTGGGTACATTAGCGCTAATGGGTCCAGTGGATTTAGACTATCAAAAGGTTGTTTCTACTATGGACCTTGTGGCAAAGATTTTAACAATGAAACTGAGTGACTACTATCGTTATCTTGATGGTAACCACTATGAAGTAATATAACATTCAAATGGTAAAAAGGAGATGAAATGTCTAAAAAAAAGCATAATAAAGATGTTGAAGATGTTGAAAAAGAATTAGCTCAGGAAGTTGAGAACGAAACGGTTTTGGAAGAAATTGTAGCCGATGAAATTGATGAGTTGGCAGAACTTCAAGTTAAACTAGATGAGATGGAAAACAAGTATCTCAAAGCTTATGCGGAGATGCAAAACAATCAGCGTCGTGCTAATGAAGAACGTCAAACGATTTTAAAATACCGTTCACAAGATTTGGCACGTAAAATCTTACCAAGCTTGGATAATCTTGAACGTGCGCTTGCAGTTGAAGGTTTGACAGATGATGTCAAAAAAGGTCTGGAAATGACCCATGAAAGCCTGCTCAATGCCCTCAAAGAAGAAGGGGTTGTTGAAGTCGCAACGGATGGCGAATTTGACCCTAACTTCCATATGTCAGTTCAAACTGCACCAGCAGACGATGAGCATCCAGCTGATACTATTGCACAAGTTTTACAAAAAGGCTATCAGCTCCATGAGCGCAACCTGCGTCCAGCTATGGTTGTGGTTTATCAATAAGCTATTTGACTGACCGAAATGTCAAAAAACTATGAATAAATTGATGAATGCGCGTAGCGCACAAAATAACTATAACATAAAAAAGAAGGTAAAAAATTATGTCTAAAATTATCGGTATTGACTTAGGTACAACAAACTCAGCTGTCTCAGTTCTTGAAGGCGGCGAAGCTAAAATTATTGCTAATCCAGAAGGTAACCGCACAACGCCATCAGTTGTTGCCTTTAAAAATGGTGAAATTCAAGTTGGTGAAGTTGCGAAACGTCAAGCAGTAACTAACCCAGATACAATTATCTCAATCAAACGTCACATGGGGACTGACTACAAAGTCGAAGCGGGTGGCAAATCTTACACACCACAAGAAATCTCAGCTATGATTCTCCAATACATCAAAGGTTTTGCTGAAGATTACCTTGGTGAAAAAGTTGAAAAAGCAGTTATCACTGTTCCTGCTTACTTTAATGATGCGCAACGTCAAGCAACAAAAGACGCTGGTAAAATCGCTGGTCTTGAAGTAGAACGTATTGTCAACGAACCAACAGCAGCAGCCCTTGCTTATGGTCTTGATAAAGTTGACAAAGACGAAAAAATCCTTGTCTTTGACCTTGGTGGTGGTACTTTTGACGTCTCAGTACTTGAACTTGGTGATGGTGTCTTTGAAGTCTTGTCTACATCTGGTGATAACCACCTTGGTGGTGATGACTTTGACCAAAAAATCATTGATTACTTGGTCGCGCAATTCAAAACTGCTAATGGGATTGACTTGTCACAGGATAAAATGGCTTTGCAACGTTTGAAAGATGCTGCTGAAAAAGCTAAAAAAGACTTGTCAGGTGTGACATCGACACAAATCTCATTACCATTTATCACAGCTGGCGAAGCTGGACCACTTCACTTGGAAGAAACTTTGACACGTGCTAAATTTGACGATTTGACTGCTGACTTAGTAGAACGTACTAAAACACCAGTTCGTAAAGCATTGTCAGACGCAGGTTTGTCAGCATCAGAAATTGATGAAGTGATCTTGGTCGGTGGTTCAACACGTATTCCTGCAGTTGTTGAAGCTGTTAAAAAAGAAACAAATAAAGAACCAAATAAATCAGTTAACCCAGATGAAGTGGTTGCCATGGGTGCTGCCATTCAAGGTGGTGTGATTACAGGTGACGTGAAAGATGTTGTCTTGCTTGATGTGACACCTCTGTCACTCGGTATCGAAACAATGGGTGGTGTCTTCACAAAACTCATTGACCGTAATACAACCATTCCAACCTCTAAATCACAAGTCTTCTCAACAGCTGCGGACAACCAACCAGCAGTAGATATTCATGTCCTTCAAGGTGAACGTCCAATGGCTGCTGACAACAAAACGCTTGGTCGTTTCCAACTTTCAGATATTCCTGCTGCACCGCGCGGTATTCCACAAATCGAAGTGACCTTCGACATTGATAAAAATGGTATCGTGTCTGTTAAAGCGAAAGACATGGGCACAAACAAAGAGCAAACGATCGTCATCCAATCAAACTCTGGTTTGTCTGATGAGGAAATCGACAAAATGATGAAAGATGCTGAGGCTAATGCTGAAGCTGATGCGAAACGTAAAGAAGAAGTTGACCTTAAAAATGAAGTCGATGCAACAATCTTTGCCACTGAAAAAACAATCAAAGAAACTGAAGGCAAAGGCTTTGATACAGAACGTGACGCTGCACAAGCTGCACTTGATGAATTGAAGGCCGCACAAGAAGCTGACAATCTTGACGATATGAAAGCAAAACTTGAAGCCTTGAACGAAAAAGCACAAGCCTTGGCAGTTAAACTCTATGAGCAAGCAGCAGCAGAGCAACAAGCCGCTGCCGGTGCTGAAAATGCTGGTGATGCACCTAAAGATGACAATGTTGTTGATGGGGACTTTGAAGAAGTGAAATAAGTTTTAATCAAAATCAATAGGAAAATCTCAGACTTTTGTCTGGGATTTTTCTTTTTTTGTGGCATTTCAAAATTTTTTTTCAAAAAACAGTTGACAGCTTTCTGAAAGTCTAGTAAACTTTACGTATAGTTAGCTTTACGTAAAGTTTACTAGACAGGAGGGGCGTTATCAATAAAATTAAACAATACCGAAATTTATTTGGCGTGTCACAAGAGGCATTAGCAGAAGAAATGGAAGTGACAAGGCAGACGATTATTTCACTTGAAAAGGGGAAATATACGGCATCACTCAATCTAGCCTATAAACTTGCCAAATATTTCGAGACAACAATTGAGGATATTTTCTTTAGTGAAAATGAGGAGGAAGATGTATTATGATGAAGACATTTTTTAAGAAGTCTACTAAAACGGATAATGATGACATGATTGTACAAGGAATTTGGATGAGTAGTTTTTTGTTACTTATCGTTCAAGGAACAGGAGCTTTTAAATATACTTTTGCGATGGGTGTGCTTTCGGGAATTGTGATTGTTGTTAATCTATTTTGGTTAGTCAAATTATCGAAAAAGAAAATGACAAAGGAGCAGGATAATGCTTAAATATTTATTGATGAAAAATGTCAAAACGGACAGTGATTATAAAAAATCACAATTGATGATGTATGCGATTACCATGGTCTTAATGATTGCCACAATGATAGCTCTGTATATGACTGCCGAAAATCTTGATTTTGCCTTTGGTATCATTATTGGAGCGGGCGGTGTGATACTTGTCTTTTCTGTCATATTTTTGAGAGAGTTGTTAAATCCAGTCAAACTACATGCTGCCAGAATTAAGGCAACAGATGAGCGCAGAAAACAGTTGGAACAAGAAGCATGGACAAATATCGGGGCATTTATGATGATACTGCTCGGGATTTTGATGATTGTCACGTCGTGTTGGAAACCTGTAACATTTGATTTTTCTAAACTGGCGATTCTATTTTATGCGATGCTATTTTATCGTGTCTATAAACTAAGAAAATAAAGGGAATGGGAGAGAGGTTATGCTTAAATATTTATTCATTAAAAACGTCAAAACAGATGATGATTTCAGGAAGTATCAACTTCTTAGTCTATCAGTAATCATCGTTGCTGCGGTAATTTTTGTCATCTATGGGGCATGCAATACGACTTCCCCTTGGCTAACGGCTCGAATTTTCAATATTTTATGGCTTGTTCTAGGAGTGGCTGGTTTCGTGACAGTCTATGTTAGAGCAGTTCTGAAACAATTGAACAATCCTAAGCTCTTACGTGCTAAGCGTATTGAAGCGACAGATGAGCGTAGAGCACAACTTGTCAAAAAGACCTTGGAGGAGATAGGGATTGGGATGTTTGTACTGGTTGTAGGTGTTCTGGTTTTCTCACCTAAATCTGAGATAACAGTGACCATTCCAAAACTTTACATCGCGGGAGTGTTGATGTTAGTGGTACTCTATTTCTTTTGCCGCACTAGAAAATAATGGGTGAGTTCATTTAGGAAATATTCCGATGATTATTATAAAATAGAAGTATTAATGAATTCGAAGTTGCCTGTATTGAATTGGGTATGATGATTAAGGAGAAAAAATTTGCTAGAATTACAAAACATTACCAAGACATTTGGTGATAAGACTGCAGTTGACAGTCTAGATATGACGGTTAAGGCTGGTGAAATCATGGGACTGATTGGTCAAAATGGTGCAGGTAAGACAACAACTTTCCGCATGATTTTGGATTTCATCAAGGCTGATAGTGGTGAGATTACTTGGAATGGTGCGCCAATTACGCAAGCCGTCAAACAAAGAATAGGTTTCTTACCAGAAGAACGCGGCCTTTATCAAAAATTAACGGTTGAAGAACAGATTCTTTATTTTGCGGAATTGCATGGCATGAAGCGTTCAGACGCGCGTGCTGATTTGGCAAACTGGATGACAAAACTTGAAGTTGTCGGCAAGGTAACTGACAAAGTACAAGCGCTTTCCAAAGGGAATGCACAAAAAATCCAGTTTATCGCAACATTAATTCATCAACCAGATTTTCTGATTTTGGATGAGCCTTTTACAGGGCTTGACCCAGTAAATACGAGTTTATTGATGAACGAAATTCATACTCTCAAAGAAAATGGCGCAGCGATTATTTTTTCAAGTCACAATATGAGCGGGGTTGAGCTACTTAGTGATAATCTGACCATGCTTAAAAATGGTAAAGTAGTCTTGCAAGGTGATGTTCAAGGAATTCGCGATAGTTTTGGTCGGACCCAGATTTATGTTGAAAGTGATGTTGAGACAAGTGAACTCTTGGCCATTGACGGGGTTAAAAAGATTGAAAAACAAGGTAATGGTCGCATGATTTATGTAACAGATGAATCGGTAGGTCGCTCGATTTTCTCTAAAGTCAGTGAATCTGGTTATACACAGGCATTTGTTCAGGCACCGCCAACGCTTGACGAGATTTTCCGCAAGGAGGTAGCTGAAAATGTTTAATCAAATCAAATTAGTCGCAGGACAAGTTTATCGCATCAAAATTAAGACACCAGGTTTTTGGTTAACCGTTTTAACTCCTTTATTACTCCCGATTGTTGGGCTAGTCATTGGCTTTGTGATTGCTAAAACCAACGATGAATCGACTGCTAGACTAGCAGTTGTAGACAATACGGCGCTTGTCCAAACACTCAAGTCCGGCAAGTTGTTAGACGCTAAAATTTCAGAAGTTACTAATATTGAAGTGGCCAAGAAAAAGGTTATGGCGGATAAAATTGACGGCTACTTGGCTAAAACAGACGGCGAGTACACCTTAGTGACTTCGACTGATGGCACAACGAAATTTAGTGAAGCAACAGTCAAGGCTGCCTTATCTCAGATTGAGATGGCCGATAAAGCCGCCCATCTGAAGTTAAGCGCTGAGGACTTGGCTAGTCTACAAACACCAGCTGCCTTGACGATTAAAACCTTGAATGACAAGGGTGAATCTAGGGGTGGTGATGACAAAAATGCGGCAAATTCTATCATTTCTGGTGGGTCTACAATCATTATCGTTATGCTGCTCATGATTTATGTGAGTATGATTGCCCAAGAAATTGCCAATGAAAAATCCAATCGAATTATGGAGACTCTTCTGGCAGCAACCAGTGCTAAAGTTCAATATTTTGGTAAAATCATCGGGGTAAGTCTCCTTGTCCTCACGCATATTCTCTTTTACATCATCTTAGGGGTGGGGGCTAGTCTGGCGCTCAAAGGTAATAAAATGGTCAAAACTGTTCAAGACATGCTGAGTGGTGTGGATATTAATTTCTTGATTTTTACCATGCTCATGTTAGTCGTTGCCTTGCTATCTTATTTGGTTTTGACTGCGATTGTTGCCAGTCTGGTCAATGACCAAAGTCAAGTCCAGCAGGCAGTTGCCCCAATTTCTTATCTAGCAATGATTGGCTATATCGCTGGAATTGTGGGAGCAAGTGTGCCCAATAATATCGTGATTAAGATTTTGGGTTATGTTCCCTTTGTGTCACCCACGCTGATGCCAGGTCGTTTAGCGACAGAAGTAGCAACGATGACAGACGCCTATATCGCCTTAGCCTTGCAAGTGATTGCGTTGGTAGTAGTTGCGAAATTTGGAGAAAAAGTTTATGCCAAAAATGTTTTAAGCTATTCTGATGAAAAAATCTTTAAGCAATTTGTCAGAAACCTCAAAAAATAATAGAAAATCCCTGTGACAAACGGGGATTTTTTTCGTATATAAAAGTGAGGTGAAAATATGTATGTGAAAATGATAATTGAACAAGTAAAAGAGCATTTTAAACTTGTTCTAGGCGTTGCTCTTGTCCTCATTTTGGTTGTCTTTTTTTACTTGAGAAACACAAGAAATGATATGGAGGGTACAGTTGTTTTAACAGATAAGTCAGCGATGACACCTAAAGTTGAAAAATCAACGGTAAAACAGTCTAGTGAAAGTCAAAAATCTGAGACCAAGCAACATATCATGGTCGATATCAAGGGTGCAGTGAAAAAACCAGCAGTCTATCAAGTAGATAGTCATGCACGGGTTGGTGATGTTATTGCTCTGGCAGGTGGCATGACAAGTCAAGCGGATAACAAGTCGGTAAATTTAGCCCAAAAGGTGACGGATGAGATGATTATTTACGTGGCAAGTATTGGTGAAAATATCACTGTTATACCATCAGCTACAGCAGATAAGACGACTAATGAACAAGGTAAATCGGTGACTGCAGCATCAGATAAAGTGAATATCAATACAGCAGATATGACGCAGCTCCAGAGCCTGACAGGTATCGGGGCTAAGAAAGCTCAGGATATCATAGATTATCGAGAACAAAATGGACCTTTTAAGACACCAGAAGACTTGGCTAATGTCTCTGGTTTTGGGGAGAAAACGATTGAAAAACTTATGGGTGATTTGCTTGCAGTCGTCAATCAGATAAAGGTCAAAAACATATTAACGAGTGAAGGAAGCCTCAATCATACCAAGTTTATCAAACTTCTAAAAAAAACAGGCGCTAATATTATGGTGGCACATGCCGGTCAACGGTTAAAGATTTTTGATCGCTATTTGGAAGTGCTGTATCCATTAACCCCAGGTGATGGTAAGAATAATGATTCGATTGTTTTATATGGGGAATTATATGGCAAGAATTTTTTGTTTACAGGGGATTTGGAGGAGCCAGGCGAGCGTGCGTTGTTGGCACATTATCCATCACTTACTGTAGATGTTTTAAAAGTAGGGCATCATGGCTCTAAAACATCATCATCTGAGCCTTTTATTAAGGCGATTAATCCGTCTATCGCTTTGATTTCTTGTGGTTTGGACAATCGTTATGGTCATCCCAATACAGAGACACTTACGACTTTTCGGACATATGGTATACAAACTTTTCGAACAGATGAAAGTGGTGCTATTAAATTTGAGAAAAACAGTAAATCTTGGCATATCTCGACGGTAAAATGATAGAATAGAGGCAATACTTCAGGAATAAATACTTATAGAATTACTCTGTTTTGGCATAGCGTTAGCGTAGAAAGGAATTGTGCGTTGAAAAGACGTGCAAATTGATATCATGGCACTATTAAAAATTGATTATTATTCAGAAATACTTGGCATGGTGCGCACGGTAAATGTGTTATACCCTGAATCTCGGAAGAATCCAGATAAGGATGTGCCGACAACAGATATTCCAGTTCTTTATTTGTTGCATGGGATGTCTGGCAATCAAGATTCTTGGTTAAACCGTTCGGGGATTGAGCGGTTGGTTAGAAATACCAATTTGGCAGTTGTCATGCCGTCAACAGATTTGGCTTGGTATACGAATACAACTTATGGTGCCAGATATTATGATGCAATTGTAGATGAGTTGCCAGAAGTGCTACATCATTTCCTACCTAATTTGTCTACAAAACGGGAGAAAAACTTTATTGCTGGTTTATCTATGGGTGGCTATGGTGCTTTTAAAATAGCGCTTGCTTCTAACAAATTTTCCTATGCGGCGAGTTTATCAGGTGCGATTTCATTTGAAAGTGTTGCAAGAGAAGAGATGGGTGATTTGTCTTATTGGCAAGGTGTTTTTGGTGATTTAGATAAATTTGACGAATCGGATAATTCTGTCCAAAAATTGGCGACTGAATTTGTGGCAACATTTGGTTATGATAAACCAAAACTTTATGCTTGGTGCGGTCACCAAGATTTTCTCTATCCCGCTAATAATTTTGCCGTCCAAGACTTGAAAAATAAGGACTTTGACATTGTTTATGAAACGACGGACGGGACACATGAGTGGTATTATTGGACGAAAATGATGGACCGTGTGCTTGAGTTTCTTCCTATAAAATATAATCAAGAGGAACGTTTATCGTAAAATTGAAAATTTTTTTGATTTTTTTCAGAAAATAAGACTTTGGACTGATTTTTTTGTTGACATTTCAGCAAAATAGGACTAGAATTTTACTGTTAAGTAAAAACGTAAGGTAATCTTACGGAAACATTCATCCAAATTATAGGAGGACAAATTAATGTCATTAGGAATTCTCGCTCTAGGGATTGCAGCACTCGGTGCAGGTATCGGTGAAGGTCTCATCGTTAATAGTATTTTGAACGCGGTGTCTCGTCAACCAGAACTTGAAGGCAAATTGCGTTCATTGATGTTTGTAGGTATCGCATTTATTGAAGGAACTTTCTTTATCACACTCGCTATGACATTCGTCTTGAAATAAGACGATTCTCAGTTTATGCACCGTCAGTAACCCTATTTAGTTTACTTAATTAGTTAATGACGTGTATACATAAGAAAGGAAGTGAGTATTCGTGGAAAAATCTTGGTCTTTTCATATTGGACCGGTTTATTTTGATGGTGCTGTCCTTGTCATGACTGTTTTAACTTGTGCGATTATCTTTGGCTTTGTTTTTTGGGCAAGTCGTCGGATGACTTTACGACCAAAAGGCAAACAAAATGTATTGGAAGCCATCATTGATTTCGTCAATGGTATTTCAAAAGACAACATGGGTGCGACTGAATCACGTCGCTACTCACTTTTCGTTTTTGTCCTCTTCATGTTCATCTTTGTTGCTAACAATATTGGCTTGATGACCAAAATTGAGGGGTCAAATGAGTTAACTTACTGGAAATCACCGACAGCAGATGTTGGTGTGACATTGGCTCTATCATTAATGGTGTCACTCGTTGCGACATTATCAAGTATCAAGCGTTTCGGCTTTAAAGGATACATCAAACACGCTTTTTTAACGCCTGCTGCCATGTTACCAATGAACATTATGGAAGAATTTATTAATTTTCTAAGTTTAGCCTTGCGTTTATTTGGTAATATTTTCGCTGGTGAAATTGTGATTGGCTTGATTACACGCATTGGTAATATTGAAGTGTATTATTTACCACTTGCCATTTTGCTTGAAGTGGCTTGGACGGCGTTCTCACTCTTTATTGGGGCGCTACAGGCTTACGTTTTCGTCTTGTTATCAACCATGTATATCAATGAAAAAATCGCAAAAGAAGAGTAGAAAGGAGTAGTCATGAGTCCATTTATTTTGTTAGAATCTGCTCCGAGTTCAATGCTGGGTAACATTATTGTCGTCAGCGGTGCCTTTTTAATCTTGCTCGTTTTGATTAAAAAATATGCTTGGGGCATGGTGACAGCAATGCTTGATGCACGTGCTAAAAAAATCAACGATGATATTGATAGCGCTGAGAATGCACGGCTAAAAGCTGAGGCATTTGCGACACAACGTGAGACTGAATTAGCAGGATCACGTGATGAAGCGATTAAAATTATCAATAATGCAAAAGATACAGCAGAATCTAATAAAGCCAAAATTGTAGCAGAGGCTGCAGAAGAAGCACGTCGTGCTAAACAACGTGCGAATGAAGAAATTGAACAATCTAAAAAAGAAGCCATTTCAGGTATCAAAGGTAATGTTGCGGATATCTCAGTCAAAATTGCCGAAAAATTAATTGGTGAAACGTTAGATGCGTCAGCACAGTCAGAACTGATCAATCAATACTTGGAAAAATTGGGGGAATAAATATGTCTCTCATTATTGCTCAAAAATATAGTAAAGCTTTGCTTGAAATCGCTCAGGAAAGGCAGCAATTAGAGGCTGTATTAGCCGAAGTGGCTGCTTTTAATCAAGTCATTCAGTCAACGGATCTCCAAGATTTTTTAGTTGATGTAGCTTACTCGGATGACAAGAAACACCAAGTCATTGAGAGTCTGCAAAATGTGTCCTCTGATATTTTCAAGAATTTCTTGGAAGTATTGGTAAAAAATCAACGGATGGCACTCTTACCTTTAATTATTAAGGAAGTTCGTCATCAAGCCGATAATCTATTCAAGATTTCAGATGTTGATGTTACGAGTGCGATTGTGCTATCAGATATACAGCTCAGTAAACTTGAAACGACGATTAAAAGCAAGTTTGACCTCAATGAAGTCACAATCAAAAATACAGTCGATACCAGCATTTTGGGTGGCGTGATTATCAACGCCCGTGGCAAAAGCATCGATGCAAGTATTAAGTCGCAGTTAAACAAAATTGCGAAATCAATTATTTAATAATGATACTGAAAGCTTGGGCGACATAGTCGTAAACTTTCTTGGGAAAAAGATTTAATTGATTTGCGCTTGTGCAGGTTCGATAAATATCTTTTTCTAGAAAGACAGCTTGAAGTTCAAATGTTCTAATAAGGAGGCGACAATCTTTGGCTTTTAATGCTAATGAAATCAGTTCACTGATTAAACAACAAATTGAAAATTTTACGCCTGATTTTTCAGTCGCTGAGACCGGAGTTGTAACATACGTCGGTGACGGGATCGCCCGTGCTCATGGACTAGAAAATGCCATGAGTGGTGAATTGCTTGAATTTTCAAACGGTTCGTATGGTATGGCACAAAACTTGGAGTCAACTGACGTCGGGATTATTGTTCTCGGTGAGTTTGGCGATATTCGTGAAGGTGATACCGTCAAACGGACAGGTAAAATCATGGAAGTCCCTGTTGGTGAAGCGCTGATTGGGCGCGTTGTCAATCCTTTGGGAATTCCTGTTGATGGTCTGGGTGAGATTAAAACGGATAAAACACGTCCAGTCGAGTCAGCAGCACCGGGAGTTATGCAACGTAAAAGTGTGGCTGAACCGCTTCAAACGGGTCTCAAAGCGATTGACGCCTTGGTACCAATCGGTCGCGGCCAACGTGAGTTAATTATCGGTGACCGTCAAACGGGTAAAACAACCATTGCCATTGATGCTATCTTGAACCAAAAAGGTCAAGATATGATCTGTATCTACGTGGCGATTGGTCAAAAAGAATCAACTGTACGGACGCAAGTTGAAACGCTCCGTAAATATGGTGCGCTTGACTACACGATTGTGGTGACAGCATCTGCGTCACAACCATCACCA
>Ga0334885_1001859_pt1 | contig 23765 bp, 13 predicted proteins | sample GraSluR1_MG_8_FD_207233 | JGI IMG/M metagenome (GOLD analysis project Ga0334885, IMG submission 207233) | Sludge microbial communities from methane-producing bioreactor in Wageningen University, Netherlands - Granular Sludge_31_05-R1 | ecosystem: Engineered > Bioreactor > Anaerobic >...
GACTCCCTGGATGTAGATCTGCCCGCAGAGCACGCCGCACAGCAGCGAGGCGAACGAGCCGAGATCCTTTCCCGCTCCCCTGGAAAGAATATTGAAGAAGGGCTCGGATGGGAGCGCTGCGACGATCGCTCCGGGCGTCCATCCCTGGACCAGCACCACGCCCGCGCACAGAAGCATCACCATATAGAGGAAGACGATCTTCGCCTCGCCGAGCCTGCTGAAGCTCTTAATACCGCCGCCGAAGACGAACGCGAGGATCAGCGCGCCGGTCAGCAGCGCCGCGACGCCGGTCGAGACGGGGAAGACGGAACGCATCAACGCCACGCCGGAGAGGAACTGCGCGATGACCGAGAGGAACGAGCCCGAAGCCGTGGAAACGGCCACCAGGAGTGCCGTCCGCCTGCCGAAGTGCCGCCCGAGGTACTGCGGCAATGTGATCAGCTCCACCGAGCGGAGCGGCGAGACGAACCAGAGCCCCATCAGAAGGCACGCAGCCCCGCTACCGAGGGTGAACCAGAGCGCCGAAAGCCCCCACTGGTACGCCATCTGCACCGTGCCGACCGTGGCGGCCCCGCCGACGAGCGAACCGAGAATGACCCCCGAGACGCCGCGCACACCCGCTTTTCTGTTGGCGACCGCGTAGTCGGTTGACGAGGAAACGCCCCTGGAGGAGAACAGACCGGAAATGAAGAAAACAACGAGCACAAGACCTGCGGAGAACATGAACACGAAGAACACCTTCTTGATTGTTTTTGGAGGAACCGCTGAGGAGGATTGCCGAGGCGGATACCCTCTCGGATATAGTACCACGGAAACGGAGGGAAACACGGAAAAAAGCAGTAGGCGCCATTGCATCAACTTCCGCGCTGGATAAGTGGAAACCGAACGACTCCTCGACAGCTCGACCGACCCGGCCGGCGTACCGGTATTTTTAAAAAAAGCGCCGCTAAGGAGATCAATGATTGTCAACGATACTTGCCTAGAGTAGAATGGAAAAATGAAGAGCATACGTTTTTTGGGAGATTCATTGAAACGGCTACGCGATTTCCCCGCATCCGCCAAACAGAACGCCGGATACCAGCTTGATCGCGTACAAAGGGGACTTCCCGCCGTAGACAGCAAGCCAATGCCCTCCATCGGCAAGGGCGTCGAAGAGATCCGCATTCGAGACGCGGCGGGCGCATTCAGGCTGATCTTTACAGCTCGTCTTCCAGAAGCGGTCTATGTTCTTCATGTATTCCAAAAGAAAACACAAAAGACTGCCGAACACGATATCGAACTGGCACGAGCACGTTTTTCAGAGCTGATGCGAGGTGAGCACGATGACTGAATCCACATACTTCGAAAGCGTCTGGGACGCTCTCGCGGACACCCCCGAAGAGGCCGCCAACCTTCGTCTCCGAGCGGAACTCATGGACGAGATCGTCTCGTTCATCCTCAAACAGAACTGGAACCGCGAGGAAGCCGCGCGTCGTTGCGGCGTTACGTGCCCGCGAATGGACGAATTACTGGAGGGAACGCTCTCCGAATTCTCGCTCGACGCCTTGATCAACCTTGCGACATCGCTCGGGCTGCCGCTCCGAATAAAGGTAGGCGTATAAACGCGCCCTGAGGAGAACAGACCCGGGCTGGAACGAAACAAAACCCTAACTGCGCCCCCCCTACTCCATATCAACAAGCGGTCTCCTTGTTTGCGCAGTACACCATCCCCTTGCCAACCTTCTTCTTCTGCACCTTTCCCTCCTCGATTCCGCGCTCCAGCCACTTTTTGATCTGCGGTGCGCTCACGTTGAAGAGAGCGGCAAGCTTTTCGGAGGAGAGAGGCTCTCGCATCTCCCGAAGCAAGAGCGGCAGCACGGCCAGATAGAGGGCTTCGGCGGGCGGAACGCTTTCGCTCGTCAGATCTTCTCCCGCGCTTTGAGGAAGGCTCCGCTGACCAGAGCCGGAGATGTTCTCCTCAGCAAAGTCAGGCTTTCCGGCAACGCTCCGTTCTTCGACTTCCTCCGTCGGAGACTGCGTCTTCGCAACGGACTCCGCCTCGCCGCGCTCCTCGAACAGACTTCGCGTTTCGTACGTCGACGCGGAACGAGCGGGCGCGGGCGCCTTCGCAAGCAGATCGCGAAGCGCATCTTCCGGCCCGGCATTCGGCCACGGCGCCGCTCCCAGAGACAGGAGCCTCCGGTTCCCCTCGGGGATGTCGCCCGTCATGCGGACGAAGACGTACAGCGGATTCTCTCTTTTCAGCTCTTCCTCCGCCCCGGCCCACGTGCCGCCCTTGTTATAGTCCGCGCTGACCACAAGGGCATAGTCCGAAAGGGCGTAGATCAGCTTGTTCCGTCCCATCGCCGCGCCAACAGAAAAAGGCGCCTCGGGGTGGTACGGACTCAGAAGAAGCAGTTTATCGGCAGCAAGCGCGCTTCGTTCGGTCTTTTGTAGACTTTTTTTCAAGAGGCTGTCGGCAAGCACAGCGAGCACGGTTCCGCCAGATTGCAGCGCGCTCTCCATGGCGATGCTGTCCACCCCTCTGGCCCCTCCCGAGACCACCCAAATCCCCTGCCGTGCGCAGAGTCCGGCGACTGTGCGGGTGAACTCCTCCCCTTGCGCGTCCACGTTCCGGGAACCGACGATCGTCAAGCCGCCCCCTTCCAGAAGCGCGCGGTCCCCGATACCGAAGAGGAGCGGCGGCGCCTTCTCCTTGAGGTGTTTTTTATACCGTGCCGGATACTCCGCGTCGCCCCGGCTGACGATCCAGATCCCGCTGCGCTCCCACCGTTCGACCGCGAAGCCCAGCGCAACACCTCTGTCGAGCAGCGCCACCAGGCGCGCCCGGTCGATGCCGGCCCCCTGCGCGCCCTGTTCTGCGACCTCTGGGGTCAGAAGATGCAACGGACGTTTTTTCTCTCCGACGAGCCAACGGGCCACGGCGTTGTACTCTCCCGGCGAGAGGGGCTTCACGTTCCTGTCGCCGAAAACGCCGCAGAGAAGCAGAATCGCCTTCGTGTCGTCGCTCATACGATACATCATGGCTCAGGCGTCCCCCGACGCGGTAAGGGCAAGAGCGAGCGGATGGACCGCCTGCACCCCGTTCATCCTCAAAAGCGCCGATATAACGGTAAAGGTCCATCGAGAATCCACCATGTCGTCCACCAGCAGGCACGGCTTATAGACCTTTTTCTCTCTGGCGAACGCGAAGACTCCGTCAAGATTGCGGGCCTGCTGGAAGCTGTTCTGCATCTCCTTCTGCGGTTGATTGGATCGCACCTTCTCAATGCACGCGCTGAAGGGGATACCCAACGCCCCGGCAAGACGCTCCGCGAACTCCGGCACAAGCTCGGGCCGGGTCAGCGAAGGCACGCACGCCACCCACTGCGGCGCAGGTTCCGGCTTCCAGTGGCGGAGCATCTCGCAGCAGGCTTCAACCAGTTCGTCCGAAAATCTTCCCGTTATGTACTTCCCTTCCGCGACAAGTTGTCCCAGTCCGGAATCGCCCCAGAGCGAAAGCACGCGCCCCTCTGAAAAACGCAACTCTTCGGGAATTTTTCCTGAAAAACCGTGCGAAGGGAGAGGATGCCCCATCGGCCATTTCTTCCGGGGAAGAATCGTATGCTGTTCATTTTTGAGAAAGAGCGCCGCCTTCCGGAGGATTTCCTCGTCGCACCGAGCGAATTGAAAAGAGTTCGGGGCGCAATTGACACATTTCCCGCAGCGCTGTGGCGCCGGATCGTCGAGCGCTCTTTCGAGAAACTCCATCAGGCACTCCGAGTATTCCATATAACGGCGCATCTCCTTCTGCTCCGCTCTTCGGATGGCCGTGATCGCCTGTATATGCTCTGTATCCACAGCATAATTCTGCGCAGCGGCAGTAGAAAACCATTTCGAGCCGCTTTTCACAACAGGAGACGGAGATTCCACGGAAAGCAGTCGCAATACTTTTTCTATCCGGTTTCTTTGGAGATTCACACCTTCTTCCAACTCCTCTTTCGAACAACCTGAGGAGGATTCCTGAAGGAAGGCGAGCACTGCATCGATATCGCTCTGAGGAGGAAATGCCGAGGAAATGAAGTAGTCGGCGATGGCGTCGTCTTCCGAGCCTGAGAAGAGGACGCCGAACGCCTCGTCGACGGCTCGCCCGGCCCGGCCGACCTGCTGGTAGTAGTGAACCACCGAAGAGGGGCGCTGATAGTGAACGACGAAGCCCAGATCCGGCTTATCGAAGCCCATGCCAAGCGCCACAGTGGCCACCAGGACTTTCAGCTCGTTCTTCAGAAGGCGCTGCTCAAGCGCTTCCCTTTCCTCCATACCGGCATGATAGGCAGCCGCTTGTATGCCGTTCTGCCGCAGCCACATCGCCACACGCTCCGCATCTCTTTTTGTCAGTGTGTAAACGATGCCGCTTCCGGGCAGCTTCGGAATATTTTCGGCCATCCACGCCATTCTCTCAGTCGCGTCTTCCGCGGGGATGTTGCACAGTCTCAGGCTCTTTCGGGCGAGAGGACCGCGAACAAGCGCTGTAGTCTCTCCTATTTGCTGCAAAACGTCCTCGACGACGCGATCGTTCGCCGTCGCGGTTGTTGCCAGAACGGGCACGTTGGACGGCATAGCCTGAAGCACGCGGACGATCCTTCTGTAGTCGGGGCGGAAGTCATGCCCCCAGTCGGAGATGCAGTGCGCCTCGTCCACGACGAACAGCCCTATCGTTCCGGCGATAGAGGCAAGGACATCCTGACGGAAGTTTTCGTTGGAGAGACGCTCAGGCGAAATAAGCAGAATATCGGTCTCCCCGTTGTGTACGCTCCGCTGAATCCGCTGCCACTCCTCCTGATTCGCGCTGTTGATCGTCTCGGCCTTCACGCCGATTCTCTCCGCAGCCTTGATCTGGTCGCGCATCAGGGAAAGCAGCGGCGAGACGAGCAGCGTCGGCCCGAACCCCTGTTCCCTCAGCAACTTCGTACCCAAAAAATAGACCATGCTCTTTCCCCATCCCGTCCGCTGCACGACGAGGAGGCGCTTTCTCGCCAGAAGCGCTTCAATGCACTCCCACTGTCCGGGACGAAACTCCGCAGCAGGAGTGTCGAGGGCAAGACGCAGATAGTCCAGAGCTTTTTCCTTCATATTTTCAGCGCTCCTTTTTTAAATAATGAAACGGATACCTATAACACTCATCTACTCCGAAAAGAACGAATCGGTTACGGATGAACCGTCACGCAATCCCGGAGAGAGCGATGCAAAAAAACCGGAGTTCCTTCTTGCGTTCTCCTATTATCTTCCTAAACCGCCTTACGCCTCTCCCCCATTCCCCATCTGCCGCTCGAAGGACTGGCGGATCAGGCTCATGATGTAGGGAACTTCATCTTCCGAGGAGAGGAAGACCTCAACATCGCCGTTCCCCCATCGCCCCAGTCCTTTCACGTCCTTGCAGAGTGAACGCGGGTCGACAATGTCGGAGAAGGGCATGTTCAGCGAGAGGCGCAGTCCTTTCGCCTGAGGAACTATATCCACGAAGTTGGTCTCCGCCTTGTATGCGACGTAGAGCTTGAGGAACTCCTCGGTCACGCAGGGGTCGAGGGAGAGTATCTCCCTGCGCAGTATCTCGAACAGTGCGCGTGTTTTCGAGCCGCCGTTTCCGCTCTTGCCGGAAAGATGAGGATGATCGTCGATGGTGTAGGAAAGCGTGCGCGCGGGTTGGATCCGGTAGGAATCCAGCGTCTCTCTCGGCAATACGGGCGCCTTCCAGATGTTCAGCGCCATGGCGCTCAGATTTTCGGCTCTCTGTTTTATAGCGTTCTCGTCCCACTTCTCGAGAGCGCCAAGCCCCTTGTTGAGTTTCAGCGGACTGTCTTTAAAACCTCCGTCCATGTCGCGCTTCTCGTGGAACGGGCGGTCGCTGTACTCGGAGTTGTACCCGGTGAGCGTCAGGTTTCCCAAGGTATGCAGCCATTCCTCGCGGATCCGTTCCCACTCGGGACCGAGATCAATTTGCCACTCGGCGGAGAGGTTCTCGTTCTGCGGCATGATGTGTTCTATGCTGTACTCTCCTGTCTTCACGTGTTCCTTACGTTCGTGGTTCTCCATCTTTCTCAGCCAGTAGCTGCGGCTGCGGAAGTTGTAGAGGTCGCGCGTCTGGAAGTCGCGCCGGAACTCTTCGTCGTTAGGGAAGCGCCGATAGGAGGGGAGCAGAAGAAACTGCGCTTTCAGTCTCTCGAAAAAGCGATCCGGCTCAAGTCCTTTCGCAGAAACAGCGAAGGTTGCGAATGTCTTGTTGAGGGAGTTTGTAGGGATGGAACAGATGGCGCGACGGAAGACGTACGACTCCACAAGACGGATTAGTTCCAGGAAGTCTTTTTTCGGCAGCAGACCTTCATGATATCGGGCATACAGCTCCAAAAGAAAGGGGTAGGCCACGTCGACCTTGAGCGTCCTGAGGTCGTGAAACGCCCTCTGCAGATCGGAATCTTTCTCGGCGTCGAACGCCATGGCGCAGAAGAATCGGGCGTAAAGGCGAATGTCTTCGACAAGACGCTCGACTCCCTGCTGAATGATTCCATCGGAGCGTGCATAGAGTTTGAAGGCTTCGTAGACTTCTCCCTGTTTCGGCAGGTCACCGGTACGCACGGTCAGATAATGGCGCATAAAGGCGTCAAAGTGAGTGCTGTACGCATCCTGACCGAAGTCGACCTCCATCGGCCGCCAGTACTTTTCGTACAGTGCGGTCTGGAGGCGCTGCTCCAGACCCATCAGGATGAAATTCCGTATGAGGTCCGCCTGGCTGAGTTCCTTCCCCGTGGAGTTCATGCTCTCGAAAATGAGCTGCGGGTTGTCCTGGCTGCGATCCAGGGCCACCTCGACGACCATGAGCTTGGCGAGTCCTCTACAGATGACAGGCAGCCTCTCCTTCTCCGCGGCGATCCACTCTTCGAAGAGGGCGTAATTCCCGTCGATTCGGACCGAGCGGTCTTTCGGGAGTTCTTTTCCGGAGAGAAGCGCTATCAGAGATTCCTTGTCGGTCTGAGTCAGAATGAGCCTGTAGTGTTTTTCCCCTTCCTCCTCGCGATTGACGAGATAGTAGGACCGCAGCTTGTTCGGTGAAAAACCCTCTATCGGCTCTCTCTCGGCTTGTGGGAGGGAGTTCAAGTAGTTCGTCAGAGCCGCCACGAGCAGCGTGAGCGTCGTAAGGCGCTGCTGCCCGTCGATGACGAGCAGGGAGGAAGGAGAGAGAATAGTCTCGTGGGCGCTCTTCGTTATGTAGACGATGGCGCCCACGAAGTGCGACGGAATGTCTTTTCTCTCTCCTGTACGGAGAATGTCGTCCCAGAGCTGGCGGCACTCCTTCTCCGTCCACGAGTAAGTTCTTTGGTAGATGGGGATGGAAAACTGGGGCGATTTTTTTATCAGTTCGAGAAATGCTGCTTCGTTGGCTTTCATTTCGTACACTTCCTCCGTCGATTTCGGCTTGGAGACCGGATTCCAATGATATGCACTTTTCTTGGCGCTTTTCTGCTGTGAAACACTCTTTTCCTCCGAAGTTCTTGAATAGCGGCGCGTATTCTTCGGTTAAAACGGGAGCCGCTGCCCCTGGTCGGTCGCGGAGGCGCGTTTTTTCTTCATTCCGGTCTTCTTCTTGATCCTCTTGCCGTCCTTGTCGACGAGCCCTGCGGCGAATTCCTCTTCGTGGCGTTGATGGTTCAGCTCCAGCAGGCGCTTGAGAATCTCTCTGCGGGCGGCGAGGGAGACGGTGTAGCGGACGCGGTCGTTCTCGGGGAGGAATTCGAGTTCGTGGAAGCCGTGTTCAAGGGGGATGTCGCCCCAGCCGTATGCGTCGCGCACGGCTTCGTCGATGCGGACGTGGAGGTCGCGGAGTTCCTCGATCTCTTTGCGGGCGCGGGATGCCTCATCCCCGGAGCACTTGGCGGTTTTCACGACGGCCTCTGTCGAGATGTCCGGCTCGTGATAGAGGTTGTAGAGGGAGGTGAGGCCGATGTCGAGCGCCGTCATGAACCCGCGCTTTCCCTCGTGCAGTCGCTCTCCCAGTTCGTCGAGCAACCGGGAAGAGGGGAAAGGTTTCCCCTGCGAGAACGGTTCAAGCCCTAAAGGAAACGGGAAGGTTTCGAATATATCAGTATTAGAATAATTTAATGTACTGGATCCAAGAGTTGAAGAATATTTCCATGCCCAAAGAAAATGAAATGTGGAATTTAGCATGGCAAAACAATTATAATCATCAAAAGTAAATACGGCTAACTTATGCATAAAAACATAGTTTGCTTTTTGGTATGTAAATCCCTGATATTTTGCTACCAAAGGAACAACCATCACCTGCTTCAAAGGAGCGATGGTGCTGTAGAGTTTTGATGCTTTTTCCGCAAATTGCCACCATATCTTTACACGCGAAGCTCTATTTCCTTTTGCTCGTTCCGGTTTCACCAAGCGCTCAACAATCTCCAGACAGTCCGGATAGTCCGCGGCGACCGGCCCTCTATAGCCGTCGGGGGCGCTCGTTCTGTCCAGCGGCCAGTCCTTGAAGTTGATCACCCAGCGGCTAGGACTCTGGTCGCTCCGGCTGTTCAGGTCCTCTCCGTTCAGGTAGGGAAAGAGGACGTCCCTGTTCTTCGGGTCCCGCTCTATCAGTGCTGCGGCCTCCTCAGGTTCGAGTACGAAGCCCTTTCCGAGGACGATGGAGCCCTGGAAGCTCTTCTCCGCGTTCGCCTCCAGCCTGTAGGGAGCGCCTATGGACTTTTGGTCGTCGAAGTAGGTGGAGATGTACTCTACCGGCTTTCCGTCGATTACCCTTTCGCCGTTCCACGCCCCCTTGCGGATGACCGCCTGGCTCACTGCAACCGCGGCGGTGCCGGGCCACGGTCGGCTGCGCACCGCCATGACGATGGAGCCTCCCGCCTTTTCGATCACATCAAGGCTCCCCTCCCGCGTGCCTCCCTGCGCCAATGTGTTGGTGGCGAGGGTGCCGAGCGAGCGATTCTCCTTCAGAAGGTCGTAGTTGCGCCGCACGAAATACCCGACGAGGTCGATCGCTCCCGCCGGAGCGTAGGCGTATTTGAGATAGGCCAGATACTCCTTGCCGAACGCCCCAGAGAGCCTCTGTCCCCCCAGAAACGGCGGATTGCCCAGAAAGCAGTCGAAGCCTCCGCTCATCATCGCGTCGGCGAATTCGAGGAACCAGTGGAAGAAGCGCCGTCCTTTCGCCGCTTCCGAAGCGTCGAAGGCGACGGGGTGGCCGTCGAGGTCTTCCGTTCCGTCGAGAAAGGCGCGGTAGAGGCTCCTCGTGGCGACGCGCGTCTCCGGCCGCTTGGGGAGGAAGAACGGGGCGAGCTTGACGTCGGCCAGCGTCTTCAGACGGCACCAGTTCTCGCCCTCCACCGCGCGGAGGTAGGCCTCCTTCTTGCGCTCGGCCGCCTCGGGCGTGGAGGCGTCCATCTCCGCGACGGCGCGGAGGGAGCGCACCACGTCTTCGAGGCTCTCGCCCACGCTCTCTTGCCAGTCTATTCTCCCCTGTTTCGGTTCGAGGCGTTCCTTCGCGTTCCTCCGGTGCAGCTCGACGCAGACCTCGGGGTCGTCACCGGCCCTCGTCTCGAACGCTTCGTCGGGGATGTCGTCCAGAAGCTCGGAGGCCCTTGCGACGCCGACGAGGCTGTCGCCGCACTTGATGCGGTGGTCGAGGAAGCCGAGGGGCTTGCCGGGGTTGTGCGATTCCAGCCAGAGGGCCACCTTGCAGAGGCGCACTGCCTGCGGATTGGAGTCCACCCCGTAGATGCAGCGCTGTATGACGTCGCGCAGCGCCCGCCGGTAGGCCCCCGGGTCCGGATTGTCGGCTCCCGTGCGGACGCGCGCCACCTCCAGCGCCACCCTTCTGGCCGCGTTGAGCAGAATGTGCCCCGAGCCGCAGGCGTCGTCGCAGATCTTCAGGTCGAGCAGGCGTTCCTCGACGCCGGGTTTTTCGAGGGCGTTCCGGATCAGGGGTTCGAGGGCGTGCTCGATCAGGGGGCGCACCAGCTCTTCCGGCGTGTAGTGGCTCCCGCTTCTCCCCCTGTCGTCCCCCCGGACGAAGCGGAAGCGAAGGATTCCGTTCGCGTCGTCGATCGCCGCCGCGAGGTCGAGAAGCCCCTCGTAGACGGAGCCGAACTCCTCCACGTTGAGCGCCGCGTAGTTCACCCGTACGACGCCCAGCTTCTCGTCCCCGTAGGCGTCGAGGCGGTTCATCCCTTCGGAGAATCTGCGGTTGTCCATCGAAAGCGGACGGAGCGGGGCGAACGACTCCGCGGAGAAGAGATCGCCGCCGAGCGGACGGAGTCCGAGCGCGGAGGCGCGCTCCTCGTCCTCGTGGAGCGAGAAGCAGTCGAGCAGCGTCGTCCAGAGGTCGGAAAACCGTTCCTCCTCCTTCCAGACGGAGCGGCAGCGCGCCCTGAGCATGCTCGCGGAGTAGTATTCCCGGTAGATCTCCTGCAGATCGCCGGGGGCTTCGGGAGGGTGCGTCAGGCCGCGCTCCTCGATGACGAGGAGGAACAAAATCCTGTAGACCAGCGTGAGCAGCAGGTCGTAGAGTTGACGCGGGGTCGTGCGCCTCTCCCGCAGGGCGGTGCGGAAGTCGCTGTTGTCCGGATGGATCAGCAGCCCCTCCGCCCATGTCTCCAGAGCGTCGACCACTGCTTCGGAGAGTTTTTCCCTGATGCGGCTCCCGTTTTCGAGGCTGTCCTGATGATATGTTTCAAGGAGGGATTCCGCGGGATTCTCCCCCTCGGCGGCCCATCTGCTGCTATGGAGCAGGCGGAAGAGCAGGGCAAAGTCGGCGAACAGCTCGTCCTCGAAGATGCGTTCGAGGTTGAATTCGAGGTACGAGAGCTTGATCAGGCGGCTCGAGTCGCGGACGAGCCGCAATTGAAGGCCGTTGGTCAGCAGCGCGAAGAGCGTCTCGGAGAGGTTGACGTACTCCTGCGTCATGCTGTGGGGGCTGCTCTTGCTCCCTTCCCGCTTTCTGTCGAGGCTTTCGAAGCATCCGACGATGTGCACCGGGCAGATCCTCCCGGCGGCGCGGTGGCTGACGGCGAAGCTTCTGCCGCCGATCTCGACGGCGGGAGTGTTCCGGAGGTCGTAGCCAAGCAGCGCGAGAAGGGGCTGAACCCAGAACTGGCGGGTACGGCTGGTGCCGTACTTGTCCTTGGGGTCGTCCCGGTCGCGCCGGCCCTTGAAAAGCTCCCACTGGGCCCTTGCGCTCGCCCACGTCTCCAGAATCTCCTCGCGCACTCTTCCGGCGAGCCCGAAGTCTCCGGGGCGCTGTCCGGGAAGCGCCTCCTCCGCAAGTTTTTCGAGAGTTTCCGGCCCCATCAGGGAGCCTTCCCACGAGACAGCCTGGTATTTAGCGACAGAAGCATTCGCATTATACCCTCCGCTACGCTGCGGGCACGCGAACGACCGACTCGGCTCCTTATTCGCTTCGCTAGCGACAGAAGCATTCGCACTAAGTGACCGACTCGTCTCCTTGCTCGCTTCGCTCGCGTTCGCCGGTCGTCTACATATCATGTTCGCCGGTCGTCTGCTTATCATGACGCACCTCCGGGGAGGAAGATGTAGATTCCGAGGACGTCCATCGGGATCACGGGTTCGACCACACGGAAACGCTCGCTTTTCGAGTCGGCTCCGAGCGCCTTGTAGTAGCGCTCGTGCTGCAGGATGAGTTCTCCGGCCCGTTGCAACGCCAATGCGTCGAAGGAGGGGCGCAGATTCTCTATCTCGGAGAGTTCCCTTTCAAGCTGCGTCTTCTGCGCGGTGCGCGGCAGATCGCCCGTGGCCTTTGGGTCGGTCATGAGGCGTTCGACCGTTTCGTTCACCACGACCCTACGTTCGGGTCCGGCGAGGGCCCGAAGGAGAATCTCCTCCGCCACCATGCTCTTTTTCGCCCGCAGGTCGTCGATGACATGGCGGGCGCGGAGGACGTAGAGCACGGTGCGCTCCTCCACCGCTCCCGAGAGGACGACGGCTGCGCGGGCGACGCGGGGTGGGGAGGCGCCATCGCGGGGCGGGGTGAGCGATTCCGCGAGGACGGTGCGGCAGAGCGCCTCGACCGCGTCGTGATTGCGCCCCCAGTAGGTTCGGCTCTCAGGGACGGGTGCGCGGAAGGCAAGACGGGCGTCCCCTTTTCCCGACGCCTCTTCGAGAAGGTTCCGCAGCTTGTCGGGGAAGACGGAGCGCGCCACGTCGATGGTGAGAAGATACGGGTCCGCGGCGGTGCGGATTCCGAAAAGCTCTCCCAGGGCGGACTGCACGAAGCGCCATACCGTCTCCGGCCGTCCGACGGCGGCGTCGACGAGGGCGAGATCCTCCTCCAGCTCCTGCGCCTTGATGCTCTGCTGCGCGAAGATCGTCCGGAGCGCGGACTCCTTTTTTTCGGCGACGGTGACGAGCTGGTCAAGCTCCGCCTCGCATCTGACGCGTTCTTCTAGGTCGAACAGCTCCATCTGTCCGGAAGGTTTGCGCTTCTTCTCCGCTTCTGCGAGGATCGCCCGGAAGATGGTGTCGAGGAAGATCTTCGAGTCATCGGGAAAGGGGATGCTCACGCCGATATTGTTCCGGATGGTTTTGGCCTTTTTGTAGAGAACTCGGAGAACCACGCGGTCCATCGGGTTGTCCTTGCCGTAGAGAAGGCAGGTGCGTATCTCCGGCCGGGTCTGTCCGAATCGGTCGACGCGTCCTTCGCGCTGTTCGAGGCGATTGGGGTTCCACGGGAGGTCGTAGTGAAGCACGGCGTCGAAGAGGCTCTGGAGGTTTATCCCTTCGGAGAGGCAGTCGGTCGCCACCAGGATGCGCCGTTTTCCTCCCGCCGCTTCGGGGGTCATGGCGTTCACCCGCGCGCGGCGTACTTCGTCCGGATCCTCGCTGGTGACGCACTCGACGACGGCGTTCCGCCCGAAGGCCTCGGTAAGGCGTTCGGCGAGGTATTTCGCCGTCAGGATGTAGCGGCAGAAGACGATGGGGGTGAAGCCTTCGTCGAGCCATTTGCGAATCTGCAGGACGCACGAGGCGCTTTTGACGTCGCGGGAGCCCTCCTCCATCAGGCGAAGCCGCGCGGCGAACTCCGAGAACCGCTCCCTCTGCGGGACGCTCAGCTCGGTGCGGTTGAGGACGGGGGTAGGCAGTTCGTCGTCGCTCGCCTCGAGACGCTCGTAGTGGGGGTGTTCCGGAGAAACGCCGTCGATTGTCCCGTCGTCCTCCTCGGGGAGGGGGCCTCCTGCGGCGCGGTTTTCGAGCATGCACGCGCCCGCCCTCGGGCTGGACATGATGCCGCGCAAAAGGGCCAGCGCCGACCAGTAGCGGAATCGCTTCTGGTTTTCGCTGCCGTGTTTCTTCGCCATGAGGTCCGAGGCGAAGAGAAGGACGTCGTCGTACAGCTTCTGGTAGGTCGGGTCCAGTTCGTAGGGGAAGTCGACCGCGATCCGCTTCGGGAAGGGGGTGTGCTCGTCCATCCAGCGGACGATGTTCTCCCTCTTTCTCTGGACGAAGTGGCGGGCCAGTTCCTTACGGAAGCTCTCCCGCCCGTCGCCCTCCCACTCTCCGTGCTCGAACTCGGGCTGGAGGAGGCCGAGCAGCGAGCGAAACTCCTCCTCCTTTCCCGAATGGGGGGTGGCGGTGACGAGGACAAGATGGCGTTCCCTCTTTTCGGCGAGTGCGCGAAGGAGCCGGTAGCGGAGCTGCTGTCCGGCGGTTGCGCCTTGAGGCCGCGCGCAGGCGTGCGCTTCGTCGACGATGACCAGTTCGGGCGCCTGCGAGGCGAAGACGGAGTAGCGGCTGTCCGCCTTGATATAGTCGATGCTGACGACCTGATAGGGGTAGTGGGTGTAGACGCTTTCGTCGCCGGGAACGCGGCGGTCCAGAGCCGCCTGGGTTCCGGAGCGCAGGACGACGGCGTCTATTCCGAACTTCTCCTTCAGTTCGGCCTGCCACTGTTCGCAGAGGTGCGGGGGGCAGACGACCGCGAAGCGACGGATCTCGCGCCTCTCAAGCAGCTCCCTCGCGATAAGGAGGGCTTCGACGGTCTTGCCGACGCCCACATCGTCCGCGAGCAGGAGCCGGATTCCCTCGCGCTGCTTAAGCGCCATGACGAGCGGGACCATCTGGTAGCTTCGCGGGCGGAATCCGAGCTTCGCGGCGCAGCGAAAGGGTCCTGCGGCCGAGCGGAGCGAGAGGCGCGAGGCGTCGAAGAGGAGACGGGCCGCACGCGCGCTGCCGAGGTCGTCCGCGGTCGGCGGGCCAAACTGCGAGGGGCGTATCTCCCCCTCCTTCGCAAGCGGAAGGAAGATGCCCCTGACGTCTTCCTCGCGCCCGTCGAGAGGTTTGAGCCTGAGAAGGTCGTCCCTTTCAGACGGGAGGACGACCCAGTCCCTCCCTCTGACGTGCACGAGCGTCCCCGTCTTGTAGAGCACCTCTCCTCACCGTACCTTTCGGAAGATGTCCGGCCGCGAGGCGACGACGTCGTCCAGCGAATCCCGATAGCAATAGACGATGTAGTCCTGCCCCTTGTCGATGATCGCGTTGCGCTGCGACCTGTCCCGCTCCCGCGTTTCCTCGCCGTCGTGGGGCGTGCCGTCGCAGAAGACGTGCACGGGGAGCGCGTTGCCTCCCGACCGAGGCTCGTAGTAGAAGTCCGGTTGGCAGTAGAGCCCCTCGATTCGTCGCTGCGCGTCGTCGGGGAGACGAAGGCCCCTTTCGTGGAGATATTCGAGAAAGCGCCGCTCCGTGGAGCTGGAAGGATCGTAGGTTTCCAGCAGACGACGGTACTGCTCCTCGTAGGTTCCCCCTTCGGACGAGCCGACCTCCTCGCGGGCGTCGCGGAGGCGTTCGAGCGCGCCCTTGATAAGATGCCGGTCGATCACGGTGTGGTCGGGCTGGTTATAGTAGCTCAGCAGGTCGTCGTAGCTCGCCTTTTCCTTATAGTCCGCCTCGTCAAATCGGCAGATTTTCCACGCCTCGTCGACGACACGCCTCCACGCGGAGCTTTCGCGGACCATGGCCGCCATGACGCCGAGGCTCCCCTCCGACGCCTCGAACATGAGCAGATTCGGCGAATCGGGGTTGCCGATGGGGGTGACGCCGAGTTCCGCGCTCTCCACCTGGAAGATGCGTTCGACGGCGGTTTTGAGGGCGTACTGGAGCGTGACGCGCCCGGCCCGGTCGAGGTCGAGGATCTTGAGCGGCTCGATGTAGAGAGCGTCGGCGGTGTCGCCGGTGTAGAGCTTGACGACCTTCAGATCCTCCGCCTTCATCTTGCTTCCCTTTTCCTGTCCGCTCAGCAGGCGTTCGCGGAAGGCGTGGCTCTTCCAGTGGCCGGAGACACGGTTGAGCACGAACCCTTCCTCTTTCGCGATCCGCCATTTGGAGTTCACATAGATCAGTTCGGCGGAGGGTATGAAGCGGAGGCGAAGAAGCACGTCCTCTCCGGCTACGAGGCGGATTTCGGAGAGGCGCTTTTCGTCCCCCTTGAAGCGGAAGTAGGTGTCGATCTGGTAGCCTATGCGCTGACGCTCCTCCTCGTCGCAGGTGATGTGTCTGGTGCGCTCCGCAAGAGCGTCCGGCAGAGGCAGAAGCTCCGCTATTCTGAGAGTGCGTCCGTCGAGTCCGGCGCCGCTCCACGGATCGGTGTTCCGCCCCTGCTCCTGATCGAAGAGGATGTAGCCGGAATCCAGGCAGACGGTCGCTTCCTGGGTTTCGTCCGCCGTCTCGCGTATCTGTGCGCGGGTGACCTTGTACTTCGATCCGTTGTGGTAGACGAGATTTTCCGGTCCCATCTCCCGGATGGCGAGCACCCTGTCCCGGCTGATCGCGTCGGTTCCTTTTCCGACGTCGAGGAAGAGACGGATCGGGAGGCGGGTGAAGTTATAGCCCGGCAGAAATCCTTCGCTCGCGAGGTAGCGGTAGCTGTAGAACTCCGATACGGAATCGGAGGAGAGTTCGTTCAGCAGGAGAGCCCGCAGCCGGCGGGCGAGCATCTCGTTCCGCTGCGCCTCCTTGTATTCCGGGCTCGTCGTCTTGAACGCGGGGTTGTCGATGACGTTTCTGGCGAGCCGCACCTGATCCAGATGCTGGCGATAGAGGTTACGCCAGCGGTTCAGCGAGGCGTCGAAGGAGTCCTTGATTTCGGCGAGCCACCGCTCCCCCGTTTTTCGAGGTTCCGCGATTCGTCCGGCGGTCTGGAGATCCGCGACGACTTGTTCCCACTTCTCCAGCACGCCTTCTCCCCGTTGTACCGCCTCGGAAAGATCTCCGCGGACTTCCGGCTTGAGGGGCAGGGCGGGATCGTTGTAGTCGACCAGATCGTGGAGCTTGCCCCCGAGCCCCGTCAGTCCGAGCGTCGAGAGGTAGAGCGCGTGGAAGTGGCTGCGGAGCAGCTCCTCGTTGGAGAGGTCGAGACGCGGCGCAGCAACCGTTCCGGCGACCATCCGGTCGCGGTTGTTGAAGAAGTGCGTGTCGTGCGCGGACTGTCTGCTGCAGATCGCGAAGACGAGGGCGGGCTGCCCGCTCCTCCCCGCGCGCCCCGAACGCTGGGCGTAGTTCGCGGTGTTGGGCGGCACGTTCCGCATGTGGACAACGTTGAGGTCCGCGATGTCGATTCCGAGTTCCATCGTCGGGGAGCAGAAGAGCGCCGCGATCTTCCCCTCCCGGAAGTCCTCCTCCCGCTGTTTTCTGCTCTCCTTGTCGGTCTGTCCCGTGTGCTCCCGCGATTTGATCCGTCCGGTATAGGAAGCGCGCATATAGAGATCGGTGAAGAAGGCGTTCGGTTTTCGCTCCTGCCTGCGGCTGTTCGGCCGGAAGACGGGGTCGAAGGGAACGCTTCCGTCGCCGTTTTTCCAGACTATCTGGTCGGCGTTCAGTCGGTAGGCGCGCTCTTCGTCGCCCGCATCCATACTTGTAAGCCAGCCCGCGTCCTCCATTATCCGGAAGACTTCGCCGGTGAAGTCGCGGTACGCCTCCGCGTTCATCTTCTCCTTGCCGAGAGCCCGCCTGATATGGATTCCGAGACGGCTCCGATCGCCGGCGGACTGAGCGTAGCCCGTTTTTTTCGGCAGCTCCAGTCGTTTTTTCTGGAGCATAAGCCACGAGGGATCGCGGATATCTCCGTTTTCCGGCGCCCAATCGTCGTTCAGCGTGCTCTTGAACTTCTCTATGTTCTTTCGTACAGCGTTGTTCTCGAAATAGGCGACGTGGTGCACCGCGCCCGATTTTCGGAAGAAGTCGAGAATGGAGTAGACGATCTCCTCGAAATTCCGCCCGGCTTTTTCGCAAACTTCCTTGACGGAATTCCACCGTTCGTCCGCGATGCGCTCCTCCCACCCCTTGTAGGCGATCCGCATGAGACCGCACGCCTCGAGCCCGGGGAGATTGACGCGCCATGCATTCCGAAGATCGTCGAGCAGCATGTACTTGAGGAGAGTTTTGAAGACGTCCTGGATCTCCTTCCTTCTGCCGCGGAATACGTCGCCGCCCTCGGGAACGAGGGCGTACTCGCTCATCTCCAGTCCCAGGCGCTGGAACACCTCCTCCTCGACGTCGGAGAAGGGGATTTCCTTCTTCTCCCGAAGAGCGTTGGCGAGCGCCGAGCGCAGGCGAACCGTCGAGACGAAGTCGTTGAAGTGCCCGGACTGGAGGGAGCAGTCCTGACGGTTGTCGGCGAAGCTCAGGATCTTCGAGTCCTTCTCCTCGAAGCCGAGACCGGCCATCGCGCCGAGGATCGCGAGGGAGAGCACCGTGGTGGTCGTCGAGCGCCCTTCGAGGCCGAAGCGAGAGAGCTTGGCGAATTCGCTCGTCTTGTGGTGGTAGAAGTCGCCGCTTGTAGGGTCGTAGATGAAACCGACGGGGACGTACCATCCCGAAAATCTCCCTCCGCCGTGCGTTTCCTCCGAGAAGTTTCCCGCGACGTCGTAGGAAAGGGGCGACGGGAACTTGTGCCGGTACTCCTTCTTGACGGTAGAATAGCCTCCGACCGTCTTCACATAGTCCGAAGGGATGTTGAAGAGGTCTTCTTCCGGGTTCCACGCGTTCTCGTCGGGAAGCAGGTAGCCGTGCTCCGAGTGTTCCTTTTCCCCTTCGAGAATCGTTTCTTCGTTGAAGTCCCTCGGTTCGAGTCTGCCCGAGGAGCGGTTCTTCCTGACGCAGAGGAAGGGTTTCCCGGAGGCGCGGTTGAAGACCACGGGGTACAGGGGGACGTGCGCGCCGCCCGCCATCTTCGTCGGAGAGCCGTCGAAGCAGATTATCCGCTCCTCTCCGCGATGCAGAGAGACGGAGACGGTTGCGGACTGCGCGATGAACTGATGCAGCTTGAAAGGGAGGAGGAAGGATCTTCGGAAAGGGGATGTCTCGTTCTGCTCGGCTATTCTTTTGTTGACGGAGGCGATTCTCTCGAAGAGGGTTTGGAGTGCGAGGCCGCACGCCTCCGGAGCCGACCCGGAATCTTCGGCGAGCAGGGCGAGGATATCGGAGAGCGTTTTCGGCTCCCCCCGCTGAAAGTTCCCGTCGTCCGGCGCGAGCGCGACGCTCCGCTCGAGCCAGCGGAAGAGCGGAGAGACGGAGAGGGCCTCGGCGTCGTCATGATCGCAGTGCTTGTCCTGATTCTCGACCGCGTGCCGCAGATCCTCGCGGCGAAAGGCTTCTCCTCCGGGCGATATCGCCCGGAGAGACTCCTCGATCACCTGCTCGGAGGAAAAGGGCGTTCCGAAAAAGGTCGAAGCGACTTCGGCGACCCTGCGCTTTCGTTCGGCCGCGTTGGCTCCGCCCGCCATTGTCGCCGAGGTCCCGATGCAGACGACCTCGCGGGCGCATTCGGCCTTGATCCTGCGGATAAGGAGCGCGACGTCGGCCCCCTGTCTGCCCCGGAATGTGTGGAGTTCGTCGAAGACAAGATACTTGAGGTTGGAGAAGATCGCGCTCTTGATACGCTCGTCGCCCTTGCGGGTGAGCATCAGCTCGAGCATCATGTAGTTCGTCAGCAGGATGTGCGGCGGATCGGAGCGCATCCGTTCGCGCTTCTCCTCGTCCTCCTGTCCCGTGAACTGTCCGTGCGTGACGGGGAAGTCGTTCCCCGTGTTCTTTTTGTACAGGTCGGCGTACTTGAGTATCTCCCCCGTCTGGGAGTTGATGAGGGCGTTCATCGGATAGACCACGAGGCCCGCGACTCCGGATGAGGGGTTGCGGAGCACTTCGTTGAAGATCGTTCCGAGAAAGGTCAGGGATTTTCCCGATCCCGTTCCGGAGGTGACGACGAAGCTCTTTCCGGAGCTTCCAAGGCGGAGCGCTTCCTCCTGATGCCTGTGCAGCGTGAAATCCCCGAACACCGAGGACATTGCGGGAGCGAGAACGCCTTCGGCCGCGAGAGCCTCGACGCTCGTGCCGGGCTCGTAGGACGGATTGAACTGAATGAGCGGCTCCGGACACATCGCTTCCAGCCTTCCTGTGTCGGTCAATGCCGCTTCTATCTGCGGATCGTCTATATCGAGAAAACTGGAGGCGAAGGATTCGTACTGTTCCATGATCCGCCGGTGGAAGCGGAAAATATCGATGGCGCCCTTCATGACGCACCCTCTTTCGGAGAAATGACGCTTCATTCATGCCGACGCCCTGAAAAGAGCTTTCTCGCGGGGGAAGCTCTTCAGACCGTTCTTTGTGACGATCTGCTTTCACTAAAGAAAGACTGAGAACGGAAGACCGGTGAAAAGGCGAACATTCTACCCTCCTCGGAAGTCCGGTTTGTCATCAATGACGTTTTTCACGCAGGGCGGCACGTAAATATCAAGAACAATACAAGGCCTGAAAGCACGTTTTGATGATAGCTTTCAACCGCTTAAATTGCAACTATTAAAAAGAAAGGGAGGATATGCGATCCCGCTTCTCCTCCCTTTCTTCGAGAACGCAATTTTTCGCGGCGCGGCCCGTTGGCGCGTTCGCCGGGGAAAGACGCAACCTACATTCTGCTCTCGATGACGTCCTTGCAATAGGCGAAGTACGCGGCGGCGATCTCGCGTTCCGATTCTCCCTCTATTTTCTCCATCCCGCACGCTGCAAGCGCGCTGTTCACCTCCGAGAAGGTATGGGCCAATCGAGACTTGAACTCCGGGGACGGAGCCTTTCGTTCAGTGAAAAGATCGAACAGGTCGTCCGCCGAATCCGCGAACGCTCGTCCAGCTTCCTTCACCCAGTCAACTTCGGATGAACAGAGATGTCGTATCTTGGTGACGATATCCATTACTTCTCCCCTATGCTCGAAAAGATACCTGTTACGAGCAGGAAAACTGGAGTGAACCATATTTCTCCTCGTAGTCTTTCAGTACGTCGCTCAAGGGGACGGAAAGTTCGTCTTCACGAGCTTCCGCGCAGGCGATATCCTCGGCGTCTTCCCACTCTTCGGTGGTATCCGGCAACATAGGCGAGCACCTCCTTTTAAAGAAATTATAGCAGCCTTCCGAAAACTCCTCAGCGCGAGCGGCGGGATTTGCGGTTGCTCCGATAGCCGCACAATGGATTGCCCGGCTTCTTCCTCTTTGGCAAGCGACGGTATGCGTGGTACGATGATCTCCGCGCACGGGGACATCGCCCGGCAGGAACTGGTCTACACACCGCGGAAGGAGGGGGCTGGATGCACGAAGAGACGACGACAGCGCGCATAACTGCGGAGCCGCTCCGCCTGCTCTACGAGGATGAGTGGTTCGTCGCGGTGCACAAGCCGGAGGGGCTGCTGGTGCACCGTTCGCCGCTCGACCGGCATGAGACGCGGTTCGCGCTCCAGGAGGCGCGGGAGCTGACGGGAAGGTACCTCTATCCGCTCCACAGGCTCGACCGCCCGACGTCCGGCGTGCTTCTCTTCGCCGCGGACCGCGGGGCGGCGAAGGAGGGATTCGCTCTCTTCCGCAACGGGCTCGTCGAGAAGACCTACCTCGCGCTCGTGCGCGGATGGATTCCCGAGGCGGGCGTCGTCGACCATCCGCTTGCGGACGACCTGGGAGGGCTCCGCGGAGCGTCCGCGCAGCCGCCGAAGGTTCGCGAGGCCGTGACGGAGTTCCGGCGTCTCGCCGCGTTCGAGACACCGTTCACGGTGTCGAAGCACCAGACGACGCGCTACTCGCTGGCGGAGGCCCGGCCGCTCACGGGAAGGCGGCGGCAGATACGGCGCCACTTCAAGCACATCTTCTATCCGCTCGTCGGGGACACCACCTACGGCGAAGGCCGTCACAACCGCTTCTTCCGCGAGCAGTTCGGCTGTTCGCGCCTGCTGCTCGCCGCTCGACCGGCTCGCCCTCCCGCACCCCTTCACGGGGGAACGTCTCGACATCTTCTGCCCTCCGGAGGAGAGCTTTCTCGCCGCTCTACGGGCGCTGGGCGGCGAAGAGGCCGCCGGTCTTGTCCGCACGCCCGCCTTCCGGGGAGAATAAAAAGAGGAGAGTTCCGGCCGGAACCGGCGCTCCCCTCTTTTGTGTGGTTATAGACTCCGCGCGGAATCGTCCGCCCGCTACTCCGCCTGCTTCATATTCCCGTCGTCCAGCGTATAGTACCCGGGCCAGTGCATCGTCTTGGCGATCCGCGCCTCGGGGTTCAGTTGCACTCCTTCGAGCACCGCGTCGCGGAAGACGGGGTACCCCGTCCTGTCCACGATGTAGCCGATGTGCTCCTTGACGAGGCTCCGCAGGATGTGTTTGTCCACGTAGTCGAGGGTGTTTTTGATCACCTTGAGGACGACCTCCTCCGTCACCCTGTCGAGGAAGGGCATGGCGAGGCGCGGATTCTTCTTTCCGGTGCGCCCCATGATGAGCAGCCGGTAGAGTGTGACGGGGGGGCGCGTCCACGCGGCCACGGGGCAGGCCAGGACGCACTCGCCGCAGCCGATGCACCGCCGGTCGTCCTTGACCACCTTGCCGTCCTGCATCCTGAGCGCTCCCGTCACCTTCTGCCTGCACGCGTCGACGCACGCCTCGCAGCCGATGCACTGGTCGTAGTCGTACTCGGGCCTGCACGTGGCGATGATGCCGAAGTCCTGCATGTGCGCCTTGACGCAGTCGTTGGGACAGCCGGTAACGGCGATCTTGACGTGGAAGTCGTTGGGGTAGACGAGCGCTTCGAGCTTCTGCGCGAGGGCAGTCGTGTCGGTGTTGGCGAAGGGGCAGACGCGCGCGCCGATGCACGCGGAGATGTTCCGCATCCCCGCCGCGGGGTAGCCGTCCGACGGCGACTCGATCTTCACCCCGTGCGGCAGCTCAAGGCGTTCGATGATCGGCGCGAGCGCCGCGTTCACCTCGGGCATCCGTTCGAAGGGGATGTTCGGAATCTCGAAGCCCTGCCGGATGGTGATGTGGAGCGTGCCGTCCCCGAACCGCTCCGCGATCTGCGCGATGGTCTTCATGAGTTCGGCGTCGAGGTGTCCGCCCGGTACGCGGACGCGGATCGCCGTTGCGCCGCGCACCTTCGTGATGCGGAAAGCGTTCTTCGTGACTTTCTTTCTGTTGAGGTCGAGGGTCATCTCGCGCCACCTCTCAGTCGATGAGCCCGGCGGCTCGGGAGAAGCGGAATACCGGCCCGTCCAGGCAGATGTAGGCGGAGTCTATCTTGCAGTGCCCGCACTTTCCAAGGCCGCATGACATGAGGCGCTCGAAGGAGACCCAGATATTGTCCTCCGGCACGCCCAGCAGGCGGACCTCCGCGACGGCGAACTTCATCATCACGGGCGGCCCCACGACGACGAACTGCACGTCGGCGGGGTCGTCGAGCTTCATCGCGCGGATATGCTCGGTGACCAGCCCCGTCGGGCCGTCCCACCCCTCCTGCGGTTTGTCGATCGTGACGAGGATCTCGCCCTTCGTGCGCCACTCGTCGAACTCGTCGGCGAAGAGCAGGCTCTCCTTCGACTTGAACCCCGCGATCACGCGCAGAGAGCGCACGGGAAGCGAGCCGTCGAGCGCGCCCCGGATGAGCGGACGAACGGGGGCCGTGCCGGAACCTCCGGCCACGATCGCCAGGTTGCTCCCGCGGAACGTATCCAGCGGGAAACCCGTTCCGTAGGGGCCTCTGATGAAGAGGTTCTCTCCGGTACGAAGCTCCTGCAGGGCGTTCGTGAGCCGCCCGACGGCGCGGACAGTGAACTGGATCCAGTCCGGTCCGAAGCCGCTGATCGAGATGGGGGCCTCGCCGATCTTCGGCAGGGAGACCTGGAAGAACTGTCCGGGCGTCATTGCGACGGAAGCGGCGACCGTCAGCGTGAACTCGCAGTCCGTCTCCGCCTTGATCCCGGTGATTTTGGCCGGGAAGGGGCGGTAGGGATTCTCCTTCATTTCGCGTCCCCTCCTTTCAGGGCGGCGGCTACCTTGTTGATGCACTCGGCGAACGAGATGTACTCCGGACAGACGTCGTCGCACCTGCCGCACCCGACGCACATGTTGTAGCCGAAGCGTTTTTTGAAGTCGTATATCTTATGGAAGGTCTTGAAGCGCATTCGCTCCCCCTTCTTCTTCCGGAAGGAGTGCCCCCCGGCCATGTCGGTGAACCCGTCGAGATGGCAGCCGTCCCAGACGCGGCGGCTCTCGCCGGAGCGGCGGCTGTCCGCGTAGAAGATGTCCCGCGTGGAAAAGCAGGTGCAGGTGACGCAGGAGGTGTTGCACCGGCCGCAGGCGATGCAGCGCGCGTCGTACTCGTCCCACAGCGGGTGCAGGAAGAGTTCCGGGGGCATTTCGTCGACGTCCGGGACTTCGACGGTTCGTGCGTTCTCACGGACGAACTCGGGTGTAAAT
>Ga0334885_1001861_pt1 | contig 23742 bp, 23 predicted proteins | sample GraSluR1_MG_8_FD_207233 | JGI IMG/M metagenome (GOLD analysis project Ga0334885, IMG submission 207233) | Sludge microbial communities from methane-producing bioreactor in Wageningen University, Netherlands - Granular Sludge_31_05-R1 | ecosystem: Engineered > Bioreactor > Anaerobic >...
TAAGTGCGAAATTTGTGGAAATATTGTTCAGATCCTGCATGAAGGAGCCGGCGAATTGGTTTGTTGCGGTGCGCCAATGATCCTGATGCCCGAACAAACCGCGGATTTATCCAAAGAGAAACATGTACCCGTTGTGGAACAGACAGACAAGGGCATTACGGTTATCGTTGGATCGACCCCGCACCCCATGGAAGAAAAGCACTGGATCGAGTGGATCGAAGTGATCACCACTTGTGGAAAAACCTGCAGGGCTTATTTGCAACCAGGGCAAGCCCCCGAAGCGTTTTTCAATGTCGAAATGAAGTATGTGCAAGCCGTACGGGAGTATTGCAATATCCATGGTCTTTGGGTCAACAACCCGTAAGGCCTGATTCGACGAAACCCAATCAAACAAGGCGCATGCAAAGACGTGCGCCTTTTTTGGAGGATGTCCTTTGACTGCCTATAATGCAACGGGAAATACTTTTTTGATTTTGTGGGAAGAAGACTTGCCGTGGGTTCGATCCAAAGCGCAATTTGTCAAAGAACGTGTGGGAAATTTGGATGGGCTGATCTTCGCGCGGAACGCGCCATCCGGATTCTCCATGGATTATTTCAATCGGGATGGGAGCTCGGCGCCTATGTGCGGAAATGGCGCCCGCGTCTTCGTCCGCTTCCTTTTTGACCAACGGCTGGTTTCAGCCGGACAGACCGTTCCTTTTCAAACCGGTTCTGGCCCGCTCGAGGGTAGGGTATTGCATGACGAGCGGATCCAAGTCCAAATGCCAACGGCCATTGTTCATGGACCTCTCATTGTTCAAAACCTGAATGGATTGGCGATAACCGTCGGTGTCCCCCATTTTGTCGTGGAACAGGAAGAGATCGAAGATATCGATGTCGAAGAAATCGGATCTTCGGTTTGTCGCGATCCTTCTTTTCCGCAAGGAAGCAATGTGAGTTTTTTTCGAAAAACCGGTCCAAAGAGTCTAGCGGTTCGGACCTTTGAACGGGGGGTGGAACGAGAGACGGGGGCATGTGGAACGGGGGTATGCGCTTGTGTGTGGTCGGCCTATTCTTTCTCTGTGCCCAATGCATCATCAAAGTCAGCTATTGACGAGGAATTTTCAGTAACCGTTCGTGGCGGTTTGCTGTGGGTTCGATTGCGGGAACACCGATTGCATTTGGCGGGCTACGTGGAACCGCTCGCAGATCAGGCTATCGATCCGAATCGCCGGTTCTCATTCTCAACAAGGGAGGAGCCTTGTAGCAAGCAAAAAAAAGACCTTTGAGAGTACCCCAAAGGTCTTTTTCAGGAGTCGATCGCTTGACAAGAAACCCGATCTATGCTACAATACACGCGTTGGCTGGGTGTGTAGCTCAGTGGGAGAGCGCTTCCTTCACACGGAAGAGGTCACAGGTTCAAGTCCTGTCACACCCACCATTTTCTTGGATCCCTTACTTTCGTTCACCCGCCAAAACCTCTTGATGATTCAACCGCTCGATGTGATCATACGAATTCAAATCCATCAACCCATGTCCGCTCAGGTTGAAAACAATCACCTTTTCCTCTCGATTCTTCGCACACTTCTTGGCGTGCACAATTGCGGATTGGATGGCATGGGATGACTCGGGCGCTGGAATGATCCCTTCGCACATGGTAAAGATCTTAGCTGCAGTCAAGATATCAGTTTGGTCGTACGCTTCGGCCTCCACCAGACCTTCTTTGACCAATCGGCTTACGATCGGGGAAGCCCCGTGGTACCTCAATCCCCCCGCATGGATGGGAGGAGGTATAAACTCACTACCCAACGTGTACATGCGCAACATGGGCGTGAGGTGCTCAGTGTCTCCATAATCATACCGGTATTCCCCTTGTGTCAGAGTAGGGCACGCATTGGGTTCGACCGCGATAATCTGGAGCCGATCTTTTTCAATCCGGTCCGGAATGAAAGGAAAGGCGAATCCACCAAAGTTTGAACCGCCCCCCACGCAAGCAATCAAAATGTCAGGTTGTTCTTCAATGATTGATAATTGAACCCGTGTTTCTTGGCCAATGATTGTCTGATGCAACAAGACATGATCCAGCACGCTTCCCAAAGCATAATTGGCGTCTTTGCTGTTCATCGCAATCTCAACTGCTTCGCTGATCGCAATCCCAAGAGATCCCGGACTGTCGGGGGCTTGACTCAGAATATGACGTCCCGATTGGGTTTCAGGACTGGGGCTCGGAATAACGCTTCCTCCAAAAAGCTCGATCATCTTTCTCCGCAATGGTTTGGAATCATAACTGGTCCGAACCATATAAGCGCGGACTTCCATCCCAAATTTTTGACCGGCATACGCCAGCGCGCTTCCCCATTGGCCAGCTCCTGTTTCGGTCACAAGCTTCTGCACGCCCTCCCGCGCGTTGAAAAAAGCCTGGGCAAGGGCCGTGTTCACTTTATGGCTTCCCGCTGGGCTGATGCTCTCATTTTTGAAGTATATCCGAGCTGGTGTGTCCAGATACTCCTCCAGACCCGATGCCCGGATCAGAGGCGTCGGACGGTAGACTACATATTCCCGAAAGACCTCTTCGGGAATCGGAATCTCCCTGTTTATGGATACTTCCTGTTCCAAAAGCCCCATCGGGAAGATCCTGGACAGTTTTTCCGGACCCATGGGTTGTTGTGTTTCCGGATCCATAGGGGGATCCATCGCAAAGGGCAAATCCGCTTTCACATTGTACCAGGACGTAGGCATCTGCTCCACTGATAAACACACTCGTTCTTTCTTCCTCATACCAATCCCTCCTCATATTGAAAATATTCAACGCCAAAAAACCTGAAAAAACAGGAAAATCTCAAAAAAAGGGGGGGAACTCTTCAGCCTTCCTGAGTTCCCCCCGCTTGGATATCTTTTTACAATTGCATCTTACAATCGATGCATGCAAAGAGAAACCCCCGCGGGGCTTCCCCACCACCACACTTTATGATCAATAACGAACGTGCTTGGCAATTCAGGCAAATGACTCATCCGAATCCCTCTTTCCAATAGTTGCTGGATTATATCACAAAGCCATTCGGGAATGCAAGTCAGATTCCCGGTTGTTTTTTTCTCGTATGTGGTATAATTTTCTCGAACCCGAGACACTTTCGCTCGAACATACGAAGGGTCTGAAAGAGGATAAGCGTGGCGGAAATCCAATCGATCGGCCTATTCGGAGGCGCATTCAATCCTATTCATATTGGTCATCTCATTCAATCGCAAATCGCTTTTGAACAGTTGAACATTCAAAAAATGCTCATTGTCCCTTCGGGCATTCCTCCATGGAAAAGGACCGATTCGATGATGGCTCCCTTTGACCTTCGATTTCAATGGGCGCGCAGAACCTATGAAGGATTGAACGGATTCGAAGTGTGGGATTTTGAAGGCAAAGAGTCTTCCCGAACTTCCTTCACAGTCTACACCATCCAAGAAGTATACCGCCTTTATGGAAGGTATCCCACGGTAATTCTCGGCCAAGATGCGTATGATGCCCTTGATCGATGGCATCAATCGGATTTTATCATCAATCACTGCTCCATCGCCGTTTTGAATCGCGACAAATTCGCCAGGCAAAAAAAAGATCCCATAGAAGGGAAGACCCTTTTTTTGAATACACCAATGATTGAGGTATCTTCCAGCCAGGTCCGTGAGCGGGCTCGCTCCGGTCGTTCCCTTCGAGGCTGGGTGCCCCAGACTATCGAATCAGACGTTGAACGATGGTATCAATCAACCCTGTGACCTTCATACCGCGCTCTGCAAATCAATGACCTACAGCTTGCTGAATATAGGAGGATGACAATGGATATCAATTGCGATCTTGGCGAAGGGTATGGGGTCTGGCAACCGATCCCAGACAAAGCGCTGATGAAATGGATCACGACGGCCAATATCGCCGCAGGGTTCCATGCGTCCGATCCCAATACAATGCATCGAACCGTTTCCTTTGCTGTGGAAGCGGGGGTCCAGATTTGCGTTCATCCGGGATACCCCGATGTGATTGGGTTTGGTCGAAGAGAAATCTCTATGGACCCTCAATCGATCCGAAATATCGTTGTCTATCAATTGGGCGCTTTGGACGCTTTCGCCATGCTTCATGGATCTTTGGTTGTGGGAGTTAAGCTACACGGGGCTTTGTATCATCGCGCGACGAATGATCCAGGAACAGCGGATGCCATAGTGGAAGGAATTTCTGCCTATCGAAAGAAATTGGTTCTGGTCGGGTTGGAAGGGAGCGCTTTCCATAGATCCGCCATCAGTTTTGGACGGCCTTTTGCGCGCGAAGCCTTTGTGGATCGAGCGTACCACAAGAATGGATCATTGGTGGCACGGAGTGATCCTCGTTCGGTGATCGCCCAACCAAAAGAATGTTGGAAACGGGTGATTCAGATGGTCGAACACCAAACCGTAATGACCGTAGAAGGCGAAGAAATCCCGATGGTCGCGGACACCCTTTGTGTGCATTCCGATACCCCAAATGTCCTTGAAATCCTGGAAACCGTTCATCGAGGGCTTCAAGACAGAGGCATTCCCATCCGATCTTGGAGGGCCATCGAATGAGATTCGGGTATCCCAAAGTCTGTTTTTATTCGGAGGATTCTGTCCTGATCCGCTTTTCTGAAAAAATGGATCCCCAGATCAATCGTTGGGTCCACCGGCTCTCTTGGATGATCGAAAAACGAGGGATCCATGGGTATCGGGAGTGTGTTCCCGGGTACGCTTCTCTACTGGTCTTTTTTGAGCCTTCGGATATCGATCATCAATCGTTCAAACAACAGATATCCGATCTCTTAGGGAATGATCATTTTATAGATCCCGTGGAGCTGGATGAGGCGTTGGCAGATCCCATATCGATTCCAGTCATGTACGGAGGAATGGAAGGACCTGACCTCGAGGCAGTGGCCAAATTCCATCATCTTCGCCCGGAAGAAGTCGTTCGAATTCATACACAGACTCTGTATACGGTTTACATGATTGGTTTTTCTCCGGGATTTGCTTATATGGGCCCCCTGCCCCGTTCCATTGCAACGCCTCGGCTTACCCATCCAAGGAAAGCCGTTCAACCTGGATCGGTCGGTATTGCAGATCGGCAGACAGGAATCTATCCCGTGAAAAGCCCTGGAGGGTGGCAGATTCTGGGAAGAACCCAATGGGTTTTGTTCGATCCGGATCGATCGCCTCCCAGTCTTCTGCAACCAGGACAAAAAGTGCGGTTCTATGCTGTATGAGAACCATCTTACGACTTCCCTGCAGATCATCAATCCAGGGATATCAACAACGGTCCAAGATCGGGGACGCTTCGGATTTCGCTCCCAGGGAGTCAGTCCATGTGGCGCTATGGATCATTGGTCATTTTGTCTGTTGAATCTTCTTTTGAACCAAGATGCCCATACGCCTACTTTGGAGGTTGAAGGCGGCGGGCTGGAATTGCTTGTCAATGGCGAACTCATGTTCGCGGTAGTGGGCGGAATGCCCCATCTCTTATTGAACCAAACCCCCCTCCCTCATGGCAGGGTATATTGGGCTCGAACCGGAGACAAAATCCACATCCCATACCTACGCAAAGGCATTCGTACGTATTTCGGGGTTTTCGGCGGGTTTCGGGTCCCAAAGGTTATGGGATCGGCTTCCACGGACCGGAAAGCAAAGATTGGAAGACCTCCGCTATCTCGGGGGGATACTTTGGAGTGTTCCGCGCCTAAGGCTCCGGTTGGTTTGGTTGCTCGTTCAATTCCATCGCCGCTATGGAACATCCCCGAAGAGGTCCAATCCATTCGGGTGATCCGAGGTGTGGATCTCCATCGGTTTCCCCGAAGGTCCGTCCGTTCTTTTTTTCGTCAACCCTTTCAAATAACGGACCGAATCGATCGCACCGGATATACATTGCGCGGAGAACAGCCCATCCGAATCAAAAGAAAAGAATTCCTTTCGGAAGGAATTGCCTTTGGCACCATACAAGTGCCCCCCAGCGGAACCCCCATCATTTGCATGGCCGATGCGCCCTCTTCGGGAGGGTATCCCCGAATCGCCCAGGTAATTCAGGCAGACTGTTCATTAATCGCTCAGATGAAACCGGGTCAGAAGATTGTCTTTCACGCTGTTCGATTGGAAGATGCTTTGAGCATCAATAAGGAGCGGGAGATTCAAAAGGCCATTCTGCAAAAAAGCTGGAAGAGAGATATCCCTGACGCTAAACGGTACGCTCGGTGGTTTCGTCTTTTGTGCGATGGGAAATTCTATGAACTGGGTATCCAAAGGATCGATCCAAAACGAGGAGGTAGCTGATGAGTCCTTGGAGGCTTTTTTTGATCTTCAGTCGAGTAAGCGCGTTAACCATCGGCGGCGGTTATGCCATGATTCCGGTCATTCAGGATTTTGTCGTAAAACGGTATCGGATGGTGGACGATGATGAATTCATACAGACGATTGTTACAGCACAAACAGTACCCGGAGTCATAGCGATCAACGTCGCGATGCTTTTGGGCAGTCGATACGGAGGTATACGTGGAGCAATTGGAGCGACGTTGGGTGCGATTCTTCCTCCATTTGCCATTATTTTGGTGATCGCGTCCTTTTTCCACGACTTGACTCAATGGCCGCTAGTCGATGGATTTTTTTACGGGGCTCAGGTCGGTGTGACGGTCATTCTGGCCAACCTTTCGTGGCAACTGATTCGAAAAAACAGTCGGCACTGGGCCGAACTGACTACAGTTGGTTTGGGGGCTTTGATCATCCTCTTGACACGGATCTCGTCCGTTTTGATCTTTTTCGGGTGCGCGGGGGTGGTCTTCATGATCCAGTTGATGCGCCGGAAAAAAGCAGATCGGGCGCATCATCCTTCGGGAAGTTCGGACTTATGATGATCTTGATCGATCTTTTCCTTTCTTTCTTTAAGATCGGAATGGTCGCGTTTGGAGGAGGGTACGGAGCTCTCAGTTTGATCCAAAACGAGGTGATCGATGTACGCGAATGGCTCTCATTATCCGACTTTCTCCCGCTCATTTCTGTGGCAGAGATGACTCCTGGCCCAATCGCAATCAATACTGCAACCTTCGTGGGGTATCAAGTCTCGGGGGTTTTGGGTTCTGTTGCAGCCACCATTGGTGTTACCCTCCCCAGTGTCTTCTGGATCTTTTTTTTGCTCAAACTGATCGATTGGCTCTCGCGGTGGGTTCAAACCGATCATCTCTTTGGCGCTTTGAAGACAGCCATTGTCGCTTTGATATTGGCAGCCACCCTCCGAATCGGAATCGGGTCCGTGCGCGATGGCTTCACGATCCTCCTTGCCGCGGGAACCTTTTTTTGGCTCTACCGTTTCAAACCTTCGGTTGTTTGGGTTATTCTCGCTACCGGCGGGGCAGGTATGATTTGGAAAACCTTCATCTCATTATGGGAATGAAAATGCACACGTTCTACCCTATGTCGGGGTTCAATTTCCCGGATCGCTTCTCGAATCGATCCCCAGATATGATATAATCTGAATGAAAAAAAGGATGGGAGCAGATATGGTCGATCTTCGATTCAATGGCGCGGAGATTTTCCTCATCGTAGAGAGAAGCGCGAATGTTCAGCAATTGGAGTTGGAATTAGAAAAAAAGCTGATTGATCTATCCGTTTTTTTGGAAAACCAATCCCGGATTTCTGTTTTTTTTGAGGGAGGGGATGAACAAGCGCCCTTGATTCCTCTCATCCTCGAGAAAATAAAGGATCGATCGCTACACATCCGCAGCATATATTTTGATAAACCTTCCGATCCCGTGATTCTTCCCTCAAAGAAAGACCGAACCCAATCCAGCGGTGCGAAAACCCATCCCCGTGATCCGGATCTCCCCTACCCTTCTCACCCAAAAATGGAGGTATTCCAGGGCACGGTTCGATCCGGACAGGTCATATCCTCTCCCGGTGATTTTCTGATCATCGGGAACGTGAATGCAGGGTGCGAAGTAATCGCGGGAGGCAGCATCATCGTATTTGGAGAGATTCATGGTTCAGTCCGGGCTGGTCAGGTTGCAACGGAAGGCGCTCTGATCGTCGGATTTTCGCTCCAACCACTCCAAATTCAGATCGGTGATGTGATCCATTCTTCCATCCATAGTACCCATCCGAGTTTGTGTTTTTTAAAGAACGGACACTTGACATTGGCACCCATTGCTCTATCCAATCCGATGATCGACCTCTAATCGGTGAAAGGAGAATCGTTGTGGCATTCTGTTTAGAAAAGCTTCTTGAAGAACTCAGTATGGTTGACGGCCCTCCCGGCCGCGAAGGACCCGTTCGGAAAGTATTGGATTCGTATGTTCGTCCCTATGCGGATGATGTCTATGAGGATACGAGCGGAAACCTCATCGCGCAAAAGAAGGGAAAAGGCGAGAAAAAGATCTTGGTATCCACTCATATGGACGAAGTGGGTATGATCGTTTCAAAAGTCCTGCCGGAAGGCTTTCTGCGTGTAGAAGGAATCGGTATCGACCCCAAAATCTGCCCATCCCAAAAGGTTCGGATCCATACCAAACAAGGGGTTAAGCGAGGTGTTATCGGTATGTTGGCTCCTCACCTTCAGACCGAGGAAACCCGGAAACTAGCCGCCAACTTTGATACGCTGTTTGTGGACGTTTCCATGCATCCAGATTTGCCCTTCCGAGTGGGCGACTTCGTCACTCTGGATTCCAAACCGATGCGATTGGGAAAAACCTATTGTGGGAAGGCTTTGGATAATCGGGCCAGTTGCGCTGCGTCGGTGATCGCCTTGATGCAGCTGCAAAAGCGCGATCATTTTCCTGATCTGTTTTTTGTTTTTTCTTCCCGTGAAGAAGTGGGAGCTTTTGGCGCCTGTACCGCATCGAAATCAATTCAACCGGATCTGGGGATCGCGATCGACGTCACGCATGGAAACGAGAGCGTGCCCAACACATCCAAAATCGAATTGGGCAAAGGACCTGCGTTGGCTTTTGGCCCCGTAATTCAGCCTGCCTTGTTCAAAGCCTTTCAAGCGGTCGCTGAGAAAAACGGAATCGCCGTGCAAACAGAAGCAGTGCCCGGAAGAAGTGGAACCGATGCAGATATGATTCAATTGGAAGGCATTCCTTCCATGGTCATCTCGATTCCGCAACGGTATATGCATAATCCCATCGAAATGATCCATCTCAAAGATATTGAAGAAACAGGAAGACTCCTCGCTTGCTTCCTTTCGGAATGGGAGGGATGATGATGAAATGGTTGAAAGAGCTTTGCGCGCTCCACGGCGCATCAGGAAACGAACACCCGGTAAAAGCATTCATCCGATCAAAGCTCGCTGACCGAAGCGATGCTGTGTACGAGGATGGAATTGGAAATTTGGTCCTTTTGAGAAAAGGCGCCGGGAAATCGGCGAAGCGTCTGATGCTTTTGGCCCACATGGATGAAGTGGGACTGATGGTCACCAACATCGAGGAAGACGGTCGACTCGCGGTCATGCCTGTGGGTGGTGTGGATCCTAGGGTGTTGCTGGGAAAACCGGTTGTCATAGGTGAGGGAGAAATTCCAGGATTTATCGGGTATCAAGCGATTCATCTCCAGAAAAATACGCTGACTGTTCCTCCCGAATGGAAAGACATCCGGGTGGAAGCGGGTTTTACAAAGAAAGAACAAGCCGCGGAAAAAATCCCGATCGGAACGTACATTCATTTCCATACAGAATATGAAGAGTTCGAGAACCGAATTGTGGCCAAAGCTTTGGATGATCGGGGTGGTTGTTCGATCCTGATGGATCTTTTCGAGGATTTGCCTGCTGTGGATTATGACATATACTTCGGTTTTGTTGTCCAGGAAGAAGTGGGCTTGAGAGGGAGCGGAGCGGCCGCGAAGCTGGTTTGTCCAGATGTGGCCCTCGTATTTGAGACCACAACGGCCGGAGACAACCCCGAACTGAGTCCTGCCCGCTGGTCCACGCATCTGGATCAAGGAGTTGCTTTGAGTTATCTCCAAGGAGGATATGCCCTTGATTCTCGGATATTCGAACTCCTTGTGGATACAGCTTCTCGAAATAGGATCCCGTATCAATGCAAGGGACGAACAGTAGGGGGGACCGATGCCACTCGATTGGCCAAAACCATGTATGGCATCCCATCCGGAGGTTTGAATATTCCCGGCCGGTATATTCACGCGCCGGTTAGTATGATATCCAAATCCGATTATCAATCTGCAGTTGATCTTGCGAGACGTGTCATCGCCGAAGGAAAAATTGTACAAATCATGGAGGGTTCATTGTGAAAGAAATCATCCAAAAACTGACGGAAATCTCTGCCCCAAGCGGGCGAGAGCGTGTAGTACACAATGCCATTTTGGAAGAATTGGACGGGTATATTGATGGCTTTCGTTTTGATCCAGTTGGCAACCTGATTGTCTGGAAAAACGGATCAGCCACGGACCGGAAAAAAATCCTTTTGGACGCCCACGCTGACGAAATCGGTCTCGTGATTACCCGAATCGACGATAAAGGATTTCTCAGAGTCGATCCAGTGGGCGGACTTGATCCGGTACGGCTTTTGGGAGCCCGTGTTTGTTGGGGAAATCGAATTGGCATTATTGATGTGGAGCAAGAAACCATCGCAGACTATCGAAAGAACATCAAAGAATTGAACTATGATCTGATCTACGCCGATATCGGATGCAACAGCCGGGAAGAAGCCCTTCAACACGTTCATGTAGGTCAATTTGGAACGTACTGCGCTCCTTTTGTTGATTTGGGAGAACGCATGGTCGCAAAATCCATGGATGACCGAATCGGGTGCGCCATCATTGTGCAAGTCTTCAAAGAAATCGGGGAATCGGTTAACGATTTGTATGGAGTATTCGCCGTTCAAGAAGAAGTTGGATTGGTTGGCTCGCAAGTGGCCGGTTTTGATATTCATCCCGATATTGCAATCGCCCTTGACGTGACTGGTTGCTCCGATACACCCAAAGGGTTCAAGCGTATGGATCTGGCGTTGGGAAAGGGCCCGGCGATTAAAGTCAAAGACCGCGCGTCGATCTCGGATGAAAAGGTCGTTGATCTTCTGGTCCAAACAGCAGATGACCATCATATCCCCTATCAAATGGAAGTTTTGATCTTTGGAGGAACGGACGCTTATGGGTATCAGATTACCGGATCGGGAATCAAAGCGGGCACCCTTTCGATTGTCACCCGTTATGTTCATTCACCCAATGAAATGGTGGATTATTCCGATGTACTCCACGCAGTGCAGTTGCTAAAGTGCGCGTGCAACAAAAACCTGTGACCCAATGGAAGAACTGCACAAATGCAGGAATCAGCAGACAACAACCATAATAACACGGCTTCACCGATCCCTGCATGATGAGGAAGCAAACCAGTTTTTTCGCATCGATGAACAAGATTTTTGCGTTGTCGATACGCGATTGAAACAGTATTTCCCGGAGTACGCTCACATATGGGAGCGTTGCTACAGCATTTCCGGGGGCGAAAAATGCAAATCGATCGACAGAGTCTTTGAACTGTATTCTGTCATTCATTCACTCCCATACCAGCCCAAGAGGGTGCGTGTGTTTGGGGGGGGTGCTCTGCAGGATCTGGTCGGTTACTCTATGGCAACCAGTATGCCAGATCTTCCTTTGATTCTATACCCCACTACTCCAGGAAGCATCTTCATGGGCCATTATTCAGGCCGTTTTTCTATCAATTGGGATCGAAAAAAAGATCGGATTACAGTTCAGGCCAATCCCGCGGAACTCCGGATTGATCCCTTTTTCCTCCAGGATCATCCGCTGCAAAGCCTCCGGACGAGTTTCATTTACCCCGCCCGGTTGGGATTGGCCATGGACGATCGCTTTTTTCGATTATCGGTGGGGTTTCTCAATTGCGCGGTGAATGATCTTTTGGATTGGGACAGCTATTTCGAGTTGATTCGGGAATCCCATCGTTTATTGGCCAAAGCCTATGAGCAAAAGATTGTTCTCTTCCCGGGAGAGTCGATGGCCAACTGGATTATGAACGGTTCGGGATTGCAAATGGACTACACCCAAGCCCTTGGCTGTGGATTGGTTTTGGAATCGTATCTGGCATGGAAGCTGGGGATTGGAAATGAGCTTCTTTTTCGGGAAATTCGTCAGATATGGGGAAGTGTGTTTCCGGAAGCAAAAGACCTTCATTCCTTTCTCTATGCGCAAATGGATCTACTTACGTTTTTATCGATGGTACATGAACATGCAGAGATGACTTTTTCTTTGATTATCCGTCCCGGTAAACATACGATCACAAAGATCCAAGCCCCTGTCGTTGAATGGGCGATGCGTGATTTTTTTTTGGGGCAACTTCATTGGGAAGGAGTGAAATGATGCCATGGATAACTTAATTCCCAAATCCAATCGGAAATCGGGGGAGAAAAAAAGAGGGGAAGCCCACGAAGGGAAAGGGGTTCTGGGTCCGCTCAATCCGCCAGATCTATCGAAAAAGGCAAAACCCAAGTCTCCAGAAGAGAAGGAAGCTCTTTTGGGGGGAAACGCCATTCGTTTTTTGGGGCTGATCATTGTTGTTTTATCGTTTGCAATCCTCCTACTGGTCTTTTGGAACTTAACCCTTTCCACCCAACAGGATACTCATGCCCTATCCATCCGAAGGTTGGAGCGTGAGATCAACGATCTGCGCGATCAAGTTCCTTCGGAGGAACTGCTGGCTTCTCTGGCTACAGCGACCTACGCAAGAATCCCGGAACACTTGGGGCCTACCATGGTAGAGGGAGCGGAAAATCCCTCGATTGCTCAACAAGAAGAGTTTGCTTTTGAAGTCTTTTCCCGGAATTCGGAGATGATCCTCAACGAGCGGACCACAGTAACCTACTATATCTGCAATGACCTTGCCGCCTTGCGTCTAATTCGGGATAGCAAGCTACCCTATATCATCAGTCGGTACAGCGCCGATCGATACAACCTTATCCTATTTGGGAACTATATCCCCCAATGGGTTCAAACGCTTCAGCTCTTCTACGAAGAAGAAAACCGAAGAATCCTATCCCAAGCAGCCGCAACCCCTACTACCGATCCGGCGCAGGCCATTCTGCCTGCTGAGTTGAGAGGGTTGCACGCCGAAATCTACCCGAATCTCTTCACCATTCAGATTATTGCCAATACCAACTTGGATCAAATTCGATCCCAAGCCAACATTCTTCGGAATGAAGGCATACCCTGTTTTCTCTATTCCGTGACAAGCCCTACCACACGAAACTTGATGTATAGTCTTCAAATTGGGCAATTCCCGGTTTTGGATGAAGCAAGACGGTATATGGAAGCGATGAACGCGCCCAAATACTTGGAATTAATCCGGAAACAAATCAGCGATCGCTATATTCGGAAAATCTTCTGAGGCGCGTGATGATCTCCTTTGTCAGAGATGATCCTGCTGCTTTTGATCTACAGGTTGTTTCGATTGACACACCCGTGGGCAAACTTCACCTTTTCTTAACGGAAAAAGGGGTGGGCAAATCCCAATGGCAGGGCATAGCGCCGACACATACATCCTCCCTATCATCCCGCCAATCTGCATGGATCTCCCAAATCCTCGATTATTTCTCAGGAAGGTTGCGGTTTTTTCGCCTTCCATTGGTCTATCATCCCGGAAGGCTGTCTCCCTCCATCTATACCAAACGCTCCTTGAGCATGTCACATACGCTCGAACAACGACATATGGCCAATTAGCCGCAATGGCCGGGAACCCTCATGCCGCTCGCGCAGTCGGCGGTTGCTTATCTCGAAATCCATGGCCGATAATTATCCCATGTCATCGAGTGATTTCAGGAGACGGGGGGCTCGGTGGCTATCAAAATGGGGCCAAGGCCAAACGGTACTTGATCGATCTAGAGAGGAAGCATGCTCCGTAAAATCCCTCTTTTTTTTCTGGGGTTGAGCCTGTTCATCGGATTGTGGATCGGATACCATGTAAAAGTTTCTAACGGGATGATCCTTTGGTTGTTCGCTATTGGGATATTCTTTTCTTTGGTGCCATTGTCCCCTTCATTGAAAAGGCGCCATCTTCTTTCACGATGGCCAATTGTTCTGGTTGCGGTTTTGGGACTTTGGATGGCCCAACTCGGTACACCTCCGCCTGAAGGGACTCAATATATAACCGGAAAAGCGGTTCGATTTACCACCAACGGCGTGCGTCTATCCGATGTCCGATGGCTAAATGAAGAAGCCGGTTATTGGGAACGAAGCACCCAACCAATGATCCTCTCGGTGGATGAACGAAACCCAGTGTTTCCTGGACAATGGGTGGGCATCCGGGGAGTAGTCCAGAATTATGGTAACTATCAATTCGTCCGCGCACCTTTCTATAAAGACTACGCCGCTTCCCTTCATCTACCGACCGCAATTGACCGTTGGTTGTTCGAGGGTGCCCAATTTGCGAAACGAATGTCCCAATTTCTCCACGACACTTTGGGGGAATCAACCGGAACCATTGCATCGATGCTCTTGCTGGGGATTGGAGCAGATCCGCAAACCCGAGCGAGATTACAAAGATCCGGGCTTTCTCACCTATTCGTTGTTTCGGGCTTCCATATGCTCCTCCTTTATTCCAGCGTCTGGGTTCTTTTGGGTTTTGTGATTCCGAATCATCAACCAAGGAGTTTGGTGTGTCTGGGCATTCTTTCGTGTTTCGTAATGACCATTGGATTCACCCCTTCTGCCCTTAGGGCTTGGATGGTGATCGTCATGTGGAATCTCTTTCAGCGATTCCGATACCCCCTTCATCCTTTGAACAGCCTTGGATTTGTAATGGTTTTTCTGCTTTTCGCAGAGCCTTCTTATGCTGTGGATGTCGGGTTTCATCTATCATTTGCCGCCACAACGGGGATCTTCCTTTTCCTGCGATATGAGCCGATGGTTCCTCGGTTATCCCGCACGCGTGTTCTTCCCGTTCTCGGAGCGGTCTTGTTTACCATCCCCCTTACTGCCTCCCAATTCGGCACGATGCCTTTATTGGCCGTTCCATTCAGTATCTTCCTCTTTACTCCGCTTTGTTTGATCATCATCACAGCCCTTTTTTTCTCTTCAGTCTTTTTTTTGATGGGATGGGGATCATTGGCCACGATCTTTGCCTATGGGGTCAAACCATTTGCGGATCTGGCGGATGGAATGGTCTCCTTCCTCTCTGAACGGATGGGCAGCATTTCGATTCCCAAAGAAAGCGGGTTCGTTGCCCTGATCGGAATCATGATTTTGATCCTTTATTTGGAAAAGAGACGGCATTTCTGTTACAATCATGGAAAGTGCCTTCCATAGCGTGAAAGGAAGTGGATATCTTTGTACCTACAGGACATGATCATCGCTTTGGATCAGTTTTGGGCCAAAAGGGGTTGTGTAATTCAGCAACCCTATGATATCGAAATGGGCGCTGGTACCTATCATCCATCGACTTTTTTTGGGTGCCTTGGTGCGCAAAGCCATAAGGTTGCGTTTGTTCAGCCAAGTCGGAGACCGACCGACGGGCGGTATGGAAACAACCCCAACCGGCTTCAAAAGTTCTTGCAATACCAAGCCATTATCAAACCATCACCGATTGACGCTCAAAAGATCTATCTCGACTCGCTCCAGGAGTTGGGGATTCATCCTCAGCATCATGATATTCGGTTTATCGAAGATAACTGGGAGTCCCCCACACTCGGTGCTTGGGGAATTGGCTGGGAAGTATGGCTCGATGGAATGGAGATTACACAGTTTACCTATTTCCAACAAGTAGCTGGGATTGATTTGACACCGATTTCTTTAGAAATCACTTATGGCATTGAGCGGATCGCTATGTACCTGCAAGGCAGGGAAAGTGTATTTGATGTTCAATGGAATGAAGAAACCGATTATCGGCAGATCTACTGGGAAAACGAACGGCAATGCTCCATTTACAACTTTGAGGAAGCCGATACCGCTATGTGGTTCCAACTGTTCGATATGCATCAAAAGGAGTCTCATCGCATGATTGAACTGGGGCTTTATCTGCCTGCTTATGAACATCTGATTCATTGCGCCCACGACTTCAATATGCTTGATGCCCGCAACGCGATCGGGGTCTCCCAAAGGCAACAATACATTGGGAACATCCGCGCGATGGCAAAAGGATGCGCCCATATTTTTCTAAAACAGCAAAAAGAAATAAAGCCCCTTTCGCTTTCGTCACAAAAACGATGAGCAACAATGTATGGAGGGTGATCTTCATTGCGATTAAAGGGTAATGGAAAAGACTGTTCCAATCCACAGGAAGTAAAAGAAATCATTCATGAGTTTTTGGTTGGTTCCAAAGAACATGCGATTCAGTTGATGAACACACACATACAGCGCTGCTACCCATGTTGGATCAAGCTCCAAAGGATCACTTCTATTTTGGACCTGTTCAACAATCAAGAGGGAAAAGAACCCTGCGCGGTTTTTCTGGAGCGAATGGCAACCCAATTTGAAGAAAAAGAAGAAGGTCCAAGCATCCAGCAATTGCATCATCTGGTTCCCCATACCTACTCAGGGACAACCCAACACTTCAGCGAATCCCTCCAAGAAGAACTTAGGCTAGCCAGTGACCTCTATATTGCGCTTGAAAATACTCCGGTTGCCGAAGTCAAAAAGGAGCCTCGGAATGCCCGGATGTGGCTGGCCGCAGCTGCCGTCGCCGCGATGTTCTTCATTACCCTGCAAACCGCGAATCGAGAAACCCAAAAAAGCCTGCTCCCTAATCTCGCAGATGGATCCCCAATCACTTCGGAACCCGCGAATTATTTCAATTCATTCCCTATGCAGCAAGCCAGCTCTGTTTTGGGAGATCGAACCAGCAAAGTTTCTTTTTCTCTGCCAATGGATCAAGTATTGTCGAACCTCTATCGGATGGATTTTCAACCCAATGAACCCTCCCCTCTTTTTTTTTCCGTTTCAATGAATAAATAAATTGGCAAAGGAGCATTCGTGAACTCAATCGCATCCAATCTCCCTTTTTCAGAAACTCTAAAATATACGCAGTTGGCCCAAAAACTTCGGGAACAAGGCAAAGATATCGTAAGCCTTACAGCTGGCGAGCCTGATTTTGATACACCACAACCAGTTGTCGAAGCAGCGATAACCGCTCTTCGAGAAGGGTTTACTCGATATACAGCCTCTTCGGGAATCCTGCCCCTGCGACAAGCCATCGCATCTGATCTAAATCAACGAACGGGACTTGGGTATTCCCCCGAAGAGATTGTCGTATCCAATGGAGGAAAGCACGCGTTATTTAATATCTTCTATACCCTTCTGTCTGAAGGGGATGAAGTGGTGGTATTTACGCCAGATTGGGTCAGTTATGTGCCTCAGATCAGAATCTGCAGAGGTTCTCCTGTCTTGGTTTCTACCGAGATCGAGAATGGGTTCTTGCCAGACCCCGATCGATTTCGTCGCCATTTAAACGCAAAAACCAAAGCTGTTATCGTCAATTCCCCCAACAACCCCACAGGGGCCGTCTATCCAAAAGACCTTTTGAAAGAACTGGCGACGATTGCCTTGGAACATGACCTTTGGGTCATATCAGATGAGATATATGCGACAATGGTGTATGAGGGTTCGCATGTCAGCATCGCGCAGTTCGATGGGATGAAAAACCGAACGGCTCTGATCAACGGGTTTTCCAAGTCTCATGCCATGACTGGATGGCGGTGCGGATACAGCGCAGCGCCTATTGAGATTTCCGAGCAAGTGGGTAAAGTCCAATCCCACCTCACATCCAATATCAATTCCATTACCCAAAAGGCCGCATTGAAAGCTTTGGAAGTCGACAATCACGAGATGGTTCAGACCTTCCAAGCACGGAGGGACTTTGTTGGTCAAAAACTCTCCGAATTAGGGATTCGCCATGGAACAGCGAACGGGGCGTTTTATTTCTTTATGGATTTCCGCCCATACTTGCATTCCTTTACAAATGACGACCAAATGGCTACCCATCTATTGGAAGAGTATGGGATCGGCTTGGTCCCAGGAAGCGCATTCCATGCGCCCGGGTTTATGAGAATGTCATTTGCCGCATCTGATCAACAATTGACCCAAGGGATTGAAAAGCTTCGGCGATTTGTTTTTCGCTACAGCCTGGCTGAAGAGTAATCGGGGGTTTTTTGGATCCAAAAATGAAGGCAAAGGGCTGAGCGCCCTTATTTTTTTGATAGAGGAACGGAGGAAGAAGCGATGAATGATTTTCTCTGTCGTGATCAAAGAGAGGATCTTGCCATTCTGCCAACACCGGTCCACAAGCTGGAACGGTTTTCAAAAGAGGTCGGAGCCGAAGTCTGGTTTAAGAGAGATGACCTGACGCATTATTTGGCCAGTGGAAACAAGATTCGAAAATTGGAGTATCTGTTCCACAAAGCAAAATCTTCCGGAGCGCGCGCAGTTGTCACATGCGGGGGTATTCAGTCCAACCATGCCCGCGCAACAGCCGCGATTTGCAGAATGATTGGCATGAAACCGGTGCTGTTCCTGAGAGGAAGCCAACCGGACCTTCCTCAAGGAAACTTCCTATTGGATTGTTTGCTTGGGGCGGAGATTCATTGGATGACTCCGGAAGATTATCGAAGAAGAGATGGGATCATGGAACAATATCGGATGAACCAACCCATTCCCCACGAAGTTTTCGTCATTCCAGAAGGGGGTTCAGATCCGACAGGAGTCAACGGGTATGCCAGTGCGTTGTTGGAAATGGCCGAGCAATTGGATTTGGAAGAGATGGATGGGATCTTCGTTCCTGTAGGCAGTGGAGGCACCTATTCTGGATTGATCGCTGGCGCGGCCCTACTGAAGATTTCAACGCCAATATACGGGATTAACGTAACCCTCGATTCGAATCCCTACTTTCCGGATAAGTGCGAAGCGATGGTCCGGTCGTGGATGAAAGAAAACCAAGTCGAACGGAAAGTTGATCCCTCAGCCTTTCATATTGTTGATTCCTTTGTGGGAGACGGATATGCCGTTCCCACACCGAGCGGTTTGCGGTGGATTGTCGATCTCATGAAACTGGAGGGCATTCTTCTGGACCCCGTATATACATCAAAAGCCATTGACGGAATGGTTCATACCTTACGGCAAGAAGGCATGAAGAAGGTCCTTTTTATTCATACCGGGGGCGGATTTGGGAATTTCGCTTTCGCGGATTCCTTATCCGGTCAACTCGCCCCGCTTTTATGATATAATTCTCAGCAGATTTGAATGAAAATGTGAGAGGAGTGAGTTCTTCTAATGAGAGAGTGGATGCTCAAGCATCAAAAGATTATCATTGCAGTTACAGCGGTTATCTTCGTCGGAGGGATTGTATGGTGGAGTGTGGCCGCATACATTGGCGGGAGAAACCAGCCAGGCGCGAATGGTTTCGCGGATTCAGGGTATGTGCCCTCGCGTGGGGAAGCATTGCTTGTTATTACCCGCGGGGCGGAAGATTTCCCCTACAACTATTGGATCATGCCATGGGAGTTGAGAGAAGATATGCTTCAGATTCTCCAATACTATCGGCAATTTGGCATTGAGGTCGATGAAATCTTTCAAGAACCGACTTTGGAAGTAAACCAATTGCTTGCTATGATGGATGAGCAGATCATCCAACGGTACGCAGACCTCCATGGCATTCAACCAAATGCTTTGGAGTTGGAAAGAAGAGTAAACGAGATCGTTGATCCCAATATTCAAGATGATTCGATCCGCCAGCAAATTCTTTGGCAATTCGGGTCGATCGACGCGTATAAAAATTTGGTTCGCGCCAATCTCGAACAACAGATGACTCGTGAGGCCGTTCAGAATAAAGTGGCAAGCGTTTCGGAAGAACAGATGCGCCAATACTACGAAGAACATCGGGAGGAATTGGCCAGCGAACACGATGAAGTCATGGCGCGCCATATTCTTGTTGAAGAAGAAGTTCTTGCTCAAACCCTAAAAGATCAGATTCAAGCGGGCGCAATCAGCTTTGAAGAAGCGGCCAAAACCCACTCTCTTGACGGGACCAGCGAAGACGGAGGCGATTTGGGATGGATTCGCCGAGGAATGATGGTTGCAGACTTTGAGCAAGCGGTCTTCACCGCGCCTGTTGGGGAAGTAGTGGGTCCGGTTCGTACCCAATTTGGATTTCACTTGATCCGGGTTGATGATCAAAAAAGCATCGAATCATATGAAGACTTTGCTCTATTCTCAGAGGAATATGAAGAAGCACGGGACGGACTCAAAAAAGAAGCCTTCGAAAAGTGGTTGGAAGCCTATAAGTCCGCCGAACAGATTGATTACGTGATCAACGACGATATCCTGGCTGTATTTGACAAATATCAAAGAGTGGCCCGAGAACCGGAAGATACCCTGAAAGCCAAAGAAGCCTTTGCAGAAGAGCTGAAGGAGTTTGTCCTCTATGAAGAAGATGGGGTGACAACGATTATCCCCGGGTCCGAACCGCGGATTGTTGGACTCTTTATCTCCCTACAAAATGAATTCGCCGCTCACTATCAAAAGATCCTTTCGGATCTCATTATCTGGGAATACTTGATCGAAAGTGTGCCCCAAGATCTTCAAAACAAAGATATATCGATGCTCGAAGCGGATTTGACTCAAGTTGCTGCCGACCTCCAACAAGCATCAGACTCCGGAGAACGCACCGAACTGCAAAAAAAGCAGTATGCATTGGAAGATGCCATTCAGTTGCACAAGCAAGAACAACTCCTGCAGAATCATGGCATTTCGATTGATGAGGTCCATTCAACGAAGGAATTGCTCCTTCAGAAGGAAAAAGATGCGCGCCGATGGATCCAAGAAGGATATTCTCTGTTGTACGCCTACAATACCACTTCCAAACAGGTGCTACAGAATATGTACCAATTCTACCCAAATGACCCAGATGTCGCGCTCCATTATTATCAAAATACCTACTATGAACTCGCCCCGTACGTGAAGGACCCTGAAACCTTTGCGATGTACCAATCCATGATTGAACCGGAGCTTTCACAGATCCAATTGGGATTCACTCGGATTGCGCGAGACCCAGATACCCCTTTGGAGCAACGAATCATTGCTTATGAGAACCTGATTGTTCTGTTGGAAGATTGGCGCAAATACGATCTGGAATTGGCCTACTTAAAGGAATTGAAAGAGTTGGATCCGGATTACCGAGACATCGACGAAATCATTGAACTGGTCGAGTTGATGGCTCAGGAACATCGGGAACTCCTAGTGACTGAACCGGAATTGGATCTGAGTTCGCCTTTGGGGACGCCAACCTTCGATTTCCCAGGATTGGGTGATGAAGAACCGGGATTGTCCTTACCCGGAATCGATTTTCCATAAAAAAACCACGGCTTAGCCGTGGTTTTTTGGTTGGGGCGGGAGGATTCGAACCCCCGAATGGCGGAGCCAAATTCCGCTGCCTTACCGGACTTGGCGACGCCCCAACTTCCTGGGCAATTGTACCCTAAAAACCGTTTTTTGTCAAGGGGATCTCAAAATCCGGATCAAGCAGGAGATAGAACCTTCACACGTAGGGAGGGGGTAGGCATATGATTTCCATTCGGGTTCTGAATACGGGAGAAACGATTGCCGTACCCAGAGAAAGCACCGTACAGGAGGTAATCGAACACATTCAGTACCAAAACCCATGCAAACCACTAGCCGCACGCGTTAATAATCGAATCCGCGAATTGGACTCCAAAATCCATATGGATGCTCAGTTGGAACTGATTGATATTCGCGATCCTGATGGAATGCGCATGGTCCAACGCGGATTGGTTTTCTTGCTGTATATTGCAGCGAAGGAACTCTTTCCCGATCGGCAGCTTAAAGTCCTTCATTCCATAAACAATGCGTTGTATTGCGAATTGGGAGATTGGGTTTCCGATGAAGAAATTCAGAAGCTGCATCAAAGAATGGAAGCTTTGATCCACCAAGATCTTCCATTTCAAAAAGAAAAGATGGACAAACTCATTGCAACTAAGAAATTCATGGAGCAGGGTGATACAGACAAAGTCAGTCTCTTTCGATATCGAAAAAAAAGCACCATCTCTATCTATCGTTGTGGGGCGGTCCCTTTCATCAACTATTTCTACGGATACATGGTTCCGTCCACGTCCTATCTCTCTCCCTTTGAGCTACGCACCTATGCCCAAGGGTTTCTGATGATCCATCCGACCGCCGCATCCCCACGACAACTCCCAGAGTATCAAGAACTCCCAAAGTTTTCCCAGGTTTTTTTACAATACCAGCGGTGGGGGGAAGTGTTGGAGATTGATACGGTTGCCGACTTGAATGAAAAAATCGCGCAAGAAAAAATCAAAGAAATTATCTGGATCTCAGAAGCATTGCATGAAAAAAAGATTGCCCTTATGGCTGAAGAGATTTGCAATCATCCTGGAAAAAGACTCATTCTGATTGCAGGTCCTTCTTCTTCGGGCAAAACTTCCACTTCCAAACGCTTGGAGCTGCACTTGAAAGCGAATGGACGAAAACCGATTACGATTGCGTTGGATGATTATTTTGTGGATCGTGAAAAAACCCCTTTGGATGAAGAAGGAAACTACAACTTTGAATCCATTGACGCCTTGGATTTGGATCTTTTCAACGACCATTTGATTCGTCTGATGAATGGAGAGCTGGTCATGATCCCCACCTTCAATTTTCGCTTGGGAAAAAGGATCGAAGAGAGCAAAACCTTGCAAGCAAGCCCGAACCAACCCATCATCGTAGAAGGAATCCATGGATTGAACGAGAAATTGACGCGAAAGATTCCCAGAAAGAAGAAGTTCAAAATATATGTCAGCGCATTAACTCAGCTAAGCATCGATTATTGCAATCGGATTCCGACCACCGATACCCGACTGCTGCGAAGAATCGTTCGCGATCACAAATTTCGCGGCCATAGCGCTTTGAGAACGATTCAGATGTGGCCTTCCGTCCGTAGGGGAGAAGAACAATACATCTTCCCCTTCCAAGAAGAGGCCGATGTTATGTTCAGTTCCGCTCTTTCCTATGAATTATCCGTGATTCGGAACTTTGCCGAACCTTTGTTGGTGCAGATCAATGAATCGCAAAGGGAAAATACGGAAGCAAAACGCTTATTGAAATTCCTGGAATACTTTTTGCCCATCACCGATTATGAAGATATTCCCCGCAATTCGATCTTACGAGAGTTCATTGGAGGCAGTGTCCTTGACCTTTAATCCGCCCTCCACGGGAAAAGCAAAAGAAGATATTGTTGTGCGTTTGCGCAAAATCGAAGGACAAATCCGCGGGCTGCAAAAGATGGTCGATGAAGGACGGGAATGTCTTGATGTGCTCATGCAGATCTCTGCTGTATCGAAAGGGATGGAAAAGGTCACCCAGATGATCCTGATGCGGTATATTGAGGCTTGTCGTACCAACGCTGCCGAAGCAAAGAAATCCGATTCCATGGAAACTTTGTGTCATCTTTTATCACTTGCAATTAACAAAGGGGTTTTGGGTGAAAACGACTCATGAATTCGTCTCTTCAATATGGGGATCGGATCAAAGCCGTTGTGCGGGACGGCCATAATTATGTTGTAACACTCAAGCCTGAAGGACGATTCGAGACCCATCATGGGTTCATTCCCCATGAATCCATCATACAGACAGGGTTCGGAACTGAAATGAAGTTTCCGGATGGGGAACGGGTCTTTTTTTTTCCATGCGGGATTGTTGATACAATCATGAAACTGGAACGACGAACTCAAATCGTATATCCGAAAGATATTGGTTTAATCGGTTTAATGATGG
>Ga0334885_1001862_pt1 | contig 23740 bp, 21 predicted proteins | sample GraSluR1_MG_8_FD_207233 | JGI IMG/M metagenome (GOLD analysis project Ga0334885, IMG submission 207233) | Sludge microbial communities from methane-producing bioreactor in Wageningen University, Netherlands - Granular Sludge_31_05-R1 | ecosystem: Engineered > Bioreactor > Anaerobic >...
ACCGACTCGGGATGGAACTGCACCGCCTCGATCGGCAGCTCACGATGCCGGACGGCCATGATGACACCGCTGTCGGTGCGGGCGCTGACCTCCAGGCTGTCGGGCAGCGTCGCAGGATCGATCGCCAGCGAGTGGTATCTGGTGGCGGTCAGCGGGTTCGGCAGGCCGGCGAACACTCCTCGTCCATCGTGTTGCACCACCGATGTCTTGCCATGCAGCAGTTCGGGCGCGCGTCCGACCACGGCACCCTCGGCCACCCCGATCGCCTGCAGCCCGAGGCAGATACCGAAGATCGGCACTGTGCCGCCCCAGTCCCGCACGACGTCGATACAGACCCCGGCCTGCTCGGGTGTGCCGGGGCCCGGTGACAACAAGATGCCGTCGTATTCCCGAGCCCAGTCGGGCGACGCGAACCGCGGATCGTCATTGCGCCAGACATCGATCTCGGCGCCGATGTGGGCCAGGTAGTTCACCACGTTGTAGACGAACGAGTCGTAATTGTCGATGACGAGAATGCGGACCATGCCCACCATTGTCCCGCATCGCACCAGATTCGGACCGTCTGCCCAAGCCCGGCACCCTCAGCGTGCGGCCCTGGTCAGCTGGGGCAGCGACCCGGAAAAGGCCGGCATCGTCACTTCGCCGATCCGTTGCTGCTGATAGCCCAACTGGTAGGCCTGGGCGTACTGCCGGTAGATCTGCACTCCCGGGTCGGCCGCCAGCGCGGCCTCCAACGCCGACTGGTTGCCGATCGCGGTGATCACGTAGGGCGGTGCATACGGCACCCCGTGCAGCACCACGGTATTGCCGACGCACTTGACCGCTGTCGTGGCGATCACGCGCTGATCCTGGATGGTCATCGCCTCGGCGCCCCCGGCGAACAGCGCGTTCACCACCCGCTGGATGTCCTGCTCATGGACGACGAGCAGATCGCCGTTGATGCCCGGCGGCGCGAAGTCGGCCGGGGCGTCGGTGAGGGTGACCCGGACCGCCGGGCCTTTGACCGGGGCCAGCCCGACGATCTGGCTGAGCAACTGCTGATCCGGGTCTGCGCTGGCCGCCGGTGCGCCCTGGGCTGCGGCCAGCTCTTCGTTCTCCCGGCGCAGCTCAGCGGCTCGGGCGGCGAGCTCGGTATTGCGTTGCTGGGCCTGGGCCACCAACTCGGCGAGGTCGCTCGTGCGGTTGGGGCGCAGATCGGCGCCCTGCGCGGTGATGGCGGTCGCCCCGACCAGCAGTCCGGCGAGCAGCCCGATCGACAGTTTCAGCGCAGCCCCGCGCACCCTGGTCTTCTTCGACGATGTGGCCGGCTGATCGGGGGCGGCCGGCTGGGGCACAGCCTCGGCGTCGTCGTCGGCGGCAGCGCGGGCCGGAGCCTCATCTCCGGGCCGCACCGCGCTGTTCTCGGCGGACGCCATGGGACAAATCCTACCTGTGGACCGAGGTTCATCGCGGTCCACAATTGGGGCGAACGGCCTTGACCCGTCATACTGGAGCGGTGGCGATTTCGCCACGCGAAGATGAGTTTCGTGCGTAGCACGCCGGCTGAGGAGCGAAAGCAGTGCCCGAATCGAAGGTCCGCAAGCAGGCCGCGGAGAAGACGGCGGCCAAGAAGAAGGCTCAGACCGAGAAGAAGCGCTCCGACAACAAGGCCAAGAAGGCCCGGCTGGCGGCGGGAACACGCGACTGGGTGCCGTGGGTCTTCATTCCGGTCGGCCTGCTGGGCGTGCTGTGGCTGCTCGTCTTCTACATCGCGGGCAACCGCGTGCCGGGTATGCAGGACCTCCGGAACTGGAACTACCTCATCGGGATCGGCCTGATCGCGACGTCGTTCGGCATCGCCACTCTCTGGAAGTAGCCGCTACCGCGGCGACAGCTGGAAGTAGCCGCTACCGCAGCGACAGCGGCTGGGGACGCCGACGAGATCGCGTCGTCCCGCGGCAGGCGCTGCTCGAGCTAGCGATCTACGGACGACGACGGGTCGTCGGACGAGCCGTTTTGAGCCACCTGCTGGCGGGCTCGTTCGAGATCCTCGGCATACTCGTCCACCACGATGGCTTCGTAGTCGGTTTGTCCGAGTCGATAGGTGGCGCGTCCGAGCATGTGCGCCGAGATCGGCGCCACGACGAATTGCATCATCACCACGAGCACGAGCGTTGCCGCCACATGCGTACTCTGCATCACGCAGGCCAGACCGGCGCACATCAGCACCAAGCCCAGCACCTGCGGCTTGGTGGACGCATGCATCCGCGAGAACAACGACCCGAGCCGGAGCATGCCGAGCGCGGTGAAGAAGGTCAGTGCCACACCGGCGGTGATCAGGCATACGCCGACGAGCTGCAGCCAGACGATCATCGGGTCTCCCCTTCCAGATCGAAGCCGGCGCCGATCGGGGCGTCGGGATCGTCCTCGTCGTCGGAGACGTCCGGATGCACCGGAGCGTCATCGTCGGCCAATTGGGGTCTGGCCGCCCGGGCCGCCTCCTCGGCAGTCAGCACCCGGCGGTCACTGATCGACTCGGCCTGGGAGAAGCGAGCGATCGTGGTCGACCCGATGAAGCCGACCGAGGTCAGCACCACCAGCAGCGGCAGCAGGTCGACGCGGCCGGTCAGGGCCATCAGGACCACCACGATGCCCACGGCCGAGGCGGTGATCACATCGAGGGCCACCGCCCGGTCGAGATTGGTCGGGCCGATCTCGAGGCGGATCAGCACCAGGCCCATGCCGATCACCAGCGCCGCGAAGCAGATCCACAAGGTCACGATCATGCGATCACCTCGCTGCTCGGGCCGGACCGGCCGGAGGTGTCGCCGGCGGCGCGCTGCCGGGCCCGGAACTCGGCCATCTCGGTCTCGCTCAGGCGGCCGGCCTTCATCGACCCGCCCGGACGGAAGCCGGCGGTCATCAACTCGTCATCGCTGGCCAGCGCCCGCAGAATCCGCTCTTCCTGCCGGAGGACCTGCTCGTGCGCCTCGTCCATCGCTTCGGGACCCTCGTCGACGTCGAAGACGTGGATGTAGAGCGTGCCGGTCATCCGGTGGGCGTCGATGACGATGGATCCCGGCACGAGGGCGGTGAAGCCGGCGGTCGCGGCGAGGAAACCGTCCGAATGGGCCCGGGTCTGGACGCGGATGATCGCCTCACGCGGTCTGCGCCCGGTGATGATCACCCAGACGATCTGGGCTGCGGCCACCGCGGTGTCCTTCGCGAAGACCAGCATCAGCCGCGCGAGGGCGATCGGCCGGATGGTCAGCCGTCGCTGCGGTCCGTGCGGCATCGGGGCGAGCAGCAGAATGGTCAGGGCCAGCGCGAGCCCGGCCACCACGTTGCCCCAGCTCAGGTCGCCCCACAACAGCACCCACATGAGTGTCAGCAGACTCGCGCCGACCGGCGAAACGCGCTGACGCCAGAGGTCGAGGAATTTCCCCCCGGGACCGGTGCTCATCGCTCACCTCCGGTGGTCGGGGCTGCAGCTGCCGGGGTGGTCGCGGTGACCGTCGGCGCCGATGCCGATGGTGTCCCCAGCGGCGGCACCACTGGGGTCTCGTCGACGCCCGGATTGGGCTCCTCGTGGGATTGGCCGGTGCCGCGCTCGGCCTCGGGCAGCACAGCGCTGATGTAGGGCTCCTGTTCGCGCAGTTCGACGGCTCCGCCGTGCGCATAGCGGTAGATCGGGCCGGCCAGCACGGCCAGCAACACCGATGCGGCCACCAGCAGCACGGTCGCGAATGTCATCGTCCACGGCACGGTGGCACGCTCGGTGATCTCTTCGGTGCTCGACTGCCAGAAGGCCATGTTCCAGGCGCGCAGCAGCGCATAGAGGGTGAGCAGCGAGGTGATCAGCCCGCCCGCGATCAGCGTCCAGTCCAGCGGGCTGCCCACCTGCGCGGACGCTTGGATCAGGCCGACCTTGCCGAGGAAGCCGGACATCGGCGGGACGCCGGCCAGGTTGAGCGCGGGGATCAGATAGACCACGGCCAGGAACGGCCAGACCTTGAGCAGCGAGCCGAGCTTGGTCAACGAGGTGCTGCCGCCGACCTGTTCCATCAGCCCGGACACCAGGAAGAGCGCGGTCTGGACGATGATGTGGTGCGCGGTGTAGAAGATCGCCGCAGTGAGCCCGTCGACGGTGCCGATGCCCACACCCCACAGCATGAAGCCGATATGTGAGACCAGCGTGAACGAGAGCAGACGCTTGATGTCGTCCTGCGCGACGGCCCCGAGGATACCGATCACCATGGTGGCCAGCGCCACGACCATCAGCGCCTTGTTCAATCCGGCGTCGGCGAAGATGGTGCTCTGGGTGCGGATGATCGCGTAGATGCCGACCTTGGTGAGCAGGCCTGCGAAGACCGCGGTCACCGGGGCGGGGGCCGTCGGGTAGGAGTCAGGCAGCCAGGCGGACAAGGGGAAGACCGCCGCCTTGACACCGAAGGCGACGAGCAGCATGACCTCGATGAGTTGCGCGGTCGCCGGGTCGATGCTGTTCATCCGGATCGCGATCTGCGCCATATTGACCGTGCCGACTGCGGCATAGACCATGGCGAGAGCGGTCAGGAAGATCGCCGAGCTGACCACCGACACGACCACGTAGACGGTGCCCGAGCGGATCCGTTCCCGGCTGCTGCCGAGGGTGATCAGCACGAAGCTGGCCACCAGCAGGATCTCGAAGCCGACGTAGAGGTTGAACAGGTCACCGGTGAGGAAGGCATTCGAAACCCCGGCCGACAAGATCAGGAAGGTCGGCTGGAAGACGGCGACGGGCAGCTTCCTGCCCATCGACGGGTCCTGGGTGAACGAGTAGATGAGCACGCACAAGGTCACGAAGACCGAGACCACCAGCATCAGGGCGCTCAGCCGGTCGGCGACCAGGGTGATGCCCACCGGCGCGGACCAACCGCCCACATCAAGGGTCAGCGGGCCGCTCATCGACAGGTAGGCGATGAAGACGGCATCCACCTGAACGACGACCAGCGCGATCAGCGCCACCACCCGCTGGGCGGTGTGGTGGCGAGCCAGCAACAACGCCAACGCGGCCGCGGCGAACGGGACGAGCACCGGGATGCCCAGTACCCACGACCAGTCAGCGGGGTTCACTGTCGGCACCCCCCGCCTGGGTCTTCCTAGCCTTGGGCGGAGGGGTCACCATTACCGCAGGCAGGTCCTCGGTCTCATCGAAGATGCTCGCGGCCTGCTCGTCCAAGGTGGCGCCCGAGTCATCCGTCACGCGTTCGGCAACCGCATCACGGGCCGCAGCAAGAGCGATCCGGCGGTCCTCACGGTCGTCCTGCACCTCGTCGTCGCCGTTGAGCTGCCAGGTCCGATAGGCCATGGCAAGCATGAATGCGGTCAGAGCGAGCCCGATGACGATCGCGGTCAGCACCATCGCCTGCGGCAGCGGATCGGCCATCTCGGAGACTTCGGACTGCCCGAGGATCGGCGGGCCACCGGCCCGGCCGCCGGCCATCAGCAGCAGCACGTTCACGCCGTAGGTGATCAGGCTGACCCCGATGATGATGCGGCTCAGCGAGCGCTCGAGGACGAGTATCACCCCGGCGCCGACCAGGACGCCGACCAGGATGAGCAGCGGCAGCGAGGGGGCCATGTCGATCATCGCTGCACCTCACCTTCGGATGCCTGCGCGTCTGCTGGGATGCCGGCCGCAGTCCGCTCGAGGGCCGCGCGGAGATCGGCACCCACATGGATCTCCTCGTTGACCTCGAGGGCGGTCGCGTCGTGAGCGATGTCCGGCGCAGAGCTGCCCTCGGCCTCGGCCTGCCGGTCGATCTCGCCGCCGAGCGAGCTCAAGATGTCGAGCACCAGGCCGACGACGATGAGATAGACGCCGGTGTCGAAGAACAGCGCCGTCGCGAGATGCACCTCATGGAAGATCGGCAATGTGAAGTCGAAGACGGTGGTCTGCAGGATCGTGCCCCCGAACAGCACCGGAACCAGGGCTGCCGTGGTGGCCACGGCCATGCCGAGACCGAGCAGCGCACCCGGGCGTATCCGGATCGCCAGCGCCAGCTCGTATCGTCCACCGGCCAGATAGCGGATGATCAGTGCGATGCCGGCGAGCACGCCGCCGGCGAAGCCACCGCCGGGGCTGTTGTGGCCGGCGAACAGCAGGTACAGCGAGAACAGCACGAGCGGGTGGAAGACGAACCGCGCGCCGATCTCGAAGACCAGGGAGCGGCGGACCGGGGCCAGCGTCGCGGCGCCGGGCAGCCACGTGCGGCCACGGCGCTGCGAGGACGGCTGGTTCGGGTCGGGTGGATGAGTGAAACGCGAGACCATCAACTCGGCCTCGGCGGCGCGCGGGATGCCGCGTCCCCAGACCTGCGGCGCCTTCACCGCGGACTGCAGGACCTTGCGCAACTCCAGCGACTGATGGCGTTCGCGGACGAAGATCAAGGACGCGACGCCGGTGGCTGCCGCGAGCAGCACCGACACCTCCCCAAGGGTGTCCCAGGCTCGGGTGTCGACCAGGGTGACGTTGACGATATTGCGTCCATAGCCGAACGCATAGACCTCTTCGGGATAGTGCACGGTCACCGGCGGAGCAATGCGTGCCGAAGCGGCCACCCACCCGAGCAGGGCGACCGCGGCACCCACGACCGCCCCGATGACGATCCGCCGGACATGGTCGGACGTATAGGGCCGGTTGGAGAAGTACGGCGGTAGCCGCCGCAGCACGAGAACCAGGACGACCAGGGTGACGGTCTCGACGAGCGCCTGGGTGAGCGCCAGGTCGGGGGCGCCCTGCAGCGCGAACAGCAGCGCAGTCGCGTAGCCGATGAACGCGGTCAGCATGACAGCCTTCATGCGGCGCCGCGAACGGACGACCAGCACCGCCGCGATACACGCCAGCACCACGATGCCGGCCTGCACGGGGTTGTCCCAGATCCTTGGCACATCGAGCCCGGGAACGTCCCCGCCGATGATGATCAGCAATCCGCAGGCGCCCACCATGGTCAGCAGGATGACCGCGAGATAGTTGGGCAGCGAACCGGTCTGGATTCCCGCTGTGACATCGGCCGAGAAGTTGTTGATGCCGTGGATGATCTTCCGGTAGACCTGATCGGCCGCCGGGATGGTGAACTTGGCCTGGAACTTGTTGATCTGGTTCCGGTAGACGAACAAGACGATGCCGCCTGCGATGACCAGCACGGTCGCCGCGAGCGGTATTCCGAAGCCTCCCCACAAGGTGAGATGACCGTCGTGGCCCTCGAAGGTCCGGGCGTAGGGGGCGAGCAGGCCATCGGTGAAGCCAGGCGCCATTCCCGCGGCCAGGCCCACGAACGCGAGGATCCCGATGGGCAGGCCGAGCCGGGCGTCCAGCCGGTGCTCGGCGGCCGGCTCGACACCGGGTTTGGACGCGAAGGCGCCCCACCAGAAGCGCAGGGTGTAGCCGACGGTGAAGATCGATCCGATGACGATGACCGCGAGAATCAGCCACTGGCCCTCATGGGTGAAGGCCTCGAGCGCGGCCTCCTTCCCGACGTAGCCCAGCGTCGGGGGAATACCGGCCATGGACGCCAGCGCCACCGTCGTCGCCACGGTGAAGCCGGGCATCGCGCGTCCAACACCGGAAAGCTCGCGCAGATCGCGGGTGCCGTACTCGTGGTCGATCGCGCCGACCGCCAGGAACAGCGAGGCCTTGAACATCGCGTGGGCAAAAAGCATGGTCAGCCCGGCCAGCGCGACCGCGCGCTCGCCGTAACCGACCAGCACCATGATCAGGCCGAGCTGTGAGACGGTGCCGAACGCGAGCAGCAGTTTGAGGTCGTGCTGGCGCAACGCCCGGTAGCCCCCGATGATCATGGTCGCCAGCCCCGCGACGAGGATGATCGGACGCCAGCCCGGGAAATCGGCGAAGCCGGGAGCCAGCCGTGCGACCAGGTAGATGCCGGCCTTCACCATGGCGGCCGCGTGCAGATAGCCGCTGACCGGGGTGGGTGCAGCCATCGCTGCGGGAAGCCAGAAGTGGAAGGGGATCTGCGCCGACTTGGTGAGCGCACCCAGCAGGACCAGCACCACCGCGACCGGGACGATCGCCGGATGTGCGCCTTGGCCCAGCGTCCCGGCGGCCGCAGACTCGACGAGCTGCGAGACCGAGAAGGATCCACCTGGGACGATGCCGAGCATGATCAGCCCACCGAGCATCGCCAGCCCACCGAAGGTGGTGACGATGATCGCCTGCATGGCGGCCACCCGGGAGGGCTGCCGGTCGTGGTAGTGGCCGATCAGCAGGAAGCTGAAGACGGTCGTCAGCTCCCAGAAGAGATAGACGATGAGCGTGTTGTCGGAGGTGACCAGGCCGAACATCGCCCCGGCGAAGGCGACGAAGACCCCACCGAAGCGTCCGAGATGGCCGGCGTTGTGCCCGAAGTAGCACCAGCAGTAGATCAGGATGAGCGCGCCGACCCCGCTGACGATCAGCGTCATCAGCCAGCTGAGCACGTCGAGCCGGAAGACGAGGTCGAGGCCCAGTTCGGGCACCCAAGGCACGGATTGGCTCGGATAGGCACCGGCGAAGACCTTGCTGGTTTGGGTGACCGCCCACCCGGCCGTCACGGCCGGGACGATGGCCAGCATCCCGAACGCCTTGCGTCCGAGTTCTTTGAACAGCGCTGGCGCGAGCACGGCTGCCACTGCGTAGGCGCAGAGCAGCTGTATCAAGGGGCCCTCCAAAAGGCTGGATAAGGGTCGCGGAATCCCCTATTGAGGTTAGCAGGATACCCACCTGCTGGCCGGAGCATCCCATGGGCCGGCGCCCGTTCCCATGGCCGTCGTCCCCCATGGCAGTTCGCCGTCGGTACAATCCGCTCGAACTGAGGGGTGGACGAGCGCGAGCCCGAGGACGGCTCAGGCTTGCGGGCGAAGCAACGGGAACAGGATCGTCTCGCGGATGCCCGCATCGGTGAACAGCATGATCAGCCGGTCGATGCCCATGCCCATGCCGCCCATGGGGGGCGCACCCAGCTCGAGCGCTGCGAGGAAGTCCTCGTCCAACTGCATGGCCTCGGGATCACCAGCCGCTGCGGCCAACGACTGCGCGGTGAGGATCTCGCGCTGGATGATCGGATCGATCAGCTCATTGAAGCCGGTAGCCCGCTCGACCCCGCCGATGATGAGATCCCAGGCCTCGATCAGACCCGGCTTGCTGCGATGCCGGCGGGCAAGGGGCTGCGCGACCTCCGGGAAATCACAGACAAACGTCGGGTTGACCAGATCGGGCTCGACCAGATGCTCGTAGAGCTCCATCACCAACTTGCCATTGCCCCACTTCGGATCGAACTCGACCTCGCGGGCCTCGCAGAGCTCGTGCAGATGCTGGATCGAGGTGTCGACGTCCACAACCTCACCGACCGCGTCGCTGACCGCGTCGTAGATCGGCAGCCATCGCCACTCGGCGTCCAGATCGATGACCCGGCCGTCCGACCGCTCGATCTGATGCACTCCGGCGACATCGGCCGCATTCATGATCATTTCCTTGGTGAGAGCGGCGATCGTCTTGTCGTCGCCCCACGACTGGTAGGCCTCCAGCATGGTGAACTCGGCCGAATGCGTCGAGTCGATGCCTTCATTCCGGAAGATCCGGCCGATTTCGTAAACCGCGTCGATGCCGCCGACCATCACGCGCTTGAGGTACAGCTCGAGCGCGATGCGCAGGGTCATGTCGGTGTCGAACGCATTGAGGTGGGTGTTGAACGGACGCGCCGCCGCACCACCATGGATCAGTTGCAGGGTGGGTGTCTCGACCTCAAGAAAGCCCTCGGAGTCGAGGGTCTCGCGCAGGCTGCGGGTGATCGCCGCACGCAGTCGCACCATGTCGCGCGCCTCGGGGCGCACGATCAGGTCGGCGTAGCGCTGCCGCACCCGCGATTCTTCTGAAAGCTCCTTGTGAAGAGCGGGCAGCGGACGAAGCGCCTTGCTGGCGATCTTCCACTCGGAGGCCATCACCGACAGTTCGCCGCGGCGCGACGAGATGACGCGCCCGCGCACCCAGACGAAGTCGCCCAGATCGACATCGGCCTTCCAGTCGGCCAGCGCCTGCTCACCGACCTCGGCCAGCGAGATCATCACCTGCAGCCGCTCACCGCTGGAATCCTGACTGAAACCGTCCTGCAAGGTGGCGAAGCACAGCTTGCCGGTGTTGCGCAGGAAGACGACACGGCCGCCGATCTCGACGACATCTTGGGTCTCCTCGCCCTTGTCCAGATCGGGCCAGCCGGCCCGCACCTCGCTCAGCGTGTGAGTGCGGTGCATGTCGACGGGGTAGGGTTCGCGACCAGTTCCGATCATGCGTGCGCGCTTGTCGCGACGCACCTGCTGCTGTTCGGAGATCTCGGCGAGATCTGCGGCTGTGCTGGTTTCGGTTGACTGGTCACTCACCCGGGCATTCTAGCTGCGGCCACCAGCACGGTCATCTTGGCGCCGAGCGCCATCCCCGATGACGAGGACGGGTAGCTGCGCATCGAAGAGCCCAGCTACCCGCCACCATAAGAAGTCATCGCGTTCGGCTACTCGCTGCGGTAGACGTCCTGCGGGCCGCGCCCCACCTCCGGGGTCCAGCCGGTCAGCCGATCCCCGGTCCAGTGCACGGTGCCCTGCTGGCCCCGCACCATGACCTCGGCCTGGCTCGCGGTAGCCATCAGCTCGCGCTGGTGGCCGTCGCCGAACTGCATCTTCACCCAGTGCTGCTGGCCGCCTCCGCTCGAGATCTCGCGCACGGCCAGCACCTGCGCGGGCGCCGACAAGACGCCGCCGGTGCTACCAGTGCCCCGGGACGCGCGCCCCAGCAGCGCTGCCAGCCCGGCGATGGCCAGCCCACCAGCGCACAAGGCGACCGCTACGAACAACATCCCGCTGAACATGTCGCCGTCCGCTTCGTCCTAGGCGTTGGCGATGATCAGTGCGGCGTTCTCGTCCAGGGCAGCCAGCTTCTGCTCGCCAGGCATGTCCTTGGGACGCAAAGCGATCTTCAGCCCATAGCTGACATCGCCGGCCGCCGCGATGGCAGCGGCAACTTCGGCGGCACCCAGCAGCGAACCCTCGGGGGCTGCGGCAGTGCCGGCAAGCGGCACGTGCTGGTCGGCCCACGGGCCACCCCAGGCATTCTCCGAGTCTGCGCAGCTGGAGAACCCGACATGGCGCAGCCAGCCTGATGCGGCCGCGGTCTTGATGTGTTCCAGCGGGGTCTGGGCGCTGCGGCCCTCGATGGCGCTGCGCGCCCAGTTGATCACCAAACCCCAGCTGACCTGCGGAACTGCCGCAGACACCTGCTTGAGCACCGCGATCTCCTCGTCCAGGCTCAGGTAGCCCTTCTGCGGTGCCTGACCCTCGACGTGGGCGTCGCAGTGCTCCACCCACAGCGGGATGCCCCCCCAGTCGAGCCCGGCCAACTCGATCAGCGAGTCGGCGAACTTGGCCGCATCCGCCTTGCCGGTCGGCGCCGAATGCAATTGGACGGCCTTGATGGGATGTCCCTCGGCGACCAGCCTGGCCACGGCCAGAGCTTCTCCGCGGGCCCATTCGAGGGCACGCTGACGTCCGGCTTCATCGGGGGAAGCAAGGCCGAAATCGGGGTCCGTGGCGTTGTGACCAGTGGTTCCGGGAACGCCGCTGACGATGGCGGGCAGATCGGCCGGCGCGCCGGCGGGCCAGGCGAGCGAATCGGCGTAGCCCAGTTCCAGGCCACCCACCCAATCGCGCTCAGCCAATTCGGTCACGAACGCGAGTCGGCCCTCATTATCAGCGGGCCAGGTGTTGTAGGCGGACGAGAACAGTTTCATGTCAGACTCCCTTGGTCGTCGTTGGCTCCGGTTTGGGTCCTGTTGGTAGCACCAGTTTGGCACGGACCACCCACAGAACCATGACGCAGTTGCCATGCCCGGGCTCAGCCCTGCGATCATCAGCGGCTGCGCTCAGCCGGCCGGCGCGCCAGCCAACCACATCGGCCGAGGGCACCTCCGCTCGCACTCGCCGCTCAGAGGTCGGCTCACCAGCCCGTTTGTGAGTGAGCGCTCACTCAGCTACAGTTGTCCGCCGTGCGCAGAGCTCAACCCATGTCACCGGACGAGCGCCGGCAAGCCATCATCGCGGCCACCAGGCCGTTACTGGTGGCCCGCGGCGGCCAGTTCACCATCAAAGAGGTCGCCGAGGCCGCCGGGATCGCCGAAGGCACCATCTTCCGCGTCTTCGCGTCCAAACAAGACCTGATGCACGCCGTGGTCGCCGACATCCTCGACACCGCATCGCTGTGCCGGCGAATCGAGGCGCTGCCCGACGTGCCCGACTTCACCGCGCATCTGACTGCCTTGATCACCCTTCTCACCGCAGACGCGGACGCCACCCACGCGGCCATCGCCGCGCTCCGGCTGGCCAGCTGCGAAGAATCCGACAGCTCGGCGCGCCTGGCGCACGGTGGGCATCACCAAGGCGGGAAGACCAATTTCCACAAGCGCATCACTCAGGTGCGCGATGCCATCATCGCGTCCATCACGCCGTGGGAGGCGCAGCTACGGCTCTCCCCCGAGCAGGCGGCGTTCCTGATTCAGAGCACCGCTTTCAGCGCTCTGCATTTCGTCCTCGAGGACCATCCCCTCTCCGACCCAGCCTTGCTGGCCAGCACCCTGACACACGGAATCTACAAGGACTGACATGCTCATCAAGCTCATCGGCCGCTATATCCGGCCTTATCGCGGCGAGATCGTCGCCGTCCTGATACTTCAGCTGATCGCAGCCGTGGCATCCCTGCTGCTGCCGAGTCTCAATGCCCGGATCATCGATGACGGCGTCGCCAAGGGTGACACCGCTTTCATCCTCAGCCATGGCGCGATCATGCTCGCGGTGGCGCTCACCCAGGCCGTCAGCCAGGTAGCCGCGGTCTATTTCGCGGCCCGCGCCGCGATGGGGTTCGGACGCGACATTCGCGCCGGGATCTTCGATCGGACGCTGTCGTTCAGCGCTCGCGAGGTGAATCAGTTCGGTGCCCCGTCCCTAATCACCCGCACCACCAACGACGTCCAGCAGGTGCAGATGCTCGTGCTGATGACCGGCGCCATCATGGTCTCGGCGCCCATGATGATGATCGGCGGTGTCATCATGGCGCTGCGCGAAGATGCCGGCCTGAGCTGGCTGATCGTCGTCGCGGTCGTCCTGCTCGGCTCGGTGGTCGGCGTCCTCGTGTTCAAGATGACCCCGCTCTTCCAGGAGAACCAGCGCAAGATCGACAACCTTAACCAGGTCGTCCGAGAGCAGATCACCGGCATCCGCGTGATTCGCGCCTTCAACCGCGAGCCGCTCGAACGAGAGCGTTTCAGCGGCGCCAACGACGCCCTGATGCGCCTCGGCTATTCCATCGGCGCGCTGTTCGCGGTGCTGTTTCCGTTCGTGATGCTGGTGATGAACCTCGGCAGCGTCTCGGTGATGTGGTTCGGCGGGCTGCGGGTGGATGCCGGCGAGATGCAGATCGGTCAGCTGACCGCCTTCCTCACCTATCTCATGCAGATCCTGATGAGCGTCTTGATGGCGACGATGATGGCGATGCTGGCCCCGCGCGCAGCCGTCTGCGCCGATCGCATCATGGAGGTGCTGAACACCGAGTCGTCCGTGGTGCCTCCCGCCGATCCCGTCACGCAGCTGCCCGAGTCGGGCACCGTCCGCTTCGACGATGTGCAATTCAGCTACCCGGGAGCCGATTCCCCGGTGCTGACCGGCATCAACTTCGAGATGCGGCCCGGCCAGACCACTGCGGTGGTCGGCTCGACCGGTTCCGGCAAGACCACCCTGGTCAGCCTGATCCCGCGGCTGTTCGATGTCACCGGCGGACGAGTGCTGGTCGACGGCGTCGACGTGCGCGACATCGATCCCGATGTCTTGTGGTCACGGGTCGGACTGGTGCCCCAGAAGCCCTACCTGTTCAGCGGCACGATCGCGTCCAACCTTCGTTACGGTCGCCCGGATGCGACTGACGAGCAGATCTGGCAGGCGCTCGACACCGCGCAGGCCAGCGATTTCGTCGAAGAAATGGATTCGACGATCGATGCGCCGATTGCCCAGGGCGGCACCAACGTCTCCGGCGGCCAGCGCCAGCGGCTGTCGATTGCACGCGCCCTGGTCAAGCGTCCAGAGATCTACGTCTTCGACGACGCGTTCAGCGCGCTGGATGTCGCCACCGATGCGCGACTGCGCGCAGCCCTGGCGGGCCAGACCAAGGACGCGGCCGTGCTGATCGTCGCGCAGCGGGTCTCCACGGTGCGTCAGGCCGATCAGATCATCGTCTTGGACGAAGGCACCATCGTGGGCGTGGGCACCCACACCGAACTGTTGGACAGCTGCCAGACCTACCGAGAGATCGTGGAATCCCAGCTCAGCATTGAGGAGGCGGCGTGAACACCAATCGACGGACGCCGGTCAAGGCAAACGCGCGCCCCAAGAACGCACCCCGCCTGGGCCACGGTCCGGGCGCTGGAGTGGCTGTCGCGGAGAAGGCCGTCAACTTCGGGCCCTCGCTGATGCGGCTGCTGGGATTCATGAAACCCGAGCGCTCGCGGTTCGCGGTCGTCGTGCTCATGGGTATCGCCTCGGTGGCAGGAACCGTCGTGGGCCCGAAGATCTTGGGCAAGGCCACAGATGTGATCTTCACCGGGATCATCGGCAAGAATCTGCCCGCCGGCATGACCCAGCAGCAGGTCATCGACATGCTGCGCGCCAGCGGTCAGGACCAGTTGGCCGACCTGCTGTCGGGCATGACGGTCGTCCCCGGCCAGGGCATCGATTTCAGCACGCTTGGGCACTGGCTGATGCTGGCGCTCGGCCTCTACCTGGTGGCCGCGGCCCTCGGCTTCTTGCAGAACTACCTGTTGAACCGGGCCGTCCAGCGCACCGCCTTCCGGATGCGCGACGAGATGCGGGCGAAGATGGACCGCCTGCCGCTCAGCTATTTCGACTCGCAGCCCCGCGGCGAGTTGCTCAGCCGGATGACCAACGACATGGACAATGTGCAGCAGACGCTGCAGCAGACGCTGGGGCAGCTGCTCAACTCGGTGCTCACCGTGCTCGGCGTGACTGTCATGATGCTCTCGGTCAGCGCGCTGCTGACCGGCATCACCGTGCTGATCGTGCCGTTGGCGGCTGTGGTCTCCATGTTCATTGGCAAGAAGGCTCAGCGGCAGTTCGTGGCCATGTGGGACGCCACCGGCGAACTGAACGGCCAGGTCGAGGAGGCCTACACCGGTCACTCGCTGGTGAAGGTCTTCGGACGCCAGCGTGAGGTCGAGGCCACCTTCGGTCAGACCAACGACCGGCTGTTCAATTCGGCGTTCCGCGCCCAGTTCATCTCGGGCATCATCATGCCGGTCAACTTCTTCATCGGGAACCTCAACTACGTCGCGATCGCCGTTGTCGGTGGCCTACGGGTGGCCAGCGGGCAGATGCCGCTGGGCAGCGTCCAGGCGTTCATCCAGTACTCCCGGATGTTCACCCAGCCGATCACCCAGATCGCTTCGATGGCGAATCTGCTGCAGTCCGGTGTCGCCTCGGCCGAGCGCATCTTCGAGGTGCTGGACGCCGACGAGATGAGCCCGGAGCAGTCCGGTTCGCTGCCGGCCGGCATCAGCGGCCATGTGGCCTTCCGCGATGTCGACTTCTCGTACTCACCGGACCACCCGCTGATCCAGGGCCTGAACATGGAGGCGCTGCCCGGCCAGACGGTCGCGATCGTCGGACCGACCGGTGCCGGCAAGACGACTCTGGTGAACCTGCTGGAGCGGTTCTACGAGATCGACGGCGGACAGATCAGTATCGACGACACCGACATCACGTCGATCTCCCGCTCGGCACTGCGCGAGCCGCTCGGCATGGTCCTGCAGGACACCTGGCTGTTCGGCGGCACCATCCGCCAGAACATCGCCTACGGCAAGCCGGACGCTTCCGAGGAGGAGATCACCGCCGCCGCCGAGGCCGCCCACGTCGACCAGTTCGTGCACCGGCTGCCGGCGGGCTACCAGACGGTGATCAACGACGAGGGAACCAACGTCTCCGCCGGCGAGAAGCAGCTGATCACCATCGCCCGGGCATTCATCAAGCAGCCCGAGGTGCTGATCCTGGACGAGGCGACCTCCTCGGTCGACACCCGCACCGAACTGCTCGTCCAGCAGGCGATGGCCCGGTTGCGTTCGGGACGCACGAGCTTCGTCATCGCGCACCGGCTGTCGACGATCCGCGACGCCGATCTGATCCTCGTGATGGATCACGGCGCGATCGTCGAACAGGGCAATCACGATGAGCTGATCGCGGCCAAGGGCGCTTACTACGACCTCTACCAGTCACAGTTCGCGGCAGCCATCAATGAGGCCTGAGCCCACCCCCGCGCTCTAGGGGTGTCCTTGTAATCTGGCCTATCGTGGAGAAAGAGATCCTGGTCGATACCGACATCTTGGCCGATGAGCGCCATCGACAACGCAAGTTCAGCCGTATCTACCGGATCATCACCGCGATTCTGCTGCTGGCAGCCTGTGTCGGACTGATCTATGCCGGGTTCTTGTCCAGCGTCCGCTCGGGCTGGGTGGTACTGATCGGCATCCTCGCTGTGGTGGCGGTGATCGTCTTCATGGTCTGGCGAATGGATCGCAAGCGCCCCGAGGATCTGGTCAGCACCGGCCCATGGTCGTGGGGACAGGTCTATTCGGGCGCCCAGAGCCGGGAGATCTGGAATTCGATGGGCGGAGTGATCCTGCGGCACGGCCTGGGGATCACCCGGATCACCCGCAACACCGCGATGCTGGAACGCAAGGGCAGTTTCCTTTACCGCAAGGGGATTCACCTGCTCGATGTGCGTGAATCGGTCGATCATCCGGGCTGGTTCGTCGTCACCGTGCAGTCGGCTCCCGATCTGCCCACCAGCATCACCGATTTTGGACGCGGTCACGGCATCAACACCGAGTTGCTCGGTTCGGTGCCGGGATTCCGCAAGCCGGACGACGCCGAGCTCACGCTCGGGTGATTCCGGTCGGCGGACACAACCAGGTGGGGCAGGATAGTAGGCATGGAATCTGAATTGCTGGCTGGCCGCTACCAACTCGTGGCCCAGATCGGCGAGGGGGCAACCGGACGGGTGTGGCGGGGCTTCGACACCCTGCTCGAGCGCGCAGTGGCGATCAAGATCGTCGATCTGGCCGGCTCGACCGATCCGGCGATGGCCGAGCGATTCCGCCGGGAGGGCATCGCCATCGCAGGGCTGAGCGATGACGCCATCGTCAAGGTCTGGGATACCGGAGCTGACGACCGCCGGGGCTGGCTCGTGATGGAGCTGCTCAGCGGGCCCAACACCAGCAAACTGATCAAGGAACGTGGGCCGCTCAGCCATGAGGTGGCCATGCCCATGCTGGCCGATGTCTCCGACGGCCTGCAGGCCGCCCACGATGCCGGCATCACCCATCGCGACGTCAAACCTGCGAACATCGTGCTGGACGCGCCGGCCGAGGCCGATGGCACGCTGCCCGACCTGATGGCCCACCCCGAACTCGGACGCCCGGTGCTGGTCGACTTCGGTATCGCCCGCCTGGTGGACGAAGCAGGAAAGCAGCTGACCCGCCCGGCCACCGCGATCGGAACTGCCGCCTACATGTCACCCGAGCAGGCCCGGGGCATGGAGGTGGGGCCGGCGTCCGACGTCTACTCACTGGCCTGTGTGGCCTACCATCTGATTCTCGGACGCCCGCCCTTCCTGGCCGACAGCTCGATCGCGGTCGCCCATGCGCAGGCGTTCGACACCCCCGTTCCGTTGGGTGAGCTGAGTCCCGATATTCCGCCCGCGCTCGACACCCTGATCACGCGGATGCTCGCCAAGGATGCTGCGGCTCGTCCCACTGCCCGTGAGGTCGCCCATGAGTTGCGCGCGATCGCGGCCAATCCGAAGATGTCGCCGACCGTCCCCCTCGATGCGGCCGCCACCGCGCTGATGGGTGCCACCGCAGAGACCCAGCTGCTGTCCGGTGAGCCGGGTCCGCCGACCGCCGACACGCGGGTGCTCTCGCCGACCCAGACCGGACCGACATACGCCCAGACCGCGTCGACCGATCCGGGGGGTCAGACAGGCGCTGTCGCACCGGTCGGCACCGATCAGGAGCCGTCGTCCGATCAGGAGGGAAACCGTGCCACCCGGCATTGGGGACGCTGGCTGGTCGGGCTGTTGATCGTCGCGTTGGCCGCTGCCCTGGTCTATTCGTGGACCGCGGCCAGCAGGAATCCGGTGACCATCCCGACGGTCACGCTGACCGCGACCGCAACGACGAGCCCGACCACCACCTCGGCCAGGCCGACCACCACCGTGGCGCCCCCCACCACGATCGCTCCGCCCACCACCACCTTCCCCCCGACCACGACTGCTCCGCCGACCACCACGGCTCCGCCCACCACGACGGCGCCGCCCACCACGACGACGACACAGCCTCCGACCACCACCGCTCCACCGACCACGGCCACAACAAGTCAGCCACGGCCGACCTCAACTGATACCGATGACGGCGGCGGCGAGGTTTCGCCGTAAACTTTTGCCTGCTCACTGAGTGAAACCAGGCGCGCGCGCAAGTGTGCGCGGTCTCACACCGCGAATGAGCATGACGAAAGGACCCCTGTGGAAGCCCATTTGACGCATGTCTACAACCAGATCATCGCCCGCAATCCCGGTGAGGCAGAGTTCCACCAAGCAGTACGTGAGGTCTTCGACACTCTCGGCCCGGTGATCGACCGCAACCCCCAGTACACCGAAGCTGCTGTGCTGGAGCGCATCTGCGAGCCGGAGCGCCAGATCATCTTCCGCGTGCCGTGGGTCGACGATGCCGGCAGGGTGCAGATCAACCGCGGTTTCCGGGTGGAGTTCAACTCCGCGCTCGGCCCGTACAAGGGCGGTCTACGTTTCCACCCCTCCGTGTATCTGGGCATCATCAAGTTCTTGGGCTTCGAGCAGATCTTCAAAAACTCGCTGACGGGGCTGCCGATCGGCGGCGGCAAGGGTGGCGCCGACTTCGACCCGCACGGGCGTTCCGACGGCGAGATCATGCGCTTCTGCCAGTCGTTCATGACCGAACTCGCCAACCACATCGGTCCGCAGACCGACGTTCCCGCCGGTGACATCGGGGTCGGCGGACGCGAGATCGGCTACATGTTCGGCCAGTACCGCCGGATCACCAATCGCTATGACGCCGGCGTGCTGACCGGCAAGGGCCTGACCTGGGGTGGTTCTCTGGTGCGCACCGAGGCCACCGGCTACGGACTCGTGATGTTCACCAATCGCATGCTCGGCACTCGCGGCCTGAGCTTCGACGGCAAGACGGTGTCGATCTCCGGCTCGGGCAATGTCGCGATCTACGCCACCGCGAAGGCCCAGGAGCTCGGCGCCCAGGTGATCACCTGCTCGGATTCGAGCGGATACGTGATCGACGAGGCCGGCATCGACCTGGAGTTGCTCCGGGAGGTCAAGGAGGTCGAACGCGGACGAGTCTCCGACTACGCCATCCGCCGCGGCTCCGCTGCCACCTTCGTGCCCGGCGGTTCGGTCTGGGATGTTCCGGTGGATGTCGCCCTGCCGTGCGCCACCCAGAACGAACTCGATGGGGACGCCGCCGCCGCGCTGCTGAGCAACGGTCTCGTCGCGGTCGCCGAGGGCGCCAACATGCCCTGCACCCCGCAGGCGATTCTGGCATTCCAGAAGGCCGGGGTGCTGTACGCGCCGGGCAAGGCGTCCAATGCCGGCGGCGTGGCCACCTCCGGGCTGGAAATGCAGCAGAACGCCTCCCGCGACTCGTGGAGCTTCGACTACACCGAGAACAAGCTCGCCGAGATCATGGCGAACATTCACGACACCTGCGCGCAGACGGCGGAAGAGTACGGCCATGCCGGTGACTATGTGATGGGCGCCAACATCGCCGGCTTCATCAAGGTCGCGGACGCCGTCATCGCCCAAGGCCTCATCTGATCGGCCCCAATCTGATCGGTCCCTGATCGGTCCCGAGCCGAGCGGCCCAGCAGCTCCCGGATGTCACCTCGATGTCTCCGGGAGCTGCTCGCGTTCAGGCCGAGCGGCGCACCCCGCGCCGCCGTCAGCGTTTCGACGGCCAGTCTCGCCGGTAGTGGGCGAGCCATTCCTGACGGGATTGCCGCATCATCATGGTCGCCCCACTGGCGCACAGCGCCACGCCGGCATAGGCGACCGCATGCCAGCCGTCCGCCGGCTGACCCCACAGCACCGCGATGAACGCCCCATAGCCGGCCATCAACCACATGAGGATGGCGATCAGCATCAACCCGATCACCATCAGCCTGCGAGGTTCACGTTCGGGCAGCCTGTCGGTGCCGGTGGCGCGCAACCGCCGCTGGCCGCCGAGCGCCAGCAACCACATCATGGCTCCGAAGAACAGGGAGAAGAACGACATGAAGATGACCTGGCCGGTTGACGAGTCCTGAGCGATCTGCCCGGCGATCATCCCGATCACGCCCAGCACGGCTCCGGACTGCAATGCCCGGATCGGCGCCCTGTCGCGCCAGTCACGCTCGTCCATCATCGCCGCCGCGCGGTGCCGAAGATCGAGCGGACGACTTCGCGTCCGGCCGAGCGGGCGAACTGTTTGAATGCGCTCGAGTCGGCGACCTGCTCGATGACCGACTTCTGAGCCTTCGACGACTTCGACGGGGCCTTGGCCCGGGACTGCTTCGGTTGGGACTGCTTGGGCTGGACGCCGGCGCTCACCAACGGCATCCCGTTCGTCCGGTCGGCGTTGTGCGCGGACGTTGTCGATTGAGCGTTCTCAGCGCCTTGGGCCAGCTTGCGGGCCAGCATCTCGTAGGCAGAATCCCGGTTGATCTGCCGGCCGTAGCGGGCCATCATCGGGCTCGCCGCGATCATCCGATCCTGCTGCGCGGCGTCGGTCGGCCCCATCTTCGACTCGGGTGCGAAGACCCGCGTCCAGGCCACCGGGGTCGGAACCCCATCCGGGTCCATCACCGTCACGACGGCCTGCCCGATGCCCAGCTGCGTCAGCAGCTCGGCGAGATCGTAGCTCGATCTCGGGAAGGTATTGACCGTAGCCTTCAGCGCTTTGGCGTCGTCGGGGGTGTGCGCGCGCAGCTGGTGGGCAATCCTGCTGCCGAGTTGGGCCAGCACATCGCCGGGCACATCCTTGGGCGTTTGCGTGACGAAGAAAACCCCGACGCCCTTAGAGCGGATGAGCCGGACCGTCTGGGTGATCTGCTGGACGAAAGCCTTGGATGCTCCGCTGAACAGCAGGTGCGCCTCGTCGAAGAAGAAGACCAGCTTCGGACGATCGGCGTCGCCCACCTCGGGCAGATCGTGATACAGATCGGCGAGCAGCCACATCAAAAAGGTCGAGAACAGCGCCGGACGATCCTGCACATTGGGCAGTTCCAGCATGCTGACCACACCGCGTCCATCGGCGGTGGTGCGCAGCAGATCGTTGGTGTCGAACTCGGGCTCGCCGAAGAAGACGCCGGCGCCCTGTTGCTCGAGATTGACGATCGATCGCAGGATCACTCCGACGGTCTGGCTGCTCAGTCCACCGATCTGCTTGAGCACCGGTTTGCCCTCGTCGGAGTCGAGATACTTCAGCACGGCCACCAGATCCTGCAGGTCCAGCAGGGGCAGACCGGCCTGATCGGCGAAGTGGAAGACCAGCCCGAGGCTGGACTCCTGGGTCTCGTTCAGTTCCAGCACCTTGCTGAGCAGGATCGGCCCGAAACTCGAAATGGTGGCCCGCAGCGGTGTGCCCTTGCCCTGGCCGCCCAGTGCGTAGAACTCGACGGCCGACGCCGCGGGCCGCCAGTCCTGACCGTTCTTCGCGGTACGTGCGAGCAGTTTCTCGGTGGGCTCGGCAGCGGTGGCCATGCCCGAAAGGTCGCCCTTGATGTCGGCTGCGAAGACCGGCACCCCGGCGCGGGCTATCTGTTCGGCCAGCACCTGCAAGGTGATGGTCTTGCCGGTGCCGGTCGCCCCGCTGATCAGCCCGTGCCGGTTCAGCATGGCCAGTGGAATGCGGATGCGCGCGTCGGGAACCGGTTCGTCGTCCACACTCAGCACACCGACATCAATGGCAGGTTCGGTAAAGGTGTAGCCCGAGCGGATCGCGTCGATCGCTTCTTCACGGGCCGCCTCAACCGGCCGATCAGCTGACATGGCACCAAGCATGCCACGGGGCAACCGCCGGCAGACAGACCGGCGCCGGACGGATGCATCCCTAAGACTCGCCGAAAGGTCTTCCGCAATGACCCAGGTGCCCAGTCATCGGCTGGTTAGGATGGCCGGGTGATCTTCAAACGAGTCGGCGAAGACAGGCCCTACCCCGATCACGGCTACACACAGCGTGAATGGGCCTCAGTCGCACCACAGCAGGTGCGCCTCGATCAGTTGGTGACCACCAAGCGCACCCTCGACCTGGACGCGCTGCTGGAGGAGGATTCCACCTTCTACGGCGACCTGTTCGCGCACGTCGTCTTGTGGAACGGCGAGCTTTATCTCGAGGACGGCCTGCATCGCGCGTTGCGGTCGGCGCTGCAGCAGCGACAGACGGTGCATGCTCGTGTGCTGGATCTTGACCAATCCTCGAGTGCAGTAGGCTGACGCCATCCACCCGGCCTGCGGGCCCTAGCGTTCAGGAGCAGAAGTGAGGAGTGCGGTGCGCCGGTGGGCTACCCCCATCACCCTGCTGGTGCTGCTTGCGCTGCTGGGTTACGGACTGTGGTGGGGCTGGGAGCAGCTGACCCGTCCGTTCAGCGATTCCACCCCCTGCGTTACCCAGTCGGCGTCTGTCCTCATCACCACCCAGGTGACCGTCCAGGTGTTCAATGGAGGCAGTGCCTCCGGTCTGGCCGGGCAGGTCACCGAGCAGCTGGCCTACCACGGCTTCCACACGAAATCGGCGGCCAACACCAGTGAGCAGGTAGGCGCGACCACCATCGTCGGCGCCGCAACGGATTCGCCAGAGGTCCAGTTGGTGGCAGGTTTCTTCGTGGACCCGCAGACCCGCGGCGACGACCGCACCGACGGTACCGTCGATGTGCTGTTGGGTGACAGCTACTCCGGATTCAACGATGACGCCCCCACCTCGATCGATGTGCCCGGCGGTGTCATCTGTATCCCTGGTGCGACCGAAGCGCCGGCTGATGGGAACGCCGGCTGACCACGTCTTTGCGTTAGGCGCGAACGACTGTCTTATCGCTGCGCCACTGGGGCTGCTCGCGAGGGCAACAACCACGACGGCGCGCTGCTGGGGGCGGTGACCCAGCATGGCTGTGGTCACCGCCCCCGGATCAGATCAGGACTTGACTCGGCGTGATCGCGTGATGCCGCTAACGATCAGGCCGATTCCGACCAGGACGGCTACGCCCGAGGCAGCGGCCAGTGGATTGCCACCGGACGCGCCGGTATTCGGAAGCGCCGTCATACTCGGTCCGGAGGTCTCTCCGCCGGATGGTTGCTCACCGCCACCGCGTGGTGGTGTGGTGTCGCCGGGGTGAGTGCCGGGACCTCCGGGCTGCGTACCGGGACCGCCCGGCTGCGTACCGGGACCTCCGGGGTGTGTGCCGGGGCCGCCGGGATGCGTGGCTGGCGGAGTCGTCGGGGTATCGGTCGGCGTGTCCGTCGGGGTATCGGTCGGCGTGTCCGTCGGGGTATCGGTCGGCGTGTCCGTCGGCGTGTCGGTCGGCGTACCCGTCGGCGGGGTGT
>Ga0334885_1001876_pt1 | contig 23610 bp, 20 predicted proteins | sample GraSluR1_MG_8_FD_207233 | JGI IMG/M metagenome (GOLD analysis project Ga0334885, IMG submission 207233) | Sludge microbial communities from methane-producing bioreactor in Wageningen University, Netherlands - Granular Sludge_31_05-R1 | ecosystem: Engineered > Bioreactor > Anaerobic >...
CCTCATACACCTTCTCCTCGCCTGCCGGTGGTTGGATTTGGCAATCAACCAACTCGCCCTTGGGCATCTGGTGGATAGCCGTGGCACCAACTCGAATTGTTATAAATCGATACGACACGGTCTCCTTGGCGGGAATGAGTGTGATGCGGGAATGACGGTGGGAAGCGGGATTGACGCTGTAGTGCCTAATGACGTTGTAGTGCCTAATGACGCCGCGACGCTGCAGTGCCTAGTGACGCTGTGGCGGGTCCATTCTACCTTTGTGCCACAACTGTCCGGGTACGTGTTCTCTGAGAAAATACCGGAACTGTTTGGCCCGTTCATTAAGAGATCAGGTGAATTTTCATAGTCAGTTGTTAGTGGTGAGCCCACGGCTCATGGAAGTTTGCCGGAAGAACCGTTTGTTTCACGGTTGTTTCACGGTTCGATGTGACACGTCCAGGGTAAGGAACATAACAGGATCGAACCGGGATTTCCAGTCGGGGCGAAGAGAAGAGCGTTTCCGATAATCCCGGAAAATCGAATGATGACACCGGATCTCCCGGCAGACGCGGTGCGTGATAAGCACTGGAGGTACTCGTTAGCCGGATGAACCACAATACTGTCCCTCGCTCTCGATGAGATTCAGGGTTTCCGGTTTGCTTTGGCCGGGGAGGCAAGGCGGCGGACAGACGCTCGTTTTTGTTTGAAGGGTGAAAAAGAATTCTTTATAATTGCGCTGTCGTAAGCTGGACGGGCAATATTGAGCGAGTATTGGAATCATGCCCGGCCGGCTTCTTTGAGATGATCGATGAAAAATGGATTGATCTGACAGCGCTGAGTGAAGGCAGCCGCAGCGCAAAGCGTGCGGGAACCTGGAATGTGTGCCGAGCGCATTTCCGGCTTTCACTCCATCGATATCCAAGACCAGGGAGTTGACCTCGACGGGAGCTCCCTTTTTTGCTTTAGGCATGAAGAACGGCAGGGAGGACTATGCGTAAATCGACGCTTGCAGCCTTTTGTGTGTGTTTTGCATGCACTTTGGCATCATTGTCACCCGTTGCGGCTGACAATCGGAGCATAGTGCCGGTGAAGGGTGGTGATTCCCGTTCTGCGCTGGAGCAGAGGGTTGCCCTGGTCATCGGGAACGGAGCCTACGAGTTTTCGCCGCTGCGTAATCCGCCCAACGACTCGAGGGCGATTGCCGGGGCTCTGAGAGAACTCGGTTTCGAGGTTGTCGAGCGCGAGAACCTAGATCAAAAGGAGATGAAGAAAGAAATCCAGCTTTTTGGAGAGAAGCTTCGAAAGGGAGGGGTCGGCCTCTTCTATTTCGCCGGGCATGGCATGCAGGTAAACGGAAAGAACTACCTGATTCCGGTCGGGGCGCACATCGAACATGAGAAGCAGGTGGAATACGAGGCGGTGGATGTGGGGGCCGTGCTGGCTGAAATGGACCATGCCGGCAACCGGCTCAATGTGGTTATCCTCGATGCATGCCGGGACAATCCGTTTGCGCGCAGCTTCCGTTCTACAAGTACAGGCCTGGCTTCGATCAACGCTCCCACGGGAACCCTCATTGCGTACGCTACGGCTCCCGGTTCCGTAGCAGGAGACGGACCGGGTGAAAACGGGATCTACACGGGTGAACTCATCAAAAACATGCTGGTAGCCGGGCTCAAGATCGAGGATGTCTTCAAACAGGTGCGGTCCGCGGTGCGCGAGGCAACCGGGGGGAAGCAGATTCCGTGGGAGTCGTCCTCGCTCGAGGGAGATTTCTACTTCACGAATCCATCTCACGAGCCGGTCCAGGGCGCTGCGGTTGATCGGCCGCCCGTGGTTTCGCAGGCCCAGCCACAGCGCAGCGAAAAGCCTGCTCGTTCGATCAAGGTATGGAAAGAACCCGTTACAGGCATGGAGTTCGTCTGGATTCCCGGCGGCTGCTTTCTGATGGGAAGTCCCACCGTGGAAAAGAAGAGGGATGCCGACGAGGGGCCCGTGCACGAGGTGTGTGTGGACGGGTTCTGGATGGGCAGGACCGAGGTGACAAACGGGCAGTTCAGGAAGTTCCATCCGAATCACAGCAGCAGGGACTACTCGGGGGTGTCGCTGGATGGAGATCAGCAGCCGAGCGTGTTTGTGAGCTGGCATGACGCGAAAAATTTCGCACAATGGCTGGCGGCTCAGAACGGCTGGCAGCACAAGTTTCGCCTGCCGACAGAGGCGGAATGGGAATATGCGTGCCGGGCCGGATCGGATAGTGCGGCCTATTGGGGTGATGACCAGGACCATTCCAGGGTCTGCATCCATGAAAATGTTGGGGATGTGACTGCAAAGCACAAATGGGAATGGGAAGAAGCACACGACTGCGAGGATGGATATGCCGCGACGGCTCCTGTGGGCAGCTTTCAGCCCAATGAGTTCGGTGTTCACGACATGCTGGGCAATGTCTGGGAATGGTGTGAGGACGTCTATATCGTTGACGCCTATGTGAGACATGATCGAACGAATCCGGTCATCAGCGATGAGAGCTTCGGAACCGGGCGAGTCATACGCGGCGGATACTGGCACAGCAGGCCCGGCACTGTCCGATGCGCAGACCGGGGCAGCGGTTTGCCGGCCGGTATGAGTGACGACCTGGGATTTCGCCTGGTGAGAGAACAGTGATCCGGGAAGCGGACGGACGCAGGACGCGGCAGCGCTCCGCATGGAGTGTTCGAGTCCTCGACCGCGGAACATCGAGGAGCAGGGTATGATGTCCAACAAGGTAAAGGCGGTCAGGTTCTTGATGCCGTTCCTGGGTTTGTTGCTTGTGCTTGTGCACGTCGAGGGCTTCTGTCGTGCAGACACCGCTTTTTGTGCACAGGGTGACGAACCCACGGTCCGCTTTCGGTGGGCCTTCGGTGCACTGGTCAAGGACGGGGATTCACGCAGACTCGAACCTGTTGCACAGGACAGGATACTCAAAACCGGAGATGCCGTTAAGATGATGGTGGAGCCGCACTCGAAGTGCTACGTGTACCTGGTGCATCTCGATTCGCGCAATGAACTGAAGCTTCTCTTTCCTTATTCACCCGACCAGTTCACGTCCGACTATCACGAAGGCCGGAAGTATTACATTCCCCAGGGAGGGGCCTGGTTTGAGCTGGATGCCCATACCGGGACGGAGATTTTCCATCTCGTGGCTTCCGTGGATCGCCTCGTGGAACTCGAGGAATGGATCCGCGGCTACCTGGCCGCCGGGGCTGATGAAAAGCCCGGTATCGCCGGGAAGATTTCCGAGTACATTCGGAATCTCAGAAGGCAGCAGCGTGAACTGGCCGCCCCGGCCGAACGTCCGGTCGCCATCGGGGGTGCCGTCCGCGGAATGGAGAAGCACCAGGAAAGCGGCTATCCCGATGTTGCGATCATCGCCACGGATATCCTGTCCACCGGGTTTATCGCCAGGACATTCACCATTGATCATCAATAAGACGCGAAAGATACGGGCCGTGCTCTACCTTGTCACGGCCTCGTTTATCGCCGCTCAAGCCTGCTTCCTGGTCTTCCCGGGCATCTTCGAACCCTGGAACGACCAGGTGGTCGATCAGTTCTTTCTTTTCCGAACGGGCCAACCCCGGCTCGAACCCGCTTACGACAACACAGTTGTTCACGTCGATCTGAACAACACGACCATACGGCAGCTGAACGATTTCTACCTGAACCGGTCGCACTATGCCCGTGTCATAGCCAACCTGGCTCAAATGGGTGCCGCCGCACAGGCTGTCGATGTGGTCTTTGCCGCAAGATCCGGCGAAGCGGATGATTCCCTTCTCATCGAAGCAACGCGAAGGGCAGGGAATGTCTATTTCGGGCTCGCATTTGCCCTTTCCGGGGAAGATGCATCCAGAAAAGACGCATCGAGATCCGACGATGTCCAGCAGTACCTGGACCTGACGAGGTGGAACGTCAAGGTGGAGGGCAGTATTGCGGATTTTTACACCGGCCTGTATCCGCTGATCACTTTCCCCGCCCTGGCCGGGGCATCGAAAGGGCTCGGATTCCTCAGCATCCGGCCGGACAGGGATGGAGTCATCCGACGACTGCCGCTGCTGGTCTCATATAACGGGGCGTTCTACCCGAGTCTTCCGTTCCGGGTTGTTTGTAACTACCTGGGGGTGACACCGGAAAACATCCGCTTGATAGCCGGAAAGGCCATTGTTCTCGAGGGTGCGTCACGGCCGGGAGGAACCATTCACGATATCTCGATCCCCATTGACCGGAAGGGCAACATGATCATCAACTTCATCGGGCCGTGGGAGCGGATGAAACACTACAACTTCGGGGACATCTACCGGGTTTCGGAGGACCGGGAGGAACTCGAGATCTGGAAAGAAGAGCTGCAGGGGAAAATCGTCCTCATCTCAGACGTGTCCACCGGGGCGACCGATATCGGACCCGTGCCCACTGACCTGAACTATCCCCTGGCAGGCCTCCATGCCAGTGTAATACACACTATCCTGACCAAGCAGTTCATCAGGAAGATATCCGGTCCGGAAATGCTGGCGATCGAATTATGCCTGCTGCTTGCCGTGACGGTTCTGGCATGGAGAAGATCCTCCGTCTACTTCACTGTCGGGATGGTCGGACTGAGCCTGGCCTATCTTCTGGCTGCGGCCGCCTTCTTCTTCTGGGGACGAACGGTTGTACACGTTTTGAGACCTCTTTTCTTCTTCTCCCTGGCAACAGTCTTGGTGAATGTTTGGAGGTACTTGATGGAGTCCCGTGAAAAGGCGGTTCTTCGAAGGTCCTTTGAAGCCTACTTCCCGCCCGCCGTGGTGGAAAAGATCGTCGCCGAACCCGAATACATCTCAGCCAGGGGAGAAAGAAAGGAATTGACCATCCTTTTCAGTGACATCAGGAACTTCACCTCCTTTTCATCCACCCTCGACCCCGACCACATCCGCAGGCTGTTGAACGAATACTTCGATGCCATGGTCGAGATCGTGTTTCGCTTCGGAGGAACCGTGGACAAGTATATCGGCGACGGGTTGATGGTTTTTTTCGGGGACCCCGAGCCTCAGGCCGATCATGCGACAAGAGCCGTAAGAGCTGCGATCGACATGCAGAAGACCACCCGGCTGCTGGGCGAAAGATGGGAGAGGGAGGGAGGATTTGCCTTCCAGGTCCGCATCGGGATCAACACCGGCGAAGTCGTCGTGGGTAACATGGGATCCAGGCGCAGGCTGTCCTACACGGTGCTCGGTGCCCCGGTCAATCTTGCCCAGAGACTCGAATCCAACGCTCCCCCGGGAGGTATACTCATCTCCCAGAGGACCTGTGACCTGTTGGAAAACCAGGTTTCCACCCGTCCGATGGGGCAGCTCAAGGTCAAGGGACTCGAAACCCCCGTGACTGTCCACACGGTTTCAATCGACCAATGACTCCCCGCACTCCCTGCAGCAGCCGTCATGCACCCGCCCCACTCATGATTATTAATCAGCTGATCTCTCAAGAAACGGGCCAAACAGTTCCGGCATCTTCTCAGAAACAGCTCTCGTGCAAAGGTGGAATACACCCGCCACAACGTCATTCCCGCCACAACGTCATTCCCGCAAATGGGAAAGAGGGTGGAAAATAAAATGGATAGAGCAAAGCAATATCGGGTGAAGAGATCTTTATGGCGGGATCTGCGTTTGGACTGGATTCCCGCCTTCGCGGGAACGACGTTGTAGTGCAGAACGACGTTGTGATGCCGAATGCCGTTGTTGTGGGAATGCCGTTGTTGTGGGAATGACGTTGTTGTGGGAATGACGTTCTTGTGGGAATGCCGTTGTTGTGGGAATGCCGTTGTTGTGGGAATGCCGTTCTTGTGGGAATTCCTGGCTCAACCTCTTTTCATGTTTGGTTTGTGAGCCCGCGGCTCATGGAAGTTTGCCGGATGGACCGAGAAAATTCTCGGTAGGGGTCCGCGGGGAGAGTTGCGTGGACGGGGAGCAGATGCCGGGAGGAGTTGTTGTGGGCCGGTTCTACTCGCTGGATTCCCTGATGACCAGTCCTTCCATGTGCTCCTTCTTGTTGAAGTCGGCTGCAAACTTAAGAGCAGCCTCCCGGGTCTGAAAGGAGCCGATGAGGACCCGGTTCCATCTCCCGCCGCCGTTGAGGTTGATCGAATGGAGGCGAGGTTCGTAGCCTTTAGATTTGAGTTGTTCGATGAGGCGTTGAGCGTTCTCCATGTCTTTCAGCGATGCAACGAGAAGGGTAAAATGTTCTCCGGGTGTTTCAACCGCCGATGGTGGTCGAGGGGTTTTCGGGGGAGGAGATTTCTCCCGTTGTGCGAGTGCAGCCGGTTCAGCCGGCGGCGTGACGGTGGCGGCTGAAGTTTTCGCTTCCTTTACGGGATCTTCCAGTGCTGCCGCGTTCCTGGAAGCTTCAGGCTGTTGGGTGAGACTCGATGAGGACGATTTTGCACCTTTTTGAGCCAGTTCTTCGTAATAGGTGAGCGATTCCAACATTTCCTTGGGTTCATGCCAGGTTCGAGCGACATTCTGACGGGGCTGCGACACATCCCGGTCCAGACCGAGGAAACGGAAAAATTCGGCACGGAAGGACGTTTCATCCGGGCCTGCCAGGGGCACTCCTCTCCCGACAAGGATGCCGAAAACGAACATCCAGGACAGGCACAGTACCAGGCCTGCCAAGCCCGCTGCAAGCTGCGGAACGGTCAGTTCAAATGAAAACCGCCTCCGACTCGTCCGGGTTTCACTCCGGCGAAGATGGCTCTGAGACAACTTGGGCGGATCTTTCACGTCTTCTTCCCGGTTCGGCACGGTTACATCTTTCGAGGAGCATCGACTCCAAGAAGTTCAAGGGCGTTACGAATGACTTCGCGCACCGCGGCAGCCATGACCAGGCGTGCCTGCGTCAGTTCGGGATCGTCTCCAACAATCCGGTTCCGGTTGTAGTACCTGTGGAACAGGGAAACCAGTTCGTGGAGGTAGTAGGGTATGAAATGCGGCTCGAGGGAAGCGGAACAGCCTGCGATGATCTCGGGGTATTCACCCAGGAACTTGATGATTTCGAGTTCTTCGGGCAGCGTGAGTGCATCGAGGGGCGGATGGTTCCCGCTTTCGAGCCAGTCGCACGGGATCCCCCTCTCCCCCGCAACTTCGAAAATGCTGCACAGCCTGGCGTGGGCATACTGGACGTAAAAGACGGGGTTATCGTTGCTCTGCATCTTGGCGACGTCCAGGTCGAAATCCAGGGGGCTGTCCGTGCGGCGGGTAAGGAAGATGAATCGAGCTGCGTCCTTTCCTACTTCGTCGATGACTTCGCGTAGGGTCACGAATTCTCCGGCCCTGGTGGACATGGCCACGGGTTTTCCTGCTCGCAGAAGATTCACCAGCTGCACGAGAATGACTCTGAGATCCTCGCGCTTACGTCCCATCGCCTGGATTCCCGCAAGCATCCGGTCCACGTATCCATGGTGGTCGGCCCCCCAGATGTCCACCACCATCTCGTAGCCGCGGTCGAATTTATCCTTATGGTAGGCGAGATCCGCCGCAAAATAAGTGCTCACGCCGTTGGCCCTGATCACCACCCTGTCTTTCTCGTCTCCAAACGCCGTGCTCCTGAACCACGTGGCTCCTTCATGAATGTAGATGTAGTCACGGGAAGCCATCTCTTCAATGGTCGTCCGGATGGCATCTTTCTCATGGAGGCTCTTTTCGCTGAACCACTGGTCGAATCCGATTCCGAAAGCCTGCAGATCTTCCCTGATTCCGGTGAGTATCCTCTCGCTCGCAAATGCGGTGAAGACGGGTAACACTTCGTCAAGAGGCGCTTTCCTGTAGCGATCTCCCGATTCCCTGATGAATTCCCCGGCGAGTTCCCGCATGTACTCCCCCTGGTAATGTCCGTCGGGGAAATCAAACGATTCTCCGATCTGCTGCTGGTAGCGGTAGTAGAGACTCCTGCCGAGAGTATCCATCTGGTTGCCCGCGTCATTGATGTAGTATTCTTTGTCTACCCGGTAGCCGCAGGCTTCGAGTACATTGGAGAGAACATCTCCGATGGCGGCTCCTCGTCCGTGCCCGATATGCAGTGGGCCCGTCGGGTTGGCGCTCACAAACTCCACCTGCACCCGTTTCCCCCTGCCGAGGTCCGTGCGTCCGTACCCGGAAGGATCCGACAGGATTTCTCGCAGAATGTCGTGCCAGGCCGCAGGCTTGACGAAAAGATTGATGAAACCGGGTCCCGCGATTTCAACCCGCTCCAGCAGACCGCTCTCGTCTTTGAGTCCCTCGACGACGCGGGCTGCAATCTCTCTCGGGTTGCGCTTAAGGATTCGAGTCAGGGTCAACGCGACATTGGTGGCGAAATCTCCGTGTTCCGGAATCTTGGGTATTTCCAGTTCAACCTGAACGCTGCCGGCGGAAGAGGTGTGCGTATGATCGATGAGCGGGGCTATGGCTCCGGAGAGCATTCGGACGATCCGGCTTCGAACGATAGACATCTTAGGGAGATCCTCCTTTGATTTTTTCTGAATTCTTCGTACTGTCTTACCGTGATGATCACGTACCGGCGGCGCATCGGCGGGCGGACCGTCCATGGCCGGAGACCGGGCGGCGGGTGCCTCCACGGCGCCGGCGGCACCGCGGTGTTTCTTTCCTCATTGCCCGGATGCTCCCGCATTCAAGAACGTCTTGTACCGATTACGCCCGAAACTGCAGAAGATTTCGTAGCTTATGGTTCCGCAAAGCGCGGCGATTTCCTCGCCCGTTATGCATTCTTCTTCCTGGCACCCGAGGAGAACGACCTCGTCGTCTTCCGCCGCTTCCGGAATATGGGTGACATCGACGGTGATCATGTTCATGGAGATTCGCCCGACCACGGGAGCCCTTTTGCCTCGAACGAGGACCTGGCCGCGGTTGGAAAGAAGCCTCGAGTATCCGTCATCGTAGCCGACGGGTACCGTCGCGATGCGGGAGGGCCTCCGGGTTACGTAGGTCCTTCCGTAGCCGATGGGTTGACCTTCCGGGACGTTCTTCAAGTGCAGGATGGTGGACTTGAAATGCATCACCGGTCGAAGGTCTGCTGGCTGAAGAAGTTCGTCCGAAGGAGGCGAACCATAGAGCATGATGCCGGGCCTGACCAGCTGGAAGTGGGCATGAGGCAGATCGAGCAGCCCGGCGCTGTTGGCGATGTGCCCGTAGACGGGAAGGCCACGGGCCGCCGCCGTTTGCAGAACCTGGCGAAACCTGCCCAGTTGCAGTTCGCAGTAGGACTTGTCGCTTTCGTCGGCAACGGCGAAATGAGACAGGATGCCCTCGATGCGGATCCCCGGCAGGCGGATCAGTTCATCGAGGAAAGATTCGACTTCCGCACAGGGAACGCCAAGCCGGCCCATGCCCGTATCCACCTTGAGGTGAACGATGGCCTCTTTGTTCAGCGAGCAGGCAACCCGGCTGAGCGCCTTCGCGTGGTCCATGCGAAACACTACCGGGCGTACGCCGATGGCGACTGCTTCTACCATTTCGGCGGGTTCGACGCCCAGCAGGACCACGACAGGAAGTCCGAGGTTCGCCGCGTGGAGTTCCGCCGCTTCCCAGAGTTTGCTTACTGCAAAAAAATGGGCTCCGCACGCCGCCAGCTCGCGGGCAACCGGGATCATTCCGTGCCCGTACGCATCCGACTTCACGACTCCCAGGATCCGGGTCTTCGACGACATGCGGTTCTTCGCCTGGAAAAAGTTGTGACGCAGGGCCGAAAGATCTATCTCCACCCAACTCGACGGCATTGTCTTCCCCCTCGGCTTCAACCTCACCTCTGCGGTCATCGGCCTGCCCCAAGAACCCGATTCGGCTCCGGTAACAGTCACTCCTCGATCCTCAGCCCAAAGCGGCGAAGATATTCGAACGCTCCTTCATCCCCGGCATCGAACCGCAATGGTGAAAGACTTTGTCTTCCCGGGCTGTCCAATGATACAATCCAACTTCGATAATATCCGATACCGCCTTGCGGGTCTGCTGGAAAAAGTGAATATATGCTAAGCAATCTTATTGCAACCAAAATGATATCTTGAGAGGGAGTGGAATGCCATGTCCAAGGGTTATCTGCTCACCGTGCTGGGGTTGATCTGCTTCTTCGAGGGACTGCCGTACCTGGCCACCCCGGAACATCTGAAGAGATGGCTCCAGCAGGTTATCAGGGCTCCGAGCCATTACCTCAGAATCCTCGGAGGCGTCCTCATGCTGCTCGGGCTCCTTTTCGTCTACTGGGGTCGACAACATGGCGGTTAAGGATCCGGTCGACTACGACTTGAACCGGTACGATTACGAACTCCCGCAGGAACTTATCGCCATGGTGCCATCAGGCACGAGGGAGCAGTCGCGCCTGCTTGTGCTCGACCGGGCAGGTGCGGCTTTCGATCATCGCACCTTCGACCGGATCGGATCGTGCCTGAAGGCGCGGGATCTGCTGGTCATCAACGACACCCGCGTCGTTCCGGCACGGCTCGTGGGGCAAAAGGACACGGGAGGGCGGGTCGAACTGCTGGTCACGGATCCGTACAAGCCAGCCGACAGGGCTGAGGAGGAAGGCTACTGCTGCCTCGTGAAGTCGTCCAAGCGCCCGGCAGGAGACTCCCTCGTCGAACTGCGAGATGGAATCGTGGCCCGGATTGCGTCTTCTCCCGTCAATGGCACGGCGTTCGTAAAGTTTTCCGGCAGTCAGCCTCTGCTGGAAATCCTGTCAAGAATCGGCGAGGTACCTCTTCCTCCCTATATCCGGCAGGAGAAAAGAGACACGCCTTTTGACGACTCCCGCGCCTACCAGACTGTCTATGCACGAAAGCCGGGGGCCGTTGCTGCCCCCACAGCGGGTCTCCATTTTTCGGCCGGCCTCCTTGACCGTCTCCTGGATATGGGTGTCCGGATGGCTCGCATCACTCTTCACGTGGGCTACGGCACCTTTGCTCCCATCAGGGTGTCCGATGTGCGCGAGCATCTCATGCATCCCGAATACATCGAAGTGGAAGTAGATTCAGCCGCAACGATTGAAGAAGCCCGAAAGAAAGGCGAACGGATTGTGGCGGTGGGCACGACGGTGGTTCGCACGCTTGAGTGGCTTGCGCTGGAATTCGGGCGCGTCATTCCCTATTCGGGCCTCTGCAACCACTATATCTACCCCGGCTACCGTTTCAGGGTCGTCGATGCCATGATCACCAACTTTCATCTGCCCAGGTCCACACTCCTGCTTCTCGTATCCGCCTTCGCCGGCAGGAACAGGATCCTGGAAGCCTACCGGGAAGCCATCCGTCAACGATACCGTTTCTTTAGCTACGGCGATGCCATGCTGATTCTCTGACTCCATCCTCCGTCACCGAATAATACGTGCGGGCACGTCGGCAGGATCACGTTTGCGTTCCGAACCCTCATGCAGAATTTCGAGGTATACAGCAGTGCTTTTTGAACTTGTTTCGAGCGACTCCGAATGTGGAGCACGATGCGGTCGACTGAAGACCTCCCACGGGATGGTGGAAACACCCGTATTCATGCCTGTCGGGACCCAGGCAACGGTGAAGAGTCTTACCCCTGAAGAACTCGAGGATCTCGGGGCTCGAATCATCCTGGGCAACACGTATCACCTGTATCTGCGGCCGGGAGCCGAACGGATCTCGAGGCTCGGAGGACTCCACACTTTCATGCACTGGAACAGGTCGATCCTCACGGACAGCGGCGGATTCCAGGTTTTCAGTCTCGCCAGGATCAACAGGATCGAAGAAGACGGAGTCGTCTTTCAATCTCACATCGACGGATCAAGGCACAAGATCAGCCCCGAAACCTCCATGGAGATCCAGAGGCACCTGGGGTCCGACATTGCCATGGTTTTCGATGAATGCACTTCCTACCCTGTGTCCCGGACATATGCGTCTGAATCGGTGGAACGATCCCTCAGGTGGGCTAAGCGATGCAAGGCGGTGCACCACAGGCCGGATCAGGCATTGTTCGCCATAGTTCAGGGCAGCGTCTTCGTGGACCTCAGGCGCTCCTGCCTCGAACGTCTGGCCGAAACAGGATTTGACGGATATGCCATCGGCAGCCTGTCCGTGGGCGAACCCAAGGAGGAAATGCTGGCGGTTCTCGAAACCATCACCCCTGAACTGCCGATGGATAAACCGCGGTATCTCATGGGAGTCGGCACACCGGAAGACCTGGTGGAAGGGGTTCGTCTTGGAGTGGACATGTTCGACTGTGTTATGCCCACCCGCAACGCAAGAAACGGGATGCTGTTTACATCCACAGGAAGCATCCAAATCAAGAACAGCCAGTATTCCGACGATCCGCGACCCGTCGAGGAAGGTTGCTCCTGTTACACGTGTCGGCGATTTTCGAGGGCCTATCTTCGCCACCTGTTCATGTCGAGAGAACTGCTCGCATACCGGCTCAACACGCTCCATAACCTGCATCACTACCTGGATCTCATGGCTCAAATGCGCACCGCCATAACGGAACGGCGGTTTCTTGAATGGCGACGCGCATTCTACGAAGCGCGCAGATAGAATCTTCACCAGTCAAACCCGGATGATTCGGTTCATCCGGTAAACGAGTACCTGCGGTGCTTTTCAGGCATCCGGTGCTTTTCACGCAAAGGCTCGATGGCATCAGGACGTCCTTCCGCATCACAGCGTCATTACTGCGAACACCATAACGTCATTCCCGCCATTCATTCCCGCCAAGATGACAACGTCATTCCCGAGAAGGCGGGAATCCCGTCTAAGCGCAGATTGCGGCGTAAAGATCTCTCATTTTGACTCCTTACTCGATAGCCGCGCGCAATTGTTCGGGACGTTTACCTGGCCGGGCCACGCCCATCTTCATAGACGATATCCGGCATCGCCTATGTATTTTGGCTTAAGAATAATTATGTTAAAAGAAAGGACTTTGGAGAGTCGTCGTGCTTCAGACGCACTTCAGACTTTAGACGCGGGAGGGATTCCACGCATGAGAGGAAAGGCTAGAATCGGGATCATTACCGCCTTCATGGGCTTCATCACCTATCTCCACTACAGCACCGGCGGGCATCACTCGATGATTCACCTGCTGCACCGCGAACTTTATTTTTTTCCCATCGTACTTGCCGCGTACTGGTTCGGGAAGAAGGGCGGCCTTTCCGTCGCGGTCCTTTCTTCCATCCTGTTTCTGCCCAAGGTCCTGATAGGCCAGCAGATTGCCAGCACTTACAGTATCAATAACATTCTTCAGATCGCGATGTTTATCGTAGTAGCCTTCCTGATAGGACAATTCCAGGACGTCAGGCGGGCTCACTGGAGGATTTTTTCAAGACGCCCAAGCATGTACCGAGCCAGGAACGCCGCGAGCAAAGCCACAGGGTGCTGCTGTGCGTCGATCATTCGCCCAACGCGCTCAAGACTGCCCAATACGTCGTAGCCAACTTCGCCTGGCGCGATAACATGGCGATAACCATCCTGGGCTTCATCCGCGAGCCTTCCGGGGACGTTTTTGACAACGAGGAAGAACACGAAAAGGCCAGGAGCGACAATGAAGCGATCATAGCCGGAGTGGTGGAGGATGCGCGGCGGACTTTACTCGATGGTGAATTTCCCGAAGATTCCGTAACAGTGAAAATGATCCGGCTCCGGAGAAAGAGCATCGCGGCCGGGATCCTGGAGGAGCAGCGGCGCGCGCCCTGTCATACCGTCGTGGTTGCCGGCTCCAAAATGTCGAAAACCGAGGAGTTCATTCTAGGCAATGTGGCGGTCAAGCTTGTAAGAGAGTCGAACTGTCCGGTGATGACGGTCTATTGATTTGCTGAATGACGGACCCATGCTCAAGCAACATCGCACATCCATTACTTATACCGCTGCCGGAATACTTGGCGGATACCTGATCTTTCATCCATACGCCATGGCGGTGTACTTCGCGTCACACATGCACGAAAAAGGCGAGATTCATCTCCACTGGAGGGAACTGGTTTCCCGAGCGCTGCAGGCCTTTGATCCCATGATGCTCGCCATGTCCATTCCCTTCATTGTCTTCGGGGGCGTCATCGGGCTGCTTGTGGGCAAGGTCCTGGAAAGAGCCAGGAGGCTGAATGCAGAAAAGCTCGAGCGCGAAAAGCAAAAAGTCGCGTTGGATACTCTGAAGAACCTGATGGTGACCCTGTCTCACTACCTGCTCAACGCCAACATGATCATCGGGGGCCAGGTGCGGCGCTGCCGAAAGGCCACGTCGGACAAGAACATCGTGTCGGCACTGGTGGTCATTGAGGAGCAGGGTAGAAAAATAGACGCCGTTGTGGGCGCGTTGCGGGAAAGCACCGAGGTCAAGGTCGCCGGCTACACCAGCGACGATAAGATCCAGATGATCGACATCTCAGGTGAGATTGAAGAGAGGCTCAATCCGAATCCAAAATCCCCTCACGAATGACCATCCAGTCCTCATTGCAAGGAAACATTCAGCGGGAACCTGCCGGGAAACGACCGCGAATGCGGCATCAGGCCCGCAATGTCTTTCCATGCATTCCCGGATTCCTCAACTCTATGCTCCTCTGACAAGCCCAGGGTGCGGAAATCACCTGCGAGAGCCCCCTCGATCTAATTGGAGATCTCGAGATGTCTATCCGTGAGTTCCAACATCCGTGATTCTCAACGCCGCTACCGGTTTCCGTTTGTGGCCTGAATGTTGCCTCATGGCTGGCGGGAATTTTGTGAAGCTGCAAACGCTGACCTTTTGCCCCGCGCTGGCCCCTTCGGCACTTCCCATGATCGAGTGAACTCTTCCTCGAACCGCGGTCCGCGTGCCGTTCCGAGAAAAAGTGAGAACAACGCACTGGCAGTGAATGGGGATTTTGTTCCAGTTGGGTTTCTTTGTCAGGGCGGGTTATCATATGTGGGAACGAGGCAGATCCGATTCGACTTGCATCGGGGCGGGCTTCTCTCGTCGACAGGACATCGTTCAGACCTGGACGAACGGCAAGCGCATGAAAGTATCTTCTGTTACGCATCGGGGATTGGTGAGAAAGATCAACGAGGATCGGTTTCTTGTGAAGGAAACCGGCAACGGATCGTTGCTCGTAGCCATTGCGGACGGTATGGGGGGCCACGTAGCGGGAGAACGCGCCGCCGAGATCGCCGTGCAGACGATGAGCGAATTCGAGCACGATTCGGCGGCCGATGACGCCAGCCTGGTGGAACTGGCGCGGATGACGAACTGTCGCATCATGGAGGCGTCGGCAAGAGACTTGTCCCTGACAGGAATGGGGACGACATTGACCGCGGCCTTTGTGACAGGAATGACCGCGCACTGGGTGCACGTCGGTGACAGCCGTCTCTACGTGTTCCGAGAAGGGGAGCTTGCCGTGATAACAGAGGACCATACCGTTGCGGGACTGCTTGCCAGGTCCGGAGAAATCAACGCGGAAGAGGCGAGGTTCCATCCCATGCGCAAGGTCCTCATGAGCTGTATTCGGGGGGCCGAATTCGAGATGGACTCGGGCTGCCTCGATCTCGAAAAAGGTGACCTTCTCGTGCTCTCGACAGACGGGCTGCACGACAGGGTTGCCGAAGATGAAATCGTGAGGATCCTCGGGAGCTCCGCCGGGCTTGACGACAAGACGAACGCGCTGATCCAGTCGGCCCTGAAATCCGGCGGCATGGACAACATAACCGTCGTGGCGATACAGATATAGCCATTGCCATTCGTTGCCTTTTTTTGCTCGTGGCTGATGGCGGTTCCTGTGAACTTCCTTTCGACGCTCCCCAAGTGGACCATGGGCGTCGGCAGCGGCGGCGGAGCAGGCATGGGTGGTGGAACGGGCGGGGGATCGAGAATGAGAAGCGGTTCAGGCTTCCAGATGGGACCCGCGGTTCGTCATGACGGAGCGCAACCGGGGAGCGGCCACGATCTGGGGTGCGCCATGGGAAGCCATCATGGGAATGTCTCCGGCGCTGGAGCACCTCCCGGGACAGGAGCGCAGTACGGGGCAGGAGGTCACCGGGGAGACTTCGATCGGCGGAAGAGAGCGTCCGCAGTACTCTGTGCCGACCGATGGCCTCCAGGAGAATGCCCAGCGATGAACCCACCGTCACTCGCTCCAGTAGTGTGCGGGAATGACGGGAAGGAGACTGCATAAACGAGGGTAGAGGAGCCAGCAGCCTGATTTCAGGGTGGCCTGTGAGGGAAGACCAGGGTGAACGTGCTACCCTTTCCTGGCTCGCTTTCCACCAGGATGTCACCCCCGTTGTCCCGCATCATTTTCCGGCAGACGGCAAGCCCCAGCCCGGTTCCGTTCTCCTTGGTGGTATAGAAGGGAACGAATATCTTGGAAAGATCTTCCGGTTCGATTCCGCGCCCCTGGTCCATAACGGCTATTTCATGGCGGTCGTCGAACCGTTTGGCTCGGAGGGTAATAGTTCCTCGATCATCCAGACAAGGTTCCCCTGATCGACTGGGAGCAATCCGGAAGCGGCATCCACATCGGACTGCACGATTATCCCTTGGAGTTTTGCTAGAAGGGCGGTCTTTTGCCGTGCTCTCTCAATGGCACCGGCCACTTCCACAAAGCCCCCTTGTGTGAGTTCCCGTCCCGGCCTGAACTGAGATAGGATCTCTCCCAAAGTCGATATCTTTTCCACTGCGACACTCAGGCTTTCATCGAGAGTTCTGTCGGTTTTGCCTCCCGGGGATAACCGCAGGACCCTTAGAGTCTTGAGCACTTCCTGCAGCTCAGCTGTCATGGCCATGGTCGCCCTCCCCAGCGCGGCCAGGTTTTGGGCCTCCATCATACTCCGATTCCGTTCTCTTTCCCGGTCGGAGAGTAGTCCCGTGGCTACGGCGACCAGAAAGAACACCATGATTTGCATCAGGTTGCCCAGGTTAACTCCAGGCTGTTCCTTCCAGGTCATGAACACATGGGGGATATAGAGAAGAGCGACCATGGCCGCAGTGTAGAGGCCCTTCTCGAGTCCTTACCAGAAGCTCATCAATATGATCGGTATGAAATAGAGCTCACGATACAGAGTGTGGTATGCCACTTCGGTTCCCATGGTCTGGTAATGCAGTACGGGGTCACCACGGCGATCATCAGGAAGACGACCGCCAGTCGGGTTTTCTTGTGTTCCTGAAGGGAGTCTGTCGAATAGTCCATTTCCCTCACCTCCGTGTTAATTTCCCTAGTCCGGGAGATCCTCGACACAGCGGAACCCAACCTTTTCAAAGGCTTCCCACGGGTGACGGCTCAGGGGAGCGGCAATGCCGGACTTGGCTTGCATATCACCCGGAATTCCACCAAGGATTTCGTAGTCCGCCTGCCCGTCGGCACCCTCGACCGAATCCGGTCGCATCGCCGATCCCCATTCGCCGATATTGGCGTTGAGACCCCGAATGCCGTAAAAGTTGGGCTTGTACTCCAGGACCGGAGACGGTATGGGCAGGTCCTTCTTTTCGGGGAAGAATCCCTTTCCGGTCCCCTCGCCTTCCGGCGGGACAGCAAGTGCGTGCAGCCATTCCAGGACCGTCGGCAGCCTCCTCCCGTAGAAGCGGGCATAGGCCGAGGCTCCATAGGCTGTGACTCGAAGCACCGGGCACGCGGCGTGGTGGGCCATGCCCAAGTGAAACTCTCCGTCACGAAAGACGATAGGATCGTAGCCGGGCGCAACTTCTCCCAGCAGCAGCAAGATCTCTTCCTTGCTTCGAACCGCTCCATTGGAGACGCTTATGACGGAAAGGCTCTTGTTGAGGAACTCCAAATACTGGTGGTTCGTAACGGGAGTCTCGTCCATGTAGAAGGATTTGACAGTAACTCGGGTAGCCCAGTCATTGTGGAAATCCTCAGGCAAAGAGACTACTCCCCCGGGAACGAGGTGCAGTACGGCTTGGTCCTTTCCAATCTTTGTTTTGTGCTTGATGGCTGCCGACGAAAGCCGCCGCTCGGTCTCCGGCACCGCCTCAGCCATGCCCGGTTTTAACTGCTCGACCACGGGCGCGGTGGCCTGCCCCGAGCCTTGGTATCCCTTGTATAACGAAACGGCAACGAAAAACGCTGCGATGCCCACGATGAAAGTCAGCGCCGCTTTTACGAGCCGCGGTCCGCTCGCCTCCGAATCTTTCCCTGAACTCTTCTTCGCGGAAAGCGCCGCAGCGGGCAAGACGGATTCTCCGCGGTGTGCGATCAAAAGCGACTCGATGGCCGTTTTCAGTTCCTCGACCGAAGGGAAACGATCCTGCCTGTCCTCGGCGGTGGCGATTCGAATGATCCGGTCCAGCCCTTGGTAGAGGTGGCCTTCAGGATCCTTCAGCCATGCCTGCTTGAAAGGAATCTGGTCCGGCCCCATCTTGCCGGAAGCCGCCTCATAGAGAATCTTCCCCAGCGAATAGATGTCGCCCCTGAAATCGGTCCTTTTGAGGTCCATGAACTGTTCGACGGCCATGTACTGAGGCGTCCCCATCATGTGGGCCGACCGGGTGATGGGCTTGACGGAGCATGAGCTGGCCAAGCCGAAGTCGGCGATCTTGGGAACCTTGCCGGCCATGAGGACGTTTTCCGGTTTGAGGTCGCGATGGACGATGCCCAGGTTGTGCAGCGCACGGATGCCGTCCAGAAGCGGAAGGAAGTAGGTTCTTCCCTGGCCGACGGGAGTACGGATTCTCCGGTTGCTGACGGAGCATCCATGACGCACCGGAAACTGACTTCGGCAAACGCCTCCCAGGGATAGCGGCGTATGGCGGGCGAATGGGTGCCTTCCGGAGCGGACCCACTCGATGCCCCGCCCAAGACCAGGTATTCTGGTTGTGCGTCGCCATCTTTTGAAGATGATCCTGGCGGCCATCGAGTTCCCCACTCACCCAGGTTGGCATTCAGGCCGCGAATTCCGATGCTGTTGGCCGGGTACAGGATTACCGGCGAAGGGATAGGAGGATACGCAGCGGGAACGTCAGCGGCTTCGACAGGTCTTCCCGCTCCAACCTTGACGGCATATCGCCACTCCGATTCAGTGGGAATCCGCTTGCCGTAAAACCGCGCATACGCGGAAGCCCCCTCTGGAGTCACCCGCAGTACGGCGCAGGCAGCAAGATAAACACCCTTGACCCTGAAGCGGCCTTCTTCGAACACGATAGGCTCGTAGCCCTTCCTCACTTCCCCGAGATAGAGCCATATTTTCTTATCCCCTCGGACCACACCCTTTTCCACATTCGTCCTGGAAACAACCCTGTTCAGAAATTCTACATACTGGTGATTGGTGACCTGGGTCTCGTCCATGTAGAAACCGTCGATTCCGGCAGGTTCGAACCCGCTCTCTCCCGCGTTTGCCGGCAAAGTGAGAGTGCCGGCCTGAACGAGGTGCATCACCACTTCATCCTTTGCCTGTATCGCAGGATTCAACGGGCCGGCCGGCTTTTGCCTGGAGCCGGGTGTTACCTCTTGCCTGGAAGGATCGCCTCCCCGTGCAGGGGATATCCTCTCACGTGACGTTTCCCGCGTCGTGCCGACACTGTCCTGGCTGTGGGGGATCTCCCCATCTTCATGGGAATGTGAATAATCGCCATGCCAATGTAGGAGTGGAGCTTCACGATCCTGCCTCGGAGACCGTCGATCGTTGCGGGATTCGTCCTGAGAATCATAACCCCGCACGTGACCATGGTCGCTCCCCATCATAGCTGCGGACGGATGCCCCATCGACAGGAGCACAACGGCGGCCACCGTTGGGAAAAAGCTGCTCCACATCTTTCGGTCTCCTTCCGTAGACCGGTTAACTATCCGGAACCCAGTCATTAATCGGTACTGTTGTTCAATAAATATAACCATTCTGAACTCCATAACCCAGTGGCAGGCAAAATGCATGCCGTTGAATGAGCTGAATCGGTTGATCGTCATACAGGCTGACATTAGAATGAAATCAGGGTTAATGCATCGCGGCGCCGGTCGCTGCCGGCATTTACCAACAGAAAGGGGCTTTCTATGAAAAACGATTTCCTGGCCTGTCTCACCGGGGAAATCAAAGATGAGGTGATGGAGCGTTATATAAGCGGAAGGCGGGTGATCGAGCTTCAAATCGAGCACCTTTGCTAACAAGCCGAGGAGGTCCACGGCTGTGTTCTTCAAGTGGCCAAACGACTTGCGCGACTCGGCTATTGGATGCTTACCGACTCCATGCGACTCGAGCTCATCGAGATTTTGCACATTCCTCCGGGTTCCCCGTGGAGGCCCTATCTCCTGGAAGGACTTGAGTACGATTTACATTCCATTATGGTAAGCGCATTCAGGGACAGGACGAGATTGAGAAGGATCGTCTTCAAATCCTACGAGCGGGCGTATGGGTGGATGGACAGATTCAGGGGAGCTCGTGAAAACCTCGATGCCGAGCGTGAGGCCGTGAGGGCCAACATAGGCGAATTCCAAAATAACGCGGAGCTCATGACCATCCTGAGCTTCCTTAAAAGCCTCGATTCGTGTGCCGTTGAGAAATCTCATTTTCTCGGGGGAAATTTCACGCCCGAGGAACTGGCTTCAGTAGATGAGAAATTGCGTTTTCGTGCTCCGACAATGGAGGCCCTTGAACCTCTCCTTCCTCTTACCCTGCCGGAGCCTTCTCACATGGAGCGCACCCTGAGGCGGCTTGCCGACTCCGTTTTTGACCAGTATAGAGGAGATGTCAAGAAACTGATGGAGCTATGGAAGAGCAAAGGCTATTGAACAATTCGTCCAATGCCGTTGGAAGCTGTCTCCAACCCGGACACGAGGAGCCTGTCCGAGATTGGCTCTCTGCCCGGCCCACTGCATCCTTGATCAGGCATCCATGAGCGGATCAGGGAGAAAGCCGAAAAGAGAGCAGGAAAGATGGAACACATGAATCCGCGCCTTCATTTTCACGGTATACCCGTCCCCGGGGAGGCATCTCCACCTTCCCGAGCCTGGCGCGCCTGAAAGGCGACCTGTGATGAAACATATATTTTCACGAGGAGCGCCAATGGTGAAGATCACGCTGATCGTGATCATGGTGGCTGCGATTACCTATTTTCACTACACCACCAGTCCGGATGAACACTATCGGCATCTGTTCTACCAGGAAATCTATTTCCTTCCCTTGATACTTGCCGGTTTCTGGTTCGGCCTGCGTGGTGCGCTCGCCACATCCTTCGGCATCACCGCCCTGTACCTGCCCTTTATATTCATGCACTGGACGGGCTTTTCACCTCAGGATTTCAACCGACTCATGGCCACCGCCATCTTCAATATCATTGCCGCTATCCTGGGAATGCTCAAGGAGCGGGAAATCAAGGAACAGAAACGGCTGAGGGAGGCCGAGCGGTTTGCCGCCATGGGAAAAGCCATGGCCGGTGCGGCCCACGACATGAAGACACCGTTGATCGCCATCGGCGGCTTCAGTCGCCTCTTGAAGAGGCGGCTTTTCAATGCCGGCTGCAGGGACGAAGACTACTACCTCGAAAAACTTGACATCATTGTGAATGAAACGGCAAGGCTCGAAAAGATGGTGAAAGAGATGCTCGACTTTTCGCGCCCCCTGGAGCTGGATCGATCCCCGGCAGATGTGGACGCAATGATCCGGGAAAGCCTAGCGGTGATCGAATCCATTGCCGACGCAAGAAGAGTGAGCCTTCGGCATAGTTCATCCGAGGGGCTTCCAGAGGTCTTCCTGGATGCCATGCGAATGAAACAGGTCGTCATAAACCTTGTCACGAACGCCGTGGAAGCATCACCCGAAGGTGAAGCCGTGACTGTGCACAGCACCGTGCGACGCGGCAAGCTCATCGTGGATGTCACCGACTGCGGCTGCGGAATACCTCGAGAAATGCGCGAGGAAATCTTCTACCCCTTCTTCACGACGAAAAAGGAAGGCACTGGATTGGGCCTTGCTCTTGCGAAAAAAATAGTCGAAGCTCACGATGGCTCCATAGAGATCCTGGATGCTGTTGGCAACGGCCTGACCTTCAGGGTTGTTATCCCCACCGACCACAGGTAAGCGCAGGTGCTGTGATGCTGGTTGTTCGAGAACGCTCTCAAGACCGATGGGCGTCATCCCCGCAAGGCCTGGCGCCACAGACTTTGAGCGGGGAGCCGGAATCCAGTGAATATGCAAGTTCATTGACTGTCGCCTTCGCGGAAATGACCCACCAAAGCCATTCCCGGGCAGACTCCCAGCGGCTGTCGCATGCAAGCTGATGCGGTGGACCGGGACCACGGTCCCTGTACTTTCCCCTGATGGCAATGGCTTGCTCAATGAAAAGTCCGGCTTTGCAGGGGCAAGCGTAAAACGCGTTGGCAACGGCTGTTATGCTCACTGCCAGTGATATTCGAGCCTTGCTCAGCCCTTGCGTATAGGTGAGCCGATAAGAAACGATTAGAAATTGCTTCCCGATGGTTTTTCTGTAGAAGGTATGATCGGGCAGGTCATGTACGTCCAGCTTATTTTTGTATCGATTTTCGGGAAGATAAGACAAGCTCATTCAGAAGGTGGGGGCAGACGGGGGTTCTGCTGGATCGCCAGGGTGCCGACTGGCTGGGACCGACGAAGCAGAGATGGACGAACAAGTCATGAGAGTCCGACTCTATACAGTGCGACCATGATCGCCCGTTCGGAGCACCACCATTGCGTGATATCATGAACTTGCGCTGAATCTCATCAGGTCAGAGAGTCCGGTTTCCTGTCAGAACCATTATATGCCGTATAACGGATTTTCAGAGGATCCGGAACTGCCGTAAGCGGTCGGGCAACCCCATCTTCCGGGTGGACCTATTGTGTGCCATGATCGCCTCACATTTTACGAAGGAGGCGATCGATGGAGAAGAGCAGGTCAGCCGGCATTGAGGAAAGGCGAAGATTCTGGGAGTACCACCTGGGGCAGTGTCGCACAAGCGGTCTATCGCAGGCCGAGTACTGCCGAAGGCACGGGCTGAGCGTCAGGATCTTCGGCTACCGCAAGCGCACAATCGCAAAAGCCCCCCTGACTTTTGTGGAGGTGCCCCTGGCCGCGCCGGTTCATTGTCCACCCAACCCATTGACCCTTGCCGTGGGTCCTCGCTACACCATCCGGATCGAACCCGGCTTTGATGCGGATACCCTGCGCCGGGTCCTCGATGTGCTCGGGCAATGATCGCTCCTGCTCAGCACACCCGGGTCCACCTGGCTTTGGGGAGCACCGACATGCGAAAGGGGATCAACGGGCTCTCGATCCTGGTGGAAGCAGTACTGGAGCTCGATCCCTTTTCGGGCATCTGTTCGTTTTCTGCAACAGAAGACGAACGACCGTAAAGATCCTCCACTGGCACAGGAACGGGTTCTGTCTTTTCCAGAAAAGACTGGAGAAGGAGCGGTTCCGCTGGCCGGAAACGAAAGAGCAGGTGATGGAAATAGGCCTGAGGGAGCTTTCGTTCCTGCTCGAGGGGCTCGATTTCACAGCCCTTCGCCCTCACCGGGAGCTGCACTATTCCACGCTCCTTTAAATTGGTTTAATCTCTGGAATTATTAAAGAAAGTTCTGTTAAAGCGGGCTCTTTTGTGGTAGTGTGTTTTCCATGAACGAGGCCCTTTTACCCGATGATTTTGAGCTGCTCAAAGCGATCATCCGTGATCGTGAATCGCACATCGAGTTCCTGCTTTTCAATGAAGCCGAAG
>Ga0334885_1001892_pt1 | contig 23438 bp, 15 predicted proteins | sample GraSluR1_MG_8_FD_207233 | JGI IMG/M metagenome (GOLD analysis project Ga0334885, IMG submission 207233) | Sludge microbial communities from methane-producing bioreactor in Wageningen University, Netherlands - Granular Sludge_31_05-R1 | ecosystem: Engineered > Bioreactor > Anaerobic >...
CTGTAACGTTAGTTCCCGTCGGAGGAACACCCGTGACGTTAACCTCGTTCTTGAGAGGACCGAAACCGGCACCGTTGATGTGGGCTACAAGCTCGATGAAGGTCGAGTTGCCCGGGCCTAGCAGCCCCAGGTTCCAGGTGACCTGCTGGCTGTCGTTCTTACCGGAACGGTTGTCGGAGACGTAGTTAAGACCCGTCGGCAGGGTGTCGACTACGATCACAGGATCGAGATCGACATCGCCGGTGTTGGTGACGTTGATCACGAAGGTGACGTCCGTCGATGGTGCTCCGGACGACGGCGAGCCGGTCTTGTTGACCTTTATACCGGATATGAGGACGTCCAGGCTCGTCGAATCGTTGTAGTCGTTGAGTTCATCCCAGTCACCATAACGCTCGTTCTCGTTCGGACCCGGTGTGCTCGTCCAGGTGACGTTGGCAGAGTTTCTGAGGGTCAGATCTCCGGCCAGGTCCACGGTCACATTGTAGGTGAGAACGATTGACTCGGCCATCTTCAGCTCGTCATAACTCCAGACGATGGTCCTGTTGCCCGAATAGTAGGCCGAAGAGTCCGCCTGCGGCGCTGACGTGTTGGACTGGTAAGTCAGGCCCTCGGGTATCACGTCCGAGATGACCAGATCGTAGGCGTCGTGAGTGCTTAAGGTTGTGTGGTTTATGGTGATGGTGTACCTTATCTCGTCTCCCCGTTTTACTATGGCGAACGGTTCAACCGACTTGGTGATGGAGAGGTCGGGCTCTTCGAGGTAGACCGGACCTGAGAAGTTCGAGTCGGTATGGACCTGGCCGTTCTTGTCCGTCCAGTTCAGGTGAGCTGAGTTGATGAGAACGTCACCGTCCTGGTTGTTGATAACGTTCGCGATCGTGGCGTTGAACTTGATCACTATATCTTGGTCGTTCGAGTTGTTGAACTCGCCAAACCACCATGATATGAATACTACCTCTGTCCCGTCGTTAGGGGTTGAGACCGTCTCGGTTATGAGAAGGGGTCTGATGTCGGAACCGGTGCTGTTCTCGACAACCAATGACGCGGTTTCGTACCTAAGACCTCGAGGTAGAGTATCGTTCACCCATAGATCGGTAACGTTGGCCTTGGGCAGATCGACCACGATCTTGTAGTCGATCGTCTCGCCGATCGTCCGGTTCCTTGCTAAGTCGGGAAGCTTGATTATACCGGTAGATATGTCGACGGTAAGGGTCCAATCGACGGTGTCGTTGTAGTCGTCGAGCTCGGTGAAGTTGCCGAAACGCTCGTCTGCGTTAGGACCGGGGGTGCTCGTCCAGGTGACGTTAGCCTTGTTTATCAGATCGGTGCCCGCAATAACGCCGTCGTCGACGGTAACGTTGTAAGTCAGGACAAGGTCGCTGCCGGGGTAGCTGAGGTTGTTGAAAGTCCAAATGATGGTCCGATTAGTATCGTAATATGTGCCATCGTTCGATGCCGAACCTGTCACGAAGGTGAGACCGACGGGAACCAAGTCGTCGATCACGAGATCGTAAGCCGTCGAGCTGCTAGAAACTGTGTGGTTGACCTTCAGGGTATAGACGATCTCGTCACCGACCTTGACGGGACTTTCGGGGTCTGAATCTTTGTAGATCGAGAGGTCGGGCTCTTCGAGGTAGACCGGACCTGAGGAGTTCGAGTCGGTCTGGACCTGGCCGTTCTTGTCCGTCCAGTTAAGGTGAGCTGAGTTGATGAGAACGTCACCGTCCTGGTTGTTGATAACGTTCGCGATCGTGGCGTTGAACTTGATCACTATGTCTTGGTCGTTCGAGTTGTTGAACTCGCCAAACCACCATGATATGAATACTACCTCTGTCCCGTCGTTCGGGGTTGAGATCGTCTCGGTTATGAGAAGGGGTCTGATGTCGGAACCGGTGCTGTTCTCGACGACCAATGACGCGGTTTCGTACCTAAGACCTCGAGGTAGAGTATCGTTCACCCATAGATCGGTAACGTTGGCCTTGGGCAGATCGACCACGATCTTGTAGTCGATCGTCTCGCCGATCGTCCGGTTCCTTGCTAAGTCGGGAAGCTTGATTATACCGGTAGATATGTCGACGGTAAGGGTCCAATCGACGGTGTCGTTGTAGTCGTCGAGCTCGGTGAAGTTGCCGAAACGCTCGTCTGCGTTAGGACCGGGGGTGCTCGTCCAGGTGACGTTAGCCTTGTTTATCAGATCGGTGCCCGCAATAACGCCGTCGTCGACGGTAACGTTGTAAGTCAGGACAAGGTCGCTGCCGGGGTAGCTGAGGTTGTTGAAAGTCCAAATGATGGTCCGATTAGTATCGTAATATGTGCCATCGTTCGATGCCGAACCTGTCACGAAGGTGAGACCGACGGGAACCAAGTCGTCGATCACGAGATCGTAAGCCGTCGAGCTGCTAGAAACTGTGTGGTTGACCTTGAGGGTATAGAGGATCTCGTCACCGACCTTGACGGGACTTTCGGGGTCTGAATCTTTGTAGATCGAGAGGTCGGGCTCCACCACCGTCACGTTCGCCTGGTCGCCGTCGTCGAAGATCGTCCCGTTCTCGTCCTCGTGGAACGACTCGACCCGGTTCACCAGGACCGTACCGTTCTGATTTTCGATGACGTTCTCGACGATGGTGCTGAGGTTTATCCTCACCAGCCTGTTGCCGGTGAAGTTCCCTAGATCCCATACCAGGGGGTTTCCGGCGACGTTGGCGGTCCCGCAATCGACACACTCGTAGCTGTGATACTTCAGCCCCGCAGGAAGGGTGTCGACGATCCTGGTGTTGTTGTAGATCTCATTTATCCCCCAGTACTCCACCACTATCGTGAAGTTCGCAAACCCGCCGATCGTCTCGACGGCGTCGGGATCTTTTGTTATGTTTATCCTGGCGGTGTAGGCGGCGTCATCGTCCTGGCTGTAGATGCAGCCGTTCTCGCAGGTCCCGAAGACGTAGGCGTTGTTGACGAGGCTCCCCGAGGATATGCCGCTCGCCGTAAGCTGCCTCTCCCAGGTCCCTTCGACGGGAATGGTGAGGTTCGTCCATCTTATGGTGGTATAGCCTTGGGTGGGATCATCGTTGGTCTTATTCCCGTCCCCTTCGACCACTCCCACGCCCACGAAGCCGTCTCCGAGGACGTCGATGACCGTCACGTTGTAGGCAACACCGTTGCCCGAGTTGGTCACCTTTATCGTCCATTGAGCAGACCCCCCGATCGTCTGGTTGAAGGGCGTCTTCTCGATATTGAGGACGGCGAGCTTCGGGGCGACCGGCTCGGAGAAGTTTTTCGATCGGGGGTCCCCAAATCTGTTGGTGTAGTTGAAGTAGACGAGGTTAGAGTTCGGGCTTACGGAGACGTTGCAACACGTGGCGCAGCTCTCCACCTCGAAGCTGATCGTTATCGTCTCGATCCGATGGACCAGGTCGATGTTACTTTCGTCCCAGATAACCGTCCCGTTGTCGAGAGAGTAGTCGAAGGCCGGCTCGTGGACGGTAAAGGTACGGCTCTCGTTGTCGCTCGCTATCACCGCCGACCCCGCCTTGTAAACGAACCCGACAGGCAGGACCTCCTTCACCTCGGGGGTGTAGGCGGCAGAGCCGTTGTTATTGATGGTGATGGTGAAGTTTCCACCGCAGGTGTCGATGTAGCCGTGATCCTTGGAGAGGGTGATCAACGGGTCCGACCTCAGGAACGCCACGTCGCTCTCCATCCCCATATCGTCAGGACAGCATCCCCAATAGACGGTGGCGTTGTTCTCGGATTCTTCTATTTGGTAACTGACGTTAGCGTTCAGGGTGATCGTCCTGGAGTCTCCGACGTCGATGGTTCCCAGATCCCACCGGAGGGGAGAGGTCTCGTTCGGCTCCGGCGTCGCGGAGTCGTAGACGGTATTTTCGGGGAGGACGTCAAAGAGGGTGACGTTCGTCGCAGGATCGCCCCCGTCGCTGTAAAGGGTGATATTCCAGGTCACAATCCTCCCGAACCCAGCCCGGGTAATCTCCGGCCTCTTGGTGATGCTGACGTGGGGGTCGGTCTTCCCCACCTCCACGGCGCTCTCAAGGCCGCTCTCCGAGGCGCCGCAGGGGGTGGTGTAGTTCACCCTCGCGACGGCCTCGCCGCCGACGACGAACTCGCAGGGGTCGTCGGTGACGTTGGCGTTGAAGGTGATGGTCACTCTCTTTCCTGCCGGCCAGCCCTCAGGCTGGTCGAACCTCCACTCCAGGAACCGCCCTGATAAGCTCGTGGAGGTGGTGGAGGCGCCCGTCACCTGGGCGGATCCGTCGACGTACCGGAGCCCCTCGGGGAGGGTCTCGTTGACGGTGATGTTGTATAGGGTCGGTCCGGCCGCGTTTCTCACCTCGATGACGAAAGTTGAGTTGGCGCCGCAGTCGTCGATGGGGTCGGCGTCGTGCCTGGCTATGATAAGCTCCCCGTCGACGAGGAGGACGACGGAGGAGTCGGTGACAGGGCTCTGGCAGAGGTCGCCGCCGCAGCCCCAGACCGCCTGGACGCGGTTGTTGAGGTTCTCGCACCCCACCAGGACGGCGTCGAGCTCGATGACCCGCTGCATCTTAGGCGGCATATCCCCCAGGTTCCAGAGGACCTGGTTGGAGTCGACGACCGTGGTGTTGTTCGGGTCGGCGGAGCCGTCGATCCTGGAGCTGACGTAAGATAGGTCGGAGTCCAGGGTATCGTTCACCGTCACGTTGTAGGCGGTCCCCGACCCGGTGTTCGTGACGTAGATCTTCCAGGTGGCGTTCTTATCCAGGGCGAAGATCACCTCCGGGTTCTTCTGGATTATGATGTTTCCTCTGAGGATGAGGGACGGCGTCTCCGTGTCTGAGCTTTCAACGAGCTTGCCGCAGTTGTCGGTGTAGTTGAGGCGGGCTGTCATCTGCCCCTCCGGGCCGCACCTCTTCTCGACGGGGAAGGTGATCGTCCCGCCGCGGCTGATGTTCGCGCCGAGGTACCAGACCAGGTCGTCTCCGACGCGGGTCGGCTCGAAAGATCCGACGGGATCGGATTGAGATGGGCTGACGTAGTTTGTGATCCCGCTGAAGTTGGCGGGGCCGATGTACGTGTAGTTTTCGTCTTTGTAGACTACGTACATATCGTGGCCGATCCACTTTGGATTCTCATCGGGGCTCCCCTTGCTGACGGATATGGTGACGTTGAACTCCTGGCATACGTCGAGCCTCGTCGGGACCCCCGAGATCCCTATGGAGTAGTCGGCCTGGCTGACGGTGACGAACGCCGCCTCGTAGAGGCAGCCGTCCCCGGCGCAGCCAGAGCCGTACCCCTCTATGCAGAGACGGGACCAGTCGTACCCCGACCAGATCTGGGGCTGTCTTAGGGTGTATTTCACTTCCAGGACTGTGCTGGCCCCCAGGGGTCCGCAGTCTTTGTTGAGGAACCCGAGGTTCTTGGGGCTGCCGATGGTGATCGGCTCCTCGGTGCTGCAGATGTCGTTGACGGTGAAGGTGGCGTTGCCGGTGTCCCCGCCGTCGGGGAAGACCTGGCCGTTTCCTCCCAGCTCCGTGAAGTTCATCCCGGTCCAGTTGAGGGAGCCGATGGAGTCGGCGAAGGTGTAGGTGGTGGTGTAGGTGACGTTCCTGCAGTTCTCCTGGAGATCCGGGGTCGCCGTCTTGCTCGACGACGCCAGGACCGTCTCGTTGATGCAGACGAGGACGACCTGCGCCGAAGAGTTTCCAGACAGGGGGCAACCGCAGCAGTCGTAGCCCACGGATACCGTCAGCTCGTTTGCCACCTGCCCTCCACAGTCGCAGGCGGCCGTCTCGGCGTCCGCCAAGAGCCTGATCGTCTTATTCCAGGTGACTCCGTCCTCCAGGAGCTGGTCCGCCCAGGTGATGGTCTGGTTTATTGAGTCGTTCACCCCTCCGTCGGAGTCGATGACCAGGAAGTTCAATGGATAAGAGTCGACGATCGTCCTCGTGGTGTTCTCTTCGCAGGAGCCGCGGGTGTAGGTCACCGCCAGATCGAACTCCACCTCCTCGCCGAGGTAGATGACGGGCTTTGAGGCGGTCTTGGAGACGGAGAGGCTCGGGATCGTTTCCGGGTCCATCGAATAGGACTCGAGGCTCACCGGCGGATACCACGGATTTCCGCAATCGTCGTGGTGATGAGGATATATAGTGACGGATCCTGCTGCCCCTTTGGCGCCGCAACCTTCATAGGCCATCCCGAAGTCGAAGGTGAAGTTCTTCCACTCCCCGGCGGGGACCCTCCCGATGAAGAAGGTCTCGTTTAAGGGATAGAAGGTGGCCTCCGTGACGCTGGTGACAGCGTAGTCGGCGGAGATCCCGGCGAAGCGGAGTTCCAGCTCGGTGATCCCGCCCACCCCCTCGTTGGTGACGTTGACGTAAACGGTGATGTTTCCGCAGTAGGGGACGACCATCGGGCTTACGGTGTACTCGAGGTCTGGGTCCCGGGGGAGGAACTTGACGCTCGCCTTGGCGTAGGTCTCCTGGCACGGCGAGGGGCCGCAACCCCAGCTGGCGTTGATCAGGTTGTAGAGGTCGCTGCAGCCGGTGACGTTCACCGATATGTTTACGACCTCCACCCCGCCGGGGGGTATGGACCCGTAGCTCCAGTTCAGCCCGCCACCTGGCGAGTCGATGGAGAGGAGGTTGAGCCCCGATGTGAGGGTGTCGTTCATCAGGACGTTGACGGCGGGCCCAAGGCCCGTATTCTCCACGGTGATCGTCCAGTTGACCTCGTCCCCCACCCCCGCCTCGACGACGGTGGGGGTCTTGGTCACCTTTAAAAAGCCCTGCTTGACCAGGATCGAGGTGGACGATCGGGAGACCGACCCACCCTGATAGATGACCTCGTCTCTGATCCGCCCTCCCGAGGGGGCGGCGCAGCTGGCGGTGAGGTTGAAGTCGATACGGATCCGCTCGCCGGCGGCGAGGTCGCCGTTCGTCGCCCCCAGGGTGGAGTCTCTCCAGTTCCAGCATTCTGAGCCGTCGGGCATCGAGGCCCAGCTCATCCCCTCGTGGCTTGATGAGTCGGGATAGGTGACGCTGTCCACCAGGACGTCCGAGCCGTCGAAGAGCCTCACCGTGTCGTTTTCGTTGTTGAGGATCGGCGCCCCCGGTATCCTCACCCAGAGGAAGCCTCCGGGGGCGAGGTTTACGCTCCCGGATACTACGTTCGGTCCGATCTGGACGATGTGATCAGCGGCGTCCTTGATGTACCACTGGCTGACGTTGACGAGGTCTGGGCCGGCGTTGTAAAGCTCGAAGCTCTCGTTGTTCGTCTCAACGCCTATCGGGTTTGGAAATATCTCGTTTATGACCACCCCGGTCCCCGCCGTCATGATATCCGTCAGGTTCCATTCGAGATACCGTCCATCGCCTTTGATCTCGGGATCCTGATAAGAAGGGCAGTCGGGGAAGGTGATGACGGTGGTGTCGTCGTCGTACTTGAAGCCGGGAGGGATGGTGACGTTGAGGAAGATATCGTTCTCGGAGGTCGTCCCGGTGTTGTTTATGTATATCACATAGCCCGTCGATTCGCAGACGTTGACGGAGGCTGGGGCGATGACGCTCCCGCTGAGGGCGGCGGAGGCGCCGCCGATCGATCCGAAGAATAGGAGGAGGAGGAGGGTGATGAAGAAGGGAGATGTTATTTTTATAATCCGTTGATTAATTATAATTCCAAAAAGATATCCGATATCGATCCCAAGCTTCATTATTGATCTGAAATCAGAGGAAGACTCGCCTTCCAAAACCCTTCCACCATCAGTTTCAGATCTATCTGTTGGATATTTTCCCGTTTTCCTCCCTCCCTGCCCGAGCGGCCGTCTAACCCCGGTTGTCCGGAGAATAGACGAGATCGAATATGGGATTCACTTTGGCACGATGAATACTTAAACATTTCGAAATTTGTTTTTATTATATTTAGGCAAAATTAATCAGTATTCTGCATATATTCTGCATATATGGTCTCTGATGCCCCTGGAAGCGGACAGGAGAGGACCCCAGCCCGGGGATAAGAATAATGAGACCTATATCAATGAGATCGATAGATGATCCCGTCTCAGAGGTCTGGTTCCATCTTCCTTTCCCCTCGGAAAGGTTATATCGCCTCCCGTCCGATTCGACCTCATGATCGAGGTACCCGAGATCCCCGTAGAGCAGATCCAGCAGCGTGTGGTGGCTATGTGGCTGGGAAGCTTCTACGGAAGCAGCGGCTATGTCGCAAAGAAGCTCGGCAAAAAGGGGCTTCGCGAGTTTCAGGATATGGGCGCCCACCAGGTCGCCGGGACCTTTAAAAGGCTGGAGCTCTCCGAGCCGAAGGATCTCGCATTTGCCGTTGCGACCAACGACAAGAACCTCTTCGGCTCCGCCGTATCGGTGGAAGAGGGGGACGGCTGGGCAAAGATCAGAAGGGAGAGGTGCGCCATCAAGGAGGGGATCAACGCCTTCGCCCGGCTGGGGGCGGGGCTCGTGGCGAAGCAGCACTGCAAGACCTGCGTCGAGAGCCACTGGCGGAAGGTCTTCGCAGACCTGGGGATGAAGCTGGAGGTGGAGGAGACCGACGACGGCTGCGTGATGAAGGTATCCCGGAGCTGACGTGACGATCGCACAGAATCATCCTGTAATCCTTTGGGCAAATAATTTAAATCATGCCCGGCATACTACCATCTTGGGAGTGTGATCTGGACATGATTTCAACGCGCAATTTGATTCTGGTCGTATTGGGCATCTTCCTGGCATCGGTGCCTGCGGGAGCCGACTACCTGAACCCCGGCACCGGCCCCAACTACTCAGAGTGGAGGTCTTACTTCTCCGACCCCATATTCTTCTCGGGTGGCACGCCCTCGAAGGTCGACTACAGCCAGTACTACCCCTACTTCGGATCGGGCATATTCAGAGAGCCGACGTCTCTGGGTGGACCCTCGAAGGCCCCCGCCGTCCTGGGGAAGGTGGCAAGAAAGCTCGCCGAGGAGAGGGCCCGAGCCATCGCCTCGGCCTACGATGGCCCCACCACCCCGAGCCCCGGATACAGCAGGATGATAAACCCGGAGGCTCTGCCGTCGAGGAAGAACTGGACCAAGACGATGGAGTATGTAAGAGATCGGTCCTCGGTGAGGGTCCTGGAGGGAGGAGAATGGACCCTCCCCCAGGACGTCCAGAAGATGTATTGACCTTATGCAATTTGACTGCGGCATTTGACGCGAGGCGAGCCCATCCTCCTGGGCCGGTGGGTTTCGGAGAAGGATCGATCCCCGAGGGAGGGTGGGCTCCTTGGAGGGGCGGTTTTTTACCTGGAAGATCGGCGGTGTCTGTACATAACCGATATGGCGTCGGCGCACTGCTCCGGGGTCTGGTAGACGGGTATCCCGGCATTTTCCATCCTGATAACCTCGTCCATGGCAAACTCCTTTCCGGCGACGCAGACCATGATGGGCTTTCCCCGATAGTCGACCTTCCCCAGGGGCTCGACGTAGCTTCCCAGGATCTCGGCCTGGAGGATGACGATGAAGCTTCCCACGTCCTCGCTCTCGACTCCGATCTCGATCGTCCTCTTCACCGTCTCGGCGTCCATGCTGAAGGTGTAGTCGACGGGATTTGTCCCGCCGACGTACTCCGGCAGAAGGTCGAGGAGCCTCTCTTTGAGGTGCTCCTCCAGCTCTGCGAGCCTCATCCCCTCGTCGATGACGGCGTCGGCGGAGATGACCCCAAGAGACCCGGCGTAGGTGATGATGAAGACCCCTTCCTTCTCGGGGAAGGGCTGCTTGGATACTGCCCTCGCCAGGTTGAACATATGCTCGTAGTCCCTCGCCCTGATCACTCCCGCCTGCGAGAAGAGGGCACTATAGACGAGGTCGTCGCCGGCCATGGAGGCGGTATGGGAGGCGACCGCCCTCTTCCCCGCCTCGGTCCGGCCGGACTTGAGGGCGATGATCGGCTTCTCCCTCGTTATCCTCTTGGCAGCGTCGATGAACCGTCTTCCGCCCTTCACCGACTCCAGGTACATGCAGACGACCTCTACGTTCTCGTCTCGGCTCACCGCCTCCAGCATATCCGTCTCGTTGATGTCGAGCTTGTTTCCTATCGTCGCCACGATACCGAAGTCCATGATGTGGCGCAGTCCCCAGAGCATCCCGGCGGCGCAGACCCCGGCCTGGGATATGAGGCCGATGTTCCCCTTCGAGAGGGCATCGACGATCCCGATGGACTGGACCATGCTGCAGTGGGTGTTGATGATCCCCGAGCAGTTGGGACCGAGAAGCCTCACCCCGCGGCTGTCGGTGATCGCCTTCATCTCCTCCTCGATCTTCCGCCCCTCCTCCCCCATCTCCGCGAAGCCCGCCGACTCGACGATGACGTACTTTACGCCGCAGTCGCAGCACTCCCTCACCACCTCGGGGGTCATGGACGCCTGGACGAGGATGACGGCGACGTCTATCGGCTTATTGACGGCGCTGATCCTCGGGTAGGCCTTCACCCCCAGGATCGACTCGGCTTTGGGGTTGATGGGGTATAGCTCCCCTTTGAAGTCATGGCTTATGAGGTTGGAGAAGACGTTCCAGCCGAGCTTTCCCCTCGTCCCCGAGGCGCCGATGACGGCGATGCTCCTCGGATAAAATAGTTCCCGCAGGTCCTGGACGGTCGCCGGCCCCGACTCCGCCGCCTCCGGCCGATCGCCGAGGATGATCCTCGCGTCGACGACGGTGTACCCCTCGGGATAGAGGAATACGGGGTTTAAGTCCATCTCGGATATCTCCGGGTGTTCCACCACCAGGTCGGAGATCTGGAGCAGGAGCCGCTTCAGGGCCGGGATGTCCGCCGACCTGCCCCGGTACCCCTCCAGGAGGGCGCGCCCCTTTATCCCTCTGATCATCTCGTCGGCGTCCTCCTCGGTGATGGGGATCGACCTGAGGGATACGTCCTGGAGGATCTCGACGAAGATCCCCCCGAGGCCGAACATCAGTATGGGGCCGAAGGTGGGGTCTCTGGCGACCCCCACGATCGCCTCGGTGCCGGGTCTCGCCATCTCCTGGACGGCCGCCCCGACGATCTCCTTATCTGAGAAGGCCTCCATCATCTTGCGGTATGCCCCCCTCACCTCATCGGGCCCCGGAAGGTCGAGGGCTACGCCGCCGGCGTCGGACTTGTGGACGACCTCGGGGGAGATCACCTTAAGGACGACAGGGCGGCCGATGGACTTTGCCGCATCGACCGCCTCCTCCTCCGACCGGGCGAGGAAAACTCCCGTCGTCGTGATACCCAGGCTCTCCAGGACCGCCTTGGACTCGTGCTCCATCAGGTACGCCCTCCCCTCCTCCCTCGCCCGGCCAAAAATCTCCTTTAGCAGCTCTGTCATCTTCTCCATCCTCCATCACTCAGGGGTCACCTTCCACAGGTATCGGCCTCTTCTATCCCGAACCGGCGTTAAACCTTTCCGTCGCATCCTCCACCGTCGCCGCCGAGGGTGGGCGGCCCCGACTCTCGCCGCCTTTCAGATCTCGATGAGCCGGTATTGAGACGATCCGAGGCCGATCTCCTCTCCGTATTTTATCTGGAGACGACCGTCGGCCTCGGGCCAGACGCCCCTGAACTTATCCTCCCCCCGTCCGATGTTGGACTTCAATGCCGTCCCTCTGATCCCCTCCTGGCCGTTGACGAGGTCGAGGCTCGCCGCATCGATGGCGACGGGATCTTTCGATGCGAGGATCCCGACGTCGGGGACGATCGGCGCTCCGCTCCAGGGGAGGCAGTCGCAGTCCGGGGTGACGTCGATGACGAAGTTGAAGAAGCCGAGCCGCCCCTCTTTCCCCATCACCGCCCCGAAGGCGTACTCCACCATCCTCTCGACGAAGACCGGGATCGTCTCCCAGTCCAGCTCTGCCGCCCCCTCCGGGCAGGCGGCGATGCAGGCGCCGCACCCGACGCACCTCTCAGGATCTATCCGGGCGGTGCCGCCCTCCAGCAGGACCGCGGACTCGGGGCAGGCGGATGAGCACTTGCCGCATCCGGTGCACCTCTCATCCACCACCAGGGGCTGGGAAGCCTTGTGCTGGTCGGCTTTGCCTATGGGCGGGGCGCAGCCCATCCCGAGATTCTTGATGGCGCCGCCGAAGCCTGCCATGCCGTGGCCCTTGAAGTGGGAGACTACGATCATCGAGTCGGCGGCCGCGATATCGCCAGCGATCCTGGCCTTCTGGCCCTCCCTTCTTCCGATATCCACCTCGACGTAGTCGCCTCCCCGAAGGCCGTCGGCTATGATCAGGGGAGCTCCTGCCGCCGAGAGGTCGAAGCCGTGATCGATCGCCGTCAGGAGATGGCCGACGGCGTTCTTCCTGCTCCCGACGTAGAGGGTGGCGGTATCGGTGAGAAAGGGGCACCCCCCCGACTCCTTCACCTTCTCCGCCACCTGGCGGACGAAGTCGGGCTTGACGTAGGTCTCGTTTCCCCTCTCGCCGAAGTGGAGCTTTATCGCCGTCAGGTCCCCCTCTCCGATCAGGTCATCGAAACCGGCGGCTGAAAAAAGTCCCTTGACTCCGATGGCCTTCCTCTCGTCGAGGTCTTCAGCCCTCAGCGGGGCAAAATATACATTAGAGACCATAAATTTAATATACTCCTCTGGGATGAAACCCTTATCAACCAGATGTAATTCCCCCTTCACCAGATAAGTCCCTTCTGACAGTCGGACGAAAGGGAACGGCCGGGATGGATGAAGGCGAGGAAAAGACGGATTATCTAGGGAGGGCCGATTTCGGGGACGAGATCGCACCGTCTACAGACAGGGGAGCCAGTCGACGGCCCCGGTGGTGTCGCTCTCGTTCTTGAAGAGCTGAATGTACTTCTCTATCGAGAATACCCCGACGAGATCCTCGACGGACCTGCCCACCTCGAAGGGCCTCTTAGCCCCCTCGACCTTCTCTACGGAGAGCCAGCCGATGTGGCCGACGCCGATGACGTTGGCGTTGAAGCTCGCCTCGATGCCGCTGTTGTTCACCTCGTTCAGGTGGCTGTTTCCTACAGTGCTGATCTGGGTGTTCTTCATCAGGCTCTCAGCGGAGGTGTAGCTCTCGGTGACCACCGCTCCCGCATCGTAGTTCGCGACGCAGAGCCTGTCCACCCACTTCCTGTCGTAGGTGCCGGTCTGGTAGCTGACCGGGAAGTACTCGAAGGTCGCTTCCTGGGTGTAGTTTATGGAGTTGCGGTTGACAGAAAGCTCGAACTCGGTCCGGTCGTAGAAGCTGCCGCTCCCCGAGATCCTCTCGACGATCTTCTGGCCGCTGTACCCCTGGGCGGTCTGGCCGATGAGCTCATGGCTCCTATAACCCACCCCCTGGATCACCGACCGCTCGTATATGTAATTGGCAGCCGCCGCTGAGCCCACCAAAACCAGCATTGAGATCAGGACAGCGCAGCATAGCCTATTCAAATCTAACCTCCCCGACGACCCGGTGACGGCCTTATCGTTTAAAAACGTATCGAGATATTTTCGATTTAAGAAATAAATTAATCAGGTTTGGAGTTTTCCTCCGAACCCCGCCCCGAGGGCCGGTAATCGGGAAGCGCGATCAATAGATCCACCAGCTCTTCGATCACCCATTCGTCGAAGGGCGGGCGTCCGTCCACCTTCCTGATGGGGTTGGGAACGTCGATCCCCCCGAGGACGATCTTGGGAAGCTTTGACCTCTTGAACCCCTCGATGATGGCGTAATCGACGCCGGAGTATTCGAGGGCCTTGAGAGCCGAATCGAGGCTTCCGCCCCTCGAGACGCTGAGGGTGACGCCGTCCCTGCCGACCCCCACCACCACGTCTGCCCCTGCATCGAAGTGTCGCTTAGTATCGCCCCTGTCTTCGATCTCGTGGTCGGGCATATTCTTCGCCGTCCCGACCCGGCCGCGGCCCGCAAGAGACCTGACCATAGCCTCCACGAGGGAGGTCTTACCCGACTTCTTCGGCCCCACCACAGATACCGCCTTCAATATATCGCCCCCGCTCCTCCCGCCATCCTCCTCGACCTCCTCCGGCTATCGCCTCTATCCCCCGGCCGGAGGATCAGCCCGTCATCAGGGTTGCCAGGAACCTCGCATAGATCGATAGGTCCTCGATCGTCACGTTCTCGTCGGGACCGTGGGGGTTGGAGTCGGTCTGGCGGCCGACGCCGTAGGCGCAGGTCGGTATCCCCGTCACCTCCACCACGCGGGCCTGATCGAGGCTGTACTGGGCCCCGGCCAGGCGGGGCCTCTTCCCCGAAGCCTTCTCCAGAGCTCCCCTCACCTCCGCCACCCAGGGGTGATCTGGATCGATCCTCATGGGTGGGTAGCCCATCCAGGACCTCCATTCGAGGTCGACGGGGAGGGCGGCGACGGCCTCCTCCATCTCGGCGGCGGCCTCCTCCATCCTCTCCTCGGGGATGACCCTCCGGTCCCCCCCGATGACGCACCTCTCGGGGACGATGTTCTCCTTGACGCCGCCGTTGATGACGGTGACGTTCAGCATCGGACGGACGTGATCTACCCCGAAGGCGGCAAGCTCCGAGGAAGCTGGGAGGGTCGACCTCCTCGCCTCGACCTTCTTCTTCAGGTCCAGGAGCGCCTCTATCACCGGGAGCGCCTTCTCGATGGCGTTCTCCCCGAGGAAGCTCGCCCCGGAGTGTACAGCTCTCCCCCGGACCGTCGCCTCCCAGCTGATCACCCCGTTGGAGCCGATGATGACGTCGTCGGAGAAGCTGTCCATGCAGAGCATCTTCTCGCCCCTTACGAGCCCCTCGTCGGCGAAGTAGCAGAGGCCGGAGTAGCCCCCCACCTCCTCGTCTGTGGTGAGGAGGACCTCCAGGTTGTAACGGTGGCCGTCGCAGGCGTCCACAGCCCTGAGGGCGGCGATGAGGGCCGCCACCGCCCCCTTGGAGTCGGCGACCCCCCGGCCGTAGATCCTCCCGCCCCGGACCTCCAGGTCGAAGGGGTCGCAGGTCCAGCCCTCCCCAGCGGGGACGACGTCGAGGTGGGTGTAGATCACCAGGGTCTCCTCGGCCCCGACGTCGAGGCGGGCCCGGAGGTTCGCCCTCTCTCCGGCGAGTCCTCTCCCAGCGCACCTCTCTTCGAAGAGGTCCTGGGGCATCACCACCTTCTCAGTCTCAAAGCCCAGGTCCTCAAAGATGGGCATGAGGTGGTCGACGATCTCGCTGTAGAACGTGCCTGGGGGGGCTACGGTCCTGTATCTCACCAGATCCCTCAGAACATCCAGCATCTCGGAGGCCCGCGAATCCAGGTATCTATAAAGCTCCATGTATCTCAGCAGTTTTATCCTGGTCAGAGCCCTATTAAAGGCTTCTATGACCTCTCCTTCTTTGGAGGCCCTCGATTACGGCGCCATCCCCTCCAGAATATCGAGGCACTTTGCAAGAAGCCTCGGGAAGATCACACCCTCATGCTGCCCCCTAGATCCCTCCCGGGGCGGAGACGAGGCTGACGACGGCTATCGTCAACAGCCCAACCAGGATCATCTTCAACCCCGAGGCGATCATCCGCTCCTGGCTGATCTTCGCGAGGAATAGCCCCAGGAAGAAGAGGCAACCGAGGCCCAGGCCCAGGGAGAGGTGGAAGGCCTCCTCCATATCGATAGCCGGGACCAAGATGTATGGGAGGATGAGGATGATCGCTCCGATGGCGGGGCTGATCCCGTTCACCAGGGCGACGACGACGGTGGCGAACTGTGAGGCCCTCGCAAACTGGCTCTTCTTGAGGTCGGCGAGCATGGCGGACTCCAGCTTCTTCAGGTCCCTCCTCCTCTCCGCCCTTTCCGCGAGATAGGCGCTGCTCATGCCAGAAATGCCCAGGGCTATGCTCCCCCCCACACCGGCCTTTACGACTATCTCGGGGTCGGATAGCCCCGAGTAGTGGGCGCCGATGACCACCCCCATGATGGTGAGGATGCCGTCGAAGGCGTTCATGACGAATAGACGCCTCGCTATCCTGAATGCCTCGCTCACCCGGAGGTAAGTCCTGAACCTGCTGTAGATCGGTTCCATCTCTTTCAGTCGCCTCTATCTCTTCGGCTCAATCTCTGGAGAGTAGAGACCTCCCCGTCATGGCTGGAGGGGGCGCCAGGCCCAGAAGCTCCAGGACCGTAGGGGCGACGTCGGCGAGGATCCCGCCGTCCCGGAGCCGCTCCCTTCGGCCGTCTTTGGCGAGGATGAAGGGTACCCGGTTTGAGGTGTGTGCGGTATGGTGCTGGCCTGTACTCCTGTCCTCCATCTTCTCGGCGTTACCGTGATCTGATGTGAGGAGGACGGCGCCGCCCCGGGCCAGGACCTCCGCCACCACGCGACCGACGCACTCGTCGACCGCCTCCACCGCCTCCACCGCCGCATCGAAGATCCCGGTATGCCCCACCATGTCGGGGTTTGCGTAGTTGAGGACGATGAGGTCGTAGACGCCCTCCCGGATCTTTTCGACGACGGCGTCGGTGACCTGAAAGGCGCTCATCTCCGGCTTCTGGTCGTAAGTCGCCACCTTCGGCGAGGGTATCAGGAGCCGGTCCTCCCCGGGGCTCGCCTCCTCTCGGCCTCCGTTGAAGAAGAAGGTGACGTGGGCGTACTTCTCCGTCTCGGCGATCCGCAGCTGCAAGAGGCCCGCCCTGCTCACCACATCGCCCAGGGTATCGGTCAGGTGATCCGCCGGGAAGGCGACGGCCGCCCTGATCGACTCCTGGTATTCGGTCATGCAGACGAAGTTGACAGCCATCTTCTCCGTCTCGAACTCGCAGAAGTCGGGGGTGGTGAAGGCCTTGGTTATCTGGCGGGCCCTATCGGGCCTGAAGTTGAAGAATATGATGGTGTCGCCGTCTTCGACCGTACCCTCCGGGTCGACGACCGTCGGCCTGAGAAACTCGTCGTCCTCGCCCCGATCGTAGCCAGCTCTCACCGCCTCCTTTGGACCTGGAGCCTGTAGCCCCTCGCCGGACGCCATGGCTCGGTAGGCGAGCTTCGTCCTCTCCCACCTTCGATCCCGGTCCATGGCGTAGTACCTCCCCGCCACGCTGGCCACCTTCCCGACGCCTGCAGATCTGATCTCCTCCTCCAGCTCCCGGAAGTAACCGAGGGCGCTTCGGGGAGGGACGTCCCTTCCGTCCAGGATGGCGTGGATCCAGAGCTTCTCGATCCCCCTCACCTTGGCAAGGCGGAGAAGGGCGTACAGGTGGGTGTTGTGGCTGTGGACGCCGCCGTCGGATAGAAGGCCCAGGATATGGAGCCGCCCCCCCCTCTTTAGGGTGGAGTCCATAGCCTCCGTCAGGACCGGGTTATCGAAGAAAGAGCCGTCCTCGATGGCGAGGTTGATCCTGGTGTAGTCCTGGTAGACGATCCTCCCCGCCCCCAGGTTGAGGTGGCCCACCTCGGAGTTTCCCATCTGGCCGGGGGGGAGGCCCACGTCGAGGCTGGCGGCCCCCAGGGTCGTCTTGGGGTAGGATCTCGCGAGGAGATCGATGGAGGGGGTTTTGGCGGAGGCGATGGCGTTGCCTTCGTCCTCGCCCCCCTCCCCGAACCCGTCAATGATGATGAGGGTGACTGGCTTCATCAGATCTGGGTAGGACCGGATCGAGATAACCCTTTCTCACCCTCCTTACATCTCAAAGCCGTAATCTCCCAGGAGGGGGACGAAGACGACGCCACCGTGGTGCTCCATCTCGTAACCCTCCTTCGTCCGCTCCACCAGGACGAGCTCCTGGTAGCAGGAGCCCACCGGTATTACGAGCTTCCCCCCCACCTTAAGCTGCTCTTTGAGGGGCTCGGGGATCTTCGGCGCCGTCGCCGCCACGTTGATCCGATCGTAGGGGGCGTGTTCGGGAAGGCCGCGGCTCCCGTCCCCCTCGAGGACGGTGACGTTTTTGACCCCCGCAGCCGTCAGGTTCCCTTTCGCGAAGACGGCGAGCTGGGGTATCCGCTCGATGGAGTAGACCTGCCCCCCGGGGCCCACCAGCTCCGCCATCACAGCGGCGTGATACCCGGAGCCGGTCCCCACGTCCAGGACAGCCATCCCCTCTCCGATATCGAGGACGTCGCACATGATCGCCACCATGTGGGGGGCTGATATCGTCTGCCCCTCGCCGATGGGGAGGGGTCGGTCCTCGTAGGCGGAACCTCTGATGCCCCGGGGAACGAATAGCTCCCGGGGGACCCTCCCCATCGCCGCGAGGACCCTATCGCTGACGCTTCCCCTGAGCATCCTCATCGTCTCATCTTTCATCAGATGGCCCCTCCCCAGACCCTTATTATATCTTTGGCCAGGGCCCTCGCCGGAGATCGGCCGTCGCGGAGCTGGATCTTCTCCACCCTGAACCTCCTCCCTCCCGCCGTCCTCACCTCTCCCACCTCGAAGGGCTCATCCCCTCCGACGGGGAGGGAGTAAGATGCGGTCTTCCCCCTCCGGTGGACGGCGACCTTCACCACCACCTCGTCGACGGCCCTCGTCCAGAGCGTCTTCACCTCTCCGGCCCGTGCCCTCTCCTCCCGCCTCCCTCCCTCCATCTCGATGGAGGTGACCTCCACCATGGCGACCTCCCCCACCCCGTCGTCCACCAGAAGCTCGTCTCCGACCGCGAGGGTCTCCTCGGCCGGGAGCTCGACGGTGCGGCGGGAGGAGGAGTCGACGGCGCTGACGATCACCCTGAGGGTCGCAAGCCTCGTCCGCTCCAGCTTCTGAGGATGGACCGTCCCACATACCATGCACCTGACCAGGTGCTCTCGTCCCATCTTGACGGTGGAGTGTTCGGTGAAGTCGGCGCAGTGGGAACAGAAGATCTCCTCTTGCATGGTCATAACTCCCCCATAAAAACTACTAAAAGGTGACCATCAGAGAAAAGGCTTCCGTCAGAGCCGAGATGAAGGCCTCCGATGGAGACGGAAGGGCTTCCCGTGGCCGGGGATGACGACGTCGGCCCTCTGCAGAGCCTCCAGCCGACTCCTCCTCAGGGCCGGGGGGTCGGAGGCAAACTCGTCTTCCATCTCCGTTAGGGATTCGGGATCGGTCCTCTGGACGGCGCCGCGCCGCCACCAGAAGAGGTCGCCAGCGACGAGGACCACTTCACCTTCCACCGGCACCAGGAGGGACGCGTGGTCCGGGGTGTGGCCCGGGGTCGGGAGGATCTCCACCTCCGTTCCGGGGATGAACCTTCCGGCGGGGATCTCCTCGTCCCCCCTGTAAATGAAGGACGAATCTGAGACGTCCGCCTCCGGAAATAGCCTCAGGTTGAGGAGGTGGTCGAGGTGGGTGTGGGTGACGAATAACATCTCCACGTCCCGGGGACGTAGCCCCTCTCTCGATAGGCCCAAAAGAAGCCCCTCTCTATCGGATCCAGGGTCGACGAGGACCCTCGTTTCGCCGTCCTCTATAAGGACCGACGATGGCGACGCCCGGATACCCCCCCCCTCCAGGTCGATGACGTAACCCTCCATGAGAACCGATATCGAAGCCAAGATCCTTCACCCAAAGATATCACCACGGAGAAGCTCAAATGGGTATAAAAAGGTTGAGGATAAAGATATTACGGGCGGTCCGATATCTCGGGTCCGTTCTGAGGTGGAGGGTTTATGCGGGTTTCATTGATGGCGCTGGTCGTCGCGGCCTCTCTTCTCCTCGCCCTCTCCTGGGGGCTTGGGTCTGCAGACGAGACTGATCTGGATGGGGATCTGGATGGGGATCTGGATGGGGACCGATCTTCCATCAGGCTATCGGAGAATAGCTCCGCTTCCCGCCAGGTCGTGGATATATCTAGATCGACTTTTGGTGGAGGTTTCACAAAGATAACGGTTCTGAGAAACCCCTCCACCGGAACGGCGATGAAGGAGTCGTACCTCCGCGGCGACTCCATCGATCGGGAGGCAAGGATGGGGGTCGACGAAAACGGCACCGTCATGGAGGTATCATCCTCCTTCGACGGGATGGCGAGCCTGGGGGTCCTCAAGATGTCCAGTCCCAACGGGACTTCGAAGTATCCTCCGACCTTCGAGGCTCGCGAGAGCTACTACGGCAGCTTCAGGATCGACGAGAGGATCGACGATTACGGCTCCAGCATATCCTCTGAGAGGTCCGTCTCGGGGACGGGGTTTGTGGCCGTCGATAAGAAGGTCGGGGACGATCAGAGGACCCGGGAGTCGGGTACGGGATCTTACCGATCCGAAGAGGTGATCGACACATATACGGGCTACATCGCAAAGTCCGTCTCCTTATCCCACCAGCCCACCAGCTTCAGAGGAGGCTCCGACGGCTCTGGGAACATATCCCTCCGGTGGAGAGAGGGCGTCACCTCCAGAGTGGCGGAGGAGAGCTACATCGGGGAGGAGTACTCGTCTATCGAGAGGCTCGACAAGACGACGGTCGCCCGGGGGACCGGCGCCATGGAGACGGAGGCAGAGTTCTTGGGGACGGCGAGGTACAGGGTCGTCTCAGCGGGCGAGATAGATATGGATGAGGTGTATATGGGCGACTACGCCCTCCAGAGGAACGTCCAGCTCGAAAAAGCCTCCAGATACCAGATGCCCCATCTATCGGTGACGAAGGAGGGGACCCTGAGGTACGAGAATGCTAAGACCCTCGCCGACTACGTCATCACCATAGAGAACGACGGCGATCGGATCCTGGAGCCGGTCATCGTGAGGGACCTCTTCCCTCCGGGAGCGACCTTCGTCAGCACCGATCGTCGGCCGACCTTCACCTCCGACGGTGCAGAATGGTCCTTCACTCACATATCCCCTGGCGACATCTGGACCATCGAGCTCGTCCTGGACGTCACCGGATTCCGGGGAGCTGATCTGGTGAACCGGGTCGAGGCCTGCGCAGGTTACGGCGAGGATCTGGCCTGCGCCGCCAACTACTCCGCCATCGAGATCAACTGGCTCTCCTGGGGCTCCGCCGACGGGATGGCCCTCAGCAAGAGGGGTGCCGTCGACGGGTCAGCCCCAAATCGAGTCAGATACACCCTGGAGGTGGAGAACCTGGGGGATGATACCCTGGTGGCGAGGGCGACCGACCAGCTCCCCTTGGGGATGAGGCTCATCTCCTCTTCCCCCCCTTTCGCGGCCTACGAGGGCGGCGGCGTATCCTGGAACCTCATCGATATCGGACCTGGTGAGACGAGGACGATCGTCTACGAGGCGGAAGCCCTCTGGTCCGGGAGGTTTGTGAGCCTGGCGGAGGTGGAGGCGAGATCCGTTGACGGACAGTCCCTCCGGCCGGTCAGAGCGACGTCGGTGGTTGAGGTGGAGAAGTTCCAGGGGGAACTGCCCCGGCCGGGGTGGCAGCCCCCCGATTGGGGCTTTGGCGATCCGGATCAGGCGGGTCTATCGGCGTTCTGAAGGGACCGACGACGGTGTATCGACCCCAAGAGACCTGAGGGCCCATGGGATCTGAAGGGGTGACGGAGGCGGCGCGAGATGTTCAGAAAAGAGATCAGAGACGAGATTGAGATCCGGGGCTCGCCGGAGGCGGTCTGGAAGGTTCTGACCGACTTTGAGAGCTTCGTTGAGTGGAACTCCTTCATGAGGCCGGTGGTGGGGGTGGCAGAGGAGGGGGCTCGGCTCAGGGTCCAGATCAGGCCACCCGGTGGGAGGGCGATGGCCTTCCGGCCGAAGGTGACGAAGGCGGTGCCGAATAGGGAGCTGCGGTGGCTGGGAAGGCTCTTTCTTCCGGGCCTTCTGGACGGAGAGCATATCTTCGAGATCGAGCCCCTGGGGCCGGAGGCTGTGAGGTTCGTCCAGAGGGAGGTCTTCAGGGGGCTCCTCGTCCCCCTCATGGGAAAGAGGATCGAGGAGACTCTAAGCGGCTTTGGGGAGATGAACCGGGCGCTCAAGGAGAGGGTCGAGGTGGATGGAGGAAGGATGAGGAAGGATGAGGATGATGGGACCGAGAAAGCCCTTCGAGGAGGCATGTAAGAATATCCTCTTTAAAACTGTCAATAAGGAGTGTAGAAGACCTCATGAGGTCGGTAAACCAGAAACTTTATATCCGATTATCTCTATAAAGCTGAGCCGTTTGGTGTATCGAATGGTCGATCATTACCAACCAGCATGCCATTGTTGCCATGGCGAGGAAGAGTTCCCTCTTCCTGGAGATAGAACTGCCTACGTATGCCGTCACTGCGGAACGATCCCCTTCACCGACGGACCCCATCACGACGACAGATGCCCAAGACACACCCTCTGATCCGGGCAGCGACTGAGGGTAGAGTGGTAGGCGACCTCGAGACGCCCAAAGGCCGGTCCAGGGACCGTATCGGGCGTCAAACCGATCATTTTTTGGATCTCCCCCCCCAAAACCCTCTAGATCACAGAATCCAGATCGTCCCTACTTAAAGGATATTTAAATAGCGGACCTCGACCGGTGGTTAATCGGAATTATCTTCAGCCAACGGAATAACCCATGTGACAGCACCTTCTCTGGTAAACATGGCTTTTCGGTTAAACCAGACGACCAGAGCAGCAACAACCACGAACAGCCAGGTATCGTAAGGCTGAGCGTCCGGCCATAGGGGATTGATCACCTGCAGGTGGAAAAACGCGGGGAGCAGGATACTGCCGCGCGAATTGTTGAAGAGCGGTGTCACGATGACGCTCAGGGCTACGGTGCCTATAAAGAACGGCGTCAACGACCAGGCGCTTTGCGGTGTGCCGCCGAGCATAAAAGCAGGAAGGTGCCAGAACGCCCAGATAACGCCCAGCACGAGCCCAGCCCAGATGGGCGCCATACGACGCTGGAGGAGCGGTAGGGCCAGTCCACGCCAGCCAACTTCCTCGACTGGCCCCATGATGGCCATGAGGAGCAGAGCCAACAGATAAGACGTTACCGATGCAAATGGAAACAGCGTTTCGTAGGCGCCTTCCTTGAACAGGGCCGAGATGTAGAAGACCAAAGGCACGACGAGGATCAGCATGACATACCAGTAAATCGACGTCCGCCACAACAGCAGCCGGGAGAGAAAGCGCCGCATCCCGTCAAAACCATGCCGATAAAGAACCAAAACCAACGCTGCTATGGCCGGTGCATAAACCGCGAGGTAAAACAGCGGGTGTTCGCCCGTAAGATTCCCGAACAACCGAACCATCGTCTCAGAAGCAAATATATAAAGCCCGAGGATCCCCCAGGCGATGAGAAAGGCAATAGCAAAGAACGGGATTAGATCACGTTGGCGCATATTAAAAACTCCTTATGTGGTTAGTATTGCCATTTTATAAAAAAATGTTGGTGTGCGACCTTTGCCCACAACAATTCTGATAGAAATTGTTGAATCCGTCGTTCCGCACTAACGATCTAATTTCCAAACATTTTCCCTATAGAGGGGCACAATCTACTTTTCCAGTGATGAAGTTGGAGGCTGGATACCCCATCCCAAAAGTTTTTTTAATCTTCTGAGATGAAGTACCCAGTGGTACCCTCCTATGACCCGAATACACCTAAACCTGATAA
>Ga0334885_1001893_pt1 | contig 23404 bp, 18 predicted proteins | sample GraSluR1_MG_8_FD_207233 | JGI IMG/M metagenome (GOLD analysis project Ga0334885, IMG submission 207233) | Sludge microbial communities from methane-producing bioreactor in Wageningen University, Netherlands - Granular Sludge_31_05-R1 | ecosystem: Engineered > Bioreactor > Anaerobic >...
GATAGCCGGATCCGAAATGAGTTGGAACATATGGGGCATGTTCTTCGGATCATGTCCCAACTCATCATTTTGGCCATACCTAAAAAAACCCAAAAATATGTCCGCTATTTCAGGATACTACATAGGGGGTAGCAGCTTGGCAGCCCAAGACCTGCAACCTGAAACCTGAAACCTGAAACCTGAAACCTGCAACCTGCAACCTGAATTAGCGGGAATCTGCGCTTTTTATCTGTGTAAATCTGCGAGAAAACAAGAATCCGCGTGATCAGCGTAATCCGCGTGCTACCAAATAAATCCGCGCTCATCTGCGCCTTTGATCTGCGCCAATCTGCGGGAAATAAACATATCCGCTGGAAATAGAAAGGGCGGAACGGCGTCCGCCCCTACTTCATAGCATCGGAAAAGCGCGTTACATCAATGCGCTGAGCAGCCAGTAGCTTTTTACGCGAGGCAGGAGTCCGGCTTCCACTGCGGCAGCAACGCTACGGCAGGGCAGATCCTCCAGGTCTTCGCGGGTGATGGTGGCCAGATCCACCTGATAGATCCAGTGCATATTCCACATCAGCTTGCTGTAAATGCGGTTCCAGGCCAGGATTGGGCGTTCGGAATAGCCGGGCAGAGCGTTGTAGCGTCTCAGATACAGCCTTAAGTCCTCTTTGTATTCCTCCGAGGGTTCGAGCGCGAAGATGTTTTTTTGCACGGAACTGAACACGCGATTTTGTTCGCGTTCCACGTAGCGAGGGCGTTTGCGAATGATGTAGCGACGCAGTTTTGGGCTGAAATAGATCACGCTGTCATCGGCGATGCCGGTGTAGCCCATGAGCAAGTTCTTGAATTTGACTTTCATGATTTCCTCCGTTTGGTAAGCGTCAGGATGACGCTTCCACGTTTTTTTTAGCTTTCATAATCTCTTAGCTGGACAATCACTGGACAAATCCCAAACTATTTTCACTTGCCTTCGCCTCCGCTTTGCTAAGTGCTTAGCCTATAATGCTCTTATGAGATGAGGAAAATATGAGGTGTTTTAGGTGGCAGGTTGCAGGTTGCAGGTGGCAGTGAGGTAACCTGAAACCTGAAACCTGCCACCTGAATTAGCGGGAATCTGCGCTTTTCATCTGCGTAAATCTGCGGGAAAACAAGAATACGCGTGATCCGCGAAATCCGCGTGCCCCCTTCAACAGCGCAGCGTTCAACAGGCCGCAGGCCATTCAACAGCGCAGCATTCAACAATTTTCATTGACAGCTTTATCCATCTGTGTCATTCTGTCATTAGTGTAAAAATAACTTGCGGATTACGATATGGACGAGAAAGAGAAAGCTGCCCAAATCAAATGTTCGAGCCCGGCGAAACTGGACGAAGCCACAGTATTCGGCCTGTTTACCCAATGTTCCAAGGACTATTTTTGGATTTGCAATATGGATTTATCCATCACTTATGTAAGTCCCAATGTGTGTGGACAGACCGGTTTTAGTGCAGAAGAATATCTGAAAACCACTCTTGAGCAGAGATATCCACCGGAATCACTACAGAAAATCCACGATATTGTTGAATCCGCCACCCTGCGTGAGTTTCCGGAAGAGACCAATAGCAGCCTGGTGGAGCTGCAAAGCTACCGCGCGGATGGCTCAACATATTGGAGTCAGGTCAGTTACAACTTCATGCGGGATGATAGCGGCCGGATAACGGGGTTTTTTGGCATCTGCCACGACATTACGAACCGCAAGCAAAGGATGAACGAATTGCTGCATATCCAAACCGAGATCCAGCAAAGCGAGCAGAAATACCGTGAGCTGTATTCCCTGATGAGATTGATGGCGGATACCATGCCGGATATGCTCTGGGCCAAAGACCTGGAACGAAAGTATATCTTTGCCAACAAGGCCATTTGCGACAAACTGCTCGGGGCAGAATCGATCGATGAACCCCTGGGCAAGACCGATATGTTCTTTGCTGAACGCCAGCGCACGCAAAAGCCTGATGATCCGAATTGGCATACCTTTGGCGAAGTTTGCCGGGATTCGGACAGCATCACTCTGGAGGCCATGCGTAGCATGAGCTTTGAAGAATCCGGCAATATCCGGGGGCAATACACTGTGTTAGACGTGCGCAAAGCTCCGATCATCGATGAAGCGGGAAATCTGATCGGGGTCGTGGGCTCCGGGCGGGATGTCACCGAGCAAATCGCGATGCAACAAGCCTTGCAGCGGGAATCCGCCTTCCGCAACCTGATCATGGAGATCTCTGCTGAATTTCTGAAACCTGTAGCGGAACTAAGCGATCCCAATATCTACGATTCCCTGGTCAAAGTTGCTGAATTCTGGAGTGCCGACCGGGCTTATATCTTTGACTATCACCCGGAAACTGGCATGTGTTCAAACCAGTATGAATGGTGCAGAGAAGGCTTTTCCACAGTCTTTGTCAAACATACTGACGCAGAGCTTCTGCCGGACTGGCGGGCAGCATTTGCCGGGGGAAAGATGTTCCACGTTCCCAATGTTTCAGAGCTGGAAGCAGGCTCTACCAAAGCCATTCTGGAGCAATCCGGAGTGAAAAGCCTGATATCTCTTCCCTTACTCAACGGGAATGAATGCTTCGGCTTCATCGGCTTTGACATGCTGCGGGATGTTTACCACTATTCTGAGATCGATCTGCATCTCTTGCAAGTCTTTGCCGAGATGCTGGCCAACCTCAGGCTGCGCAAGCTGAAGAATCTGGAGCTCATCGCGGCAAAGGACAAAGCCCTGGAAAGCGACCGCATCAAATCCAGCTTTCTGGCCAATATGAGCCACGAACTGCGCACTCCCTTGAACGGTATTCTGGGCTTTTCAGAGCTGCTCACCAACAGCGCTAAAACCATCGATAACAAAGAGATGGCCACGATGATCTTTTCTTCCGGAAAGCGCCTCTTGCGCACCCTGGATATGATCCTGGATATCTCCCGCATCGAAGCGAATAAACTGGACATCAGGCTGCAAAACTTTGACCTGTGCCGCAAATTGCAGCATACACTGAAGCTCTATCTGCCTCTCGCGGAGTTAAAAGGAATATCCCTGAACTATGTGCCCAGGATCAATCCTCTGAACCTCTCTTCGGATCCGGATATCTTCAACCGCATCATGGATGAATTGGTCTATAACGCTATCAAATATACCTTTGAGGGCGGGATCACGATCACTACAGATCAGATCAGCCACAACAATAGATCCTGCATCGAAATCCAAATCTCGGATACCGGCATCGGCATCCCCGAAGACCGCGTCAAGATAATCTTCCAGGCCTTCCGCCAGGCCAGCGAGGGATTGTCCCGAAACCACGAAGGAACCGGACTGGGGCTCACTCTGTGCCAAAAATATGCATCAATCCTGGAGGGAGAGATCAGGGTTATCAGCAAACCCGATGTGGGCAGCACCTTCAGCCTGATCCTGCCTCAACTCTCAGCGGATAATGGTGAAGCCTCAACCGCAGAGGTTATCCACGCGCAAAAAGATTTTCGGCATGTGCCAAACGCCAGGATACTGCTGATCGATGACGATGAACTGGGGCGCTTTCTCACAGCAAGACAGATGCCCCAAAACCTGACTCTGGATACCGCGCAAAATGGCCGGCAAGGCTTGACATTCCTGCAAGAAAGGAATTATGACCTCCTGCTGCTCGATATCAACCTCAAGGATAACTATTCCGGCATCGACCTGCTGATGGATATTCGCAAGATACCCAAACTCAAGAAATTGCCGGTGATCGCCCTTACCGCCTATGCCATGACCGGTGACCGGGAAAGATTCCTCAGCATCGGTTTTGATGGCTATATCTCAAAACCGGTATCGCACCAGCAACTGCTGAAGATCATGCTGAAACACCTGAGGAAATGAGGATAATTGATAATTGAGAATTGATAATTGATAATTGAGAATTATTCTGCACACTGCCGACACCTTAGAACCCTGAAACCCTAAAACCCTAAAACCCTAAAACCCTAAAACTTAAAAATCCGCGTGATCCGCGTGATCTGCGTGCTTATATAACATCTGTGTGCATCTGCGCTTTTTATCTGCGAAAATCTGCGGGAAAACGGAAAGGGCGGAACGGCGTCCGCCCGTACATTGTCAATTCTCAATTCTCAATTGTCAATTGTTTTACACAAGTCAGCCAGATCCCGGATAATCTCGATCCGATGGTTCACTTTCGGGTTTTCATCCGAGGGCACTTCCACCAGGATGGCCGTTCCGGATTTGATCTCATGGCAGGCGATCTGATCCCGCAAGAGGTCTTTCCAATCTTCCGGACAAGAATCTACCAGCAAGGGTTTTACGCCATAAGAGAAGCGCAGACCTTTGCAGACCCCGGCATCCGTGCTCACCGCCAGGATCCATGTGGGTAATTTGAACCGCGAGATCAAACGGGCGGTGTGTCCGGAAACGGTGTGCGCCAGCACCAGTTCAGGCTTGATATGTCGCACGGTGTGATAAACGTCCTCCGCAATGATATCGGTGATGTGCGGAAAGTCCATGCGGAAAAATTCGCTCACCTTGGGATCGCCATCGATGATACCCCGGTTTTGCTCGGTGTAAGCCGCGATCCTGGCCAGAGTCTGGATCGCCTCGATGGGATACTTACCAATGGCGGATTCTTCGGAGAGCATAATGCAATCCGTGCCGTCAAACACGGCATTGGCCACATCAGTAGCTTCAGCCCTGGTGGGACGCGGATTGCGCACCATGGATTCCAGCATCTGCGTGGCAGTGATCACCGGCTTGCCGGCGACATTGGCCTTGCGGATCAGCTGTTTCTGCACGATGGCCAGGCGCTCGATGGGGATTTCTACCCCCAGATCACCACGCGCGATCATGATGCCATCAGCAGCTTCCAAAATCTCGTCGATGCGGCCCAGAGCGTCACTGCGTTCCATTTTGGCGATGATGAAGGGATCATAGCCCAGGTCATGGGCTGCTTTGCGCACAGCAGCAACGTCCGCGGCACTATTAACAAAGGACTGACTGATGGCGTCCACCCCGCTTTCCAAGGCGGCTTTCAAGCACTCCGCATCACGCGGAGTGAAGGCACTGATGCCCAGATCGATATCGGGAAGATTGATGCCCTTGTTCGAGCGTATCTCACCGCCCACGATGATCTTACAGCTGATGCGGATGCCATCGGAGGCAAGCACTCGGAGCTGGATCAAGCCATCATTGAGAAAGAGGATGTCTCCTGGTTTTACTGCTCGGGGAAGCTCCGGAAGAGTGACCGACACCTGCGACCAATCGCCGATAAACTGCTCTGAACTAAGGACGATGGTGTCATCAGGATGCAGGATAAAAGACTCCTGCTTGAGCTTGCCGATGCGGATCTTGGGGCCCGGTAAATCAGCCATGATGGTGATCGCTTTTCCCGTCTCTTTTTCGGCTAAACGGAGCTTTTTCACGACCTCGGCATGGGTGGCAAAATCGCCATGAGAAAAGTTCAGACGGGCAATACTGAGCCCGGCTTCAATCATCCGACACATCACTTCCACAGTGTCGGTGGCAGGGCCGATGGTGGCCACGATCTTGGTCTTGTGCGCACGAAAACTCATGTTTCCTCCCTGCGGATCATCCGCTTGCTGGGGATAAGTTAAGCAGTTTTGGCTGAGGGGCTAATGATTAGTGCTTAGTGCTTAGTGCTTAGTGCTTGGTGGTTAGTGGTTAGGGGTTAGGGGTTGGTGAGGGGTGAGGTGTAAGCTACGAACAGCCCCACTTGGAGTTGTAAGCGCCATCTCTATCTCAGCAAAGCCAAAGCTACGCTACACTGTCTCCCATTTCCGCAACGAAGCAGAGGATTTCAAAGCGCTTACGACTTCAAGCAGTGAGCCTGCCTTCTAAGTATGCCATCTGAGATACCGTGCCTACGGCAATCAAATAGCCCGGAGGGTAACATAAATTAGCGAGGGTGTGGAGCGAAGCGGAACCCCTCGTGACGAGACGCACCCATCCGATAAGCCCTTTATGGGCGACACAAATAACCCTGCCATCCGCAATTTCCCGGAACCAAACCGGGATAATCCAATGTGTCGCCCCTCCGGGGCTAAACGCTTAATACGCAACGCATAACGAGGGGTTCACACCCCTCGCTATGATCTGTCGCCCCTGAGACTCCTGCTAATCTTAGCTGGAACTATGTGACAGACGTATTGTCTTGGGAATCCACCAGCGATCCGGATAGATTTGAACTCTGGATTTATAAAAATGGGACAAAAGAACAGACAGTTGAGATCAGCGATGGCAGCACCCGCTCTTACGATCTGAATTCTGCACTTCAAACTTTGGGAAAAATGCCACCTACACCGCTCGAGTAGTAGCCTTTAACACTGAAGGCAATTCCGAATCAGCTCTTTCTGCTGCCAACGTCAAAGGTATGGCCAGCCTGGGGATAATCGGAATTCTGGATTTTGGTGCAGACCCAGATAATATTATCTTCAGCAGCACCAACAACCATAGCCAGTTCACATATGATAATAATACTGATACCTACAACTATGCTATCCGGCATGAAGTAGAGGCGATCAGCATCACTTTTCCAAGTGAAGGGCAGTACCAACTTTTAGGAGTGTATCATGGCAGCCCCGACTCAACCATTTTCACGCAAAGCATGGTCACCGGAAGCCACACTGTTTATCTGAATGTAGCTCAAAGTAGCGCGGGACGCGATGCCAATGGCAATCCCAATGCGAATGACCAGAACAACGTGCTTACCATTGTGGTAAACCCCGGAAACAGCGGTTTTGAAGCTACCTACACACTCCGCTTGCGCAGAAGGCTTTATTGCCCCATCGCCAGCCTTTCAACTATCACAAGTTCGGGTAACTTCTATTCCTGCACCATCAATGGAGACGATAGTGGTAGTCCCAAACCCAGTGATGTTAATGGTGATGCGATTGCCACAGTGCAGACGCTTTACTGGTCTGTAATACCGGTAACCGGCACGGCATACTTTAGCGGTAATGAGTTAGTCCCGCTCAGCAGTGGGAGTATCAAGGTGAAGGCAGCATCCCAAAATGGAGTGAGCGTCAGCCTGGAATCAGATGAAATTACTATCGTGGGACAAAGCAACTACTTGCCGCATTTGGGGAGACTTATTCTTACGGGCAGGGGTGGAGACCCCATCAGTTTATCTCCGGTATTTAGCTCAAATCCCGCAGATCCGGCAGTATATAATTGCAGCATTGTGGGTGATTACTCCACCTTGAGCCTGAACCTGATGGCAGCCATAAACTGCCAGGTTTATATTGATGGCGCCCGGGTATCTTCAAACGGGATCAGTACTCTGAGAGTAGAGCCTACTAGCGGTACGGAAGCAGTCACTTACAGCATCCGCGTGGAAAACCCCCAGGGAAGCAAGACTTATACTTTGAAGATCCAGCGTGAAGTAAATCCGCGCTTGAAGTATGGACGACAGGATGCCAGCCCTCCACACTTGGCATCAGCCACCGGAGACGTGTTTGGCATGAATACTGCAACCGTCCGGGACAAATTCACCATCCAGGCATGGGTGCGCTGGACGGTGGATCCCAGCACTCCGGGACTGGATTCATGGGCAAATATTGCCACTCTTACCCAGGCTCAGGACAGCGGTGCATTCTGGTTGCAACACAACCAACTGAACAGCCGCTTTGAATTCGCCTTCTCCACCGTCAACAATCGCAGGTTTACCACCTCCACCACTATCCCTCAGAGAGGTGTGTGGTATCACCTTACCGGCGTTTACGACGGATCCTTTGTAAATATATATGTGAATGGCAATTGGGAAGCCAGAGTAAGCAATACCGGAAATTTCCGTTGGGTAGAAGAAACGGCACTGTTTAATGTTGGCAAGATGCCCAAGATAAACGGTCGCAGATTCCCCGGCAACATTCGTGACCTGAGAATCTGGGTGGGTACAGCCAGAAGCGCTGCCCAAATAGCCAACGACTACGCAGGAACTTCTGTAAACGATGCGAACTTCTCCTGGCCATTGAATGAGACCGAGTATGTCTCTCCGGTTGCCCGTTCTAATGGCGAAGTTGACCTCAGCATGGAAAACGTAGTATCTGGGGATTTCGTAGCCTGCTGCGAGAATAACCGGGCATCAGGTAAGGCTCTGGTGCACCGTCCTGAACGCATGGACTTGAGCTCTGCCAATCCGGAATCCGTAATCCTGGTACAAGCTGCCGGTTATAGCGGTAGCCAACTACGCTTCAGAGTGTTACCCCCATTAAACAGCGAGGGTCAGGTGGATGCAAATAATGCCCTGCAGGTCTGGGATCATGGCAAAAAGACCTGGATCGGTTCAGGGGACATCTCCGGTGGTCTTTAGCAGTGATAAACTCAAGGAAGTGCGGAAGATTACTTTGAGTAAATAGGTGCTTGGTGCTTGGTGCTGGGTGCTTAGTGCTTGGTGCTTGGTACTTGGTGCTTGGTGCTTGGTGCTTGGTGCTGGGTGCTTAGTGCTGGGTGCTTGGTGCTTGGTGCTTGGTGCTTGGTACTTGGTGCTTAGTGCTTGGTGCTTGGTACTTGGTGCTTGGTGCTTGGTGCTTGGTGCTGGGTGCTTAGTGCTGGGTGCTTGGTGCTTGGTGCTTGGTGCTTAGTGCTGGGTGCTTGGTGCTTGGTACTTGGTGCTTGGTGCTTGGTGCTTGGTGCTTGGTGCTGGGTGCTTAGTGCTGGGTGCTTGGTGATCATTGGGGGCGAACTGCGGTTCGCCCCCCCTTTCATTTAAGTTTTGAGTTCCGTAGGAACGGCATTTTACATGAAAACCAGAGGATTCGACACGTCTCGTGTCGATCGAGGCCGCAGGCCGAGTACGTATGCGACTTTGCCGCATCATGCCTCCTTGATTCAGGGCATGGTTTTTATAACATCATCCCATGTTCTCCTCATACCAAGAGAGGATTATGAGGTGAACCCAAAGTAAAAGAGACCTGAGCTATCGAGGAAAGAGGGGGACTGGGCAGCCATAGGGCTAATTTATCAAAATCGATAAACTGCTGCTAATAAAGGATGTTACAGACATAGAGTCGGTTTCTGGAAAGACATCATTGAGGCTTTATCTTACCACATATAAGCCTATTGCCGATTTATTGCACCAGCTAAGCTCTTGCGGTGTGGCGGTTTCGCTGCTTGACAAAAAAACGGCCTCAAGATTTTCTCACTTCGTATGGCCAATCGGTGTTCCCGTGCCCGGTCAAGCCTTTGCTTTACAGCGATCAAGACAAGATTGTGGATAAGTTTGTGGATAAGTTCGGTTCCCGGAGTAGAAACCCAGCCCAAGATAGCTGCTCAAGTAATTGAAAACGCGCAAGATGCAAGGACTAAACAGCCATAAAGACGGGAATCCCCGATTTGGTGGATAAATACTATTTAGATAGAAGGATAGAGAACTATGGATCAAGATATTTGGCAAAACATATTGGATAAATTGGAACAGAACATCAACGAGCAGAGCTTCAAAACCTGGTTTTATGATACCAAATTGATCGACATGAGTGACAAGCAGCTCTTGATTCGCGTGCCCACTCAGTTTAGCGCCAACTATCTGAATCAGAACTATAAAAGTGTGCTTTCGGAGATTTCGTTCACGCTCTATGGCAGGAGTTATGACATTCAGTTTGTCACCCACCCCTATCGCGGTCACGAAGAAGGCAACAAAGGCGCTCTGCCCGGGGATAAAGGCAACAAAGTGACCCTGAACGCGCGGCTGAATGAGCGCTATAACTTCGAGGAATTCGTGGTGGGACGCAACAATAACTTTGCCTATTCGGCAGCCAAAGCGGTGGCCGAAAGCCCGGGATATACCTATAATCCGCTGTTTATCTACGGCGAAAGCGGCATGGGCAAGACGCATCTGATGCAAGCCGTGGGCAATTTCGTGATGCGCGAAGGGCGCAATTGCAGCATCTATTACACCACCAGTGAAGCTTTTACGAACGAGATGATCGAGAGCATCCGCGGTAATAAAATGCCGGATTTCCGCGCGAAATTTCGCAAAGTCGATCTGCTGCTGGTGGACGACATCCATTTCCTCTCCCGCAAGGAAGGCACGCAGGAAGAGTTTTTCCACACCTTTAACGCGCTGTTTGATGACAAAAAACAGATCGTGCTCACCTCCGACCGTCCGCCCAAGGACATCCCCGATCTGGAAAAAAGGCTGGTAACCCGCTTTGAGAGCGGACTGCTGGCTGATCTGAAGAATCCCGATTTTGAGACCCGCGTGGCCATCCTGCGCAAAAAAGCGGAACCGGAAAACATCACGCTGACGGACGAGACCTTCACCTATATCGCGGATAAGATATCATCCTCGGTGCGCGCCCTGGAAGGCTCTCTGATCCGCATTCTGGCCTACGCTTCGTATAATAAGCTGAATCCGGAGGATATCACTCCCGAAATCGCGCAGAGCATCCTGGCTGATATGATCTCCGAAGTGAGCCGCGAAATCACCCTGGATGCCATTACGGATCAGGTCTGCCGCACTTTTGAGCTCTCCAAAGCTCAGATCATGGACAAATCCCGCAAACCAAATGTGGCCTTCCCTCGCCAGGTGGCGATGTATCTGGCCAACGTGCTGATCCCCTCCCTGGCCCTCAAAGACATCGCGGAATACTATAACCGCAAAGACCACACCACTGTGCTGCATGCTAAACGCCTGATCGAAAACCAGTTCCGTGACGATCTGGACTTCCGCAGCCTGGTGGAACAGATGATTAAGAATCTTAGGGCCTAGTCTAATTGAGAATTGAGAATTGAGAATTGAGAATTATGTGACTGGGGACTGGGGACTGGGGACTGGAGCTTCGAAGCAAGCGACTAATTCTCAATCATCAATTGTCAATCCTCTAACAGATTCACGTTTCTCGGTCAATAATTCTCAATTGTCAATTCTCAATTGTCAATTACCATCCCGTTCTCCAAAAAACCATTCACAGAGTGCCTTAGGGACTTTGCGTTTATACTTATCCACAATTGTGGAAGCTTTTATGTGGATAAGCGTGTATATCTTACCAGATAAGGCTTTACAGCTTTTTTGTGTGGATAGGTGGTGCATAAGTCCCCACACTTATCCACAAGTTATCCACGCCTATCAGCCGGCGCTAAGTGCCTGCAATTCTCAGGCGCCAAAGAAAAAGCTTGACCGATTATCGACATATCCACAGAGCCTACTAAACCTACTGAATTACAAAATCTATCTTATATAGGATTAGAATGTATGAATACCTTTAGATTATGCGCCTTGATATTGGCACTCGCGATCATGCTGAGTGCTTGCACTAAAAAAGACAATTTGACCGGTACTAACTGGTCGGAAGTGAACGCTCAGATCTTTAACGATGAGCTGGCCCTGGTGGGTGGTTACAGCTTTGCTCCGGACACCCTGGTGAGCACCGCCACAAACCGCAAGAGCATCCTGGTGGGAAACTGGCAGGGCGCCAAAGCTGAGGCCGTGATCCGCTTTACCGGATTACCCACGAGCGCCACCCTCAGCGAGTATCCGGCCATCACCGATGCCAGGCTGGAGTTTGTGCTAAACCGTCGTGATGCCACAATGGAGCGCAATGATCTCAATCTGAAGCTATTCAAGCTGAACCGTAGCTACACCGACCCGGATTCCTTGACGGAAGCAGACATCAGCGAGTTCGCGACGCTCACGGTTCCATCCGGAGCAGGATCTGCGGACACTCTGAGCGTGGCTTTGGAAGATGCCTGGTTGAGAAGCTGGCAGACAGACGCAGACAGCACCGGGCTCAATATCCTGATTCAGTTGCCGGAAGGCACGGAAGGATTTGTGGAGCTAAAGCTATCCCGGGCTACAGAAGGCAGTCGCTTGAGCTATAAATATCAGGATGCTGCCGGAACCGAGCCCAAGGATTTCAGCACCTATGCCACCAGAGAGACCTTCAGCTTCAGCCATCCTGGAGCGGAACTCAGCCCCAATCAATGGAAACTCAGCAATTTCAATCCGCAACGCATGTATGTGGATTTGCAACCCCAATATGAACTCTTCAAGGATGTTGATGGATTCACCCTGGATCCGGAGCAGCTCAAACGCGCCAATATCAACAAAGCGGAATTGGTGCTCTTTATCGACAAGGATAAACCGAATCTGACGAACGCGCTATCATACTATGCGAGCGCCTTCCTGGTCAAAGAAAAACCGGAAGCGCCGGAAAGCATCGCCACTTCAAACATGGAGACCATCGTCTTTGCCTATCCTCTGGTGAGCTTTGCCAACTCCTCGGCAGACTCCCTGGTGATCAATATCACGCCCATCATCCAGGCCTATACTGCCGGCAAGAAGGACGCCAAAGGCATCGTGATCATGAGCACTTTTGAACGTAAGGACTTCGGTGAGATCGAGTTTCACCATCCCCAAAGCGCTACACCGGAAAAAGCACCCTACATTCGGGTCAAATACACCCCTCCCTTTTTATGAAAAGAACCTTAATCATCCTGTTACTGGCCGGAATCTTCCTTGTTTCGGCATGCGACAAAGCTCAAGACACTTCGGCTAAGCTGGCCGAGGTCAATGGAGAAGTGCTAACCCTGGACGCTTTCAAATCCACCTTTGGAGTGGAGGAATGGGAAGCGCTGAGCCCTCAACTGCGCAAAAGCTATGTGGAGGATTGGGTGAATCTCACCCTACTGGCCCAGGAAGCCGAAAAGCGTGATCTGCACAAGGATCCTGCCCTGGCGCAGCGCATCAGCTATGCCACCAAGAAGGTGAAGGCAAATGCCTTGATCGCCGGCTCTCTGGCTCAGCTTCGCATCTCTGAGGATCAGCTCTTTTCCTATTTCCGCATTCATCAGGCGGACTTCCTGAAACCCGTGCAGCTCTATAACATCCAGCGGATCCGCTTGCAGGACAAGCTTTCCGCGGAAAACGTGCTTCAGCAACTCAATGCCGGTATGAACTTCAATCTGGCAGTGCGTCAGCATTCCAATGAAGCGCTCAGAAACCAGGGCGGAGCCATGGGTTTTGTGGCTCCCAATTCCGCGGATTCCCTATATTGGCAAGCGGTTAGTGACTTGCAGCCGGAGCAATATGGCATCGCCAACGTCGGTGACGCGTGGTACATCCTGCGTTACACGGAGACCCGAGAGGGCGAGAGCGAAGCCAATTTTGAAGAACACCGCGCTGAAATCCGTCGCCGCATCATCCTTGAGCGTCAGGAAGAAGTGTATCAAAAGCTCTTGCGGGAGATCAAAGCAAGCCAGCAAAAAATCTACTACTATTAAAAGGATTTACTCGATATGAAACGCTATTTACTCATTATCCTGATGGCATTTATCGCCATCTTCGCTTCTGCGGAAGCGATCGATCGCATCGTGGCCAAAGTGGGCTCGGATATCATTCTGATGTCCGATCTCGAAAATCAAATCAACCAAATGCGCTCCACCGGTGTGCGTGAAGAACTGCTCGTGCCCCGGGAAGTACTGAATAACATGGTGGATCACCGCGTGATGATCCAGAAAGCTCGTGAACTGAAGATCACGGTGGACGAAACCGCGATCAGAAACTATGCCGATCGCTATATGGGACAGATCAAAGCGCAATATCCCAATGACGCTGCTTTTCAGGCAGACTTGCGCAAGATGAACACCACCGAGCGGGATCTCAGAGCCTATTTCATCGAGCAAATCACCGATAGCGCGCTTTCCGAACAGCTGGTGGAGAAGCATATTTCTGCCAAAGTTCGCGTTGATGAAGCCGAAATCCGTGCCTTTTATGAAGCCAGCAAGGATTCCATGGCGGTGAAGCCAGTATCCTGGGATTTGCGCATGATCCTGCGTGAGATCGGCCCTTCCGAGGAATCTGAAGCCGCGATCCTGAGCGAGATCCAAAGCCTGCAAAGCCGGGCTTCCAGAGGCGAAGACTTCGCCACTTTAGCCACCGAATTTAGCGATTGCCCCAGCAGTCAGCAGGGCGGAGACCTTGGTTTTTTCAAGCGCGGCATGATGGTGAAACCCTTTGAAGATGCCGCTTTTGAGCTGGGCATTGGCGAAGTGAGCAAGGTGGTGCAGACCCAATTTGGCTACCACATCATCAAGGTCACAGACAAAAAAGAAGGCGAAGTGCGCGCCAGCCACATCCTGAAGATGATTCAGGCCGGAGAGGATGACGAAACGCGTGAGATGGCTATGATGAACACCTTGCGTGACCGCGTCATTGCCGGAGAAAGCTTTGCCGAGCTCGCCTCCACGCATTCCATGGATCCTGATACAGCTGCTGATGGCGGCCTCCTGGGTGAATTTAGCGAACGCGATTTTCCGGAGCTTTTTGCCGCTCCTCTGATGGCAACTCCTGTGGGAACTCCCACGGAAGTCTTGAAAAATGAAGGCGTTCTCTATCTCTTTATGCGGGACACCGAGCATCCCCAAAGGCTTTTTACTTTTGAAGAAGTGCGCGAGCAAGTGCAGGGCTTTCTCTTGCAGCAAAAGCAACTGACTGCCTATGAAGATTGGATCCAAAAGATTAAAGCAGAGTCTTATATCCAGATCAGCCTGTGAAGAATAGCAAACTGAAGTTAGCGCCAATCTTAGCCAGCCTTTTTGGCATTGGCTATATCCCTTTCGCGCCCGGTACAATGGGCAGTCTGGCAGCTTTGGGCATCTACCTTTTGCTGCCTTCGGGGCTCTACATGGGCACCGCGCGTTACCTGATGCTGAGCTTCCTGATGGCCCTAAGCCTGGTGGCCGTGTACATCTGTAAAAAAGCGGAGCACTATCTGGGCGAGGATGCCGGCAGCATCGTGATCGATGAATTGTGCGGCTTCTTTGTAGCCACGCTCTTTTTGCCTTACAGCCTGATGATCGGGCTCTATGCCTTCGTGCTCTTTCGCGTGTTTGACATCGCCAAGCCCTTTCCCATCTACCGTTCCCAGCGTATTCCCAATGGTTGGGGCGTGGTCTTGGACGACGTTCTGGCCGGCATTTATGCCAATATCCTATTACAAATACTAATACACATCTATCCAAGATTCTTTGGATTATAGGAGATAAAATGATACATATCCTGTTACAAGCAGCACCGGCTGCGCAGCCTGCCTCCGGAGGCGGAATGGCCTCTTCTCTGATCTTTTTCGGAGCGCTCTTTGCCATCATGTATTTTCTGATGATTCGCCCTCAGCAAAAGCGTCAGAAAGAAATGCAGAAGATGCTGGAAAGCCTTCAGGTAAACGACAAAGTGATCACCTCCAGCGGCATCTATGGTCGCGTGGTTAGCATCAAACCGGACAAAGACATCGTGGTGATCGAGATTGATGATACGAATAAAGTTCGCGTGGATTTCCAGCGTTCCGCTATCGTCAACATCTTGAATATCACCAAAACCGAAGGATAAAGCAGCATGGCCGAAGTTCTCCCCATCCGCATCCTGGGGGACGCCATCCTCCGCAAAAAGCTGAAGGAAGTGGATCTCAGTGATCCCGCTCTGCCTGCCTTTATCGAGGATTTGATCGAAACCATGTATGAACGCGACGGAGTGGGCCTGGCCGCCAATCAGGTGGGAGAAGACAAGCGCATGTTTGTGATCGATCCCTGGTGGGCGCGTGACGATGAAGTCCAGAAAAACCCCATCGTGATGATCAATCCCGAGATTCTGCAGAAGGAAGGCGAGCAGGTCTATGAAGAAGGCTGCATTTCACTACCGGATATCTATGCCAATGTGCATCGGGCGCAGAACATCCGCTATCGCTACACCACCCCTGATGGCAAAAGCGTGGAAGCCGAAGCTGAGGGCTATGAAGCCATCGTGATTCAGCATGAGTATGACCATCTCAATGGCGTCGTGTTTACCGATCACCTGGGCACTTTGGCCAAGCTCCGCGTGATGCGCAAACTCAAAGACCTCGAAGCCACCGCAGTTGACGGGGTGAACATCCGCACGGGTTACGAATAGAACCATGAAGATTATCTATGCCGGTAGCAGTGAATTCGCCATTTCGCCTCTGGAAGAGCTGAAAGCAAGGCGTTTGCACACCATTGCTCTGGTGATCAGTCAGCCGGCACGTCCCAAAGGACGCAAGCTGATCCCGGAAGATACTCCTCTGGCTTTGGCCGCGCGCGAGATGGGTCTGGAGCTCTATACTCCGGAAGACATCAACAGTTCGGAGGCCATTGCCAGGATCGCTGCCGAAGACGCGGATATCATCATCACCGCTTCCTATGGCGCGTTTTTGGGCAAAAGCCTGCGCTCCCTTTGCCGCTTTGGAGCCATCAATCTTCATCCTTCGCTATTGCCCCGGCATCGTGGGGCCTCACCCATCCGCTCCGCACTGCTGTCCGGAGATAAGCTCACGGGAAACAGCATCTTCCGCCTGGTCAAAAAGATGGATGCCGGCCCGATCCTGATGCAGGAAAAGCTGGAGATCGCTGAGCATGAGGATTATGGCAGCCTGCATGCCCGCCTGGCCAATCAGGCAGCGATGATGCTACCACGACTCCTGGACACCATCGAAAGTGCTGTGGCGACCCCGCAGATTGAGTCTGAAGCCACTTATAGCCGGATGATCCACAAGGATGATCTCAGGCTGGATTTTGCGTTGCCAGCTATTACTTTGCAAAATATGATCCGGGCTTACGCTCCTGAGCCCGGTGCTTTCACCGTCTTTCGTGGCAAAGAGCTGAAGATCCTGGAAGCTGAGATCCTGGTTTCAAACCCGGATCAGCCTCCGGGCAGCATCTGCCAAATCATCAAAAACATCGGATTCAGCGTGGCTTCGGCAGACGCTGAACTCATGATCCGCAAGGTTCAGGCTGCCGGAAAAAAAGCCATGACAGCCTGGGCATATTCGCTGGGGGCCAGATTTGAGCCCGGTGAAAGGATAGATCAATGAAAGAATATTACCTTGCCATCATCAAATTTCCGCTTTTCGTGAGCCTGAGCCTGGTGGTTCTAGTGGCGGCCTTCTTTGGCATCGCTTTGGGCAGCTGGTATAAACTGGGCTTATCGCTTTTTGAAACAGTGCTTTACACCGGCATCTTCGTCATCCTGGTGCTATTGGTCTCGTCCTGGATCCTGAATCTGATGAGCACTCACACCAAGATCAAGCCCCGCTGGATGGCCAAATACGCCAAGTGGATGCTCTTCCACGTGTTTTTCTATCTCGCCAAAGCCCTGGGCAAGATTACTTTCCAAAAGACATCCGATCTGCAGGAAAGCTTCCTCAATTTTAACAATGAGATCGTGCTCACCGAAACGGCTGACGTGTCTCACCAAAATATCCTGCTGCTCCTGCCCCATTGCCTGCAACGCTCGGATTGCGATGTGCGCGTGACCACAGATATCAGTTCCTGCAAGGATTGCGGAAAATGCGACATCGCGGATCTCAAAGCCCTGGCCACCAAACACAATGTGCAAGCAGCAGTGGCCACCGGTGGCTCTTTGGCCCGCAAACTGATCAAGGATCTGGCTCCAAGCGTGATCGTGGCCGTGGCCTGCCACCGTGACCTCACCGATGGCGTGCGCGATGCCTGGATGGTGCCGGTCTATGCCGTGCTCAATGAACGCCCCAAAGGCCCTTGCTTCGAGACCGTTGTAAGCACCAAAACTATCGAATTCGCGATCCTGAAGTTCAAGTCCAAACGCTGAGTGGGTTGAATGCTACGCTGTTGAATGGCCTTCGGCCTGTTGAATGCTGCGCTGTTTTGTAATGGCACGCAGATTCAGGTTTCAGGTTTCAGGTTGCAGGTTTCAGGTTTCAGGTGGCAGATATTAGGTGTTAGGAGATCTTATGAGTGATGGAAAGGGAACCAAGCTTGAGTTTTCGGGTTTAGTCGAAAAGATTCAAAGTATCCACCAAGAGCTAAAAAGCTCAGCTTTAAGGTCAGTAAACACCATACTAACTTTGCGCAACTGGCTGATTGGCTACTATATTGCAGAGTACGAGTTACAGGGTTCGGACAGGGCCGATTATGGAGATAAAATTATTGAGTGTCTGGCCGATGAACTCAAAAAGCTTGATGTATCCAGAAGCGATAAAAGAGAACTGTACCGCTATCTGAAGTTCTACAAGACATACCCCCAAATTGTGGAGACAGTGAACCCACAATTACAACTGATTGCGGGAAATTCACTTATCACCTCCATTTGCCTGCCTGATTCTACTCTCGTAATCAAAGACCACAAGATTGTGGAGACAGCGTCTCCACAATCACAAAACGATGCAATGCAGATGCTTAGATATCTTTCCTTCTCTCATATTGCTGAACTGATTGAGATCGATACTTCTGAACAAAGGGATTTTTATTGCCGGCAGTGCATTGTGGGGAATTGGTCGGTACGCCAATTGAGAAGACAGATCAAATCCCTCTATTACGAACGTAGCCTCTTATCCCGGGACATGGATAAGCTGATGTCGGATACCGCACTACTTGCTGAGCTACAGACTCCCAAGCATGTGATCCGAGATCCCTACGTCTTTGAGTTTCTGGGTATCAAAGCCAAAGAAGTACTAAGCGAATCCGATCTTGAAGATCAGCTTCTGGACAATCTGCAGGAATTCCTTCTGGAATTAGGCCATGGTTTCTGCTTTGAAGCCAGGCAGAAACGCATTTTGATCGGAGATACTCAGTTTTACATTGATCTGGTCTTTTACCATCGAGTTCTCAAATGCCATGTCTTGATCGAGCTCAAACTGGCGGAATTCAACCACGAAAACATCGGTCAGCTCAATACTTACGTTAGCTGGTACCGGAAAAATGAAATGCGGGAAGGGGATAACCCTCCCATCGGCATTCTGCTCTGCACCGGAAAGGACAGCACCCTGGTGGAATATGCAATTGCAGGCATGGATAACAATCTCTTCGTTTCCAAATACCTTCTGGAACTACCTTCCAAAGAAGAAATGCAGGCCTTTCTGGAGCGATATCTGAAACAAGGACTGGTCTGATTTCAGGTTTCAGGTGGCAGGTTGCAGGTGGCAGGTGGCAGGTCTTGGGCTGCCAAGCTGCTAACACCTAACACCTACCCACTAACCACTAATCCCTAATCCCTAATCCCTAGCCCCTGTTCACCCCATAATCCCCTCGTAACAAGAGGACAATATGAGCTAATCAGTAGCCATACCAAAGGCAAACATCAAAGTCCCGCCTTTTCCTCCTCCCACGAATGAACACAAATGAAAGATCACAGATGAACGCGAATGAATGGGTTGAACTGGTTGAACGCTTCGCTGTTGAATGGCCTTCGGCCTGTTGAATGCAATTCTCTTTGGAGTTCTTGCCTCTATATCTGTTCAAACCAGCCGATGAAATTTGAAGCTAAAGCTATGTTCGTGATAGCCCTTGAGTTGCGAGCGGCATGGACTTCAGCGAGAATGCTAAGCTGCTTGAAGGATGGCACGCGGATTTCGCGGATCACGCGGATTCTTTTGTCTAATGATTCAGGTTGCAGGTTGCAGGTTACAGGTTGCAGGTCTGAACTTGGGCTGCCAAGCTCCTGCTTGGCAGAAGCAGCGCAAGCTGCTTACTTTTCCTAACCACTAGTCCCCAGTCCCTAACCCTTAGCCAAGATAAGTCCGCCAGGAGGACATATCAAGAGTGTCCTTTCAATTTATCAGATTCTCCAGTGTCTGCAGTCCTGATTTAGCGTTAGGTTTCTTCTTTACTACAGTTACTTGCATTCATTGTGCTGCATCTGCATATTCTGAGTAACTCAACTTCCTATGATCTCTATAGATTGCGTGGTCCTTCGAGTCTTCGATACTCAAGAGTTGATGGTTAGTTAGATTTTTGTTGACATATTACAACCCAACCATCAGATGATTCGCAGTGTAAATCACATTAGATCTTAGCTTCAAAGGAGAAGATATGAAATTCTATTTTAAAAAACTGGGACCCATAAAGGAAGCTGAAATTGAGCTTGCAGACATAACTGTGCTTACTGGATTAAACAACCAAGGAAAGACTTATATTAGTTACTCAGTATATGGATTCTACAACAACTGGCAAAATTACATTGATGAGATTCTTTATAGTGAAAAAGATTACGGTCAGAAATTAACAGATAATATTATTAATATAGATTTACAAGATCTGTATAGTGAAAATGTAATCAATAGGATTTGCAGCGCATTATCAAAGCAGTATTCAGAGTCATTAAATAGTCTCTTTGCCTCAGAGAGCTTGTTTAGTGACACTCATATTGCAATCCGTGGCATGCAACCCCTATCATACGAACAATTATATTCCAAGGCACACAAAGACAAAGGGAAAACATATGATATAGATATATGTTTGCTCGAAAAATCTGAAAACAGTAATTTAATTAGAGTGATAAGAGTTGACAACAATAAATACCCTGACTGGTTTGTTGTTAACGCCATTAATCAGGCATTGTTTAAAATGATGTTTGGTATTCACATTAGAAATCCATTTGTCATAACTTCGGAGAGAACAGGGATATCGCTGTTTTACAAAGAGCTTGATATAAATAAAAATATATTGATAGAGGAGATATCGTCTGGAGTTAAGTTTAACCCTTTTGATTTTATTGCAAAATCTACTTCTCGCTATGCCATACCAATACATCACAATATTAACTATATCCGTGATACTGAAGCATTGAAGAAAACAACAAGTATGCTTACAAAGGACAGTGAGTGTGTTGATAGTATCATTGATTTTTGGGATAGAATTCTTGGTGGTAAGTATAAGATCGAAAACGGAAACATCATGTTTAAGGCTAAAGGAGTTAGAAGGGCCATACCTTTGTTCATTAGTTCAAGCTCTGTTAAGTCTCTTTTCTCTTTGGATCTATTCATTACTCATTTTGCTCAAAAGAATGACATTTTGATAATCGATGAGCCTGAGCTCAATCTACATCCTCGAAGCCAAGTATTGTTAGCAAGATTATTCGCAAGGATGGCAAACAAAGGTATACGAGTTTTCATTACAACGCATAGTGATTATCTGGTGTATGAGCTTAACAACCTGGTTATGGCTCATAGTCTTAGCTCAGATGATGATTTGATTAAGTCGCTTGATTATGAGAAATGTGAGTTACTTCAGCCCCACAAACTTAAAGTATATAACATCAATAAAGGTGGCCTAAAGGAGTCAAAAATAGATAAATATGGTGTAGACGCAAAGACATTCTCAAAAGTAACTGATGAGTTATCTAAACGGGCTAACATATTGAGTGCCCAATTGTAGTTCAGTGGGAGTTATTGATGATTCACCAACTAAAAAGTGATTTGCGAAGCGAATTGATAGCAAAAGAGACAACGTTAAAAAAAATGACTACAATACATATTGAAGAGCCTAGCCTGGGCAGCCATAACACAGAAGTCAAGATCAACTATAAACCTGAGTCTTGCAGAGTAGTTTGCATCCAATTGAATAGACTGAAAGTTAAACGAGATTGTAAGGCCACTAATCTCTTCAAAGATAGTGTTGAAATGATCAATAAACTGGGGGATGCGATATTATTGGTCGAAAAAAAAGATAATTTATATATATTGGCGATAGAGATGAAGTCTTCCACTACAGAAAAAACTATAAAAAATCAGCTACATAATGCTGAAGCACTAGGTAAGTATATTGTGGACTTATATTCGCTGAATTATGGCTTAAGTTATGGGTGTGTCAAGTGCTTGAGAATTGTTGTTAAAACATCCAAAGCAAAGAATCGAAAGTATATAGATTATAATCATGGCATAGAGGAGCATTGGAATCCCTCAAAAGAGGCCTACAGTTTGATTTGTGACTCTGATTTAACGCTCAATATACTGCTTAATGCTAAAAAGATGTTAAAAGTATAATTTATTTTCTGACGCAAGACCAATCATATAGTAGATGATTAAGCACGTATTATCGGAATCAAATGTCTAAATTTCTAGTAAAAAAACTAGCCTGTGTTGTAGACATTCATGATCCAAGCACTTTGGATGCATCCTAACAATGCTCATCAAGAATTCTCAACGCAATAGATGTCAATGCTGAAGACTACTAGCAATACGCGAGTACTTCGTTTCTGTGAACTTTACTCCTATGCCATTAATCATTTAACCTCTACTTTGATTTATGCGTCACTATGCAAATAACAGGTTTTTTATTATCTGGAGAATAACTGCCCATAACTACACTTGAAACTGTCTGGAAATAAAGTAAAATTAACTTGACAGAGGGGCTGTATTCCAGATTTTGCACAAAAAACATCACTGGGATGGAACAATGCAAGAGAAGCATCGTAAGGCGTTTGATGACAACATCATTGCTGAGTTTAGCAGGGCTGGAAGGATAATGAGGGGTTTGCCGGGCAGGTTGCCATTTTTTGCGCAGGCATTGCTAAATCAGAAGAGCGCGGGCAAGAAGCGCAGGGCATGGTCCAAACGTGGTCTGGAAGTGCCACCGCTCTTGATCATGAGCATCACCAAGCGGTGCATGTTGAATTGCGCGGGTTGCTATTCCAAGCTTTTGCATGAGGGTCAGGAAGAGGAACTCAATCCGGAGCAGTTTGCCCGGATCCTGACTGAGGCTGAGGAATTGGGGATCTCGATCGTGATGTTGGCCGGAGGAGAGCCTTTGCTGCGTCCGGAAATCCTGGAAGTTGCAGCGCGTCATCCGAAGATCATCTTCCCGATCTTTAGCAATGGATTGGCTATTAGCGCTGAGATTGCTGAGTTTTTTGCCGGCGCTCCGCAGCTGATCCCGGTTATCAGTCTGGAAGGGAATGAATCCGAGACAGATGCCAGGCGGGGTGAGGGCGTTTATGCCAATTTCACGGATATCAGTAAGCTTTTGAACAGGGCAAAGCTCTTTTGGGGGGTATCCATCACGCTTACCGCGCGGAATTATGATACTGTCTTGAGCGAGGATTATGCTCAAAAAACGCTTGAAAAGGGAGCCAGGCTCTGCTTCTATGTGGAGTATGTGCCTGTGGCGGAAGGAAGTGAAAGCTTGGTGCTCAGCGACCCTCAGAAAGCCGGACTCTGCTCCAGGGTGGAAGAGCTGACACAGGCCTTGCCGGGATTGTTTATCGCGTTTCCGGGTGATGAAGATCAATATGATGGCTGTCTGGCAGCGGGACGGGGCTTTATGCACATCAATCCCTGGGGAAAAGTGGAGCCTTGCCCTTTTGCGCCATATTCGGATACGGATTTGCGCTATACCGGCCTCAAAGAAGCTCTGGAATCCAGCTTCCTGCAAAAGGTCAGGGAAAATCACCATCTGCTCAAAGAAGGCAAAGGCGGATGCGCGCTGTGGGCGAATAGGGAGTGGTTTTTGGGTTAGGGATTTAGGTGTTAGGTTTTAGGTGTTAGGTGTTAGGGGTTAGGGGTTAGGTGTGAGTGAGGTATCCTGAAAAGCCCGGACTAAAATTAGGAGATAAAATGGATACCAAGACCCCAACCAAAGTAAACTACCGTTACAGTGAAGCCTTCAAGCTGAAGATCGTCACTGAGAT